>Ga0308389_1000702_pt1 | contig 24452 bp, 19 predicted proteins | sample Hotspr2Sample148_FD_202362 | JGI IMG/M metagenome (GOLD analysis project Ga0308389, IMG submission 202362) | Hot spring phototrophic mat microbial communities from Mushroom Spring, Yellowstone National Park, Wyoming, United States - 20040719_148 ... | reverse complement strand
GTGGGAAAGGACAAGGTCAACGATTCTGCGCCGTTCAACCTTTCCTTCATGCGCTGCGCCCATTCAGCCGCGTCGCGATGTTCAATGCGGCGCTGCGGCAGCCGGACGACTGGTTCATCCTCGCTCCACACCACGGCAGATTGTCCATCCGGATACTCGGCGAAGGCCTGCTGCAGTTGAAAACGCCCGCGCCCCTTGCCCACCCCCACTTCACCCATCTCACGTACCGCCAGCAAGAAGTAGGGCAGATAATTTTGTCCCTCGCCCAGCAGGGTAAAGACGAAAGAAAACGGCGTACCGGCCGGCAGGCGGGCGGGCAGATGGATGGGCGGCTGCAAAACATAGGCGCGGCGCACCTCGCCGGGCCGGGGTTCATACAGCTGCAGCCAGCACACCGGGCAGTTCTGCACGTGCTGGGGGTCCATGCGCAGCCGCTCGGCCGGCGCAAACGGTGAAAGAGCACAAATCGAGCGGTTCATTACATTCAACAAGGCGCCGCGCAGGCGCATCCCGGCGCGCAGCCCGCCCAAGTCCAGATCGGAAACGGCGCGGCAGGCAAAGCGCAGGCACAGCGCGGTTAAAGGAAAGCCGCTTTGCCGGATTTGGGGGGTTGACTCGTTCATGGGCTCTTCCCGATGTTGCGGCGCAGGCGCGCCTTTTCGCGAGTGCTGTGCAAATTGAGCACTTCGGCCACTTCAAAGCGCGGCGGAATTGCCCCCTCCACCGGGCGCAGGCGCAAAAAGGCCGGGAAGAAGCCCATCCGGCCGTGCAGGTCGGCGACCAGCAGGACGGCCGTAAAGTTGAGCGAAGGCGGATTGATCAGGATGGGGGCGTTCTGCCACTCCTCCGGCGAAAGCGGCACGCGGTCCACCATGCGCAGCACCTGTTCTTCCAACGGCTGCTGCGGGTCTATCTGGCTGGGAATTTCAATCACCTTCTCAACCGTCTGGGCAGTGATTTTTTCGACCTGACCGATCTGCTCTTTAGAAAGCGGGTGTGAAAAATTAACCAGAATCATTTTGGTATTCCCCCATAAGCGATAGGTTTGGGCATTTTTCCCTGAATGGCGTCCAGCAATTTTTGCTGGTCGGAGGAGTCCAGCCTTGTACCGCCGCGGTACTTCAACAGTTCGATGACCTGCACCTGCACAGCGTTTGCCAGCGCTTTGTAGCGGTCTTCTTGCGCCTGCTGCGTGACGATAAACCGCTGGGCATAAGTGCCGAGATATTCGCGGGCGGCTGCCGTGGTCAGTTGATCGACCGCTTTCTTACCGCTGCCCTCTCCGCCGGTCTTGACTTCAATCACCCCCACCTGATTACCGATACGAATGAGGAGGTCAATTTCCACCTGATCTTTCACCCCTTCTGGCTGAACATTGCGCAGGATCTCATCCACCTGCGGCCGCAGCACTTGATATACGGCTTCTTCCAGCTGCCAGCCGTTCTGGGTACGGTCGGGTGGTTTGAGGTGATAGCCGTCATGGTGCGCCAGAAGGTAATCCTCCAGGGTCAGCAAGGGCGGTAAAATCTCACCGCCTTGCGTGTGTTCGACCAGCCGGCGTTGTCCATCAAACCGGTAGTGGCGCAGCTTGCCGACTTTTTGACCGCGTTCGGCTTCGGTCTGGTAATAGACACACGGCAGGTTGAAATCGGCAGCCGCCTGCGCTGCCGCCAGCGACATCAGCTTGGTGCCGCCGGTCAGGTTGAAGCACCACTCGGTCTGCGGCTCGCCGGAGATTTTTTCACGCAGCTGGTCATATAGGCTTTCCAAACGATAGGCATCGCCGACGTTCAACAACTCGGCGGCAATTTGTTTTTGAGCGCACAATTTCTGCAGCCGCCGCGCAGCTTTGGAGCTGAGTTCGTTGCCGGTATGCACCAGCAGCACCTGCTGCGGTTTGAGATGAAGAATCGGCAGCAGGTTGGGAATAGGCTGTTCGCCAATCAAACACACCAGATTCATAGGATTTACCTTTACATCCTCCGCAGAGAGGACGGGGACGGCACTCACCGGTAAGCCGCGTTTGCCGCCCCGCCCAATTTTATTTGAAATACCCGTAACCGGCAGCCGTCTTTGCCCCGGCGCCCAATTCCTGCAGGCCTTTTTTCAGCCATTCCTCGGCTTTCGGCCGCAGTTGTTCGGCGCGGGGCGCCGCGGCGCGCCAGCCAACCGCAAAATGAAACTCCTTACCGGCCGGCACGGCCAGAAAACCGACCGGCACCGGGTTGTGCCAGTCCGCCGGCGCTTCTTTGCCCTGATAATAAGGGCCGTAGTGCGGGTTCATGATGTCCAATTCCAGCGCAAAGGCATCCTTCGGGATGGCTTCAAAGAAAATCGCCCCGCCGGCGGCTTCCAGCGTGCCAAAAATCGCGCGAAAATCCTGGGCTTCCTGCAGCTGATCATTCAACCGTTTCCACTGGGTCTTCTTGACTTCCTTTTCGAAGTCTTCCTGCGCTTTTTTCAGCAGTTTATCGAGGTCATTCAGGGTTTGCCCCTGCTCACCGCTCAGCGGCAGGCTTTCGGCCAGCTCAAACAGCGCCTGTGTGCGGGCAATGCCCTTGACCGCGCTGCCGGGCAGGCAGGGGAAGCCGTAGCGGTGAAAATTGAAACCGATTTCCAGCGCGCTCTTGCGCCCTAAACCGGGGATGAAGCGCCAGTCGGTTTTCAATTGGAAAGGGTTGGCTCCTGCTGCTTTGGTCAGCGCCTGCCAGCGAGCCAGATAGGCGGACAGGACCCGGCCGTCCGGCTTAACCGCTGCATCGTTCAGCGCTCTTTTTTTCCATTCTTCTTTTTGATTTCCGGCTTTGTTCAAATCCGGGGCAAACCGGTCAAACATCAAACCGGGATTCAAAACGGATTTGTTGGCAGATCTGAAAACATCTGCTGTATCTTTTTGCAGAGGATATTGTATAACGCTCGCTGGCGCGCCGGAAGCGCCCGCCGAACCACCGCCGGGCGGTTTTGCGCCGCCTTTCATTGCCTGGTTACCCTTCATAGATTATTCTCCCTCCAGCTCGGCTTCGGCAAAGCGTTTGTACCAGCTCAGGTAGGCCAGCGCTTCAGCGGTAGCGTAGCGATAATCGGCGCTGGAAGCCTGACTGGCAATCCACTCCAGCAAGGATGCAGAAATATGCAGCTGCTCTTTCAGCCAGCCCTCCAACGCAGCGTACAAAACCCGATGATGATCCTCACCTTTGGCCTTCCAAAATGCCACCGTTTGCCCCAGCCCGTTGCTCTGGATGCTGGCCGGCGCACTGCGCGCCAGACTCTTTAATTCTTTTTGTTTAGCCGCTGTTTTTCCTGCCTGAACCTGCTGCCAGGCGTGCGCGGCGCGCTGCTGCTCCAGGGTGCGGACGATGGACGGATTATTTTCGCTCATGGTCAACCTCCGTAAATCCGCGCCGCCACCCAGCCCTGACCGGTGGTTTCATCACCACCCACCTGCAGGTGGCTGCCATTCAGATAATCAAATTCCCTAATCACCGCCTCAACCGGTTTGCCATTGGTTTTGGTGCGCGCATCGGTGAAAAACAGCGGCGCATACAGCAAACTGTCGGCAGGCAGGTACTCTGCCGTCCATAACGCGCCTTTCGCCACGGTTTTCTTATCCGGCTCGATGCGTACGTGAGTTTGCACCTCGGTGGCATACAGGCAGAAATCGCGGAAGGCGTCTTCCGGCAAAATGCACAGCCGTTTGGGCAGCGACTCGCGCCAGTATTTATAGACCTCCCCCTGCGGCAGGGCATTTGCAGCCAGCCAGTCGGCAATTTGCTTCACTTCCTCAGACGGCTGAGCGATAAAACTGAAATCCTCCAGCACCACATAATCGTCTTTTTTGTTTTCTTTTTTCTTATCCATAATCAGTTCCGAACTCGGTGCAACCAGGGCCGTGCTTTCACCTTTAGGAGCAGGAATTTGCGGCAGATCCAGCGGCTGAGCGATCAGTTCAGCGGTGCGGCGCAGCAGCGAGAGGGCATGCGCGCTGGTCACGTAAGCGAACACGCCTTTCAGCGAACGCACCGCCAGCAGCAGCAGGCGCGCATCCCCCACCGAAACGGCTCCGGCGTAGTTTTTATCTTCCCCGCCTGCTTCACCAAAAATTTCTTTGACCAGCTGGTCATCATCCTTCACCTTCTTCCTCTCGCGAAAATCGGCGCGCAGCGCGCCCTTCAGCCCGGAAGCCTGCACCAGCGGATACTGGGTGACCCGCTCGCGCTGAATGGGCAGGTCGGTGGCGCCGCCGGCCGCCCGTCCGCTGCCGGCATGAACGGCGGTTTCAGCATACAAAAACAAGATACGGCTTTCTTTGAACATGTTGCTTATCCTCCTGATTTGAATTGAAGCGGTCAGGCATCCACCGGCTGCCATGCGCCGATGACCACCTGACCATAGCCGATTTCAGCCCCGCGCCCGGTCAGTGCCGCCGATTTCAAGCGGACGCCGCCCTGACTGCGGAAATAAAACACACTCCCGGCCGGCAGCCAGCGCGCGGCAGGTTTTTGTTTGCCTTCCAACAGGTCGTACCCGCCGATCACTTCATAACCGCCAATGGCTGCCGTCACCAGCTCAACCTGACCGTCGAAGAAAACACCCCAGTCCTTTGGCTTCCAGCCTTCCTCAAAATATGCAGGACTGGCAAAATAGACCTTGAAATTGGAAGGCAGGGGCTGGTCTGTTTTCCAGCCCAATTGAACCGCAAATTCCTGCCGGGCAACGCTGCCGTAACGCAAGGCGCGCCCTTCGCCCCCGGCGCGCATCACGCCCTGCTCAGGGAAATCGGGGTAGCCGTCCATTTCGACCCAAATCCCCACCCCCTCCTGCGGGCGGATGAACTCGGCTTCGTACAATTTTCCGCTCTCCGTCGAGCGCCGCGCCGCATCCAGGGCAATGCCCACGCGCACTTCCCGCTGGAAGAGCTGGCCGGCTTTGACGGTCGCAACCGCCTGCCCGTTGAAAAAGTAAGCCTGGAAGCTGCTTTCGTCCAGATACCCGCCCAAATCACCCTTTTGGGGTTTGCTGTTGGGCGGGGAAACCAGCAGGTGCGTCAAACCCCTGGCAGCGTGGCTGTGTTGGCGGAAGCTGACCATCTGCCGCGCCCGGATGTGTTGACCATCGTCCGAAAGGCAGGCATCCGCCGGGGTTGGGAAAAAGCGCGTCAGGCGGCCGTCCGGCTCGCGGCGCGCCAGCAGCGGCGCGCTCAGCCGCAGGCCGTTGAAGTTTTCCGCATCGCCCACCGCCTGGCGGATTTTGTCCTTTTCCAGCGGAATGCCCTTGTGAACCAGATAATGCGAGCGAATCACGCCCTGAATCACCGAGGGCGGCGGTGGAAAACGGCTGACGGCGTGATGATCGTCACCGGCGTTGAACGGCCGGCCGTCGCGGAAAAACAAGACATCCTGGGCTTCCATAAAGTAAGCGGTCATTCTCTCCCTCCTTGTGCCAAAAAGCGGGCAATCACCAGCCAGTTGACGCCTTCTTCGATTGCCGTTCGGCGGTTTTCGGCCGGGGCGAGCTGTGAGTCGTTCGGCTTCAGGTGGCTTTCTATGTCCTTCACCCATGCCGTCCACTGCGCGGCGAGATCAGCAGCCTTTTCGCCGAAGTCCGGCGCGGCCTGCCGTTTGAAGCGGTAGGTGACCAGCGCCTGCACCGCCTGCGGCTCGAGACTTTCGGCTATGCGCAAATCATCCTTGAGCATATAGGGCAGCCCGCCAGCCAGCCGATCCTTGTTGCGGAACGGCTCAACCCAGTCTGAGTCGAATTTGGCTAACTGATCCGGGCTGCTGCGCGCCCGCAGCGGCTCGTCCCCGCGCTTGCTCAGCGCCACACACAGCGAGTTTTTATTGCCCAAATTATCCGCTTTGACCGACTTGGCGTACTGCTCGGCGGAGCGCAGGTCGGCCAGCACGCGCGATAGCGGCGAAAGGTGATGGGCGAACAGCACCGCCCCGGAAAGCGTGGCATGAACCACCCCTTCCTGAGCTTTCTTATAGGCCCCAGTCAGTTTCACCGCCAGTGGTATGGCGTTCTGCAATGAGGCGAACAGCAGGACATCATCACCGCCGTTGTAAATCAGGAAGCCGCCTTTTTCCTCTAAAACAATTTCTTTTACGGTCTTCCCGGCAAAATCTGCCAGCGCACGGCTGAATGCCTCGTGAAAGGCTCTCCCTTTTTTGGAGCTGCCTTGCATATCATCCAGCTTCACGCCGACTCCGTCGCCGTCCAGCAGCAGGATGGCATAATACGGCGAAGGGCGGGTATCCCCCAATGCCTTGTACAGTCCGCGCAAGGTTTGCCGCGCCGGTTTCAGTTGCTCGGCCGTGAAAGTCTTGTTGTACGAATCCTTCATCCGTTCAGGCGTGAGCGTTTCCTCGAACAGCAAATCCAGGTCGTACGGGAAGATGTCATCCTCTTTGCGGGCACGGTACAGATCAAGGCCATCCAAAACCTGTCTGTGAGCTTGCAGTTCAGCCGGGGCTTTCTGCTTAGCCAGCTGATAAAAATCCCAGCCTGCGACCGTGCTGGTGGAAGGAAACTGGCGGTTTTGCTTCAGCTCGGCAAAGCGCTTGACCAGAGCGATTCCGTCCAGCCGTTCCTTACCTTCCGGTTTGAGGCGCGAGGCGGGGATGTGTCCTTTCTTCGCCATCTCCTTCCAGTAACATTTTGGAGAAGTGTTTTGGGTATGCAGCGCCGAGCGCTGACCGCTCAGGCTGTCCTTTGCGCCTTCCTCCTCGCTCTGTTCGAACAGACGGGCGTGCTTGACCCCGTCCAGCAGCCGGCTGGCTTCGCGGTAATCGGCGGTGTAGTCGGCGCTGCGCGGCACAAACACCCAAAACACCTGCCACGGCGGGCGCTGAATCACCTGGCGCTGCCAGATGGACATCCATACCGGATCGCTGTCCAAATTGGCGCGTTTGCGCGCATCGGCGGCAATTTTACGCCACTCGCCGATCAGCGCGTCTTCGGCTTTTTGCAAAGTCTGTTCGGCTTCGTCCATGTTGAGCTCGGCGACCAGTTTGTTGGGCATATCGTCCGGCGAGATGGACAGCGGGTAAATCAGGTTTTGCTGGCCAATAACCTGGGCGGCGGCATACGCCAGCCGCGAGAGGATTGCCGAGCCGTTGAACAGGTCCTCGGCGCGGCGCGCCTCGCTGATGAAGGACTGCACCGGCGAGAAGGTAAATATGGCAAGGGCGGTTTTACTCATACCTCACCTCCTGCCGGCTGGGAAATGAATTGATCCATTCTTCAATAAGGTTCAAACCCGCAGGCGGGGGGATGGTTGGGAATGGCTCTTTGCTTTTTATAGCCAATTGAGCGTCTTTTGGAAGAAACTGACTGCGGAACAGCACCGCCGTTACTGCAATTCGACCATCACCGCACCGCAGCGCCGACAACCACAGCGGCGAAGCCCGCCGTTCAATCTTATCGGATTCACCACCTTGTTGCAATCGGGCGATAATCGTACCACTCGGCCCATTGGTATAACGATAGACCAGCGGCAACCCAAATTGAGACCTCTCGACCGTTGCAATTTCTTGTTTAACCGATAACCACTTGTACACCTCTCGTGCATCGTCTTTTTTGCGGTTACGAAAGTCTCTCAATTCGCTCCCAACCTTATTAAGCGCTGTTTCGGAATCTTCGTATATCTCCAGCACCCAGATCTGGCAGTACTGTGGATTCAGGACATCGTATCGAGAAAATTGACCACCTGGCGGCTTGGGATTTAAACCCAAGTCCTGCTTTATGTTTTCCCTAATAATTTGGATGTTCTCCTTTAGATATTCGACCACACTTTCGATTTCCGATGAGCCAACTCCAAAGGTAACTCCTTCGATGGTTTGTACCTTTTTAGGGATCAAACTACCTGCCATTCGTCTGGAGCGGGCGCCAATTCCGCCCAGGTGAACGGCCAGCCAGAAGGCATAAACCGCATGGCGAAACTCGTAGCTGGATGGGTTATGGCTAAATCTGGAAGCCAGGACAACCGAAAAGGTTTTGCCTTCCTGAACGTATTTTCTCGCCGGCTGATAATTTCCCCTTTCTCGACTACCTGATTCGGCTAACGACCAGAAGAGATAATCCTTGCCCGGAGGCGGCTTCTGGCGTCCCTTTTGATAATCTTGGGATGATAAATTTTCTACTGAGGAAATCCTCACGCTCACCGGTGAACCCATCCCTTGATCGCTGCCCTGACTTTTACCTTCGCCCCCTTCGCTGGTGATGCCGAAAACTTTGCCTTCCAGTTTGCGGACTTCCTGCCAATTATCCCCCACCACCCCGCCGAGCGCGGCGCGGTACCAGTATCGCATCGCCCCGCGAAACGAGGGCGGGCGCAGTTCCGGCGGCTGACCGCTGCGCGGGTCGCTGCCGCCCAAAAACAGCGGCGTTACCGTCATCAACTCAATTGCTACCTTCCGCATGCTTTACTCCTTTCTCCGGTTTAGAATACTTTACCGCAAGGCGTGACCCGCCGCTACGGTAAAAATGACCAATTTTTCTTAGGAACTTTTTCCTAATCCTCTCCGCGAAACAACGGGGCAAACTCGGCAATGAACACGGCACGGTTGACCGGCATGCCCAGCCAGCCCTCGCAGGCGCGGTACACCGCCGTCAGTTGATTGGCCACCGTGCGCGGGCTTTTTCCCAGCCGGCGGGCAAGCGCGGCATTATCCAGCCCCTCGCGCACCAGCAGTTCCGCCGCTCGGCGCTGAGCTTCCGTCAGGCGTTCGTTCCAAAATACGCGCTTGCGGCGCAGGCTCTCCCCGTCACTGATCTGAGCGTGCTGGCGCAGCGCCTCCCATGGATCGGTTGATTCTTGCAGCAGCAGATGTGCTGAAGCCGCCTCGTCCCAGCGCAAAAAGGGAACCTCGACCACCGTAAAACGGGCCTCGGCCGCCGGGTGCAGTCCCTTGACCGCCCCGCCCCACGGCGCCGATGAAATCATATGCCAGATGCGGTCCTCGCGCCCAAAGAGCAGCTGCGCCGCCACCATGCCGAAAACCGCCATGGTCTTACGCCCGCTCACCAGGCTGAGGTGTACCCGCTGACCGGCAAAGCGCGCCGCCCGAATGTGCGCATACAGCGCGCGCAGCAAAGCCCAGATATCGGCCTGCGTGGCAATATCCAGCACCGGGCGGGTGCTTTCGCTGAGCGCCACCAGGCGCAAACGCAGCCCCGGGTAGGCAACTGGAAACTCCCCGGCCAAAGTTTGCGCCGCCTGCAAAATGGGCTGCGCCTGTGTATGAATGACGACCACCTCTTCTATCGGGTAACCCTGCTGCAAAAGCCAATCCAACAGCCAGGTAACCCCCTGCGGCTCGCTGCTAAGCGTGGAAATGAGAAGATCACCCATAAATTACATTTTGTAATTACATCACCGATTCAGAAAACAAACCCAAACAAAACCAGTTTAGCCAAAAACCCGCCCTTGCGCAAGCCAAATGGATGCCGAATTTTCGGAACGTACTCATAAACCCAGCCAGTCATTTTCGCTCATAGAGCAGCCTGCCTTTTGTTAGAATTTCGCACAAAAAGGTATCTTTCTTTTGGATAGCAGCCTGTACTTCTGCGGGTGTCTTTACAACCAGATCTACCGGAAAGGCACGCGGCCGCATCAATCGAGAAACCAGCAAAAAACGCTCCGCCGCCGGCAAGTCAGTATCCATGATAATCAGCAGATCCACATCACTGTCGGGCGTCGGATTGCCATGTGCGTACGACCCGAACAAAATGATTTTATACGGGCGCAGTTCGCGCACCAGCCGCTCCACCACCTGCGGCAGGCTTTCAGCGACCGGCGGAAAACCGCGCGGCGCCGTTTTCTCATCCAGCCATCCTTCTTTCACCGCTCAAACCTCCAAGTGGATTATAACCCCAATCCGGCTGAGAAAAAGAATGTTTGGATGGGCAAACAGCCAGGAAGAAATGACCGGTCAGGATGAACTTCTCTCACCCTTGACGGTAACGTTTAGGTATTAATTCCTAAGCATTTTTAGGTATTTCTTCTGTTTGTCCGTGCACAGAAATCCTATATAATGAAAGCAGTTCGTTGTTTTCGGCCGCTTTGGCCGCTTCAGTGGGGATTGGTTCACAGGAGGTTTTCATGCCGTTGAATCTGGAATATACCGGTCATCCATTTTACGATGTCGGGCTGGCGACGCTGACCGCCTTTGCCCGCAAACAGCATCCCGCCGAGTTGGAGCCGGCCGACCTGCAGGCGGCTGCCGACTACATGAAGAAGAACTACGTGGTCAACCCGCTCAAGTCCTTCCTGACGGTGGCTTTTCCCAATTCGGGTTTCACCCAGCCGGCTTACGAAAAACAACCCGAAAAGCGCGTGATTTATGCCGATGCCGCGCTGTACGCCTTCAATGCTCCCGCCAGCGGGGAGCTCGACCCGCTCAACAGCCGGCCGGCCGCCGAGGTGCGCTACGATGTCAAAGGCGAACTGCCGCCCGGACGTGCCTACCGCCAGCACCTGCCCCTGCTCACCGGCGAGGGGGTGATCAACTTCTTCCCCTACGGCGACGCCGGTCTGCCGCTTTCCGGGGTGAGCATGCTGGCCGTGCAGGCGCTGCCGCTGGGCTGCGCCAAGGTGAACGGACGGCTGCTGGCCGTCCACAGCGATTCGCCCGCTCTGCTGCTCTACTTTGCGCGCACCTTTTTGGAAACCAACCGCCGGAATATCCAGCTGGCACAAACCGCTGGCGATTCCAAGCTGCCCGAAACCAGCCCCTATTACCCGCGCACCCTGCTGATTGACCTGCTGCTCGCCGCCGTCCGTCAGGCGGAAGACCGCGCCGCCGACCAACCCCTCACCCTGACCGCCTACCACTTCACCAACAGCGGACAGGGCGCCGAGCTGCAAATTTACCCGCTGCCCCTCGAAGTGGGCGCTTTCCTGCGCGCCGCCGCCGGCCCCGCCTACCGCGCCCAGTGGGAGGCTCTGGTGCAGCGCGGCTGGCAGCTTCCCCGCAGCGGGGGCGAGGATCAGCCGCACTACAATCGGCTCTACGAAGACCTGTTCAGCCTGCCCGATGCGGCGCCCGTCTTCATCCGCCGCTACTTCTTGCGCCGCCCGGCCAGCCGCAAAGACAAACTCGACCCCACCACCGAATACGACACCCGCCGCGAGGCAAACCTCATTTCCTGGTCGCTGACCGAACTCTTCTTAAGAAAGGTGATGCAAATGGAAAAAGAACGCATTGACTCAATCCGCTCGCTGGGCGATCAGCTCGCCCAATATGTGCTGCAAAGCAACGACCGCTCCTTCTTCAACACGTTTTGGATGGCGCGCAATTACGGACAGGTGCGCGCCGCGCTCATTCGTGCCTCGGCCCGTCAGGTGCGTAACCAGCACCCGCCGCTCATCGGGCTGGATCAATTCCTGAACGTCTTTGAGCAGTATGAGGACGTTCCCAACGGCGACTGGCGGCTGGGGCGCGATCTGGTGCTGATTCGCATGCTGGAACGGCTTTACGCGCAGGGCTGGCTGCAGCAGCACGCCGAAGAACTCCCCGAAGCCGAAGAAGACGCCGCCCAAGAAACCGATTAACCCAAAATACTCAATCCTTTCACCCATTCACAGGAGGAATTCAGCCATGTCTTTCGTCACCGGTTTGATTTTGATTGACGCCCCCGCCTCGGCCCTCAACAATCTGGGCAACATCCCCGGCAGCCTGACCGATAACGCCGTCGGCGTGAAAGCCATCAACACCCGCGAAGGCGCCTACCCCTACGTTTCGGCGCAGGCCTTCCGCTACTGGCTGCGCGAAACGATCCGCGAACAGGTTGCCGAATGGCAAAATTCGCCCGTCTTTCGCGAAAAGAAAATTGCCTACACCGACGCCAACCCCATCCTCTACTGGGATGACGACCTGTTCGGTTACATGCGCGCTCCCTCAAAACAGACCGAAGCCGTTCAGCAGCGCGAACAGAGCGGGCTGGTCAGCAACGCTACCCCCACCGCCGAAACGGTCACCCGCGTTTCCCCCTTCCGCGTCAGCACCCTGGTTTCGCTCGGCCCGGTTCGCCTGATCAACGACTTCGGGGTCATGGCGCGTCAGGAGGGCGACCCCGTTCCGCACGAGCATCAGTTCTACCGCGCCACGCTGCAGGGGCTGTTCTCGCTTGATCTCAACGCCGCCGGCACCTTTACCTATGCCGACCGCACCGGCTACCTCAATCTGGATGAGCCGCGCATCCGCCTGGCAGAACAAAAGCAGCTCCAGCACCTGCCGGCGCTCAAAGCCTACCGCCTGCCGACCGCCGAACGCCTGCAGCGCGTGCGCGCTTTGTTCAGCGGCCTGGCGGCGCTCAGCGGCGGCGCCAAACAAACCCTGCACTACACCGATGTCAGCCCGGATGTGGTCTTTCTGGCGGTAACCCGCGGCGGCAACCACATCTTCGGCCACATCTTCACCGGTCAGGGCGAGCGCGCCGCGCTCAACCTGCCCGCCCTGGAAGAAGCCCTCACCGTCCACCGCGAGGACATCCTCTCGGATGTGTACGTCGGCTGGGTGCAGGGCTTTCAGGATGCCGAACGCAGCCGCCTTCTGGACGCGCTGCAGCACAGCCCCGCCCTGGCCGCCTGGCAGGGCCGCCTGCACGTGGATCACCCCCGCCGCGCTTTCGAGGCGCTCAGCTCGGCGCTGGAAAGCCACCCCGAGTGGCTGGAATGAACCGCACAGGAGGCACGCCCATGCGCGTCCTGAAAATCACCGCCGAAGGGCTGACCACGTCCTTCCGCTACCCCTATTACATGATCGGCGTGCAGCCCACCTACGAGATGCCCCCACCCGCCACGCTCTACGGCCACATTGCCGGCGCATTGGGCGAGTGGTTCGACCCGCGCGGCGTGCGCTTTGCGGTGCGCTTTTCCTACCGGCGCAAACACACCGAACTGGAAACCACCTACATCCTCTCCGCCGCTAGCGGCAGCCTGAAGGGCTTTCCCAACACCCCCAAAACGCTGGAAGGCGAGGCCAACCCGCTCAAACGTGAGATCCTCTTCTTTCCGCGCCTGACGCTCTACCTCAACCGCCCGGAATGGGAAAGCGCCTTCCGCAGCCCGCGTTACGCCGCCTGTCTGGGACGCTCGCAGGACCTGATCACCTACCGCAAGGTGGAAACGCTGGAAATCGAGCCGGTTGAGGCGGCCTATTTTGAAAACACGCTGCTGCCCTACGATTTCGTCCGTTTTACCCTGGCCGGGCGCAGCGTGCTCATGCCGCGCTGGCTGGATACCACCCGCCAGCGTCACCCGCTTTTCGAGCGCTACCTCATCCTGCAGCGCCGCGTTCATACCCGCAATTTAATGCGGCCAGCCGATGCCGCCCTGCCGCCCATTTATGCCGACCCCGGCGAGCCGCGTATCGAGGATGACCCGCTCGGGCTGGTCTTTCACACCTGGGTGGAGGATTGAGCCGTGCTGCCCCCCTGCCAGCCGCAAGGTTTGCACCATCTCTGGGCAAAAAGCCCTCCGCCCGGCAGCTCCGCCGGTCAAAGTCTGGCGGAGCATACCTGGCTGGTCCTGGCCCGGCTGGCCGACCTGATTCACCTGCGCCCCCATCTGCCGCAAACCCTGGGTGTACCGCGTTTGTGGCACATCCTCTTCTGGGCAGCCTGGCTGCACGATTTCGGCAAAGCCGCCCGCGGCTTTCAACAGGTGCTGCGCGGCAAAGCCCGCCGCTGGAACTACCGCCACGAGGTGCTCTCGCTCGCCTTTGTGGACTGGGCTTCCGCCGATCTGGAAGCCGATGAGCAAATTTTGCTCGCCGCCGCAGTTGCCACCCATCACAAAGACTGGCACGAACTGGACGACTACCGCACCCCGCCGGACGAAGACAGCGACCCGCTCCCCGCCATGCTCGAGGAGCTCGACCCCGCCGACATCCCCCTCCTCTACCGCTGGATCGAAACCTGCGCCGCTGCCTGGCGGGACGCGCTCGACCTGCGCCCCTGCGGCGTGGAAATTCCCTCCCTGCCCGAATTGCGGCAGGCACAGGCCGGCCTGCAGCCCAAAAGCATCCGCCGCCGGCTGCAGGCCATTCAGCAAACCGTGCTGGAATGGGAGGAACAGGCCTACCGCGCCGGCAGCCGTGAGGAGATGGCGCCGGTTTTCCGCCCGGCCATTGTACTGCGCGGCCTGATGATTCAATCCGACCACCTCGCCTCGGCCGGCAGCGATTCGCTCCCCGCCCGCATCGAAGCCGTCCCCGCTCTGCTGGCTGAGCTGCGCAGGCTCTCGCAAGGCAGCTTTCAGTTGTACGCCCACCAGCAGGCCGCCGCCCAAACCCCGGGCAGCGCGCTGCTGATTGCCCCCACCGGCAGCGGCAAGACCGAAGCCGCTCTGCTGTGGGCCGCCCATCAGCAGCCGCCGCGCCTGTTTTACACCCTGCCCTTTCAGGCCAGCATGAACGCCATGTTCGACCGCCTGAATGCCCTGCTGCCCGGGCGGGTGGGGCTGCTGCACGGGCGCAGCAGCCTCGCCCTCATGCAGCGGCTGATGGATCAATCCTACACCCCGCAGGAGGCCGCCCGCCTGGCGCGCCAGCTGAACGACCGCGCCGCGCTCGGTTACTACCCGCTGCGCGTCTTCAGCCCTTACCAGATGCTCAAGGCATCCTTTCAACTCAAAGGTTACGAAACCCTGCTCGCCGAATTCAGCGAAGCGGCTTTCATCTTCGATGAAATGCACGCTTACGAGCCCAGGCGTCTGGGAATGATTGCGGCCACCATCCAGTTTCTGGCGCAGCATTACGGCGCGCGTTTCTTCGTCATGTCGGCCACCCTGCCGCACATGCTGCGCCGCCAGCTGCGCCAGCGGCTGAACGACCCCCCCGTGCTGCGCGCCGAACCGCAGCTCTGCCGCCGCTTTCAGCGCCACCGCCTTCACCTGCTGGAAGGCGGCCTGCTGGACGAAGAAAACCTGCAGCGCATCTGCCGCAGCGTGCAGGCGGAAAACCTGCAGGCGCTGGTGGTGTGCAACACCGTCCAGCGTGCCCAGCAGGTCTGGGAACGGCTGCGCTCCAGCCTGCCGCCGGGCATTCCCCTTTTTCTGCTGCACAGCCGCTTTTGCATGCGCGACCGCCTGCGCCACGAAAACGCCATCCTTCAGGCGGCCGGGCTGGGCAGCCGCCGTCAGCCGCTGGTGGTGGTCGCCACTCAGGTGGTGGAAGTCAGCCTCAACCTTGACCTGGACGTACTGTACAGCGACCCCGCCCCGCTGGAAGCCCTGCTGCAGCGCTTTGGACGGATCAACCGGCTTGGCCTGCGTCCCCCGGCCGCCCTGTACGTCTTCACTCAGGATGAAAAGGTCTTCGGTTACGTCTATCACCCCCGCGAGCAAATCTCCCGCACGCTCGACCTGCTGAAGGAACGCACCGCCCGCGCCAGGCCCAACGGTTTGCTGCTGGATGAAAGCGCCCTGCCCGGCTGGCTGGATGAGGTCTATCAGGACAGCCTGCTGGCGCGTTGGGAACAGGACTTTGAAGCCTCATTGCAGGAATTTGAGGAAAACTTCCTCGCCGCCCTCAAGCCCTTTCATTCCGATCAGGCCCTCGCCGGGCAGTTCAACCGCCTGTTCGATTCGCTGGAGGTGCTGCCCGAAGCGCTGTACGACGAGTACATTCAGGCTCAGGAGGAGTACCGCTACCCGGATGCCGACCGCCTGCTGGTGCCGCTGGGCTGGTGGCAGGTGCAGCGCTTGCGGCAGATGGGCGTGGTCATGGAGGGGGATGAACGCCTGCCGCCGGTCGTCCGCCTGCCTTACGACGAAATACTCGGCCTGCAGCTGCCGGGCAGCGGGATGACCCCCAGCCCGCCGGACGCCGATCAGGCAGAGGATTTCGATTAAACGGCCGGCAGTGCGGCCGGTGGGGGATGAATCGGTCTATTGATCCAATGACTATACGAAATGGAGGAAACCATGCCCATTATTCAGCACCTTATCGTGGATGAATTTGGCGCCTTCATCGGCAAACACAGTGAACGTATCATCGTCACCAAGGGCGAGCAGAAACTTACCCAGGCCCCCCTCGTCCATCTCGAATCCATCCTCATCGCCAGTTCCGGCGTCAGCCTCAGCGCCGACGCCATCCGCGAATGCACCCAGCGCGGCATCCCCATCTTTTTTGTCAGCGGCAGCGGCAGCCCCTATGCCGCCCTCTACAGCGCCGGCCTGACCGGCACGATTGCCACCCGCCGCGCCCAGCTGCGCGCCTACGATACCACCCTGGGCCTGGATATGGCTCTGGCCATGGGCAGCGGTAAATTACAAAATCAGGCCAACCTGCTCAAGTACATCGCCAAGTACCGCAAAGAAACTCAGCCCACACTGTACGAAGAACTGCGCCGCACTGCCCTGGAAATTGAAGACCAGCTGGTGGAACTGGCCCAGTACCGCACCCTGCCCGAATTTCGGGAAGGCAGCCTGACCGTTGAAGCCGTGCGCGATCAGCTGCTCGGCATTGAAGGCCGCGCCGCCGAACGCTACTGGAGCGCCGTAACCCAAATTCTGCCCGAAAAATACGCCTTTCCCGGCCGCTTGCGGCGCGGCGCCGCCGACCCGGTCAACTCGGCGCTCAATTACGGTTACGGCATTCTTTACGGTCAAATTGAACGCGCCCTGGTGCTGGCCGGTTTGGACCCCTACGCCGGATTTCTCCACGCCGACCGGCCCGGCAAACCTTCCATGACGCTCGACTTCATCGAAGAATTTCGCGCCGTCGTGGTGGACCGTACCATCTTCGGCATGGCCAACCGCGGCATCCCCTTTGCACAGGACGAAGACAACCGTCTGAGTAAGGACTTCCGCCGTCAGCTGGCCGAAGCCATCCTTAACCGTTTGGAAAGCAGTGTGGAATACGAAAACAAACGCCACCTGCTGCGCAATGTGATTCAAATTCAGGCGCGCCACCTGGCCGCCTGCCTGCGCGGCGAAAGACCCGCCTACCAGCCGTTCACCCTGGCGTGGTAACCGGCATGAAGGAGAAAATTCCCAATCTCATTCTGATTTACGACATCCCCGATGACGCCAAACGCACCAAAATTGCGGATGCCTGCCTGGATTACGGTCTTGACCGCATTCAATACAGCGCTTTTTGCGGCTGGCTGCCCAACAGCCTGCAGAATGAACTGCTCCAAAAAATCCGCCGCATTCTGGGCAAAAAGCCCGGCAATGTGCAGCTCATCCCCATTTGCAATGAGGACTGGCGCAAACGCAAAGTCATTGATCAAACCGCAAAGGAAACCTGAGCCATGCCTGTCGAAATTCCCGAAGAAGACCTGTACGAACTGCAGGCGCGCCTGCGCCGGCGGGATGAAGAAGCCCCGCTCATGGTCACCGACCTCAAACAGTGGATTTACTGCCGGCGCATTCTGTACTACCTGACCTGCCTGCCGGATGTGCGCCCCACCACCTACCTGATGGAAGTTGGCCGTCAGGAAGGCGAACTGGAAGAAAGCCGCGAACTGCGCCGCGCCTTCAGCCGCTACGGGCTGGAAAATGGGCGCAAAGAATTCCGCCTGCACCTCAGCTCGGCGCGGCTGGGCCTGCGCGGCGTGGTGGATATGGTCATCTGGCTGGATGAAGAGCAGCCGCCCGAGGTCATACCGGTGGACTTCAAATTCAGCCGCACGGTTGGCGCTCATGTGCAGCTGCAGCTAGCCGCCTACGCCCTGCTGCTGGAAGAAGCCAGCGGCCGCCCCGCCCGGCGTGGATTTATCTACCAAATTCCGCTGCGCAAGGCGGTTGAGGTGTCCTTTTCAGCTGCCCTGCGCCGCAAGCTGGAAAAAACCCTGCACGAGATGCGTCAGGTGATGCAGGGGGAGCAGCTGCCGCCGCCGGCGCGCAAATATGCCCAATGTGTGGTGTGCGAATTTCGCCGTTTTTGCAACGATGTTGCCCCGGGCGGGTGATTTTCGCAAAACTCCCCCCTTTTTCAAGCCATTAACGATTTGCGAAAACGGGATGAATGTGTATATAATTGAAATTAGAAAAAAGGCTTCAGAACCGCCCGAAATGATGCTGAGAGCAAAAAAACGGCAAAAAACCGGGCAAAAAACGGCTGTTGCACCCCCTTCGATCCGCTTGTGGATACTGAAACCTGACTAAAATCCGCAATGCTATCAACAATTGCACTCAGTTGCACCCCCTTCGATCCGCTTGTGGATACTGAAACCAGCCGGTGCCGCGTCTGTCAGCCGCACATCCTGCCCGTTGCACCCCCTTCGATCCGCTTGTGGATACTGAAACCTTAAAAAATTCTTGGAAAGGAGACTGAAATGAAATCGTTGCACCCCCTTCGATCCGCTTGTGGATACTGAAACTCGCTGATCAGGATAAACTGCATACCCGGCACATCGGTTGCACCCCCTTCGATCCGCTTGTGGATACTGAAACCCGCACTTGGCTGGAGTGTTGCCGAGCCGTTTTGCAGGTTGCACCCCCTTCGATCCGCTTGTGGATACTGAAACGCGGTACATTTGACGCCGCGCGCATCCCGAACCTCGGTTGCACCCCCTTCGATCCGCTTGTGGATACTGAAACGTTATTACCACAACCGGCGGGTCATAGCTTTCAGAAGTTGCACCCCCTTCGATCCGCTTGTGGATACTGAAACGGGACAATAGCATTACTCATGTTTGGCCTCCATTTTGTTGCACCCCCTTCGATCCGCTTGTGGATACTGAAACTAACTCACAGCGTCAATCAAAGCGCCATGCCACGTTTGTTGCACCCCCTTCGATCCGCTTGTGGATACTGAAACTGCTCTGCGAAACCCACATCCAGCAGGCCCAACCCCGGTTGCACCCCCTTCGATCCGCTTGTGGATACTGAAACATAGTTATTATCGCTGCCATCGTCCAACCGTAGACCGTTGCACCCCCTTCGATCCGCTTGTGGATACTGAAACCAAAAAATCCTCAGCCGGTGCCGCGTCTGTCAGCCGCGTTGCACCCCCTTCGATCCGCTTGTGGATACTGAAACACTACGACCTTGCCGGCTACCGCAGATGGGTCGGCTGTTGCACCCCCTTCGATCCGCTTGTGGATACTGAAACATAGCGTCCCTTTCGAGTCGGCTGGGGCAATCGCAACGTTGCACCCCCTTCGATCCGCTTGTGGATACTGAAACCAGATAAATTGAAAAACATTTACCTGAGCATGCAAAGTTGCACCCCCTTCGATCCGCTTGTGGATACTGAAACTATTGCTATTGCCCGCGCGCTTGACCTACCCCCGGAGCGTTGCACCCCCTTCGATCCGCTTGTGGATACTGAAACTGCTTGCCGTCCATGACCAGCATGGGGTTTTGCGTTGTTGCACCCCCTTCGATCCGCTTGTGGATACTGAAACTTCAATTGCCCCCTGGTGGCGTGAAACAATAACGAATGTTGCACCCCCTTCGATCCGCTTGTGGATACTGAAACACTGCCGCGCAAGTCCAATAGATAACCGGAAATTGTAGTTGCACCCCCTTCGATCCGCTTGTGGATACTGAAACGGATTACAATCCGTGTTTGTAAAGGTACATTCTAATGCGTTGCACCCCCTTCGATCCGCTTGTGGATACTGAAACTGCGCCGCGTTGCGCAGGGTTTGGGCTGTACTTTAACGTTGCACCCCCTTCGATCCGCTTGTGGATACTGAAACATCAATTTCGATGGGCTCATCGGTTGGGATGCTGACCGTTGCACCCCCTTCGATCCGCTTGTGGATACTGAAACGTTGATGGTTGAACTGCGTCAGTTTCTTCCCGCGCGGGGTTGCACCCCCTTCGATCCGCTTGTGGATACTGAAACGCCAGCATCTGCCCGCTCAGAAAATTAGCATGTGCCGTTGCACCCCCTTCGATCCGCTTGTGGATACTGAAACGCACGTATCAAGCGGAAACTGGACGCGCACATGGAATGGTTGCACCCCCTTCGATCCGCTTGTGGATACTGAAACGCTGCTGCAGTCCTGTTTTCAGTGCTGGAGCTGCGGGTTGCACCCCCTTCGATCCGCTTGTGGATACTGAAACGGTCATTGCCTTACCCGACCTTTTTAACGGTGTACCAGTTGCACCCCCTTCGATCCGCTTGTGGATACTGAAACAGAAGCGCGGGCAGGATTTGACCGCCGACGAGATGGAGTTGCACCCCCTTCGATCCGCTTGTGGATACTGAAACGCACGTATCAAGCGGAAACTGGACGCGCACATGGAAGTTGCACCCCCTTCGATCCGCTTGTGGATACTGAAACTCGTACTTTTCGCGCAACTCGGAAATAGCTCGTTCATAGTTGCACCCCCTTCGATCCGCTTGTGGATACTGAAACGCTCTTTGCCGCGAGCAATGAGCAGGCGCGCATCCTAGTTGCACCCCCTTCGATCCGCTTGTGGATACTGAAACTTTCGAAAGGTCTCAGGCCTTGACCATCGAAACAAAGTTGCACCCCCTTCGATCCGCTTGTGGATACTGAAACAAGTTTGCGGCGATGGTACGCATCGCCGCACCAATAGTTGCACCCCCTTCGATCCGCTTGTGGATACTGAAACGATCAAAATCTCCATGCAAAGGTGCGTTTGGCCAGCGTTGCACCCCCTTCGATCCGCTTGTGGATACTGAAACATTGCAAACCACAACCGGCTGAGTATTTTCAGCCAGTTGCACCCCCTTCGATCCGCTTGTGGATACTGAAACATTGACGATCTGACACAGCCGCTTTCCGCCTGCGCTGGTTGCACCCCCTTCGATCCGCTTGTGGATACTGAAACCCGTACCTTATGACCGGCTGGTCATGATAAAAAGTGGTTGCACCCCCTTCGATCCGCTTGTGGATACTGAAACCTTGTAAAACGGCGACATCAGTTTGCTGATGTCGCCGTTGCACCCCCTTCGATCCGCTTGTGGATACTGAAACTTGCGTATTTCAAAACATCCTCGACGGGTTCGTCGGTTGCACCCCCTTCGATCCGCTTGTGGATACTGAAACCTGATGCGCGAGATGCGCTCATCGCGCATCTCGCTAAGTTGCACCCCCTTCGATCCGCTTGTGGATACTGAAACCGTCAATGAAAATAGGTTTGTATTTCATTTTCAACTTTGTTGCACCCCCTTCGATCCGCTTGTGGATACTGAAACGAAGTAACAATTACATAAAAAGGAGAAACAAAAATGAGTTGCACCCCCTTCGATCCGCTTGTGGATACTGAAACACTTTGAGGGCGCTTTTTGAGTGGCTTGCCCTCAAATGTTGCACCCCCTTCGATCCGCTTGTGGATACTGAAACGTCAATGGTGACGAAGTCACGGGGTTCGGGCTTGTCGTTGCACCCCCTTCGATCCGCTTGTGGATACTGAAACAGATTGCACAGCACGGTATCGTACAATCCGATACCGTGGTTGCACCCCCTTCGATCCGCTTGTGGATACTGAAACGTCTAGCGACAATATAGCCGCTAGATGTGGCGGCGAAGTTGCACCCCCTTCGATCCGCTTGTGGATACTGAAACAAACTAAAAAAGCGAGGTGTATCATGAAACTGAATTTGTTGCACCCCCTTCGATCCGCTTGTGGATACTGAAACTCCACATCTGTAGCAGGGAAAAGACTTTCCGATCGTTGCACCCCCTTCGATCCGCTTGTGGATACTGAAACTGCCGGCGCAGATGCTTGATCACCTCGCGCACCTGGGTTGCACCCCCTTCGATCCGCTTGTGGATACTGAAACATTGATAATTGACCAGGGACCGGCGATTTTCAACCCCGTTGCACCCCCTTCGATCCGCTTGTGGATACTGAAACTACCTGATGCGCCGTTCGATGGCGCTGGGTGTGAAACTGTTGCACCCCCTTCGATCCGCTTGTGGATACTGAAACAAACTTCATAATCGTGATTTGTCTTCATCGGAAATTCGTTGCACCCCCTTCGATCCGCTTGTGGATACTGAAACCCTTAATCTTCTTCATGTAGTTTACTTTATACATTATGTTGCACCCCCTTCGATCCGCTTGTGGATACTGAAACCGACTTTTTTACAAAAAAGTCCCCATCATCGTCATAGTTGCACCCCCTTCGATCCGCTTGTGGATACTGAAACTTCGTATCATGTAATTGTTACTTCCGGTCATTACCGGGTTGCACCCCCTTCGATCCGCTTGTGGATACTGAAACATAAGTTGGGCACGGGTACATCCGGGGCGCATTTCCAGTTGCACCCCCTTCGATCCGCTTGTGGATACTGAAACCCAATCACTGGAAAGGGACTTGAGCGAATTTGTCGGAGTTGCACCCCCTTCGATCCGCTTGTGGATACTGAAACGTTCATTATTGGACATCTGTTCAAAATATGAACAAAGTTGCACCCCCTTCGATCCGCTTGTGGATACTGAAACTACTGCGGATGTTGATGAGCAAGCCTACGGGCTTGCGTTGCACCCCCTTCGATCCGCTTGTGGATACTGAAACATTATAAATTCTTGATCTTCCCATTCCTGTAACCAGGTTGCACCCCCTTCGATCCGCTTGTGGATACTGAAACGATATACCGCCCGGCGTCCTCGACGGGCGAGATGTCTGTTGCACCCCCTTCGATCCGCTTGTGGATACTGAAACTCGTCGCGAACCTTGGCGGCGAGGTATTCAACATCGCGTTGCACCCCCTTCGATCCGCTTGTGGATACTGAAACTCTTGCGGAAATCAATGGTATCTCCGCAAGACAACTCGTTGCACCCCCTTCGATCCGCTTGTGGATACTGAAACGCTGTTTCATTTTCAATTCTCCTTTTATGTGAATTTTGTTGCACCCCCTTCGATCCGCTTGTGGATACTGAAACCGACTGGTTCGTCGAGGAGTTCTGCAACAATCTCGGGTTGCACCCCCTTCGATCCGCTTGTGGATACTGAAACGTGAGTGAAATTGGCTTTCCGACAATTTCACTCAAGGTTGCACCCCCTTCGATCCGCTTGTGGATACTGAAACTGCAACCGCCCAACCGGTTGATGACCTCTTGTCTGCGTTGCACCCCCTTCGATCCGCTTGTGGATACTGAAACTTGCTTCGGGCTTTTCAACTTTTTTGGTTTTCTTGTAGTTGCACCCCCTTCGATCCGCTTGTGGATACTGAAACAGGATTTCTTTTGTGGGCGGGTTTCATCGAATTCAAGTTGCACCCCCTTCGATCCGCTTGTGGATACTGAAACGAATACAGTTCCATGACCGAGAGCATTTCGTCCTCGGTTGCACCCCCTTCGATCCGCTTGTGGATACTGAAACGATGAACAGGATAGTTAAAACAGAATAACCATGAGAGTTGCACCCCCTTCGATCCGCTTGTGGATACTGAAACCAAATATCTCTGCGATTCGGTCAATTCCGGGTGGTGTTGCACCCCCTTCGATCCGCTTGTGGATACTGAAACGTTTCGGCTGTTCGGAAAAGGCCCGTGATGGCTGTAGTTGCACCCCCTTCGATCCGCTTGTGGATACTGAAACGCAATGCGCTGCTACCCTCGCCAAAGTTGTGCGCCTGTTGCACCCCCTTCGATCCGCTTGTGGATACTGAAACCGATGCATTGGCGTTGCGGTGGTTCAATGAGAAGGTCGTTGCACCCCCTTCGATCCGCTTGTGGATACTGAAACCGTGCAGGAGGGGGATTATTCAGGTTTGGCGTTTTTGTTGCACCCCCTTCGATCCGCTTGTGGATACTGAAACTTTTTGATTTTTTAGCGTCCTTTTTGGACGCTCATCGTTGCACCCCCTTCGATCCGCTTGTGGATACTGAAACCGGTAGACGACATGACCGGCCGGCTCATCGGCGGCGTTGCACCCCCTTCGATCCGCTTGTGGATACTGAAACCCGCATGGCGGGAGACGACGATGTACTTCGGCGCCAAGTTGCACCCCCTTCGATCCGCTTGTGGATACTGAAACTGACTATCAAAACTATTTTGGAGGCTAAGATGAAACGTTGCACCCCCTTCGATCCGCTTGTGGATACTGAAACCTGCCGCGGTCGGCCGGCGATATCGTGTCCAGTACCGTTGCACCCCCTTCGATCCGCTTGTGGATACTGAAACAGATATTCGCGACGAATATACTGCAGCCAGGCTTGCGTTGCACCCCCTTCGATCCGCTTGTGGATACTGAAACCTCGGTATTTGATGTAGTAGATTTCCATGCGCATCACGTTGCACCCCCTTCGATCCGCTTGTGGATACTGAAACTGACTATCAAAACTATTTTGGAGGCTAAGATGAAACTGTTGCACCCCCTTCGATCCGCTTGTGGATACTGAAACTGAATTTACCTTGCACAGGATTGGGCGCTGATGCCCGTTGCACCCCCTTCGATCCGCTTGTGGATACTGAAACTCTACACTGAGGGCACGTCTGACGTCTACGAAACGGTACGTTGCACCCCCTTCGATCCGCTTGTGGATACTGAAACTGAAAGGAGTAAAA
>Ga0308389_1000698_pt1 | contig 24498 bp, 11 predicted proteins | sample Hotspr2Sample148_FD_202362 | JGI IMG/M metagenome (GOLD analysis project Ga0308389, IMG submission 202362) | Hot spring phototrophic mat microbial communities from Mushroom Spring, Yellowstone National Park, Wyoming, United States - 20040719_148 ... | reverse complement strand
TCGAAAAATACATGCGCATTATGCCCTGTGCGGTCTGTGGGGGCCAGCGACTGAACGAACAGGCCCGCTCCGTCAAACTGGCTTCGGCCGCCCCCCAGTTCGTCCACGCCCCCTGGAAATCCCTGCCTGAACTGTGCGCCCTTTCCGTGGCCGAAGCCGAACAGTTCCTCCAACATCTGGAACTGGATTCGACCGGCCAAAAGATTGCCGAAGAACTCCTCAAAGAAATCCTAGCCCGCCTCCGGTTTTTGCGAAACGTTGGTCTGGAATATTTGACGCTGGATCGGCCTGCACCCACGCTGGCCGGCGGCGAACTGCAACGGATTCGCCTGGCCAGCCAAATCGGCGCCGGTTTGGTCGGTGTGCTCTACATCCTGGACGAGCCGTCCATCGGTCTGCACGCCCGGGATAACCGCCGCCTGCTGGACACGCTGGCCGCCCTGCGAGATCAGGGCAATACGGTCATCGTGGTCGAACATGATGAAGAAACGATCCGATCGGCCGATTGGATCGTGGATTTCGGACCATGCCCTGGGGTGCGAGGCGGTCGGATCGTGGCTCAGGGCACTCTGGAAGATATCCTCGGGGAGCCGGAAAGCCTTACCGGTCAGTATCTGGCGGGCCGGCGGGCCATCCCGGTTCCCCCCCGCCGTCGGCCTGTACCGGATCCCAGCCCGGTGCTGGTCCCCGCGCCGTCGGTTACTTCGACCCAGCCAGACACCCAAAAGAACTCGCCCCATAGGTCCTCCCCTTCTCCGAATTCCGAAGCTGCTGCCCCTGCCGCACCATCGGCTTTGGAAGGAAGCGGAGGCAAGGGAGGGTCCCAACGCCGCCGAGGCAGAAAAACTTATGTTCAGGTTCTCTCCCCTACTGAAGGCAATGGGTTTGCCGGTTGGTTGGTCGTCCGAGGCGCCAGCCATAACAATCTGAAAAACATCGATGTGCCGATTCCCCTGGGCCGGTTTGTCTGTGTGACTGGGGTGAGCGGTTCAGGCAAAAGCTCCCTGGTAAGCGACATTTTGATCGAAGCCCTGCATCGGGATTTGAACGGTGGTCAGGGCAACCCCGGGGCCTACCGGTCTATCGAAGGCCTCCACCTGCTGGACAAGATGATCGCCATCGATCAATCGCCCATTGGGCGAACGCCCCGGTCCAACCCGGCTACGTACATCAAATTGGCCGACGACATCCGGGACCTCTTCGCCCAGTTGCCGGAGGCGAAGATGCGGGGTTTCGGCCCCGGCCGATTCAGCTTCAACGTCCGAGGCGGTCGGTGCGAGGCCTGCGAGGGCCATGGCGCAACGAAATTGGAAATGGATTTTTTGGCCGACATCTGGGTGCCCTGCCCGGTCTGCGAAGGCCGACGGTTCAACCGGGAAACCTTGCAGGTGCGGTTCAAAGGCCGGTCGATCGCCGACGTATTCGATATGGATGTTCAGGAGGCGCGGGACTTTTTCCAAAACCAGCCCAAAATCCACCATAAACTCCAAACCCTCCATGAGGTGGGCCTGGATTACCTGAAGTTGGGGCAACCTTCGCCCACACTTTCCGGCGGAGAAGCGCAGCGGATCAAACTGGCCCGGGAACTGGTTCGCCCTAGCACCGGACGGACCCTCTACATCCTGGACGAACCCACCACCGGACTCCATTTTGCCGACATCGAACTGCTCCTCCGGGTGCTGCACGGCTTTGTGGACACGGGCAATACCGTCCTGGTCGTCGAGCACAATATGGAAGTGATCAAAACGGCCGACTGGATCATCGACCTGGGGCTGGAGGGCGGCCAGCAGGGCGGACGGATCGTCTGTATGGGCACGCCGGAACAGGTCGCCCAATGCCCGGAGTCCTACACCGGCCGAGTGCTTCGGGGGTATCTGCCCGCATTCCACGGAGAAAAAGCCCAGGGCCGATCGGCCATCCGCCTCCGCCGATCGGGTCGGAGGGGCAAATCGGCCGGCCCGGCCCTTCCGTCTCCGGCCGCCGCCTCTCCCACCGGTCGAAAAACCGGTTCGGGCAACGGTCGGCCCAAACAGGCCATCTCCCTGCGCGGCGCCCGCCAAAATAACCTCAAAGGCATTGATGTCCTGGTGCCCCACGAGCGGATTACCGTCTGCTGCGGCCCCAGTGGTTCGGGAAAAACCTCTCTGGCCTTGGAAACCCTCTACGCCGAAGGCCAACGCCGGTATGTGGAAAGTCTCAGCCCCTACGCCCGTCAATTCGTCAGCCAAATGCCCAAACCGAAATACGAGCATATCGAAGGGCTGCTGCCGGCCGTGGCCATTGAACAAAAACACCTCGGTCATACCCCCCGTTCCACGGTCGGCACGGTAACAGAGATATACGATTACCTTCGGGTATTGATGGCACGGCTTGGGCAGCCGTATTGCCCCAGTTGTGATTTGCCCGTGGGGACGCAGACGGCCGATCAGATCACGGCGAAGATTGTGGGCCTGCCGCCGGGCAGCCGAATCTTCCTGACCGCCCCGGTCGATCTGGAGCAGGCAGAAACGTATGAGGATCTTTGGGCGCGTCTGCGGGCCGACGGCTATGTGCGGGTGCGCATCGACGGCGTAACCTACCCCCTGGACCAACTGCCCGATCTGGAGCGTCGCCGAAAGCATACGGTGGAGGTGGTGATCGATCGGCTGACGGTTCGGCCCGATCAGCAGAGCCGGATTGCCGGCAGCGTGGAAAATGCCTTGGCAGTGGGTCGGGGGGTAGTTCGGGTGGTGCATGTGCAGGAGGGAGTGTCCGAGCCGGTATGGAAAACAGATGTTCATAGTCAACATTTGGCCTGCCCCCGGTGCGGACGTAGTTTCGAGCCGCTCACGCCGCACCATTTTTCGTTCAACAGCCCGATGGGCTGGTGCCCGGCTTGCCAGGGTCTGGGGGTGCAGGTGGGAACGGATCCGGCCGCTCTGATCCGGGACCCGAAGCTTCCGCTTGCCGAAGGGGCGTTGCTGGTTTGGCCCCCGCCGGAGAATCCGCTCTTTTTGCCGATGTTGGCCGCCTTTGCCCAAGCAAGCGGACTGCCCACGGATCAGCCGGTTCAGCAGTTAAACGCCCGGCAACGGCGTCTGCTGCTGCACGGCGCCGGGGAACAATGGTTCGAGCTGTCCGCCGAGGCGGTGGGGTTGGCCCTGTCCGGTTCCCAGCATCGGGAGCTTGCGGACCTGGTTCCGGCCGGAGGCCCCGGCTGGCTGTTCCGCTTCCAATACAAGGGTCTGGCCCGGGCGTTGGAAGAGGCCAGCCGCATCGCCCCCACCCTCCGGAGTCGTCTGGAACCTTTAGTGGCGGAGGTCGAATGCACGGTTTGTGCCGGCAGTCGTCTGCGGGACGATGCCGTCGCCGTCCGCTTCCAAGGCCGAACCATCGACGAACTCTGCCGATGGCCCCTGGGCCGATTGCTCCAAGAAATCCAGCAGTGGCGTCTGAGCGAGCGAGAAGAAAAAATTGCCGGGCAATTGCTGGAAGAAATCCGTTCCCGATTGCAATTTTTGGTGGATGTGGGGCTGGAGTATCTGACGTTGGCCCGGCCCGCTGCCGAACTTTCCGGTGGCGAAGCCCAACGCATCCGCCTGGCGGGCCAATTGGGTCGTTCCCTGTGCGGCATCCTCTATGTCCTGGACGAACCTACCATCGGACTGCATCCGAGGGATAACCATCGGCTGCTTCGGGCGTTGGCCAAACTGCGAGACCTCGGCAATACCCTGGTGGTGGTAGAACACGATCGGGAGGTGATCCGGAATGCGGATCTGGTGTTGGATTTTGGCCCTGGGGCGGGTCACTACGGCGGGCAGATCGTGGCACAGGGACCGCCCTCGCTGTTGGGCCGCCGACGCAACTCGGTAACCGGCCCGTACTTGGCCGGCCGAAAAGCCATCCCGATTCCACTGAACCGCCGAATGCCGTCCCAATGGGCCAATGGACCGGACGGTTCTGCCGCCGGACAGACACCTTCCGCCCAGCAAGGGCCCGCTAACCAACAGAGTTCTTCCGCCCAGGGGCTGTCTTTCGCCCAGCCAGCCTCTTCTCCCCACACATCCCGTTCCGCCCTGCTGATGCCTTCTGCCCTGTACGTGCCGACGAACCAGGGGCCAATATCTCAGAGGTCCATGTCGAGCAGAGCACGATCTAGAAAAGCCCGTTCGCCCAGGAGGCAGGAGGGGCCGGAACTGCTGGGTTTTGGCGTCCAGGGGCCGAGCGGCTGGTTGGAAATCGTCGGCGCCCGCCACCATAACCTGAAAAACATTACCGTCCGGATTCCCCTGGGCACACTGACCGTGGTAACCGGGCCGAGCGGCAGCGGGAAAAGCTCCCTGGTGGAAGAGATTCTGTACCGGGCCCTGGCCCGCCAACTCCACCATGCCCACACCACGCCCGGCGCCCATGAGGCCATCCGCGGGGTGGAACAAATTAACAAGGTCATCTGGGTCGATCAACAGCCGATCGGGCAAACCCCCGCCTCGAACCCGGCCACCTTTACCGGGCTGTTTGATCTGATCCGGGAGCTATTTGCCCAATTGCCGGATGCCAAAGTGCGTGGTTATACGCCTCGGCGGTTTAGCTTCAATGTGCCGGGCGGCCGGTGCGAAAAGTGCGAAGGCCTCGGACAAATCAAAGTGGAAATGCATTTCCTGCCCGATGTATGGGTAACATGTGATCAGTGCCAAGGACAACGCTTTAACGCCGAAACCTTGGCCGTCCGATACCACGGCAAATCGATCGCCGATGTGCTCCAGATGTCCTGCGCCGAGGCCCTGAAATTGTTTGAGAACCTGCCGAAAATCCGGCGGATTTTGCAAACTCTGTGCGATGTGGGGCTGGATTATCTGGCGTTGGGCCAACCGGCCAATACGCTTTCCGGCGGCGAATCGCAGCGGGTGAAACTGGCCGCCGAACTGGCCCGTCCGGAAACCGGAAAAACCTTGTACCTGCTGGACGAACCTACCACCGGCCTGCATTTCGAAGACATGAAGAAACTCCTGGATGTGCTCCAACGTCTGGTCGATCTGGGCAATACGGTGGTGGTCATCGAACACAACCTGGATGTGATCAAATGTGCTGATTGGGTCATCGACCTCGGCCCGGAAGCAGGCGAGCGGGGCGGCTATGTGGTCGTGGCCGGCACCCCGGAAGACCTGGTCGCCTATGCCCGACGGTACCGGGCCGCCGTCGGCCAAGCCACCGAGGCCGCCCCCACCCCCGTGGACAAAAGCATGGTGCCCGGGGACAGCCATCGGCCTCCTGGGGCAGGCATCGGCCCCGGCGCCGTGGATCCCGAAAAGGCGCCCAGGCAGAAGGATCGGCTCTTCGGCGCTGGCCCCGCCGCCGTGGCCCCCGGCGCCGGCATCGGCTCTGAGGCCGTCGGCCCCGGTTCTGAGGCCCTCGGCCCCGGCAAGGTGCTCCTGGAGGGCGATCGACTCATGGACACCAAAACCAGCCCCGATGGCGTCCGCCCGGGCCCCGGCCTGTTCCGCTCGTACACGGCCGAATATCTGGAACCGGTCTTGGCAGCCGGACCATATCAGCACCGTCCCCTCTATGACCCCACGGTCCAAGAGCAATCTCGGCCCGGGGATATGGAGCTGGAAGATGTGGGCCGCACAGCCCGGATGCCGTGGGAAGTGGACGGCCCCCGGTGGCACTGCCAGGATCGGGTGGCTCGCAATGGCGAGCCTTGTCGATGGGATGGTCGGATTTTGGCGGAAGTCGTCCAACGGATCGAGCAGACCGGCCTGTTTGCTCCCACCGATTGGAATTCCCGCACGGTGGTGGAGATTTGTGGCCGGCGGAAAGCGGACGGCTGGTTCTTCCACGCCATCACCGGCGAACCCTGGTTGCTGAAGATGAAGTTCCGTACCGCCCAACGCACCTTCCAACGGGAGGAACTGGTAGCCCAACTGGACCTGAAACCGCTCAACGAAATGCCCGATCTGCCCATCTACGGCACCGAACCGAGGGTTCGATGTAAGAACCTGGCCGGTCCCTGGCAGGAGGTGGAACTTCAGGTCCACAGTTGGCAGGAGATCGACCGGCCGGAATTCTGGCAGTTTTTGGATCGGGCCATCGAAGGTTTTCGGCGGGTAACCGAGCGGCTTCGGCAAAAACCGGAAGAGCTTTTGCCCTGGAAAGCGTTGGGCCGGGCCTGGCATCTAGCTGCCCGGGGGTTCCGCCGGGGCACCAGACCCCAATGGGAACCGGCCGTGCTGGAAAAAATTCTGGACCTTTTAACTCAGGCTGCCCCCGACGCCCAGTTTGATTGGAGCCATAAACAGACGGTGCCGGTCTATTTACCGGGTCGAGATCGGCCTTGGGCGGTGCTGCTGACCAAAAAACCAGAAGCGATGTATCTGGAATTGATCGGACCGGCAGGCCGATTTACCCTCGGCCAGGCAACCGGCTTGGCCTCCAAAGCCCAGATGCGGGCTGGTCAGCCCGACGGCGACCATCTGCGGCTTGCCTTCCGCAGCCTGGCCGATCTACAGCCCGAACCGCTCCTCCGGTTCCTCCAAGAACACGCCGAGGCTACAAAGACCAGCTAACCTCGCCTGTAACATTTTAGCCGAACAGAACCAATTTTCTCCCTTTCGGCAGAAGGCCTCTGAACCTTAGAGGCTGTCCCGAAATTTTTAGCCGGATGGACACCAACCGGCAGCCCCCAAGACTGCCAAAAACCCCATAAAACGGGGACTTTGGAAAACCGGAAGGGTTTGGCACCAGTCCGGGCTGGCAGCCGACTACCAATTTCGGGACAGCCTCTAAGGTAAACACGCGGAAGGCCGGGTCCCTGGGGGCGCAAAAAAAACAGTCCGGTAGTCCGCTTCTGGTTACTACCGGACTGTAGTCCCCCCTGGGAACGTGCTTAAAGGCTTTCCTGGTCTCGCCTTTTTTATGGAGGACGCGGCGAAGCTTTTTTGGGTATCGGCAGAATCGGGCAGCCGACTTGAAAAATACCGAAAACTCGGTATCTTCTTCCCAATCGACCCCGTCGGCCGCCGCTACCCGATCCTTCGGTCCCTCCCGGGTGGCTTTTCGGCATTGTCTCGGGCCAGGCCGGCCTCTCTCACCCCAGGGAGAGGGGAGTTGTTTCCTTCGGCTAACCTGGTGCCCCTATTCGACTTTCCATTCCAGGATACCGCCGGACCAATTGGGTTTCAGTTGCACTTCGATCCGAAGGGCTTTGGTGCGGACTGGCTCGAACTGGACCCGGTGGTATTTGTTCGGCTCGGTGCCGTAGGGGTCTTGGGTAACCACGGGTTTCCACTCTTGGCCGTCTTGGTACAAAAGCCGCCAGGACTGCGGCGTTCGGCAATGGCGTTTGATGGGTTCGTCGTCGAACCAATACACTTCGACAGCCCGGAGGGTTTGCTCCTGGGGCCATTCGTACTGCACCCATTCTTTGGTGCCCAGGTGGTTCCACCAGGTAAATCGTGGAATATCGTGGTCGCAGGAGTTTTTCGGTTCCAGGCCGTCGTTCAGGGCCGACAGGACCCCCACCCCGACAAACGAGGCGCTTGGTTCAGCCAGTTCCATCAAGCTGAGCGGCTCCGACGGGCCTAGGTTGGCCGGGTCCAACGGCCGATACAACCGCCCCTGCCAGCTTGGATCATCCGTCTTAGGTTTTCGTGTTTTGCCATCCTGCCGAACCCAGACGATCATCTCGCCCGGTTCCCGGTGGTCCCAGGCGTAGTAAGGGATGGCCCGGACGGTGCGTCCCTGGCTAGTCTTGGCCGAGATGACCACCACGCCGCCCAAGAGGTCCGGTTTCCACTCGGTCTGAAACTGCGGGTCCCGGGCCAATTGGATGTTGCGCACCCGGCCCTCGTTATCGACCGCCTCGAAGCAGTAGACGATCGGGCCGCGCTGGATGGCCACCCGGCCCCGATCCGCCTCGACCAACGGATGGGCTTCGATCCGATCCACTTCCATGGGGAAGTCCAATTCCACCGTATCGCCTGGTTTCCACGTGCGGCGGAAAACCAGATAGCCTTTTTGCACTTCGGGTTTTTCCACCGGTTGGCCTGCTACCTGCACCCGCACTAGTCGGCCTTCCGTCCAGCCGGGCAACCGGCAATGCAGGGCCAGCTCTGTCTGTTTTTCCGGCTTGAGGAGGAGGACGACTTTGCCCTCCCAGGGGTATCGGGTCTGTTGTTCGACGACCAGCTTGCCGCCGCCGATCTGAATCTCAGCCCGGCTGGCCACATAAAGGTTCACATACAAATCCTGCTGGCCCACCGCATAAAGATACCCCGGCAGCGACGGCAACACCCGCACCACATTTGTCGGGCAGCAGGCACAGGGATAAAACGGCTGGCGATGGTGGTTGCCCGCCGATTCCAACGGATTGACATAGAAGAACTTGTCCCCCTGGAGCGACACGCCGGAGAGGAACCCATTGTAAAGCACTCGTTCCAGCACGTCGGCGTATTGGGCGTCTCCGTGCAGCAGGGCCATCCGATGGGCCCAGAGGGCCAGCCCGATCGCGGCACAGGTTTCGCAGTAGGCGCTTGGATTCGGCAGTTCATACCGCTCGCCGAAGGCTTCGCCGGCATGGCGGGCGCCGATACCGCCGGTAATGTACATCTTATACAAAGTTACATCTTTCCACAGGCGATTCAGGGCCTGCAAGAAGCCTTCGTCGCCGGTGTAGCCGGCCACATCCGCTACGCCGCACAACAGATACATCATTCGCACGGCATGGCCCACCACTTCGTCCATCTGGCGAATCGGTTTATGGTCCTGACAGTACGGCCCGTAAAGTTTATCGCCCGTTCGCCTTTTCTCCGCATCGCCCCGGATGTCCAGGAAAAAGTACGCCAATTGAAGGTATTTTTCGTTGCCGGTAACTTCGTAAAGTTTCACTAGCGCCAATTCGATCTCTTCATGGCCGGGCACGCCGTGGCGCTTGTCGGGGCCGAAAATGTCGGCAATATGATCGGCAAACCGCACAGCGACATCCAGGAGGGTTTTCTTGCCGGTGGCCCGGTAGTGGGCGGCAGCCGCCTCGAATAAATGCCCCGCACAGTAAAGCTCATGCATGACCGGCAGGTTGGTCCAGCGTTTGCCCGGCTCTTTGAGGGTGTAATAGGTGTTCAGATAGCCATCTGGTTGCTGGGCCGTCGCTATCAGGGCGATCACCTCATCGACCTTTTTTTCCAGTTCTGGCTGGCGCAGATCGGCCAGGCTGTACGAGGCCCCCTCCAGCACTTTATACACATCGGAATCGTTGAAATAGATGCCTTCGAACTGGCCGGGCATCAGTTTGGCCGCCTTGGCAAAATTGGAAATCCGCCCCGTCTTTTCACACCAGTCGAAATTGTGCGGTAAGGAGACCTTCCGATTGGTTTCGATCCGGGGCGCCCAGAAAACGTCCTGCACTTTGACCTGGGTAAACGGCACGGCGGAGAGCTTCCGATGTTTGGGCCCTTCGGCCCCTTGCACTCCCAAACCACCCACCAGACCACTTAGCATTCCACTGACCAAACCGAGATGGACCGTCCACCAAACCACCGGACGCCAAATCATGGGTTCTCTCCTTTCTAGAACAGAGGTGAAGTTGGTCCAAACCCACTGCCCCTTGCTTTGCCCCTGGGGAAAACCTTTTTTGTAACACTTTAGCCGAACGAAGCAAGCCTCTCCCCACCGTGGGAGAGGCCGGCGGTGCCAATGGCACCGCCGGGTGAGGGAGACCTGGATTCCCACTTTCGTGGGAATGACACGGAATGGGGGCTGGGAAAAATTGGTGCGGCTCCATTCGGCTAAAATGTTACATCTTTTTTAAGGATAGCATCTGCTTCCCCAGGGAACAATCCAGCGAAGCCATCCGTCCTGTTCTGGCAGGGGAAACGAGGTTCCCGGAGCTTTCCATGTTCCGGGGGGGCTAGGCCGGAAATCCGTTTTTAGCCGGTTCTACCACCAAACCGGCGGCCCCCAGACTGGCTCCCATCCAACGGCAGTGGGATAAAGCAGAACGGTTGGCAAGGGAATCGGGACCGCCGTCCGAATCCTCATTTCGAGATAGCCTCGTCGGAGAGCTCCGGGCGGGGTTATAATCCCAAGACTTCCCGCATGGAGTACCAGCCGGGCGGTTTTCCGGCCAGGAACTTGGCCGCCGCCAAAGCACCGTGGGCGTAACAATCCCGGCTGCTGGCCCGCACTGTAATTTCCAACACTTCGCCCAACATGCCGAAAACAATCGTATGTTGGCCCGGATCGTCGCCGCAGCGGACCGCATGATAACCGATCTCCTCATGCCGACGGCGTCCCGGCCGACCTTGCCGGCCGTGCACGTGCAGGGTCTGCCCCATCTGCTGGGCAATCAACCGCCCAAACGCCAGCGCCGTGCCGCTGGGCGAATCCTCCTTAAACCGATGGTGCCGTTCGATGATCTCCACATCGGCATCGTGGTCTTTGAGGGCCTGGGCGGCCAACTCCGCTAACTTCATCCCCAGATTGACCGATAAGCTCATGTTCGGCGCTTGCAAGACCGGGATCGACTGGGCGGCCTCTCGCAGCCGGGCCATCTGTTCGGCCGATAGCCCCGTCGTAGCAAAGACCAGCGCCATCTGCCGATCCACACAGGTTTGGATGACCCGGTTGGCTGCTTCCGGGGCGGAAAAGTCGATCAGCACCTCCGGCTGAGCCGAGCCGAGATCGGCCGACAACACCACGCCGATCGGCTCGATGCCTGCCAGTCGGCCTGCATCCATTCCTAACTGAGGGTGTTGGGGGGCTTCCAGGGCCGCCACCACTTGCAATTCGGGGTCTTCGGCAGCCAAGGCGACCAACCGTCGGCCCATACGCCCCGCCGCCCCATGAATGCCAATTCGGATCGGGTCTTTGCTGCTCATCGGAACTGCCTCCTTTTGCTGTTGTTTCTTTGCCTTTTCTTCTTTTTCGGTAACTTTCGCCGGGGAAGCAAACCGCCTCTCCCCTGGCGGGCTAAACCCAGCGAGTCCCTGCCGCGCAAGCGGCAGTCCAGGAAGTGTCCTTCCTGCGGAAGCAGGAATCCAGAACGTAGTAAAACACCATATTGCCTGGATTCCCGCTTTCCCAGGAACAAGCCTGGACTGCTGCTTTCGCAGCAGGGACACATCGGTTCCTTCATTCGGCTAGCATGTTCCCTTTTTCGTAACATTGTACCCGAATGGGGGGGCGTGTTTGGCAGGCCCGCAAAACGGTGATCCAAGCGGGATGCCTCCCACGGATCGGACCTCCGAAGCGGGTTCCTCCAAGGGTTTTTTTCATTCGGCTACCATGGTACCCCTTTTGGGAGTTTTGTCTGCCCCCACCAAAGAGGGATTTTCTATCCCAATCCTAACTTTTTATATGGTAACAGGTTATGGCACTCTTCCTAGGGGATAGGCTTGGCAGTGGGTTTTAGGCGTCCTGGAGAAAAAAATCTCCAAAAATCCGGAAAGTGCCCTTGACGGGTGGGAGGGGATTAGGTATTTATCCGCCCGCTCTTCTACCTGAGTGCCTGAGCGAGTGCTGGAGAGAACTTTTCTGCCGGGGCGATCGGCCCGGTCGATGTAGGGATCTTGTCCGCAAAATCTCCTGAAAATCCAGTCTTTTGGGGTTTTGTCGGTGCCGACCGGCCGGTTCGGTTTCCGGGCAGAATGTCGGTATGGGTTGATAAGGTCGTCTCATCCTGGGCAAGGAAAGGAGAACCGTGTTGAACGCCACCAGATGGATTGGGATTGGGCTTGTGCTGGTAGGGATGGGTTTGGCGGTTGCCGGGAGCCAAGCGGCTTCCCTTTCGACCGCCCTCGGCTGGGCGGTAGGGCAGACGGCGGTGGCTCAGGCCGGGACGCCGGACAAAAAGGCTCAGGCCGATGACCTGCTCCGCCGTGCACGCCAGGCCCTGGTAGAAAACGATCTGGACGCGGCCGAGCAGTTGGTCGCCCAAGCCGAGCGCCTTGGCGTCTCCTATGGACCGATGACGCTGGGCGACACGCCCGAGCGGCTGCGTCGGGACATTGAGCTGAAGCGAGCGGCCCAATCGAAACGTTCCGGCGGGTTATTGCCGGTGCCCTTCCGCAAATCCGAACCGGAACCCACGGACCCGTTTGCCGCCCGAACACGGGGTTCCGAAGAGGATTCCCGGCGGATGGGCGATCCGAACGACGACTCCATGAGCATGCTTCCGCCGGTGGATCAGGTCAGTCCGGTGCCGCCACCAGCCGGCAGCTTGCCAGGTCGTACAGGTTCAGGCGGTCCGGGGGCCTATGGCCCGAGCAGCACCTCGGCCGATCGGTCCCGCAGCGATGAACTGCTCATCGCCGCACGGCGGGCTTTGGCGTTGGGCGATGTGCGTCGGGCTAGCCAACTGGTTCAGCAAGCCCGGGAGTTAAATGTCCGCTATGGGCCGAACGAAGATTCGCCGGCCCGTGTGGAGTTGGCCATCCGACAATATGAAGACCTCATGCAGCAGCCTCCGGAACGGCGGCAGTCGGAGGCATTCCGTCGGCAATATGCGAAGATTTTGTTGGAGCAGGCCGAAGCCCTGGCTGCCTGGGGGCAATATTCCGAAGCGGAGCGATTGGCCTTGGAAGCCAGCCGAATGGGCGTTAACTATGGCCCGTTTGACACCCGGCCGGAAACGCTGCTTCGGCAGATTGATCAGGCCCGTCGGCAAGCCCGGGGTGCTGTGCAACCGGCCTCGGGGCCATTCCCCGTTAGCCAGGCGACCGGCTCCTATGACCCCCAACGGGCAAGCCATGCCCTGTATGATCCTCGGCAAGACACCACCCGAAATATCTGGGCGGGAGCTTCGGCTCCTGAGACCGGCGCTCCAGAAGCCGGCACCAGCCCGGGGCTTGCCCTGTTCCGCCAGGGGGAAGAAGCCCTCCGAAACCGGGATACGGAGACGGCCATTCGACTATTCCGACAAGCTGCCCAATATCGACATGAACTGGATCCGGTAACCGCGCAACGGCTTCAGGAATATCTGCAACTGTATTCTACACCCACACCGCCAGCCGGCACGATGATTGACGAGGCGGTGGCTCGGCAACAGGCCCTGCTCCGGCAGGTCCATGCCGATCTGGCTCAGCAGGAAAGCAAAGCTCTCAAACTCCGGGAAACCGATCCCCGGGGCGCTTTGGCCCTCCTGGAAGAGACACGCAAACGGCTGGAAGCTACCCAGGGCCTGGATGCCAATGCCCGGGCGCAACTCCTGCGCCGGATCGACCGGAGCATTGAACAGACACGCAAATACATCGAGGAACACCGCGCACGGATCGAACTGGATGAACAAAATCGCCGGATCGAAGAAGAGGTTACCCGCGGCCAGATGACCAAACTGGAAATCCAGCAAAAACTGGCTGCCATGGTAGATGAATACAATCGGCTGATGGATGAACAGCGGTTTGCCGAGGCCGAAGTGATCGCCAAACGGGCCTACGAACTGGATCCCGATAACCCGGTAACTACCCAGTTGGTTACCCAATCGAAGTTCGTTCGGCGATTCTTCAACAATCTGCGGATTCAGGAAGAAAAAGAGCGTTCGTTTGTGGATCGGTTGGCCGAGGTGGATGCCAGCATGGCCATCCCGGTCGGCGATCGGAATCCCCTGGTCTTCCCCGACGCCAAGGAATGGGCCCAGTTGACCAAGACCCGTTCCAAATATCTGGCAGAACGCCGACGGGGACTTTCCGAACGAGAACTCGAAATCGAACGGAAACTGAAAACGCCGGTAACGCTCGATTTCAAAAATGCCCCGCTCTCGACGGTCATGGACTATCTGGCCAAGCTGGCCGACGTGAACTTGCATCTGGATCCGCAGGGCTTGGCCGAAGAGGGGGTTACCACCGATACGCCCATTACCATTAGCCTCACCCATGAGGTCTCGCTCAAAAGCGCCTTGAATCTCATCCTCCAGCCTCTGCATCTGAGCTATGTCATCAAGGATGAGGTATTAAAGATTACCAGTGAACATGCTCGTTCCGGGGAGGTGTATACGGTAACCTATCCGGTAGCCGACCTAGTGATTCCGATTCCGAACTTCACGCCGAATCCCCGGATGGGGTTGGCGGGAGCGTATCATGATGCTTTAGGTGCGGTTGGCTACGGCGGAATGCCGGGCTGGGCGGGAAGCACCGCTGCGCCGCTGGCGGTGGTGGCCAGCCGAGATGGTACCCCCAAAAGTGCCATGATCAGCCCGGCCATTTTGGCCCAGATGCAACAAGCCACCGGCGGCGCTGCCGGAGCCACGCACAGCGGTCCCGCCACCGGGTTGCCCTTGGCCTTTGGACCGGGCGGATTGGGCGGCGGAGTACAGCCCGACTTCGATAGCCTCATCAAACTGATCACCTCCACCGTCAAACCCCAAAGCTGGTCCGACGTCGGCGGGCCGGGGTCCATCGAACCCTTCCCTGTCAACCTCAGCATCGTCGTCAGCCAAACTCAGGAAGTCCACGAAGAAATCGTCGATCTGTTGGAACAGCTCCGACGACTCCAAGACCTCCAGGTGACCATCGAAGTCCGCTTCATCACCCTGATGGATAACTTCTTCGAACGCATCGGCGTGGACTTCGACTTCGACATCAACGACAACAACGACCGACCACGCCAAATCTTCGGCCGAATCGATCCTACAGCAACGGATCAGTACACCAACCAAACGTATGAACAAGATTATCCCCGGAATACCCAAGACCGGGACCTCAAACGACGCCAAAGCACCGTGGCCGGGCTAACCACGGCAGGGGCCGGAATCAATCTGGGCACCTTCTCGGCCGACCTGGACATTCCGTTCCGGCAGGACAGCTTCAGTCTGACCATTCCTCAATTCGGTGGTTTCCCTGGCGGGGCCAATCCAGGTGCTCAGATCGGCTTCGCCATCCTGAGCGAAATCGAAGCCTTCTTCTTCATCCAGGCGGCTCAGGGCGATACCCGCACCAATATCCTCCAAGCGCCAAAGGTTACGCTATTTAACGGGCAGCAAGCCTTTGTGTCCGACACGTCGCAAAGCCCGTTCGTCATCAGTGTGATTCCGGTGGTGGGCGATTTCGCCGCCGCCCAACAGCCAGTCATCGTCGTGCTCAACGAAGGGACCTTCCTTACCATCCAGGCCGTGGTCTCCAACGACCGACGCTTCGTCCGCCTGACGGTAGTGCCCTTCTTCAGCAAGATCGATGAGGTCAATACGTTCACCTTTACCGGCTCCGAAACCACCAGTGAAGAATCGTCCTCCGAAGGCAATCAGGAGACGCCTAACGACAACACCAAGAAAAGCAATTCCAAGACCGTCCGCCGCGAAGGCACCACCGTGCAATTGCCCACCTTCTCCTTCGTGACGGTAACCACCACGGTCAGCGTGCCGGACGGCGGAACAGTGCTGCTGGGCGGTATCAAACGCCTCAGCGAACAACGTCGTGAATTCGGCGTGCCGATGCTCAATAAGCTTCCTTATATCAACCGGTTGTTTAGAAACGTCGGCATCGGCCGGGAAACCTCCAGCATGATGCTGATGGTTACCCCCCGCATCATCATCCAGGAAGAAGAGGAGGAACGCCTGGGTATCCAGCCCTAAAGGGCCTGGATTGCTAACCGCCGGTCTTTCCAGCAGGCCGATCGCACGGTCCTCCGCTACATACCTCCTCCCCTTTCGGGGTTCCCCCTAGACCAACGGGGACCCCAGACCAACCTGGCCCGCCGGGAATCCTCCAAGAACTGCCCGGCGGGCCTCGTTGTTTTTTCGTCTCTCCGCTGCCCAACTAACGGTTCAGCAGCGGGGGCTCTGCCCGGAAGGCAAACTGTTTTTCACACCAGGCAGCCACGGCCAGCAAGGCCTCTTCCTGATAGGGTCGGCCGACCAGTTGCACCCCCCCGGGCATTCCATCCTCGGCCAACCCACACGGAATGGCCACCACCGGAAGCCCCGCACAACTCCACGGCGCTTGCATCGTCTTATCGCCGGTGGTCTCCAGCGTGGGCGGCGCTGTGGTAGTGGTCGCTGGCAGGATCAAGGCATCCCAATCCCCCAACCAATCGGCCGCCTCCCACCGCAGCTTCCGAAGCCGATCCAGCCCGGTTACATAATCCACTCCTGGAATCCGAAGCCCTAGGTCCAAAAGTTCGGTAATTTTCGGCCCATATTGGTCTCGGTGGTGGAGGAAGCTGGGACGATGGTAGGCGGCCGCCTCCACGGCCATGATCTGCGTGTGCAGCTCCAGCACATCAGCAAACTCGGCCGGCCAATCCCACCGACCTATCTCGGCCCCGGCCTCGGCAAGCCGATTTAATGCCTGTTCCAATAGTTTCCGGATGGTCCGGTCCGCCTGTTCGGCGAAAAACCCTCGTACCTGGGCCAACCGGGGCGGACGATGCCGTTCGGCCAGCCCCCAAGCCCACCCCCGCAAAACCCCCAGCCCAGGCTCCTCCCACCTACTGCCCTGGCCGGTGTCCTGAGTGGGGGATAGTTCCTCACGCTTTTCTGTCTGTTCAGCCTCCTGAGCCGCCTGAGGCTTCCCCGTCCTCCCCTCCGGCCTACTTCCCTGAAACCCGGAAGGTTCCCAACCCGATTCTCCCGGCTGGTCCAGGTCCAAGCCCCCAAACAAACTCGGTTGCACCGGTTCCGCCGGCTCCGGAAACAGCAACTTCTGCAGCCGTGGCGGCTGGACTTGCTCTTTGGCCTCCCCTGGGCTGCCGGCACCAGCAGTCCGTAACACCTGGTACATCAGCCAAAGGTCTTCCACGCACAGGGCCATCGGCCCAGCATGATCCAGGTGCCGACTGACCGGCACCACTCCTTCCAGGGGCAATTGGCCGAAAGTGGGTTTCATCGTGGCAATGCCACAATAGGCAGCAGGCCGAACTAAGGATCCGCCCGTTTGCGTACCCAGAGCACCCAGGCACATCCCCATGGCCAGTGCGGCGGCCGATCCGCTGGAAGAACCCCCCGGAGTGTGGGAAAGGGTGGGACTCCAGGGGTTCCGTGTGGGCGAAGGATCGAAACAGGCGAATTCTACGGTAACCGTTTTGCCCAGCAGGATGGCCCCCGCCCGACGCAAAGCGGCCACCAACGGAGCGTCCTGCTCTGCCCGATGGCCTTCCCGAAGCGGTGAACCCGCCTTGGTAGGCCAGCCGGCCACATCAAAAATATCCTTAATCCCCACCGGAATGCCGTGCAGGGGGCCTCGATCCACGCCCTGTTGGAATTCCCGATGGGCTGTCTGAGCCGACTGGCGTGCGGCCGCCTCGTCCACCAACACCCAGGCCTGCACCTGCCGGTCGTACCGCCGAATCCGCTCCAAACACCCCTCCACCAAATCCAGCGGGCTAACCTCCCCTCGGCGCAACGCCCCCGCCGCCTCCTGAATCGTCCATCGCCTCATCGTTGGTTCCTTTTTGGCTTGGAGTCTCGTAAAATTTTAACCGATGGTCGATGCGGAGGGAGGACCTCCTTGTCAGGTCATAGGTCCTTCCCCGAACCCTTTCCCATGGGAGCAGAGGAGCAGGGTGGATATAAGATGCGTGCCCTCCATGGTGGGGTTTGATCTAGTTCAGCGTGGCTCTCTTGATCTTCGCAAAACCAAGGGACACGAACATACCTAAAAACCAGGAAATTTCGTGTCTCTACGATTTGCGAAGTTCCACAGGTTCCGAGGGACTTTCCAAAGCCGATTTTTTTCCTGAGGAAACCCAGTTATGGTCCGACCGCGTGTTGTAGTGAGCCGATGTTTAGGTTTTGATCGCTGTCGGTACGACGGCAGTATGATTCAGGATGCCATCGTCGAATCGCTTCGGCCCTGGGTGGAATGGATTCCGGTCTGTCCGGAGGTGGAAATTGGGTTGGGTGTGCCGCGGGCCCCGGTTCGGTTGGTTCGGGTGGAGGGGAAGGTACGGCTGTTACAGCCGGCAACAGGCCGGGACCTGACCGAAGCGCTGCAAAGTTTTGCGGACCGTTTTTTGGATTCGCTTCCGCCGGTGGATGGTTTTCTGGTGAAGCGCCGCTCGCCTTCCTGCGGAAGGAAAGATGCCCGGGTGTATGCTTCGGTGGAGAAATCGCCTTCGGTGGGTTCGGGGCCGGGGATGTTTGGCCAGGCGATTCGGCAGCGGTTTCCCGACCTGCCCATAGAAGACGAAGGCCGATTGACCAATCGGGCGATTCGGGAGCATTTTTTCACTGCCCTCTTTGCCCTGGCCCGATTGCGGGAAGCCTTGCAGACCGGCCAAATGGGCGCATTAGTCCGGTTCCACACGGAACATAAATTTCTTCTGATGGCCTACAACCAAGCGCGGCTCCGAGAACTGGGCCGATGCGTGGCCAACCTGGATCGGCATCCACCTGAGCAGGTCATGCAGCGGTATGCGGCCGGGTTTCGGGCGGCTCTGAGCCGACTACCCCGGCGTCCTTCGGTAGTCAATGTCCTGATGCACAGCCTGGGCTATCTTTCCGACGGGCTCCACCCGGCCGAAAGGGCCTATTTTCTGGACCTGTTAGCTGCCTATCGGCAAGGACGAATCCCGCTGAGCACTCCGCTGGGCGTTTTGCGGGCCTGGGTGATCCGGTTCGATCAGGCGTACCTGGCCGCCCAGTCGTTCCTCTGTCCCTTCCCCGAAGAGTTGATTTCCCAGCAGGATTCGGGCAAAGGAGAAGAATGAGACCCTGTGCCCAGGAATTGTTGGGCTAGGCTTGGCCCTATGCATGTACTCAGCCAAGAGCGAGCACCCACCAACGAAATCCGTTTTCTCAGGCTTCCGATCAAATCTTCCGGCATTGGGTGGAGGCAGAATCCGACGGTCTCTGTTTTCCAAAGGTCGGTTTCTTCAACACGTTCATCCAGACAACGGATGAGGACCTCTGATGAGCCGAATCGAACCCGAACGCATTCATCCTCTCAATCATCGTCTCTTTGCCTCGGGGCAATATGTGCTGTACTGGATGCAGGCATCGCAGCGTGCCTATTGGAACCCGGCGTTGGAATTTGCGGTGGACCTGGCCAACCAGCGCAAACTGCCCCTGTTGGTGGGCTTTGGCCTGACCGACCGGTACCCGGAAGCGAACCTGCGCCATTACGCCTGGATGTTGGAAGGCCTGCGGGAAACCGCCGAGGCGTTACAAGAACGGGGGATCGGGTTTGTGATGCGGTTGCAGGAGCCGCCGGCATTGGCCGTGGAGTTGGCTCGCCGTGCTGCCGCCGTGGTGGCAGACCGAGGTTATCTCCGGCACCAGCGAGCCTGGCGTGCCTACGTAGCCGAGCGGGCCGATTGTCCGGTCATCGAGGTGGAATCGGATGCGGTAATTCCGGTCCAAACCGCCAGTAACCAGCAGGTTTTTCGGGCCGCCTCGCTCCGGCGGCGGATTCGTCCGCTACTAAGCCAGTTCCTCCATCCGCTCCGGGAACACGCCCCTCGTATCCATATGGAGTGGGCCGAGGCCTCCTTAGATCCTCGGGAGCCGGACAAAATCCTGCCGCTGCTTCGGATCGACCATTCGGTAACCCCGGTGGACCTACCGGCAGGGACTCGAGCAGCCCGAGATCGGCTCCAACGCTTCCTCCAAAAAGACCTCCATCTGTACACCCAATATCGGAGCGATCCCCGACGGGAGGTTACCAGCCGACTGAGCCCCTATTTGCATTTCGGCCAGATTTCGCCTGTCGAGGTTGCCTGGAAAACCTCCCGCATTGGCGGCCCCGATGCGGAGGCGTTCCTGGAACAACTTATCGTGCGGCGGGAATTGGCCCTGAACCTGGTTTGGTACAATCCGGATTACGACCGCTGGGAAGGCCTGCCCGGTTGGGCCCGCCAGAGCCTGCTGAAGCACTGTACAGATCCTCGCCCCGCCCTCTACAGCTTAGAGGAACTCGAACAGGCCCAGACCAGCGATCCGATGTGGAATGCCGCCCAGACCCAAATGGTCCAAACCGGCCGGATGCACAATTACCTCCGCATGTATTGGGGCAAACAGATTTTGCTCTGGACGGCCAACCCCCAGGATGCCTTTCGGATTGCTCTGTATCTGAACAATAAGTATTTTCTGGACGGGCGAGATCCGTCCAGCTATGCGGGGGTCGGTTGGTGCTTTGGACAACACGACCGGCCCTTTGGCCAGCGACCGATCTTCGGCTTGGTTCGCCCCATGACCCATCAAGCCATGCAACGAAAACTCTCTTCCCGCCGGTAAAGGACTCCGAACCTTTTGGCCGAATGCCAATGCCCTTGGAGGTTCCTGCTGGCCAGGTCTGAGGTCCGCCTTTTGCTTGCCCGTCGAGAGGACGGCCTGGCCGGACGGAGCGACGAAGGCCGGGCCGGGTGAGATACTGTGTTAGGAGTCAAGGGGGTTTTTTAGGGAAAATGGGGTTTTGTCGTGTGCATGGGGAAGCTCCGAAGGAATGAGGGGTGGAGTGGTACTTGGAATGGTTAGGGTTATTTTTCAGGGTGGTTGGGGGTTTCGTGGGCTGTGGGGTTTTCAGGCTGAAGAGGGGGAACGGTCCGGCGGACATGAGAAGCGTACCCCTGATTCGGGTAAAATGTTACCAGAATCGGTTATTCTCGGCGGCGGGCAGGTTTGCAGGCCGGACATTCTCCCCACCTGGCCAACACGCTGATCGCCCGGTCGGATTGCTTCAGGTTGTTGTCCATGGCAAGGCCCTGTATGACCACACCTGCGGTTATGGAACGTCGACAAAATAGCGCTCAGGTGAAATGCCTTATGCCCCAACGTCTAAGCTTTCACCAACCATTCTGCTAGCCGCTTTTTAATGCGTTCTAACCGATCCATGGAAATTTGACCAATAGCGCCCAAGAGAATCTCGTCTGCTACAACTGCCAACCGCCCTATCCGGATCACACTGGGAACTTTCAAGCCACTTTCCGCAAAATCAGCGTCACTTTCCTGAACCAATTCGTCAAAATCGGGAACGTACTGATGGAATTGTGAGGAAACCATGCAAATCAACCAGTCCTCATACGGGCCTGGCAGGCGTGCTAACAAAAGTGCCGGGCGCAGTTTTCCCTCTTCGAGATCCGTTTGCGGGAAGCGGAAAAGAACCACCTGCCCTGCATGCTTCATCGGAAGACAACCTTCAAATCATCCAGGGTGTAAAGCGACTCTTCCGATTCCATGCCCCGCATGGCGCTGGCCAGGGAAAGCATACTCCACTGCCTGGCCTCTTGTCGTTCGGCTTTTGTTAGGAGGAAGTTCACGAAGTCGAGTAACTCCTCCTGGAGTGCTGGAGGGAGTTTTCGGATCGAGTCGGAAATCTTTTGCTCCACCATCGCGTTGTCTCCGCTTGGGTTCCGTGTATCCACCGGCCAGGAGCCTACACCTTGGAGACGCTAAAATGGTACGAGCCCCACAGAGTATTATGGTAATCGGCCCTGGGGATACGGTCAACTATTAGCTGTGGGTTGCAGTTGGCGACTCCTCGTTCGGCCGATGAAAATCAGGCCCCAGGCCCCAGGGTGATTGTTGCTACTGCCCATCCCCCGCCCGCATACCCCCGGCCCGCCCCCGAACCCCCCGCCCCCGGCCAATACGGGGATCAAACTGTCGGACTTCGTCGGGTAAACCACCCGCCTGGCCGAACACTCCGCATCTGCGAGGGCGTGGCCGATGGGGCCCTGGAGACCATTGTTAGGTTGCATTTTTCAGGCACTCTTGGTAGCCAATTCCTTGAGAACCTCCTCCGCCTTTTTATCGCCTTTCGCCGTAAGACGCAAAGTCGCGGGGAACGGGCGGCGGGACGTCGGAGGGTTGACTAGGGCCGGTCTTTTGGGAAAATGGTAACACTTTAGCCGAAGGAAGCAACTCGCCTCTCCCCTGGCCGTCGAGAGACCGGCGAAACGAAGCCAGGGGAAGGGGCCCCTGGATTGTCACTCTTGCGAAGGCGGCAGTCCAGAAAGTATCCCAGAGTCCCCGCTTGCCCAGCAGGAACACAGGAGCAGGCACAAAGCAGCCTGGATTCCCGCCTACGCGGGAATGACACCTACCGGCTGGATTCCCGCTTGCGCGGGAATGACACATAAGAGCTGGATGCCCGTTTTTGTGGGAAGGACATCCAAGGGACCGGCAGCAAAAAGAGCAAAGGGCCGACGTAACACGTTAGCCAAATGTAGGAGTCTATGTGTCATTCCTGCACAAGCAGGAATCCAGGCTTATTCCCACGCAGGCGGGAACCCAGGTACTATGGGCAATATAGTTTTACTTTCTGGATTCCCGCTTTCGCGGGAATGACACCCTTCAGCTAGCTTCCCTGGAACCGGCCTCTCCCGCCAAGGGAGAGGCGAGTTACTTCATTCGGCGAACGTCTTACCATTTGGCTAACGTGGTACGGGCCGAGAGGTTGAGCAGAATCGCCATGGGAAACAAAAGTACCCTATGTCTGGTCGTGGATCGGTGGCATTTTGGGTATGTGGGCGCGTATGGCAATACGTGGGTTCCGACGCCGGAATTGGACCGGTTGGCGGCGCGGGGGTTCGTCTTTGACCAGGCCCTGATCGACACTCCGGATTTGGAGAGGCTATATCGGGCCTGGTGGCAGGGTTGGCCGGCGATTCGGCGTCGGGAGCCGCCCGAAGATTGGCCCAGCTTGGCCCGGCAACTGGCCGGCCTCGGTGTGCATACGGCCCTGCTGACCGATGAACCCTTGCTGGCCCAAAGTCCCTTGGCGGAAGATTTTGCCGAGGTGGTGCTCTGGGAATCGGCCTCCGAGGCCCGGGTAGCAGAAACCATCGAGGAGACGCACACGGCCCGCTGTTTTGCGCAGATGGTCGATTGGTTGGAAAAGGCCCCTCGGCCGTTTTGGCTTTGGTGCCATTGGACGGGGTTTGGGGGGCCGTGGGATGGGCCGCTGGAGTTGCGGGAAAGTTTTCGGGAAGAGGGTGATCCTCCCGCCTATGCCGGTTCTCAGCCGCCGGAAAAACACTGGCAGAGCCCTCCTGACCCCGATGAACTGTTGGCCTACAGCTTTGCCTATGCGGGTCAGGCGATGGTGTTGGATGCCTGTCTGGGCGGATTGGCCACCTTTTTGGCCGAGAGCGGTCTGGAAAAAGAGGTGCTTTGGGTGCTCCTGGGCGCCCGGGGGTATCCGTTGGGGGAACATGGTCGGGTAGGTCCCTGCGACGAAGCCCTCTACAGCGAACTGGTCCAAGTGCCGTGGATCATGGTCTATCCGGACGGTCTTGGTGCGACGGCCCGAAGCCAAGCCCTGGTGGAACCGGCCGACCTGTGGGCCACACTTTTGAGTTGGTGGGGTTTGCCGGCCGATCCGGCCGCGCCGACCGCCTATGATCTTACGCCCATTGTGGGAGAAGAAGTGCTCTCCGTCCGGGATCGGATTTGTCTGGTGCATCCGGCCGGCCAACAAGCCATTCGAACTCCCGCCTGGTATCTGCGGACCACCGAATCGCTGGAAGAAGAAAAAGGTTGGGAGTTGTACGTCAAACCGGACGACCGGTGGGAAGTCAACAATGTAGCCGACCGATGCCCCGAAGTCGCCGAGGCCCTCAAACAGGCCTTTGAGCAGACGGGGCAACATTTGCAGACGGGCCGATTGGCCGATTTGCCGCCACTGGACGAACTGTTGCGCGTGGGCATCGAGTGAGAGGAACCTTTTCCGCCCTCTGGAGCGGCCCCTTCCCCGAACAGCCCTTTCGTGGAAAAATAAAACTCTGCTGCCTGGAATCCTTAAGCCGAATAAAGTTCAACCGGCAGGACCTTCTTGGCGGGTCCGACTATCGGTTTCTCCCCTGGCGGGAGAGGCTGGCTGAGCCGAAGACTCCGCCAGCTGAGGGGGCAGAAAAGAAAGCGGATGTGTATTTTCGCTCCTCACCCTAACCCTCTCCCACGGCGGGGAAAGGGGAGTTATCGGCTACGACAGGCGTGCCCTTCGTCCCGTTTCTTCTTCGTGCAGAAAGGGCGACCATGAGTGCGGAGATATTGGACGGCAAACAGATTTCGGCGGCGATCCGGGAGGAACTGGCCCAGCAGATTGCCCAGTTTGTGCAGAAGACCGGCGTGGTGCCCGGCTTGGCCACGGTGCTAGTGGGCGATAACCCAGCCTCGGTCTCTTATGTAACTGCCAAAGGCCGAACTTGCCAGGAGCTGGGCATGCAATCCTTCCAGCACACCTTGCCGGCCAGCATTTCGGAGGAGGAGTTGCTGGCCCTGGTGGACCGGCTCAACCGGGACCCACAGGTGCACGGCATCCTGGTGCAACTGCCCCTGCCCAAACATATCCAGGAAAGCCGGGTCCTTTATGCCATCGATCCGAACAAAGACGTGGACGGATTTCATCCGGTGAATGTCGGACGGCTGTTGATCGGGGAAGAGATTTTTCCGCCTTGCACGCCGGCAGGCATCCAGGAATTGATCCTCCGCAGCGGCACGCCAACCGACGGAGCGGAAGTGGTCGTGGTGGGCCGAAGCAACATCGTCGGAAAACCGATCGCCGTGATGCTCATGCAGAAAAAGCCCGGCGCCAATGCCACGGTTACCGTCTGCCATACCCGCACCAGGAACCTGGCCGAGCATACCCGACGGGC
>Ga0308389_1000684_pt1 | contig 24731 bp, 22 predicted proteins | sample Hotspr2Sample148_FD_202362 | JGI IMG/M metagenome (GOLD analysis project Ga0308389, IMG submission 202362) | Hot spring phototrophic mat microbial communities from Mushroom Spring, Yellowstone National Park, Wyoming, United States - 20040719_148 ... | reverse complement strand
GGCACTGACAGCCATTGCAGTCTGGCTCTTTTTCGCCCTATTCTGGGGCATCATCAGCCAGCTTTTGGCCCAGGCCGTGGCCCCCCTCGACCCTTTCGATCCCGAGAGCCAGCTGCGCCAGGCCGAGACCTTGCTGGCATTCTCGCGTATCTCCCCTAACACCCTGTACGCCGAGGCCATCCAGGCCTTGCTGAACCCGGGGGTGCGCAGCCTGGGGCCGGTGCTCATCAGCCAGCTCGAGGGGGCCTTGCTGGGGGCACCCCTCCCCCTAGGGCAGAGCTTCCTGCTGGCCTGGCCTCAGCTTACCGGTCTGATCGCCCTCACCCTGTTGCTCTTTGCCCTGACCTACGTGCTCTTCCAGCGGCGGGAGGTGCGGGCCTAGCGCGCCCAGGCGCTCTTCTGCAGCCCCAGCAGCAGCGCCGTACAGAGCGCCATAAGCACCACCGCCAGCACCACCGCCTCGTAAAAAGGGGTAGCCCCAGGCCGGCCCAAGCGTTCGTACACTGCAAGCGACAGGGTGGCCCACTCCGGGCGTTGCAGGGTTAGGGTAGCCCCAAACTCGCCCATAATGGCGGCCAGCGCCAGGGCTAGGCCAGCCGTGGTCGAGGGCCGCACCAAAGGCCACTCCACCCGTATAAGGCGCCGCCAGGGCGGGGCTCCCAGCACCTGGGCGGCCTCGAGCACCCCCCGGGGCAGCCCCCGCAGGGCTGGCAGCAGGGTGCGGGTTAGCAGGGGGTAGCTTAGCAGGGTGTAAGCAGCAATCAGCAGCCAGATGGAGCCCCTGAGCCAGGGATAAACCAGCAGGTACCCCAGCCCCACCGCCACCGGCGAGACCATCAGGGGCAGCAGGCCCAGCTCATCCAGCCAGCGGGCTCCCCGCCAGACGGCATAGGCGTACAGCGTCCCTAGCGGGAAGACTAAAAGCAAAGCCAGCCCGGCAAAGGCCAGGGTGTTTTGCAGGGCCAGGAGGCCTGGGGTAAAGTCGGGGCTTTGCCACACCGAAATCCAGGCTGCGGGGCGCTCCAGTGCACGCCACACCAGGCCCAGCAGGGGGCTGTACAGAAGCACAAAAAACCCACCCACGCCAAAGGCCAGGCCCAGGGCGCGACCTCTGGCCAGGGGGCGGGGGGTTTCTGTGCCCTCGAGCCCCACCGCCCACCCGGCCTGCAGCCGCAGGTAAAACCCCAGCACCACCCCAGTAACCACCAGCTGCATGAGCACCAGCGCGCTGGCTTCGGGGAAGGCCAGGCGCTGGGCCAGCGCATGGTAGGTGGCTACCTCGAGGGTGGCCCAGCCTGGCCCACCCAGCAATAGGGGTACGCCAAAACTGGTAAAGCTAAACAAAAACACCAGGCTTCCGCCGGACAAAAGGGCTGGGGCTAGGAGGGGTATCCCCACCCGCAGGTAGGCCCTGGCCGGACTGGCCCCCAGGGTGCGGGCGGCCTGCATGGGGCCGCTCAGCTTGGGTAGCAAAGCCACCAGCGGGCGCAACACCAGGCCCAGGTTATAGAACAGGCTGGCCCAGAATAAAATCCAGGGCGTGCCGTAGAGGTTCAGGCCCAGCAGGCCCCGGGGGCCCACCAGGCTTAGAAAACCCATCGCCACCACCAGGGTGGGCAGCACGAAAGGAACCACCGAGAAGGCCAGCCAGAAGTCCCTGCCAGGGAAGCGGTAGCGGAAGGCATAGGCCAGGGGCAGGGCGACCAGAATGCACAAGAGCGAGGAACCCAAGCCATAGGCCAGACTCCAGGCCAGCCTGGCGCGGTAGTAGGGGTCGGTTATGGCGGCGACAAAGCCTTCGCCCAGGCCCAGGGCCACGATACGCCCCAGCGGATACAGCAAAGCCAGGGCCAAAAATACCACTACCGGCAGGGCCAGCCAGTGCACACCTGTGCTTGGCCTGCGAGACCCCCTGGCCATACCTGCAAAGTTTATTGGCCATCCCCGCCCGTGGACCAGCGGCTTAGCGCCGGGCCCGTACCGCCTCTGCGGCCTGACCCTGCACCACCACCTGTGTCCACTCGCGAATCCAGCGCTCGCGGTTGTTGGTTATTTGTTGCGGGGTTAGGCGGGCAGGCTCGGGGGGTACCTGCGCAAAGCGGAACACCTCGGGCAGCCGGGCCTCACGCCGGGCTGGATACACCCACATCTGGGTGGGGATGTTTTCTTGAACAGGCTTGGAAAGCAGCCAGTCCACAAAACGTTGGGCCGCCCGCAGGTTGCGTGTACCCTTCAGAATGCCCACATACTCCACCTGAAAAAACGAGCTGCGCGGCAGGAAAAGGTTGGCTGTGGGGGGCTCGCTGGGCTTGGGCTTGGCCTCGCTGTAGTAAAGTTCGGCGGCAGGGCTGGTGCTGTAGGAGACCACCAGGGGGCGGTCACCCCCAGCTCGGGTGAAGTGGGTGTAGTAGGCCTCACTCCAGCCACTAACCACCCGCACCCCGTTCTTGCGCAGGCCTTCCCAAAAGTCCAGATAGCCCTCCTCCCCGAAAGCCGCCACGGTGGCTAGCAGGAAGGCCAGCCCCGGCGAGCTGGTAGCCGGGTTCTGCACCACCAGCAGCCCGGCGAATTCCGGCGAGGCCAGGTCAGCGAAGCGCTGGGGCAGGGGCCTGTCCCTGAAGTAGTCCCGGTCGTAGTTGAGGGCCACATAGCCAAAATCCACCGGTGTGGCCCGGAAGGTCTGGTCGAGCAGGAGTTCAGGGCGCAGGTTGCTCAGTTCGGGTGAGCGGTACGGCTGCAGGATGTCGGCCTGTAGCGCACGCGAAAGCAGGGTGTTGTCGAAGCCATAGATGACATCGGCAATGGGCGCGCCCTTGCTCAAAATGGCCTTGTTGAGCATCTCGCCAGCGTCGCCCCCCTTCAGGAAGCGCAGCTTGATGCCGCTCTCGCGCTCGAAGCGGGCTATCAGGTTCTTGTCGAGGCTGAAGCTGTTGTGGGTGAGGACGGTCAGGGTAGTTTGCTGGGCCAGCACCGGCAGTATGCCCGCTGCCAGGACGAACAGTATGCCAAGCCAGGCCAGCCATCCGATGTTTCGGGTTTTGTGCATAAAAAATCCCTCCGTGTCATCGGGAGGGTTCATGTCACGCTCCCTACGGCGGTACGAACCGCATCAGGTTCAAAGGGTATTTCTCAGCCCAACGCGGGCACCCCCGATGACGCTTGAATGATAAGGCCTGTGCTCGGAAGTGTGTAGCACTTAGCTTGCAGTTTCGCTAGCCACCACCCAAAAAGAGGGATACTTGCTGCGCAGCAACCTGGCCAGATGCTGGGCCTCCCATGTGTCGCGGGCCAGGCCAAACAGGGTGGAACCGGAACCTGACATCAGCACGCCTTTGAGGCCCAGGCGGTAGAGTTCTCGTCTGAGGGCTTCCAGGTAAGGGTGTATGCGGAAAACGGTGCGCTCGAGGGTATTCCAGTAGGGGGGCTCCTCCCCTGCCTGTATGGCGGCCCGAATCCCTGCGATGTCCAGCTCGGGCTGCCACATCTCGGGCGTAAGGCCTTTGTAGGCTTCAGCCGCCGAAACCGCGATGCCCGGATTAACCAGCACCAGCGCAGCCTGTAGCGGCGGCAAAGGGGTAAGCTGCTCACCCACACCCCGCCCCTCAGCCAGACCAGCTCCCAGGAAAAAGGGCACATCAGCCCCGAGCTTCAGGGCCAGCGAGGGCAGCTCGAGCGGCGCCGGGTAGAGCCTAGCCAGAGCCCGCAGTACCGCCGCTGCATCGGATGAGCCTCCACCCAGCCCAGCCGCTAGGGGGAGGTTTTTCTCCAGCACGACTTTTACCCCACCGGGCCAGCCTGCTGCACTCAGGTAGGCCAGCGCGGCCTTATACACCAGGTTGTCGGTGTTGGCGGGAAGGCCCTGACCCCGCACCTCCAGCTCGATCCCTTCAGGAATGGCCTCCACCCAGAGCCGGTCGCCCACCCGCAAGGCCGCAAACAGGGTGTGCAGCTCGTGGTAGCCGTCGGGCCGGCGGCCCAGCACCGAAAGGCCCAGATTGACCTTGGCCGGGGCTAAGAGTTCCATACCTGCGCCAACCCTTCTGCCAGTGCCAGGTCTTCGGGATAGGTCACCTTGAACATCCGCCGGTCGCCCTCGACCAGGGCCACCGGATGGCCCAGCCACTGAACCAGTTGGGCATCGTCGGTAAACTCAATCCCCTGGGCGCGGGCTTGCTGGTGGGCCTGCCACAAGATGGCCCGCCGGAAGGCCTGGGGGGTTTGAACCAGCCGGTAGTGTTCGCGCGAGATCACCTCGCCGTACTGCTGGTCTTCTTCCCGCACCAGTGTATCGGGCACCGGCACCGCCAGGGTGGCCGCCCCCACGGCCAACACCGCCTCCATCAGCCGCTCTACCGCTGCCCGCACCACAAAGGGCCGGGCCACATCATGCACCAGCACCACCTCGCCGGTAGCGGCCTGTAGCAGGTTGTACACGCTTTGCTGGCGGGTCTGGCCCCCCAGAACGGTTTTTAGACCCTCCTTCTGGAAACCCGGCGGAAGGGCTACCACCAGCTCGTCAGCCCAGGAAAAACCCTCGAGGGCCCAGTCCAGCAGGGTCTTTCCCCCCACCCGCAAAAACGCTTTAGGGCCCCGCCCAATCCGCTCCCCCGAACCGGCTGCCGGCAACAGTACCGAAACCTTCACGCCTGGAATCCTACCGCGTCTGCGCGGCCCGCTCAAACCTCACATGGTATCCTCTGGGACGTGACGGTTTTCGAAGCGCTTATTCTGGGAGTCCTGGAGGGCTTAACCGAGTTTTTGCCCATCTCCTCCACCGGCCACCTTACCCTGGCAGCCCACCTGCTCCAGCTCGACATCGAGCACGACCCCTTCATCAAGAGCTTCGTGGTGGTTATACAGCTTGGGGCCATCCTGGCTGTTCTGGCCCTGTACTTCAAGCGCTTCTTGCAGGATATGGAGGTCTGGAAGCGCATTGTTGTGGCCTTCATTCCCACCGGCATCCTGGGCTTTTTGCTGGCAGACGTTATCGAAAACGTATTTTTGGGCAACGATCTGATCGTGGTGATTAACCTGATTGGGGTGGGCATCCTCTTGCTTTTTGTGGATCGCTGGCTACAGCACCATAAGCGTTACGACGATGTCAACCAGATGCCCGTTCCGCTCGCTCTTTTAATTGGGCTGTTTCAGGCCATCGCCATGATGCCGGGGGTCTCGCGCAGTGGGGCCACCATCGTGGGGGGCATGACCCTGGGGCTTTCGCGCCGGGCCGCAGCCGAGTTTTCCTTCATCCTGGCCGTGCCCACCATGCTCTCGGCCACCGGGTTCTCACTGGTACGCAACATGGGCGAGTTCCGCACCGATAGCTGGGGCCTGCTGGCGGTGGGTTTCCTGGCTGCCTTTGTGTCAGCTTTGCTAACGGTGCGCTGGCTTTTGGGTTTTGTGAGCCGCAACAGCTTCGTGCCCTTTGCCATCTACCGCATCCTGATTGGGGTGGTGTACGGGTTGTTTTTCCTGCGCTAGTCGAGCTCGAGCTCCCTTACCTCACCCCAGCGGGGCGCCCGGGGGTACTCGAGGCCAAACAAATCCAGGATGCGCTGGGTCATAAAGGCCAGCAGGTCATCTATGGCCTTGGGTTTGTGGTAAAAGCCGGGGGCAGCCGGCAGGATGGTGGCCCCCGCCTGGGCCGCCTTGACCATGGCCTCGAGGCTCGGCAGGGGCAAAGGGGTCTCGCGCGGCACCAGCACCAGCGGGCGTCGCTCCTTCAGGGTGACGTAGGCGGCCCGGGTCAGCAGGTTATCGGCCAGGCCGTAGGCCACCTTGGAGAGCGTGGTCGCACTGCACGGCACCACCACCATACCAGCGGTGCGAAAGCTTCCCGAAGCAACCGGTGCACCCAGGTCACTGCTGCGGTGCACCACGTGGGCCAGGGCCTCCACCGCCTCCAGGCTCAGCTCTGCTTCCTCTACCAAAACCCTTTTGGCCCCCTGGGTCATCACCAGGTGGATTTCTAGTCCGGGCAACCGGCGCAGGGTTCGCAGCAAGTCTAGGGCGTAGGGCATCCCCGAAGCCCCTGAAAGCCCCACCACCAGTCGCTTAGGTACGCTCATGTGCCGAGTGTACAAGCAAGCTGGCTCCCTAAATGCAGCCCGAGCCGCAGGATGGTCTGCCCAGAAAACATCCCCCTGGGATCAATCTTCTTCCTGTGGGGGCTGCCAGGGCATCCCGCTAAAAAACTCCCGCACCAGCCGGCCCACCAACCCCCCCAGGGCCAGCAGGGCAATCAGGTTGGGAATGGCCATCAGGCCGTTCAAGGTATCGGCCACGCTGGTCAGGGCGGCCAGGCCACCCAGTGGCCCCACAAAAGCAAAGGTCGCAAAGGTCAGGCGGTAAGGCCAGCGGATGCCCTCGCCAAACAGGTAGGCTGCGCCCTCTTCGCCATAAAAACCCCACGAAACCATGGTGCCCAAGGCAAAAACAGCCAGCAATAGCCCCAGCAGGGCAACCCCCAGCGGATGCTCGGTGAACAAGGCGCGGGCTGCCTCCACCCGGTCGCCGCCCAAATATGACTGCCAGAGCCCACTGGCGATGAAGGTCAAGGCCATCAGGGTAGTAACCATCAGGCTCAAAAGCATCTCGGTCAGGCCCCAGAAGCCCTGGCGCACCGGGTGGTCTACCTGGGCCTGGGCGTGGGCAATGGCCGCTGAGCCCAGCCCAGCTTCGTTGGCAAAAATGCCCCGCCCCACGCCCGCCTTGAGGATCTCGACCAGGCCGAGCGATACCGCCGCACCAGCCGCCCCTGCCGCAGCCGCCTGGAAGCTAAGGGCTGAAGAAACAACCAACGCTAGGGCAGCAGGAAGGCCCTCGAGGTGGATCAACAACAGCGGCAGCACCGCCAGCAAAAACAACACCAGCTTGAGCGGCACCATCATTTGCGCAAAGCGCGCTACCATGCGAATACCACCGGCCAGCAAAACCCCCACCAGCAGCGCTACAAGCAGCCCTGTAATAGCCGGCGGCACATCGAATTCCTGGGCCAGGGCTGCCCCCACCGCAGCTGCTTGTGAAAGGTTGCCAATCCCAAAGGCCGCAACAGCGGTAAAAAGGGCGAACAAGGCTGCCAGCCAGGCCGTCCGCGAACCCAGGCCATAGCGGATGTAGACCATAGGGCCACCTAGAACTGAGCCATCGCTGTACTGGCGACGAAAGTGCACCGCCAGAACTGCCTCAGCAAACTTGGTGGCCATACCCACCAGATAGGCGATCCACATCCACAGCAGCGCACCTGGACCGCCCAGCACCACCGCGCCTACCATGCCAATGATGTGGCCGGTTCCAATGGTAGCCGACACAGCAACCATGGCGGCCTGAAAAGGCGTAATCTGGCCCCCAAAACTCAGGAAGCGCTCGCGTATGGCCCCCAGCGTTTCACGCAGCGCCGTGCCCAGCCGGGCAAACTGCACAAAGTTGGTGCGAAGGGACAGGTACAAGCCCACCAGGATGAATACCAACATCATCCATTCACCGTAGACCGCCCGGTTGAGATACTCATTCAACGCCAGTATGTCCATAAAAAGCCACCTTATGTTTTACCTGGCCTCCGGCCAGACCTCTACCACTACGCCCCGGCTGAGGCGCAGTTGGCGCAGGTCGCGTTCAAAAAGCCCCAGCCGACCTTGCATGTTGAAGCGGGACTCGGGGCGCAGGACAACCTCTTGGGCTTTGCTGCGTACACGTAGCACAAACCCCTCCCCCAACAACCCTTGCCAGTTCGTGAACAAATCTACATCAATGGCAGCCACCCCCTGCCCCCCGCCGTACAAGGTGAGCACCACCAGATGCTTGGGTTGTATCTGCGGGTACATCCGAGCCTCGAGCAGCCCCAATCTAAGGAGCTTGCTGATGACCTGGGCCGCCTCTAGGGGCGAGAGCTGTCCGTCCATCAAAGCCTGGGCCAGGCTTTTCCCTTGAACCCGGGCAAGCATGCTTGCCTCAAGGGGACTCAGCTGGACGTATCCTTGGTTAGAACGGGCTTGCAGCAGCAACTGCCAGTTGTCGGGTAGGTCTATCTCCTTCCAGGCTTCGAACTGATGCAGGATGAGCCGGTGGGTGCTTAGGCCGGGCTCGATGCTGCGCTTTTGGGTACGCTGTTCCGCATCGAAGCGAAACGGCGCGGAGCGGAGGCCGGTCAGAAACTCGAGGGCCTCCAGCCCCTGCAGCGGGCCAGCCTGAGCGTGCACCGGATGACCCCCTTCCAGGTAAACCACCCCTACAAAACCGGGGGGCTCGATGCACAGGGCCCCGCCCCTGGCCGCTCCCATCAGGGTTTCCAGCAGCCTCGAGAGGGGGAACTCTGCCAGGTTTCCACTCAGCACATTCCAGCCTCCTGCAAGAGCGGCTTTCGGTTAGGCATATTCTAATCACTCACGAACCCAGCGGGCCGACCTTTGCACGGATGCGACCCCAGCAAAGGATTCACCCATCCGTACAAAGCAGCTACACTAAAGCCGTGTACGCCTTCTCTCAGGCCTGGCGCTCATTGCGCCAACACCCAACCAGTACACTGGCCACCTTCTTCACCGCCCTGGTATCGTTCTCATTGCTGTTCTTGCTGGGATTGCTACTGTGGAACCTGGATCGGGTGGTGGCCACGCTCGAGCGCGAGCTCGAGGTAGCGGCTTTTCTCAAGCCCGGCGCCCAGACCGAGGAGATCCTCAACCAGGTCAAAACCTGGCCTGAAGTTAGCGAGGCCCGGCTGCAAACCAAAGAAGAAGCCCTGGCCACGCTTCAGCTGGACTACCCTTACCTGGCCCAGGCCCGCGAGTTTATCCAGAATCCCCTTCCCGACACCATCCGGCTTAGGCTGAACGACCCTCAGGATGTGCGTGAAGTGGGACGGCGGGTGGCCCGGTTGGAGGGCGTAGATAGTGTGGAGTATGGTGGTGCCCTCACCGAGCAACTGGTGCGCGTGCTGGGGGGTTTGCGGGTAGCCGTAAATATACTTGTTTTGCTGCTTCTTCTGGACACGCTTTTTAGCGTAATGGGCACGATCCGGCTTTCCATCGAAAACCGGCGCGAGGAACTGCGGGTTATGCAGCTTGTAGGGGCCACCCGGCGTTTCATCCAGGGGCCCTTTGTGGCCGAGGGAACCCTGCTCACCCTGGCCGCAGGCCTGGTAGCGCTGGGGCTGGGGGTAGTTTCCTATCGCTTTTTAGCCGAGGCCCTGCAAAACCTGCTACCCTTCGTGCCCGTGCTGGCCGATAGCGACCTGGCTCGAGCTGCCGCGGCCATGCTGGTGCTAGCGGTTCTGCTGGGGGCCACCGGGGCCTACCTGGCCAGTCGGGCCCACCTGCGGGAGACCGACTTATGAAAGAGGGCTTACCTGGGCAAAAAAGTAGCATAAGAGAAGCTCTCTATGGCCATACCAGAAGCATCCGGGCCATCTCGATCGCTGGACTGTGCATGCTCGCTTTTCAACTGGCCTTGGGCCAGGCTAGCCTGGGCGAGCTGCAGCGGCAGGCCGAGCAAAGCCGCCGACTTCTACAGCTGCAACAACAGCGCATCGAGCAGCTCAACCGCGAGCTGGCCAACCTCGACGCCGCTACCCAGCAAAAGCTGCTGGAGCTGCGTCGCCTCGAGGCCGAGATCACCCGCCTCGAGCGCGAGCGGGCTGAGCTGACCCGACAGATAGAGCTACTTGAAACGCAGAAAAAACAAGCCGAAGCCCGCATAGCCAGCCTGCAAAAGGAGCTCGAGGGTTTGCGCGAACGACTTTCAGCCTTGCTGCAAAGCCTGCACCGCGAACGGGCTGGGCGCTATCTGCCTTTGTTGCGGGCCCAGTCCTTCACCGACCTGGCAGTGCGCAGCCACTGGGTAGGGGTTCTGGGCCAGCACCAGACCGACCTTATGGAGCGCATCAGAAATACCGTGCGCCAGCTCGATGAAGAGCGGGTGCGACTTGAACTGCTGGTGAACACCCTGAGCCAGCGGCGGGCCGAGCGGCAGCAGCGCATCTCCGCCCTGACCCAAAGCCGCCAGAGCGTGCAGTTGACTGTAGCTAGCCTGCGACAGCAACAGGTTGGCCGACGGGTTCTTCTGCGGGAAACCTTGCAAGCCCAGACCCGGCTCCAGGCCGAGCTACAGGTCTTGCAAAGCCGCATCGCTGCTGAGCTAAAGCGCATTGCCGAGGAGCGTCGTCGCCGCGAGGCGGAAGAACGCCGCCGACGTGAGCTTCAAGCCCAGCGGGAGCGCGAGCTCCTTCAGCGGCAGCGCGAAGAGGCCACCCGCCGCGCGCGCGAAATATCCGCAGTTCCGCGCGAGGTGGTAGGGGCTTTGCAGTTCCCGCTACGTGGTGGCCGAATTGCTGAGCCCTTTGGGTTCCAAGGCAACGACTGGCAAACCCTCCAGGGAGGCGAGACCTCCAGCCCTATTGTGGCTGCTGCCGACGGGGTGGTCATTGACAGCCTGTTTATCGCCAACCTGGGCTACACCCTTACCATTCGTCACTCTGATCAAATTGCCACCCAGTACGTGAACGTACTGGAACCCCAGGTCTCGGTAGGTCAGCGGGTGAGCCAGGGCCAGGTAATAGGCTTTACCGGCGGGGGCGTGCTCATCCCCAGCAACCAAATGTGGTTCCGCGTGATTGTTATCGATAATAACGGTAACTTCCGCTACGTGGATCCATCCGGTTACTATTAGACCCCCCCGCGAATGCCAAGGCGGCTCGAGGGTTCCTGATAAAACATCACACGCTAGGATCCGACTCCCCCCAAGCTTGCTGGTTCTAAGCCAGGGGCGTGCAACCGGTTCACTCTATATGCGTTTGAGGCCAGTAGGAGTATTTTTTGGGGGTACAAAGCCTCGGGGACTCTGTTTTTTCTCGTCCTAGACCTGGTGGGCGATCCGGGACTCGAACCCGGGACCTCACGCTTATCAGGCGTGTGCTCTAACCAGCTGAGCTAACCGCCCCTACAGCGAATAAAGAGTATAACGGCGGCTTTGCCATAGGTCAAGCCAATGTATCTAGGACTTTACCTTTGGACAGGGTGACCACCTCCCTGCTCCCCCAAGCCCAGCAGGCTTCGGGTTACCTCAACCACGCGGAGCGTAAGCGCGTGAAGCCTCGTTTCCTTTGAGCACGTTCCTGGGCCACCTACTACTCAGAGATCTGCCGCGAAACCAGTTGAGGGTAAACTCCTGGCACAACTGTGTTGACGTTTGTCCCTACGGTCGCTAAACTTATCTGTGCCTGATGGCCTAGCCCAGGCGCAAAATTTCGAGGCGTAGCGCAGCCTGGTAGCGCACACCTTTGGGGTGGGTGTGGTCGGAGGTTCAAATCCTCTCGCCTCGACCAAACCAATGCCGTTCAGGAGTTTGGTTTGACCAAGCCTGAACGGCTTTGTATCTATAGCTTTAGCAGTCAGGCTGGGTGGAGTAGAGCGGATGGTAGCAAGAACGCAGAGCGGCCCGTATGGAAGGTACGTTTGAGCTCCTGGGTCCTATCGAGCTTCTGCAACTGCTCTCCCAAGCCCGGCAGACTGGGGTATTCCAGGTTTTGGGAGGCGAGGTTTACCTCGAGCAAGGCCAGCCGGTTCACGCCCAGTACAAAAACCAGGTGGGGCGCGAAGGCCTGCTTCAGATTCTAGCCCTTAAGGAGGGGAAGTTCCGCTTTCTAGCAGGAGAACGAGCCAAGCAGTCTAGCCTGCAAGGTTCCCTGGATAACTACCTGCTCGAGGCCATCCGCTACATGGATGCACACCTCGACCTGAGCCCCTTCGACCAGGTGCAGCTTACCGATGCCGATCGTACCGCCCACCTTACCCTCTCCTCCCAGGAACTCGAGCTGCTGCGGCACATAAATAAGCCCATCAGCCTTTGGGAGCTTGCAGCCGCGAGTGGTCTTTCCAGCAGGGCGGTGAAGCTTTGTGTGAGCCACCTGGCCCGGCTGGGTCTGGTGCAGGTCAGGAGCCGTACACCCCACACTGTGCAGCTGGTAGTCACCCGGCTCGAGGGCGCGCTCGAGGCCCGCGTGGATACCCAGCTTTTACGGGCCTGGCGCAGCCACTTTGGCCCCTTCACTCAAATTGAGGTGCGGGCAGAAGATCGCACCCTACAGATGCCCGTCGCCGCCATGAGTAACGCAGGCCCACAACTGCTGCTGTCCTCCGACGCGCTTTTCTTCCACAACCTGCGGGTCGGGCAGAAGGTGCTGGTCTGGCCCTCTTTATAGGTCTAGCTCTTCTTACCTAAGCGCTCCTGGGCGGCCCTGGCCAGCTCCTCAGCCTTGGCCCTGGCTTGCTCAGCGGCTTGCCTGGCTTGCTCGCTCAGGTACTTGAGCTGGTCGGGAACGCCGTCGCCGTCCTTATCTAGGCTGACTTTGAGTTCCTCGAACTTGGCTTTAGCTTGGTCGGCAGCTTGCTTGGCTTGGTTTAGGAGGCTTTCGAGCTGATCCGGTATCCCATCGCCGTCCTTATCAAGGTTGGCCTTTACTTCGTCAAATTTAGCTTCGGCCTGCCTGAGTGCATTTTCCGCAGCTTCACGAGCCCTGCTGACCAGTTCTTTGATATCCATAGGCTCACCCCCTGTCCTAATCCTAGCACCTCGGTGTAACGTGGGTGCGAAGGCTAGGCTACACCTCCACCCAACCCCTGGCCCGTTCCACGGCTTTCTTCCAGCCGCCATACAGCCGGGTGCGCTCCTCCGGGGGCATAGCCGGCGTAAAGCGCGCTTGCACCGCCCAGCGTTCGGCAATCTGCTCGCGGGTGAGCATCCCCACCCCCACCCCGGCCAGGTAGGCGGCCCCTAGGGCGGTGGTTTCAGTCACCTGGGGACGCACCACCGGGGTACCCAGGATATCGGCCTGGAACTGCATCAAGAGGTCGTTGGTGCTGGCCCCACCATCCACCCGCAGTTCGGAGAGGCTCAGCCTCGAGTCGGCCTCCATGGCCTCGAGCACATCTTTGCTCTGGTAGGCGATGGCCTCCAAAGCCGCCCGGGCCAGATGGGCCTTGCTAGTGCCCCGGGTCAGGCCCACGATGGTGCCGCGGGCGTAGGGGTCCCAGTAGGGCGCGCCCAGGCCCACAAAAGCCGGCACCAGGTAGACCCCATCGGTGCTGCTCACCTGGCGGGCCAGGCCCTCCACCTCGCTGGAGTTTTGAAGGATGCCCAGGCCGTCGCGCAGCCACTGCACCACCGCCCCCGCCACAAACACCGAGCCTTCCAGGGCGTACTCGGGCGGCTCTCCTTCCAGTTGCCAGGCCACCGTGGTTAAAAGGCCGTTCTTTGAGGCCACCTGCGCCCGCCCGGTGTGCATCAGCATGAAGCAGCCGGTGCCGTAGGTGTTTTTGGCCATGCCGGGGGTAAAGCAGGCCTGGCCAAACAAAGCCGCCTGCTGGTCGCCCGCCACCCCCGCAATGGGGATGGACGCCCCCAGCAACTCGGGCACCGTCTCGCCAAATAGCCCCGCCGAGGGACGCACTTCTGGCAGCAGCGCCTTGGGAATCCCCAGGATGCCCAGCAGGTGCTCGTCCCAGCACAAGGTGTGCAGGTTGAAAAGCAGGGTGCGTGAGGCATTGGAAACATCGGTGGCGTGTACCTGGCCCCCGGTCAGGTTGTAGATCAGCCAGCTATCAATGGTACCAAAGCACAGCTCACCCTTCCCGGCCCGCTCCCGCAGCCCCGGCACATTTTCCAAAAGCCACTTCACCTTGGTGCCGGAAAAATAGGCATCCAGCAAGAGCCCGGTTTTCTGCTGGAATATACCTTCGTAGCCCCCTTTACGCAGCTCGTCGCAGATAGCCGCAGTGCGGCGGTCCTGCCAGACAATAGCCCGGTGCACTGGCTTGCCGGTGGCCCGCTCCCACAGCACGATGGTCTCGCGCTGGTTGGTGATCCCAATGGCCACGATCTCACCAGGCTGGATACCAGCATGCTGGATGGCCTCGCGGGCCACCTGAAGCTGGGTTTGCCAGATTTCCAGGGGGTCGTGCTCGACCCAGCCTGGCTGGGGAAAGTGCTGCATGAACTCCTGCTGAGCTACGGCTTTGGGTTGGCCTGCCAGGTCGAAGACAATGGCCCGGCTACTGGTGGTTCCCTGGTCGAGGGCAAGGATGTAGGGCATGAACTCCTCCGCGTTGCTTGCGTTTCTCGCAAACACCAGCCTCAGGTCGGCAAGTGTAAAGCCCCATCCGGCATTCGCGCGAAGCGCTACGTTTACTTTGAGTATAAAGTAGCCTTCACCGCGCTTCCACGCGACCAGCAGGTGTGCTTGGCTCCAGAACGGGAGCAAGTACAGTCCCGCCACCCTTATCCGCTGTGGTCAGAGCAAAGCCACCCTCCGAAACAGCGCTTTGGCCTAACTAAAACAGATACTTTCAGCTACGTCAACCATTTGCCTAACCCAGCACATTTTCTGTTTTTGACATAATTGCCCGAGTTGGAGTATAATAGAGTGTCGGACATAAAGCGCGTTCACGTGCGCTTTTTTTGTGCTGAAAGCAAAACAGGAGTCATTGAATGTCCCAAGTCCTTCCCATTGAAATCACCGACGAACTCAAACAAAGCTTCATCAACTATGCCATGTCGGTCATTGTCGACCGGGCCCTACCTGATGTGCGCGACGGCCTCAAGCCGGTGCAGCGGCGCATCCTGTATGGCGCCTATCAGGACGGGGTTTTGCCGAGTCGCAAACATGTGAAGTGCGCCAAGATTGTAGGTGAGGTCATGGGTAAGTTCCACCCCCATGGCGATGCGGCCATCTACGACACCCTGGTACGCCTGGCCCAGCCCTGGAACCTGCGCTATCCCCTGATTGATGGGCAGGGTAACTTCGGCTCGGTGGACGGCGACCCCCCAGCCGCCCAGCGTTACACCGAGGCCCGGCTCTCCCCCATCGGCCTCGAGCTCCTACAAGACCTCGACAAAGAAACCGTACCCTTCGTGCCCAACTACGACGGCACCCAGGAGCAGCCCGAGGTGCTTCCGGCAGCCCTGCCCAACCTCCTGGTCAACGGCTCCGCCGGTATTGCCGTTGGTATGGCCACCAGCCTCCCCCCCCATAACCTGAGCGAGGTGGTGGATGCGCTGGTACAGATGATTGATAACCCCGAGATCTCCCTCGAGGAGGTCATGAAGGTGCTGCCCGGCCCCGACTTTCCTACGGGTGCCAAGCTTTCCCGCCGGGGCATCAAGGAGGCCTATGCCAGTGGGCGCGGAAGCCTCAAGGTGCGGGCCCGGGTGCGCCACGAAGAGAAAAACGGGCGGGCCATGCTGGTCTTTACCGAGATTCCTTATCAGGTGAATAAGGCCGACTTGATCGCCCAGATCGCCTCGCTGGTGCGCAATAAAGTCATCGAAGAGATCGCGGCCTTGCGCGATGAGTCGGATCGCCAGGGCCTGCGCATTGCCGTCGAGCTCAAGCGCGGGTCCAACCCCCAGGTGGTGCTCAACAAGCTCTACAAGCACACCCGCCTACAGACCAGCTTTACTGTGAACCTGCTGGCCATTGTAAAGGGTGAGCCTAAGGTGCTCTCGTTGCTAGAAATGATGCGCCACTACCTTGACCATCGGGGGTTGGTGGTCCGCAGGCGCACCGAGTACGAGCTGCGCAAAGCCAAAGAACGCGCCCATGTGTTGGAAGGGCTTTTGATTGCCCTGGATCACATCGACGAGGTCATTGCCCTAATCCGCGGCTCACAGGATGCTACCGAAGCCCGCAGCGGACTTGTTAGCCGCTACAACCTCAGCGAGATTCAGGCCCAGGCTATCCTTGATATGCGTTTACAACGCCTGGTGGGCCTCGAGCGCGAGAAACTGCAGGCCGAATACCGCGAGCTGATGGAGGAAATTGGCCGCCTCGAGGCCATCCTGGGCGACGAGAAGCGGCTGTGGCAGGTGGTCAGGAGCGAGCTGCTGGAGATTAAAAACAAGTACGGCGACCCGCGCCGCACCCAGATCACCGAGTTCGAAGAAGGCTTCAGCCTGGAAGACCTGATCGAAGACGAGCCCATGGTCATCACCCTCACCAGCCAGGGCTTTGTAAAGCGCACCCCGCTCGAGGCCTACCGGGCCCAGGAGCGCGGCGGCTCGGGAGGTACGGCCAGCAAAACCAAAGAAGAGGACGAGGCCATCTCGGTGTTTGTGGCCTCGATGCACGACACCCTGCTCATCTTCACCAACCGGGGCCGGGTCTATGGCGAAAAAGTCCACGAGCTGCCCGAAGCCAGCCGACAGGCTCGAGGTACCCACATCGTCAGCCTGCTGCCCCTACAAGAGGGTGAAGAGGTAGCAGCCCTGCTCAACGTGCGCGACCTGACCCAGGATGGCTACTTCGTGTTTGCCACTAAAAACGGTCTGATCAAGAAAACCGAGATTAAGGAGTACCAGAACCTCAGCAGCACGGGCCTGATTGCCATCAACCTGGTAGAAAACGACGCTTTGGTCGGGGTAGCCATTGCCCAGGAAGGCGACCAGGTTATGCTGGCAACCCAGAGCGGCCAGGCCATTCGCTTTGAGCTTTCCGATGTGCGGGCCACTGGGCGGGCCAGCCAGGGCGTAACCGGGATTCGCTTCAAGGAAGGCCGCGACGACCAGGTGGTTTCGCTGGTCGTTCTGCCCAAAGGCGAGGAGGGCGAGGTGCTGGCGGTGGGAACCCACGGCTACGGCAAGCGCACCCCTGTTTCCGAGTACCCCCTGCAAGGCCGCGGTGGGGTGGGGGTGATCACCTTCAATACCAACGAAAAGGTGGGCCAGCTAGCCGCCCTCATGCGCGTGCAGGGCAACGAAGACCTGCTGGTACTCTCGCGCCGGGGTAATGCCATTCGCACCAGCGTGGCCAGCATCTCCCAGTATGGGCGGGCCACCAGCGGGGTCAGGATAATGAACCTGAGCGACAAGGACGAGATTGCCTCGGCCTTTGTGATTGCGCCGCAGGACTAGTTTTGGCCCGTCCCGAACAGCTCTTGTAGCGATGCGATAACACAGGGTTTCTGGCCGCCCTCGAGGCCATGAAATCGGGCGCGCGGGTACCCCGAAGTTCGGGTTTGTACATGTTGTAGCACATCCAGGCCTATTTCTTCATTGACATACTGGACTTCCAAAGCGGCAAGCTGTAGCCTACGTGTAAGAAGGTGGCAAGTATGGTCGATCCAGAAAAGGTTCTTCACCCAAACGCGCGAATAAAGTCCCTGGAAGTCTTGCTGAAGGCAGGGGACATCAACGAACAGGGCGACTCCTACGCCGTGGCCCTGCTCAAGTGGGACGACGAGTACCGCCTGGCCATCCGCTGGAACGGCGACCCCAACAACCCGGAGGACAAGGGAGGTCCCACCAGCCGGGGCTATCCCACCTGGTTTGTCCTCCCCCGCGCCTTCCATCCCTGGATCCTGGCGGCCCTCTTCGACCACCCCGGGGTGGACATGCAGAGCCTGATCTGGGCCAGGGACAGGCTCCAGAAGCAGGCTTTGAGGAGTGATTAGGAGCTGACGGGGCCACCCCGCCTCAGGCGGGGCATAGCCGCCAAGCGCCCAGCACACAGGTGTTCACATGTATCCATGCCCGGATGGTTGGGGAAACCGCACTTGCCCGCATGGACCTTAGCGCCTCAAGGGCAGATGATATCTTTGCCCTCTCCGCATTCAGCGGGGGGCCGCAGGAGGGATTTCCGCATTTCCCCAACGAAGTACTCCAGCGCATCGGGAAAGAGGGCTGCTTGGCTGTAGCGTGCTGTTACTAAGCTACCTCTGCGACTGATGTAAAAAAACTCGAAGAAGCTTCTCCCTATCTTTGAAGGTGGTGTGAAAACGGAGGTCGTCAGGGAGGTATCCAGCCAAAGAACCTTGAACTTCACCATGATGGGCGTCCAGCAACCCGTAGCCGTCCAGCCCAGGTACCTATAGCCCCAGACCTCCTTGATCTCGGCCAGGAAAACGGTAGGGCGACTAGGGGTTAGGTTAGTAACCCAGCGGTGGGTGGCGGGGGTGAGCCTCGGCAAGCCCGTGACTCTAGCCGCAATATTCAGGAGATCCCCTTCGCTAAGGTGCCACTTTTGTGCGGGTACACTCGCACTAGGTGGAATGGGCCAACCCTGATGGTCCACGCTAATGGCACCCGTACAGCGATGCAAGGGTATAACCGCACTGATCTCACGGTCTTTAAGAACCTTATTAAGGGAGCAAGGTGTTATGAGCGTGTACGTACCTTTAGAAATATCGTAGATACCGGCAGGCATTTTCCTTCTCCTTTCCGACTCAGCCGCTAGAGTCCCTGGTGAGCTGGGTTTGAGAGAAACTAGCATATTCCCAGCCACCTTCGGAAGCTCCTTTGGGGCCAGGTGGAGTCCTCGGCAGATGTACCGACATTCTGCACGTCTTCACCGGAGCCTCAGGTTTTTGGGATGGAAACGACGGAACTACTGGTTGGGCCACCTGGCCCCGCCGACACGATTGTCCAGGTAGGCCCTTTGGAAACCGCAGACCAGCGGGCATAAACCCCACCGCCTCACCCCAGGGGCCTGTCCAGCCCCACCTCCCTGGCCCGCGCCAGGATCTCTCGCGCTACCCGGTGCTTGCGGGCCAGGCTCAGGGCCTTTAGGGACTGGGCCGCGGCCAGCCGAACCCGCCACTCGGGGTCGTTGAGGGCCGCCCCCAGGATGGCCTCCGCCTTCCGCGCTAAGCGGCCTGCGTCCGCCAGGGCCTCTGCGGCGAAAGCGCGGACCCAGGGGTCCTCCTGGCGCAGGAGTTCCCCCAGGAGATCCAGGGCCCTGGCCGCCTCCTTGGGGTCGGGGTGGTTCCGAACCGCCTGCCCCAAGGCCAGGGCCATGAGCCTGAGGAAGCGGGCGGAGAAGAGGCCGGGCCCGGGGGGGAAGTGTGGGACGGCCCGCATCCAGCCCAGGGGGTGTCTCCAGGCGTGCTTATACACGCTCCTCCAGAAGTCCTCGAGGTTCCCCCAGGCCTTTTGCCAGTCCGTGCCCTCGAGGAGGGCCTTGGGGTCAGCCGCGAAGAGGGCCAGGTGCTCAAGGTAGACCCAGGCTGTGCCCGGCCCCTCCTCCAGGAGGCGCCCCCCCAGGCCCACGGGCGAGCTTTGGTGCAGGAGGTTCGCCAGGGCCCCAAGGGCTCCCGGGTGGGCCCTCCCCATATGCACCTCAACCCATATGTCCTTAGCCAATTTTCCCCGTGAGTTTTCCACGGTCTACCTCCAAATGGGCCACGCGCTCCAGCAAGCGGTCGGCCAGCTGCACAAAGTAGGCGGGGTCTCCCCCAGGGCCTTGTGATCCCGCCACATGGCCAGGCGAACCCGGGGAAGCTCTTCCCTAGGGGTGATGAAGTCCCAGTCGGACAAAAGGGGGCCCTCCAGGTGGCGGTAGGCCCGGTACTCCAGCGGCTGGTGAGCCATAAGCTTCGTCACCCAGTCCTTCTCGGCGGGGTCCCGGAAGGCCTGGGCCGCTATCCAGTTGGCCAGGGCCTCCTCCGTCACCCGCCCCCAAATAGTGCCGTAGGGGCCGTGGGGCCCGGTGTCCATGAGGGCGTGGCCCAGCTCGTGGTAGTAGACGGTGTGAGTAGCCAGATCCACAGGTGCTCCCACTCCCCTGACCCAGTCCTCGATCCGCTCGGGGCAGAGGACGATGGTGGGGTCCTTGGTTCCCAAAAGGGGGTGGCCCGCTTTCAGGTAGACGCCCATGACCTCAAAGCCGCAGTCGTGGAGTTGCACCTCCTCCAGGCGCCTTCTGGCCGCCTCCGCCTCTGGGTCCCAGGGGGCCACATCGCGCAGGAAGTCCAGGGGCTTCCCCAAGGCTTGGTCTTCGCCCAGATTTCTCCTGTAGATTTCCCTCAAAGCCCTCTCCTCCACGCACTTCCCGCGTTCAGGGGGGCATATCCTGTCCATGGTTGTGGGAGCTACCAGGAAGACGGGGATGGTTTGGGCCGGTTTCAGGAGCTTTAGGGGCCGATCTGCCTTCTCCAGGGCCCTAAGCCTGGCCAGAACCCTGCCTGCCCCCAGGTAAGGCAGAAACACAGGCCCTTGGCTGGAGTCCACGAGGGTCACACTCGGCTTCATACCAGCTCCTCCCTTTGGTATTGGTTGGCCCTCCCGGCCACGGCGTGGGCCAAGGCCGCCGCGTCCTCCGGGGCGGGGGCGTTGCCGTGGCTGAGAACCTCCTCCACTTCCCAAAGGCCCCGCCTCCCCTGGCTGAGGCTGAAGGTGGCTACCCGTTTTTCTCCCCGGCGCGCGCTGAAAAAACGGCGGTCTCCCCCAGCCACCTGGGCCCAGTCCTCGGCCCTGAGGCAGTTTCTCATGGCCCGTCCCTCCGCTTCCAGGGCCTCAGGGGTGAGGAGTTCGTGGGCCTCCAGGTCGTTCCAGACCATGGGGCCTGGGAGGAGCGAGACGAGGGAGAGGAGCTTCCGGGCCAGGGCCACCAGGCCCAGCTTGCCCACCCCCTGGAAGGCCGTGGGTTCCTCCAGGGCCCTCCTCAGGAGTGGGGTGAGAAACGGCAAGGCCCTGCCGAAGTCCGCCTCGCGGAAGTAGGCCCGGATCACCTCCTGCAGGGCGCTCTCCTGCTCCTGGGAGAGGTCAGCGGTCTCCAGGCCCACGAGATGGTCCAGCAGATACCCCAAAGCCTTCTCCCTTCCGGCGGGGATTCCCGCCTGCCTGGCCCAGACCAGGGCGCGGGCCTTCCTGCCCTCACGGTCTTCTACGAGCCTCTCCAAAACCTCTGCCTCCCCCAGGGCCAACTGGATATCTTTGTCCTTGAGCCCCTGGGCCTCGAGCCGACCGTAAACCCGCCGAATGGTCCAGCGGTAGGCTTCCCAGGAGTGGAAGGCCTCGAGGGGAGCCCACTCGAGGAAGCCCGGGTGCTTGGCCTCCTCTTCCTGCCACCGCTTGGGATCCAGGGACTTCAGCCGGTGCTGCAGCAGGGCCCTGGAAGTGGCCCAGCTCCCGAAGGGCGAGCCTCTGTGCGAGAGGCACTCTACCAGCGCCTCCGTGGCCCCCTTCACTTCCGGCTCTGCCAGGTGCTCCAGGAGGAGCCCGTTTAGGACTCGGTGGACCTGGGCCCGCTTTTCGCCAGTGTAGAGGAGCCAGGACCAAGCCTCGCCATTCTGGGCAGGGTAGCGTAGCAGAAGGAAGGCCTTGTGGTAGATAAAGAGCTCCTCGAGCCTGCGATCCAGGCCACAGCAGAAGGCGAAGTGACCAAGGAACCCATTCACCTTCTGCCCCGGGGGGCGGTAAAGGTCCTCGGTGGGGGCCATCTTGCGAACCAAACACCTGAACAGGGCGCCTCCAAGGGTGGGCCTGGGAAGGACCTCGAGGAAGTGGGCTCCGCGCAGGTAGGTTTGAGGGTCTTCATAGGGCAGGCATAGCTCCCCGCAAAAGAAGTGAAGTCCCTTTTCGTCCGCCCCCCAGATGGCACGCTCGGCCAGATAGCCCTGTACCCAGTCCCCAAAGGCCTCGAGTTCCGCCTCAAGCGAAGGCCCAGGTGGGGGACTACTAGGAAAGGGAGGAAGGGAAAGGTCAAGAGACGGCAAGTGGAGGGCTCGTAAAACCGCTAGAAAGTCCTCATTCGGGAGCTCGCAGTTCCTCATATTCACCTCTTCAAACGTTTGTCTTGAACCCATGGCTAACCTCCTTTGCGCCTTGGCGCAGGTGAAGGGAGTGACAGAAACTGCCGTATATGGCCTCCAACGTTTGTAGCAGAGTAGAAACCTCCTTTCCCCATTCCGCTGAACCCTTATCTGGAGCTTCATTTGAGCCCCTCAGTCAGATCGGATTTAGTCGCATAAGTACTCTAGCAAGTAGATTAAAATGTTCTCTTGACTTTTGTCAAGACTTGCGGCAATATGTCTTTGCAACTTTTGAGCCCTTCGTACCCACACTTAGGACGCTTCGTTGATGCCCCGTGGATGGGGAGCAGGAGGTTTGTTATGGAAAAGAAGGTGTCGTTTTTTGAGGCTTGGGCCAGGGCGCTGATGCTGGAAGAGAAGCGGCAGCATCTCCATCATTCCCTGGGGAAGAACCTGACCCCTCTGGCCCTGGATGCCCAGCCCCCATCGTCCGAGGCCCGGGAGGCGGAACTGGAAGCCCTGGCCCGGGCCCTCACCCCGGAGCGCCTCTGCGGGGTCGTCCGTCTGGCCCCCGAGGGCCTCTACCTCTTCGAGGAGGCGGTGTTCCTGCGCTACCAGGACGCCTGGGGCTTCTGGCAGGAGGGGATCCACATCGACTGGCGCTTTATGCACCTGGAAAGTACCCTGGAAACCCTGGACCGCCTCTTCCCCCTGGAAGATTGGTGGCCTGAAGGGCGGCGCCGCCTGCACCCGTCGCGCGAGCTGCTGGAAAACTACGCGGGCTACCTGAGCCTGACCCACACCCCCCAGGACCCGGGGGCCTGGGCCTGGCTGCTGGTCTTCGAGTGGGAGCGGGTGGAGAAGGTGCTGGATGAGGCCATGGTGGCCTGGCTGGGCAACGAGGAGGCCTCCCAGGCCTTCCGCGAGCTCTTCCAGCCGTGGGAGGTGTTCCAGCACGTAAGGGGCCTGGCCAGCTTCCTCCACGCCCACCGGCTCATGGCCCTGAATCCGGCGCGCTTCGAGAAGGAGTGGCACCGCTACCCCGGGGCCCTTCTCCTCTTCCTGGGTTTCAGCCCCCTGGGCTGGGAGGCCTACCGGGAGTTTTTGCACCGGGGCTTCGCCCTGCTGCAGGCCCAGGGGTGGGGGAGAAAGACGGCCCGCTGGCTCCAGGCCTACCCGCTGCTCGCCGATGGGGATGCACGCCTCTCACGGCTCCTCCTGGCAGCCGGCATCCTCCAGGAGCCCCAAAGGGGGATACCCTGGGTCTGGCAGTCGGAGAAGCGGAAGCTGCTCCTGGACTTCCTGGAGAAGCACCCCCAGCTCTCCCGGCCGCAGGAGGCGGCGGTGGTCGCGGTCCTGCGGGCCTGGGAGGGCTCGTGGGAGAGGGCCGAGCTGGTACGACCCCTCCTCAAGATGGCGGCGCAGAAGCCTGAGCGCTTCTCCTCTCTCGGGAAGAACCTCGGCCTGGAGGCCCTGGCCCGGCGGGTCTTTGACAGGCCCAGGCCGCTCTTCCCCAGCCCCTTTTCCTGCGGCCAGCTGGTAGCGGAGGAACTCCTCTCCCCCCAGGCCCTGGAGGAGGAGGGCAAGGCCATGCAGCACTGCCTCGGGAAGGAGAACTGGGCGTCGGTTCTGCTGGATGAGGAGCGCTTCTTCAGCCTCCGCGACGGGGCGGACCAGCGGGTGGCCACCCTGCGCCTGGAATGGGTCAGCGGGGCTTGGAAGGTGGCGGAGCTAAGGGGTCCAGGTAACGCCAGGGTGACCGAGGAAGTGGCCGCCTTCGCCGAAGAGCTGGCCAGAGCGGCCGGAACCGGCGCTCTCCGGCCTGCGGTCTGAAGGGGACAGCGCGCCCTTGCGGCCAGGCGCATACGCGCCGCTTCGTATAGATCAGTTCGGGCTGGGAGCAACCACGCACCCTGGGGCTGCTGACGTCCAGGCACGGGGTTGGGTTCTGGCAGAAGCCTGCGAGGAATGGCGTTGCTGCGCGTCATGGCTACTGCTCGTTCTAAACACTCGGTACTCCGCTGGTTTACCGCACTGGACAGGGTTCTTGCGACCCCAGCAGTGCGGTAGCCCTTTGGGTTTGACTATTTTCAAACTTCAAAGGGGGAATTTCCTTTGATGCAGGCTTTTATCATATACACCCCATTAGCCAACGATACAAGGGCATGGGATTGACCGCGAAGCGCCGAAAGCTGCGTAGAACAGGAACACCGCACAAATGCAGAAAGCCTAGCAGGAGGTTACGCAAGGCAGCCAGGGTTTGGGCAGCTTTGCGGGTGCGACAAGCCTCCTCCCCCAGGGCCACATCCCGTTTGTGGTGCAGTCGGTTCGCAATGCCCCAGTGACCCCGGACTGATAAGGGCCAGGGTAGCGGCATCGGCCTGGTCTCCCGGAAGGCTGGTGAGGTAGAGGTCGCTTTCCTGGGAAACCGCTTGGCTGCGTTGGTGGGTCTTGTGGCGTTCAATGGCCACGATTTGCTGTAGCCCAGGGAAAGATACCTCCCACTCCAGGTGTTCTCTGCCGGATACTTCAGCACAAACCCGGCCCAGTCTTTCAAGGCAGCCTGGTTCTCCTTGAGCGCGAGGAAGTAGTGCCCCCCTTTGCTAGGATGGCCGCAGCGGTCTGGGCCTCGGTATGCGCAGCGTCTGCGGTGACCACCCAGGGGACGATCCCCTATCGGGACAGAGCGCTCACGCGCCTGTTCACCAGGGCCTACCCAGCTCGCTCAGTTCAGGCCCTAGCTGCATGATCAACTGCCGTCCGGCCACAGCCTCATCCCCCAGGGCTTTTCCTTGCCACAGGCTCAGACCCAACTGTCCCAGATAAGCACTGACCCGCAGCAAAGCCTGATCCCCCACCCCCCGGCGGGCACTCCCTTTGAGGTATTTGCCGTCCAGGTGGACCACCATCTGACCCGGATGGGCTGGCTTCAGCACCTTGAGCACCTCCAGCGCCCAGGCCTTCAGGGCCTCTTCCAAAGCGCTGACCTGTTGTTCCAAAGCCCACACAAAGCGATAGAGGGTGGCCTGGGCCGGCAGGGCCTTACCGTTGGCACGCCGCCCGAAGCCCTGTGCCAGCAGCCAGTCCCGCTGATCCTCTACCCACGGCCAGCACGTTGGTGCGTCCGCTGCCCAGGCCCATCAGCACCAGCATGAACAGCATGCGCCAGTCGTAGGTGGTGTTGTGGGCCCGCAGGTCAGGTACTTGCATCAGGTATGG
>Ga0308389_1000682_pt1 | contig 24821 bp, 21 predicted proteins | sample Hotspr2Sample148_FD_202362 | JGI IMG/M metagenome (GOLD analysis project Ga0308389, IMG submission 202362) | Hot spring phototrophic mat microbial communities from Mushroom Spring, Yellowstone National Park, Wyoming, United States - 20040719_148 ... | reverse complement strand
AAAGCAGAAGAAGTCGCAATTGATATTTTAAATAAAAATAAAGATGGTATCATTCTAAATATATTGGATGCTAATAATCTTGAAAGACATTTGAATTTAACTTTACAACTTATAAAAAGAAAATTTAATTTAATAATTATTCTAAATTTCTGGGATGAAACAAGACATAGTGGAGTTGAAATTGATTTTAAAAAACTTGAAAAAATTTTAAAAGTCCCTGTTATACCTGTATGCGGTAGAACAGGTTACGGAATAAAAGATGTTATAAGTAATTTAAATAATGCTAAAATTTCTGATTTTATTTATAAAAACGAAAAAGATAAATGGCAAAAAATAGGGAATATAATAAAACAGGTCCAAAAATTGAAATATAAAAGACACACATTTTTAGATAAAATTGAAGAGCTATCTATAAAACCTAATATGGGTTTAGTAATAGCTTTAATAGTTTTATTATCAACTTTCTTTATTGTCAGATTTATAGGTGAAAATTTAATAACATTTTTTGATTTCTTATTTAATAAATATTGGACGCCATTTATAGAAAAAATTGTTAATTCATTCGTTTCAAAAAAATTTATTCAAAATCTACTTTTAGGAACTGTCCCAAAACCTATGGAATCTTTCGGAATTCTTACAACAGGACTTTATATACCTTTTGTTGTTGTTTTCCCTTATATATTTGCTTTTTATCTTTTACTTTCTATTTTAGAAGATATTGGATATCTGCCTCGTTTAGCAGTTCTTTTAGATAGAATTATGCATAAATTAGGAATTCATGGCTACACTGCAATACCAATTATTTTTGGTTTTGGTTGTAAAGTCCCTGCTATTCTTTCAACAAGAATACTTGAAACAGAAAGAGAAAAAATTCTTGCCACATCTTTACTTTTGCTTATAGCTCCCTGTATGCCTCAAACAGCAATGATAATAAGTCTGAGCACTCCTTTCGGAATTAAATATCTCTTTTTAATATTTATTATACTATTTTTAAATTCCTTAATCGTAAATTTTTTATTAAACAAAATTTTAAAAAGAGAAACACCTGAACTATTTTTAGAAATTCCGCCATATAGAATTCCTTACTTTAAAACAACTCTTTTAAAACTCTGGCTGAGATTAAAAAATTTCATTTATGAAGCAATTCCTATGATAATACTTGGTATATTTTTCGTTGGTCTATTAGATTCTTTAGGTATTTTAAATATAATTTCAAATTTTTTTGAAAAACCAATTACAAAAATTATGGGACTTCCTAAAGAAATAGCCGCTGTAATTACTTTCGGCTTCTTAAGAAAAGATGTCTCAATCGCACTTCTTGCCCCTTTTAAATTAAATCCTAAACAATTTGTCATAGCTTCAATCTTTTTAACAATATATTTGCCCTGTCTGGCAACTTCTTTCACTATGATAAAAGAATTAAAACTCAAAAACGCTTTAAAAGTGATTTCAATAAATTTAATAACAGGAATGATTATCTCATTCTTTTTAAATTTAATTCTATGACTTATAAAGAATTAAAAGAAGCAAAAGAAATTTTAAGGCTTGGAGAATCAGGCACTTTAGAAGATGTAAAACGAAAATATAGAGAATTAGTAAAAAATATCACCCTGATAAATGCCCTGACCAAAATAAAATTAAATGCTCAGAAATGTTCCAAAAAATAAATAAAGCATATAACACTATAATTGAATATTGCAAAAATTATAAATTCCCATTTAATGATAATGAATTTAGAAAATATTCCGATGATGACGAATGGTGGATGAAACATTTCGGTGATGACCAGCATTGGAGTAATAAGACTTAATTTTTTAAAAGGAGTAAATTATGAAAAAATTAATTTACATTTTTATATTATTTTTATTTTTTATTAAATTTTTATATTCCCAGATTTCTTTTAGATTCGTTGTTTTAGGTGATTCACGAACTCAAACCGAAATATTTAACGAATGCTTAAATCAAATAAATAAATTGCAACCTCCAGCATCATTTATTTTACATACAGGAGATTTTATAAACGGTTATAAAAATATTGAAAAAATAAAAGAAGAATGGGAAATTATGTTCTTTAATCCTTTAAAAAACAATTTAAAATGGAAAATTCCAATTTACCCAGTTGCTGGCAATCACGATATTTGCAGTGATTTAAAAATATATGAGTTCTATCTTGAAAATATATTCCCCTATACTTATTATTATTTTGTTTTTAATAACTCATTATTCATTGCTCTTAATAGCGAAGAAATTGGCTATGAAGGTAAAATTTCTGATACCCAATATAATTGGCTTAAGAAAATTCTTGAACAATTTAAAAACGAAAAATTTATAAAACATAAATTTGTTTTTGTCCACAGACCTTTTGTTCCGTATAAATCCCATTTAGACGATTCATTAAATCAAGATAAAAAAATGTTTAATAAAATAATAAATTTATTTAAGGAACACAAAATTGATGTGATTTTTGCAGGACATTGTCATCTTTTTAATAAAACTTTTATAAATGGAATTTTGCAGATTATAACAGGCGGCGCAGGCGCTCCACTACACTCAAAAGAAGAAAATGAAGGAGTTTACCATTTCTTAATTGTTGATGTAAACGAAAATAATTTTACAATTAAATTAAAAGATATTGAAAAGTCAGAGCCCCAGCTAATTTTTAAAAAATAAAAAATTTATTTGCCGATAATAATTTTTGAGATGAACAGATTTTATTTTAAAATGCTAATTTTTTTAATTTTACTAATTTTTTATCAAAATTTGAAAGCAGCATGGATAAAATCAAAACAACCAGAAAAAAAAGAAGAAACTATTTCTGTTTCAACGCAAAAAAAAGAACAAACAATTAAACCTCCTTCATCCGTTGAATTTATAAAAGTTTTAGTCTCCGGAAAAAGTAATATTAAAATAAACTGGCAACCTCCTGCTGAAACTAATGTTAATGCACTAATTTTTCGCTCAAAAGAAATCCTTGATTCAAAAGAAAAATTAAAAAATGCTAAACTAATAACAAATATCCCGGTTATTTTAGGTGAATTCATAGATACTATTCAGGAAAGCGGCGAATACTATTATGCAATTTTAACTTTTAAAAATAATTTAACAAATTTTAATTTAACAGAGGATGCAAACTTAAATTCAATTCCAGTTACAATAAAACTACCTTCACTCCCTGAAATAGTTCAAAATTTGAACGCTTCTATCTCAGATGATAAAAAATCTGTTATTATAAACTGGCAACCAGCAACAAATGTTAATAAATATAGAATCTACCGCTCAACAAATTCTATTACAAATTATAATTCACTTAATCTATCTGAATTTTTAGGAATCGTGAATAAAGATTTTACCTCTTTTACTGATAAAACAATTTTGCCAGGTAAAAAATATTATTACGCTGTTTTAACCGAAAACGAAGTTGGTAAGAATACAAATATTATATATTCAAAAAATTCCACAATTTTACCTTTAGAAATACCAGTTGAAAAAAAGAAAGAAGAAATTGCTCCAAAAATTAAACCAGAAATTAAAGAAGAAAAAAAATTAGAAACAAAACCTGTAACCATTAAAAAAGAAAAAATTATTTCTAAAAAACCTAAGATAGATTACAACGAAAAATTAGAATTTATCATAATCAATTATTATTACAAACAAAATTACAATAAATGTATAAACGAGCTTGAAAAAATAGTTAAAAAAGAAATTGATACAAATATAAAAAATAAAGCAAACCTTTTTTTAGCAAAATCATATTTCTGGATTGGTAATTATAAAAAAGCGTTAAATCTATTTGTAAAACTTAAAGATGTTTATCCTGATGAAACCTCATTCTGGATTTCAAGGATAACATCTAAATTAAATAATAAGGAGTAAAAATTATGGAAAAAAGCATTAAAATTTTATTATTACTAATAATTATAACTTTAACCGCACTCGCTATAACTGGAAGTATATATTTTTTAAATACTAAAAGGATTAAAGTATATTACTTAAAAATAAACGAGAAATATAAAATAGGAACACCTGAAAAAGTGACGGAAGCAATTGAAGAATTTAGAGAATTGGCTGCAAAATATCCAAAAAGTAAATATGCACCAAAAGCATTGTTCCAAATTGGACAAGGTTACCAAATTTTATACAAAATTTTAAATGATGAACAGAAACTTGATATAGCCAAAAAAGAATATTCTGATTTGGCTAAAAAATATCCTGATTCAGAAGAAGCTGAAAAAGCTTTGCTTCAAGTTGCTGATATCTGCTATACAAAAGGAGAATACAATGAAGCACTCGGACATTTGAATTATCTTTTATCAAGATACATTGATACAAAATTAAAATCACAGGTTTATACAAAAATGGGTTACATTTATTTAGAATTAAACGATTATGAAAAAGCCTTACAGGCATTTAATCAACCTGAAAATACAAATAATGATGATGCTTTAGTTGGAAAGGCTGAAACTTATATTAAAAAAGGAGATTATGAAAAAGCAATAAGTATTTATGAAGAATTTATAAAATATAGAAAATCAAGTAATTTAAGGGAAAAAGTTATAAAAAATTTTGAAATTGTTACTTATAATTATGCCAAAGATTTAGCATCTAAAAAAGATTACATTCGTTCAACTATGTTCTATAACAAAATAATAGAGCTTTTGCCAAATTCAAATATGGCAGAGAATTCACTTTACTGGATTGCAGAAAATTATTATGATTCAAGAGATTATGAAAACGCTATTAATTACTTTAAAAAAGTATTGGAGAATTCAATAACTTTAAAAGATGATTCAGCATTGTTAAAATTAGGAGTTATAAATTTTGAAAAGCAAAAATTTGAGGAAGCATTAAAATATTTTCAGAAGATAATAAATGAATATCCGAAATCAACTTATACAGAAATAGCGAAGAAGTGGGAGCGTCAGACTTTGCGTGAAATTAAATATAAAAGTGGAAACCTTTAAAATAAAAAGATAAGCGCCTGGCGGGATTTGAACCCGCACACCAGGTTCCGGAGACCTGTGCTCTATCCAAACTGAGCTACAGGCGCATTTATAAATTATTTTATATATTTTAATCTAACCTGTCAAATTTTTTTAAAAATTTTTTAATTTTAGCTTGACATTTAATTTTAAATTGTTAATTTAAGAAAAAATTTTCGTTAAAGGAAATTATATTAAAAGGAGGTGATAAAAATATAAAAAATCTTTCTTTCAAAAAAATTTAAAAAGGAGGTAAAAAAATGAAAAATTTATTAAAAACCTTTATGCTGGTTATTTTGCTAATTTCTTTTAGCAGAATAACCAGTCTATCAGCAACTCAAACCAATTCCGCTGTCTTAACACTTAAAATCTATAACTCAGGGTTTTTAAGTGTTACAAACATAACGGGTGATGTTGATTTAGGAAATTTGGTCGCCAATAAAACCAATACCTGGCCTGGAACATCAAAAAGAGCCCTCTGGAAAAATAATGGAACAGAAAGAGCTGATTATTCTGTCAGAGGAGAAATAATTGCTGGCGGTGTAACTTTGGCTTCAAATACTCCTGCATCAAACCAAATAAGAGTTCGTTTAATATTTGGTCAATGGGACAAAAATTATTCCCTTACCAATTACCTTGGTGATGATACACTTAGCACAACATACAAGGCAGCAACATCTTCAGTATTTGCAGTTGATTCTGACGCAGATAATCTAAAAGGTTATGATGTTTTGGCAGGTGAAGACAGAAATATGATGTTCTGGGTAAATCCAGGAAAAGCCTCCAATGGACTTGAAGTAAAAATAAGAATATGGGTAAAAGCTAATGCAGGTTAAAAAATATTTTTTAAATTAATTTAATTTTGGTGGGCGAAATTTTATATTCGCCCGCCTATCTTTAATTTTTAAAAATTTATGAAAAATTATAAAAAAATTCTATTTTTATTAATATTTTGCAATAATATTTTTGCAGGACTCTCATCAAATTTTACTGAAATCGTAATTGAAAATTTACAACCAGGTAAAACTTATAGCCTTAAAAAAATTTTTAATATGCCCTATAATATTAAAAATACAGGTCCTAATGAGTGTAATATTAAAATTTACCTTGAAGAAATACCTGAAAAATATTTAAGAAGTGGATACCAAATTTTAAAAAAAGAAAATTTTAATTGGATAAAACTTGAAAAAACAAATTTTAACAATGTTAAACCAGGTGAAACAGCTTTAAGTGATATTATTATATCCATACCAGATGATAACTCTATTTTAGGAAAAAAATATCAAATTATGATTACAGCAGAAACTTATACAACTTCTACTTCGTCTTTTGGTTTAGAATTTGCTATCGGAAGCATTTTAAGATTTGAAATCGCATCTAATAGATTAGAAATGACACAGGATGAAATTGATAAATTAAATATAAACTTAAACTTTAAAGTCACACCATCAAGTTTTTATGTAACTAATTATAAAATTTGCGATAACAAAAAATATTTTGTTGGCTCAATTTTTATTCAAAATACTGATACCAATTCACAAAACTTTATTATAAAAAGTTTGACACCTGAAGAAATAAATGGTATAGAAAATGATTATGAATATCCCCCTAATCCAAATTTCTTATTAATTTCAACAAAAAAATTAAATATTCCGTCCAAACAATCTAAAAAAGTTGATGTTTTCCTTCTTATTCCCTGTAAAGAAGAATACAAAAATAAAAAATTTCAATTTGTTGTTGGAATATCACCCGCAAATAATAAAAAAATCAATACCCAAATTTTTACAAGAATTTATGTTGAAACAAAATAAAATTATGAAAAAGTTTATAATAAATTTAATAATATTTTTGCTTTTATCAGGAAATTCAATCTTTTCAGCTTCAACAAATAGCTCTTTACTTTTAATGCGTATCAAAAATACAACAAATATAATCTGGGAAATATGGGATAATTGTGATACCCATCAGTTTTGGTATGAAAACTGGGGAGGTGGAATTACAAATTTCGAATTGGGTTATTTTAATAATAGAAATTGCTTAAAATTTACCTGTAAAACAGATTGGGGATTAATAAGAACTGACTGGTTTTTTTATAAAGAAAATTGGGAAAATTATTCAGGACTTACTATGGATGTTTTATGTGACAATCCAACTGGAACAAGACCTTTAAAAATTGAAATATATAGGTCAAATGATACTAAAATTGAAGCAATTGAAACTTCGGACAGTTTATCAAATAATTGGAAAAGAATAATATGGAATTTCTCTTCTGCCTCTGATTACTCAAAAACATCAAAGTTATATATTATCCCTCAACTTAAAGCTGATTATAATAATATTACTTTTTATATTGATAATATATGTGTTATCTCTAATTCTCAATATAAACAATGGGATATAATGGATAAGCCACATAATTGGCGTTATGCAAATAATAGTGATGCTGTTAAATGGAACGATGTAGCTGGCTGGATGGGTGCTTTAATTCCTATAACTCATAATAATACATCTTCAAGTAATCCAGCCGGTGCTATTTATATGGAATGGCGAACAAATGTTCATCCTGCAAATTACGCAAAAGTTGAAGCCGGTGGTCTTAATGAAAATTGGTCAGGCTACTCTAAAATTAAAGTAGATATATATTGCACAGCTACAAATGAAATTAAAATTGGTTTCTGGGATGGAACAAATTCCATTGAAACATCAGGAAAAAAGGTAAGCTCAATAAATACCTGGCAAACTATTATTTACGACCTTCCATCGGGAAATTTTAATTGGAGCCACCTAAATGCTATCTATTTTTTAGTAATAACAAATCCAGGTGATTGGTCTGGTAAAATATATATTGATAATATATACCGAGGTTTTTAAATGAAAATAAATATTTTCAAAATATTATTCATTCAATTTTTTTGTTTTTTAAATTTTACTTTTATCCTTTATTCAAATAATAATTCTACAATAAGCATAGAAACAAAAAATACAAATATTGATTTGGGCTTTATTATCTTAAATAGAAATAGAACAAAAATTTCTGATAAAAGTACAAGTATAAAAAATTTAAGTTCTGTTCCAATTGATTTAAACTTAAAAATTATAGAAAAACCATCTTTATGGAATATAACTACTTCATATCCAACTAACGAAGAATTCAGATTATTTGGAATTTTTCATCAGAAAGATAAAACAATTTATTCTAATGATTTTGAAATTGACGATTTAATAACAACTAATTTTAAAATAGCATCTGATAAAATATTTGCAATTTTAAACGAAGATAAAAAATATAAAGGTTATAATATTTTACCAAATAATGAAGTTAATCTATTTTACCGTTTTGATGCTCCATCAAAAACTCAATTAACAAATCAGGATATAAAAATAAAAATTTTAATAAAAGCAACAATTCATCCTATTTTAGTAGAGGAAATTAAAAAACCAACCCAAACTTTGATTACGCCAAATGGCGATGGTATAAATGATGTTTTAAAATTTCCAGGATTAGCAAATTATGAAAAAGAGTTTAAAATAACAATTTTAGACCTTACAGGAAGAGTTGTAAAAGAGATTGTAAATAAAGATGAGTGGGATGGAACTGATAATTACGGCTCAAAAGTTAAAAGCGGAATATATATTTATCAATACAAAATAGAAAATAAATTTATATGCGGATTCATTGCTGTGGCAAGATAAAATTCAGGAGAATATTTATGAAAAAAATTATTTTTATACTATTTATTATTTCAAACTCTTATTCTGCTTTTGAATATCAAAATTTCACAGCAAGAGCAATTGTATTCAATGATTCCTATGTAGCAATTTCAGATGAATCTGGTGGAAGTTTTTATAATCCAGCTGGAATCGCAAAAATAAACAATTTTGAAATAGGCGGAACTTATGCTTTATTAAATACAGGACTTGAACTTGAATCTCAAAATATATTCTGTTTCAATTCTGCATTAAAAATTAAAAATATTGGAAACTTTGCTTTTAACTGGGCTTCTTTAAATATTAAATCATTATATTCAGAAAATAGTTTTGTCCTTACTTATGCAACTAAAATAACAAATCTTTTTAAAATTAAAGAAACAACTATAAAGGATATGCATTTAGGAATAAATTTAAAATATTTGGGACATTCTTATTATATGAAAGAAATTGATTTTGACCCTGTGTTTGAAAATAAAAATTCTAAATACTCTTTTACAATTGATACTGGTATTTTAAATACTTTTTATATAGAAAATATACCATTCAATTTTGGTTTATCTATTTTTAATATTTTACCAAGCGATGTTGGCTTAATTGAAAAAGAGAGTTTGCCATTAACAATAAGATTGGGAGTTTCCCATTATTTACAACATTATGATTTTTTAAAATTTTTTAGAAAAGAAAATACTATTCTGGCTTTTGGAATATCTTATAAAATGATTTCAGAAATGACCGAATATTATGATATTAGTTTGGCTTGGGAAAATACCTTCTTTAATAAAATTTTTGTTTTTAGAACAGGTTTTAATCTTGAATCTTTTAATTTTGGTTTGGGTATAAATTATAAATTTAATAATCTAATAAAAAATTTTATGCTGGATTATAGTTTCACATTTCCTTTTTATATAAAAAACACTAATGGAACTCATACTATTTCAACTATGATAAAATTTTAAATTTTTATTTTATAATAACTTTATAAAACAAATCTTTACCATCTTCGTCTGGGTAAACATTTTCTTTTTTCCATCTTATCCATTTTACTTTTGATTTAATACTTGAAGGCGGATTACCTGTAATATAATCCGATGAATCGTAACTCTGGTCAGGAGTTATATTTGTAGAATATTGAAATAAAAAATTTGTTGCACTTCCTAAATAGGCCGTTGAAAATGTTACCTGAGGAAAAATTTTATCATATATTATTGTTTTATTACCAGATACTGCCCACAAATTTGAAAAAATAATTCTATAAGTTATTGTGCTTCCAGGAATTGCAAAAACTGGATTACCACCAAGAGTAACATTATAAATAGATTTATATATTTTAAGAGTCGTTGTCGGAGAAGTAACAGAAGTAACAAGAGAATACCAGGATTCATTCGTATAAATAAATTTATTATCCAGTGCTGTTGCTGTATAATACCAAATTCCAGAAAGTAATTCGGTTTCTATATTTGTAACATTCACATTATAAATATTTGTAATAACATTATTTCTTGATAAATTAGTTATACCTGGAATTGATGACCTATAAATACTATATCTTACAAAATCAGAATTAGTTACTTTATTCCATTTAAGTTTAACTTTATTATTACTAATTTGAGATGTTAAATTAACAACTCTATCAGGTGGAGTTGTATCCTCGCCGGGTATCATATCAAATGTTGTAAAAAGTCTATAAGGAATAAAATTACTATAATCTGTAATATTAAACATTTTTTTAGCTATATTTGATGCTATTGTGCTTCCCCACCAATTATTTGTAATTTTTACAGTAGTTAAATTAACATTTGAAAGATTAAAATACTGATTTAAATATATATTGTTTTTGTGAATACACAACATATCCCCACTATAATATACTATTCCATAATTATTACTTGTTATATTATTGAGCTCTATAGCATTGGTTGAAGTTGTATTTTCATAACCAATACCATAACGGTTTAATTTAATTTTATTATATGTTATAGAATTATTTTTTACATTGTTTAAATATATTCCAAAAGAGTAATTGCTATAAATCATATTTTCTGAAATTGTCCTTAACTCACCTCTTACATAAAGTCCATTATTGTTTTTATAAATTTTATTTTTAGATACAGAGGCGTTTCCTGTATTATTAGCAAAATCTATTCCTGTTGTATTAGTATATATCCAATTTTCTACAATAGAAACTCCGCCACCCGGATTTACTGAAATTCCAATTGAACAATTTCTTATTATGTTGCTCTTAATAGTTGAGCTACCAGATATTGGATATGTATCAATACCTAAACTATGAGATGTAATTAAATTATTTTTTATTTGGACTTGTATTTGGTATGAAATCCATGCTCTTGGTCCTATGGCGTAAGAACCATTATTAGAAAAGTAATTATTATAAATAAGAATTGGAGGGGCATCCCAGTTGTCAAGCAGAATGCCACCTCCAGAATTCCCTATAAATTTGTTGTTGCTTATTTTAGTCCAATTACCACTTACTCCACTCCCTGGGTCTCTTATACTCCAGCCATAACCATTACTAAAAATAGAATTATTTATATATTGGTTTTCGGCACCATGATAATCAGCCCAAAAAGCATAACCATTAAGAGCAATATAATTACCATCATAAATATTATGATTTACTCCATCCCAAGAATTCTGTCCATCATGTGTAATCCCTCCCGAATTATTAAAAATTATTTGATTGCTTATAATAGTTGAATAAGTTAGGTTTGGTCCTTCACATATTCCATAAATATTATTTCTTATAATTGTTTTTTTTATTAAATGGAAACTTCCCTGAAGGTAAATACCATGTCTAAATCTACATATTTCTAAATTAGAAATTTTATTGTTATTATTGTTAAATCTGATACCATTTCCATATCCTGTGCCATCTGTAGAATTATTGCTTATTTTTAAGTTTACCAATTTTATATATGATGCTTGAATATCAATGCAATTTTCATTGGCTCCTTCAGGTCTTCTAATTATTACCCCATTTGTATATGGTTTGAAAATTATATTAGAACTTGAATTACCCGAGCGTGTGATAACAATAGTTTCATTATAGGTGCCTGCTAAAATGTTAACAACATCACCAGGCAAAAGATTAGAATTAGAAGCAGCAAAATAGATATGTTGCCAGGCTGTTGATGGGGTTAAACCATCATTTAAATCATTTCCAGTTGTAGATACATAATAGTTCACAGCCAATAGGCACTGGTAAATAAATACGATTCCGAAAAGAGTTTCTAAAATTACATTTTTTAATTTTTTCAAAGCACCCATCTTTTTAAATTTTCTATAAACGAAAATTTTTTCTTTATAAGAATATAATTTTTTAATTTTAAATTTCAACAAAATTTTTTAATAACGAAAATTTTTTTTAAAACTACTTAACAAACCTTTGACTTTTAAAATAAAAATATTAAAATTATAATAAAATTTTTGGAGGATAAAATGTTATCAGAAGAGCTTAAAAAAGTTCTTGAAAATTACAATGAGGGGTTAAAACTTTACCGCGAAAGAAAATTTAATGAAGCTTTAAAATATTTTGAAGAGGCTTTAAAATTAAAACCTGATGACGGACCTTCTAAACTTTATGTTGAACGCTGTAAAATGCTTATTGATAACCCACCTCCTGAAGATTGGGATGGTGTTTTCACTATGACTACAAAATAATTATGGCAGAAAAATTAGACATCTCTATAAATACAACTCTGGCTGAAGATACAAATTTTGATGGCAAATTAAATTTTGAAAAATCTGTAAAAATATGTGGAAAATTTAAAGGAGAAATTTCTACAAATGGCATTTTAATAATTTCAGAAACTGCTTATGTATCAGCAAATATAAATGCAAAAATAGTAATAATATCAGGCGAAGTAAAAGGAAATATTAAAGCTTCAGAAAAAGTTGAAATTTTACCAGGCGGGAGAGTTTATGGTGACATAACTACAGCAAAATTAAAAATATCTGACGGCGTTATTTTTGAAGGCTCCTGCCATATGTTAAAAGAAGAATAAAATGAAGGTAAAATTAAAATTTATACCTTTAAAATATAAAAATAAAGAAATAATAATAATTGACCAAACAAAATTACCGCACAAAATTGTTTACAAAAAACTAAAAAATTATAAACAACTTGGTAATTCAATAAAAAAACTTGAAATAAGGGGAGCACCACTTTTAGGAATTGCCTCCGCTTTCGGAATCCTACTCGCTATTGAAAAATTCCAAACAAATAACTTTAACCTGTTTTATAATTATTTTAAAAAAGTTGCAAATTATTTAAAATCTACAAGACCTACAGCTGTAAACTTGTTTCATTCTATTGAAAGAATTGAGAAAATTATTTTAGAAAACAAAAATAAAAGTATCAAAGAAATAAAATTATTAATAAAAAAAGAAGCCGAAAAAATATTTAACGAAGATTTAGAAATTAGTTACAAAATAGGAGAGTATGGGAGTGAACTTATAAAAGATGGTGATGTTATATTAACTCACTGCAATGCAGGGGGACTTGCAACTTCTGGCTTGGGAACCGCACTAGCTTGTATGTTTATTGCTAAATTAAAAAATAAAAAATTTGAAGTAATAGCAACTGAAACCAGACCACTCTGGCAGGGAGCAAGACTTACAACCTGGGAACTTTTAAAATGGAATATCCCTGTTACTTTAATATGCGATAATACGGCTTCTTATGTTATGAAATTAAAAAAAGTCAATTTAGTAATTACTGGCGCAGATAGAATTGCAAAAAACGGTGATACAGCAAATAAAATCGGAACCTACAATCTCGCATTAGCTGCTTATTATCATAAAATACCTTTCTATATCGCCGCACCTTCAACTACTTTTGACCTCAAAATTGAAAATGGCTCTCAAATACCTATTGAATATAGAAATTCAAAAGAAATAACTATGCCTTTTGGTAAAAAAATTTCCCCTGATAATGTCAAAACTCTAAACCCTGCTTTTGATGTCACTCCATCTAAACTTATTTCAGGCTTTATAACAGAAAAAGGTATTCTATATAAACCATTTAAAAAATCTTTTAAAAAACTCCTTTAAAAAATTTCTTTATTGTTTCCCTCCGTCCCTAACTTTTGTAAAACTATTTTGACAATTCATAAAAATATAATTATCTTTAAATATATGTTTAAATATTTGAAAAATATCAACAAAACTAATATTGGACTTTTTCTATTAATTTTTATTTTTCTGCTTTATTTTTTAACCTTAGCACCAGATGTAACTTTTGAAGATAGTGGTGAACTAATACTCTCATCTTACACTCTCTCCATTCCTCACCCTCCTGGTTACCCACTATTCACTCTAATCTCAAAATTGTTCTCTTTCCTGCCTTTCAATAATATTGCTTTTAAAATAAATTTCTCCTCTGCTTTATTCTCATCTTTTGGTATTTTCTTGCTTTTCCTCTCTTTTAAAAAAATAATTAAATTTCAAAATTATAATTCTAATTTAAAAATTCCGATACTTGCGACTTTATCCTTTGCTACCTCAACTACTGTTTGGCTCGTTTCTACTACAACTGAAGTCTATGCCCTCAACCTCTTCCTTTTCTCCTGCCAATTATTTATTTTGTTAAATCTTATTGAAAATTTTAAAATAAATCATTTCTATCTATTAGTATGGCTTAATGGTATTTCACTTGCCAATCATCATTCATCTATCTTTTTTACCATAATAATATTTCTAACTTCAATCATATCAGGCTGGCTTAAATATTTAAAATTAAAAAATTATTTATTATCTGCACTCTTATTCTTCCTTGCAATTTCATTATATCTTTACCTACCAATACGTTCTTTATCAAAACCAATTCTAAACTGGGGCGACCCTTCAAATTTTAATAACTTAATTTCTGTTGTCCTACGCAAACAATACGGAACTTTCCCTTCTAATTTTTTAAAATTAAATGAATTGTTAAAAGAATTTAAAATTATAAACCCACTATATGAAATCTCCCCTTACTTTAATGATTTAATTTCTCCATCTTTATCTGAATTTATTTTATTAATCGCTTTAATTTCTCTATCTTTATATGGTTTAAAAAGTTTAAAAAATAAAAAATTAAAATTTCTACTTTCACTCATTTTTATCTTCTGGACTTTCTTTGTAGTTATTATAACTCAAACTCCGCCAGATAAATTATTTACACTAAAAGTATTCTTCATCCCAGCATGGAGTTCTTTTTACTTTGCACTATCAATTGGCATATTTAAAATTATCAATAAAATTAAATCTAAATTAATAGAATCCTTACCATTTATATTTTTGCTTCTTATCATAATTTTTAATTTTAAATTAATGAATAAAAATAGATACTACTTTACCTATAATTATGCTGAAAACATATTTAAAACTGCTAACTATAATTCAATTATATTTACATTAAAAGATAATGAAACATTCCCTCTATGGAAAATTCAAAACATTGATTATATCCGAAATGATTTAATAATTATAAATGTCGTTTTGCTCTCTGAAAAATGGTATATTGACCAAATTATTAGTAATTACAAAAATTTAAAAATTACACTCCCTTACCTTATTGGTAATTATAACAAAAATCAAATAAGAAGTATTTTCATTGAAAATATAATAAAAAGTAACCCTGATAAAAAAATATTCTTTACAACAAAAAATTTTGAAAATTTTGTTCAACTACCTTACTCCTTTTATCCTTTTATAATTTTATACCAAATAAATGAGCCCTCGGATAATCAAAATAAAGTTTTATATTTTTTAAAATTTGAAAATCTTGAAAATAGTTTTAATTATTTTAGTAAACTCTTTGATAATTTATCAATTGAAAAATTTAAATTCAAAAACTTCCTTGACACGCAAACGAAATTAGTATTACAAAACTGTGCCAATATAATTCTTGAATCAGCAAAAGATAATATTTATAGTTTTAAACTCTCTTCTTTCCTTAATATTATAATTGGCTTAAATTTAAATAATGTTTATCCTTTTGCATTATCTGCTGAATCATTTCTTAAACAGAATAATCTTAAAAAAGCTGAATATTTTTATAAAAAAGCAATTGAACTTCAACCAAATACTAAATTTGCAAAATTACTCGCAAGTAAATTAGAATTTATTAAATCTCAAGATATTATTTATCTTTTAAAAACTGCTGAAAATTTTTATAATTCAAAAGAATTTGAAAAAGCAATTATTTACTATAAAAAAGCACTTGAAAAACAACCCTCTAATCCTAAAATAATTTCAAATATAGCTGATGCTTATTTCAATTTAAAAAAATATGATATTGCAATTGATTACTATAAAAAAGCTATAAAAATTGACCCATATTATATTTTACCATATTATAACCTCGGAGGCTGTTACATTATGTTGTCTCAAAAAGAAAATGCTATAAAAATCTGGAAACAAGGACTCTCAATTGAACCAAATAATCAATTATTAAAAAATGCTCTAAACATTTACGGAAAATAAAATGCTTAATAATTTATCAGATTTAAGTTTTAATAACGAATTTGTTAAAATATATATTGAACTAACTGTTAAATTAATAACTCAAAATAATATTTCAGAAAAAAATTTAGAATATTTATTCAAACAACTAAAAGATTATAAAATGGACCCATTTAACATAGAATCAATTTCTAATCTTGACAAAATAATATTAGAGTATTTAAATTACCCATCAGAAAATTTAAAGCATCCACTGGATTACAAATTTTATCTTGCCTTCTTAATATATTCTAAAATAAAATTAACTGAAATTCTTTCAAATTTAAAAAATTTAAATAACATCCCCATAAATAAATTAAAATTAAAGATTGGAAATGTAATGAAAAAATTTTATTACGAAAATAATGAAAATCTTATCCTGTCTTTCACAAATTCAAATGCTAAATTTTTTATAACTATCCCTCAAAATTTTACACCCGACAAAATTAAAAATAATTTAATTTTAATTTTGCAATCTTTGTTAAATCTTATTAACGAAATTGAAATTCATATTGAAAAATTAGTGAAAAATCCAAATCTAAATTTAAGCCTGCTTTTAAATACTATCAAATTAAATTTAAACTTGTTTTTGAGAAATTTTAAAAAATCTAACTCTCTTGAAAAAAATTTTTTTGCAACTATATTTTTAATAACATGGATTGTTACAATTTTAAACAACATTTTTAAATATGAAAGTTAAAAAAATTATATTTACTACTATTTTAGTTTTGCTTTTTATACTCACAATTATCTCTAATTACTATTTTATTATAAAACCAAAATTTAAATATATAGAAAAAATAATTACAGATAAAATTTATGAAGAATTCCAATTAAAACTTAAAATTGAAAATATATCTTTTGCATTATTTAATGGAATTAATCTTGAAAATGTAAAAATTTTGACTCCAGAAAATTTTGAATTTGCTTATATAAAAAATATTAAAATCCGATTTAAATTAAAAAAAATCCTTTTTGAAAAATTTGATATAAATAAAAGCATTTATAAAATAGAATTTAACAATTACGAAATAAAACTTTCAGACGAAGTTTTAAAATCTAATTTTTTTAAAAAACTTTTTGAAAAATCAAAAACTAAAAACGAACCAAATTCAATAGAAACAATTAAACTTAATGGCTTAACAAAATATAATTCAGACGAACTAAATTTGACAATTTTTAATCCTAAAACAGAAATTCTTTTTTTAGAAAACAAAGCCTCCGCCACCTTCACGCTCTCACCTAAATCTATTTTCAATATCCCTCTTGATTTCTCCTTCTCTATTAATGCCTACTCAACTATAAACCAAAATACAAACTCAATTAAATTACTTGTTTATGATTTTAAATCTAAAAATTCAAAAATTGATAAAAATTTCTTCATCTATATAAAAAAATCCTCTACCAATCTATATTTTAATGCAAATGACGATTTTAATAATTTTACCTCTCACGGAGAGGTAAGTTCTAATAACTTATACTTTTATTCTAAATTCACAAATTTCAAATTCTTGAAAATATCTATAAACGGCACAAATTTTATATCTACAAAAACAAATCTAATTTTTAATTCTTACCTTAATATCCTTTACAATAAAAAAAGCAATATAATAATAAATTTAAAATCTGAAAATAAAAAAATAGTTTTAGAACAACTTCTATTTAAAAATCAAAATGAAAACCTCCTTCACATATTTGGCTCAATCCTTAATTTGCAAAATTTTAATTTCTCAGGAAAAATATTTAAACTCTTAATAAAAAATTACTCACTTAAAGGAATTTTTAAAATTTACCCAAATCAAAATAGTTTAATCCTCTCACTCCAAAATTTCTATATTAATAATCTCCTACTTAACAATTTCTCTATTTCATTAAAATATTTTAATAAAACCTTAAGCATAAACACAATTGAAAATAGCGAAAGCTTCTTCATCTCAGGTAAAATAGAAAAAAATATGTCCAATTTAAATCTTAAATTAAATAAATTTAAACCTCAAAAAGATTTGAACCTTCCAACATTTATAAAAGATTCTACAACAGACGGCGAAATTAATCTCTATTTTTCAAAAAATAAATTAAAAATTATAAGCGCTAACATCTCTATTTACAATCTACCTGAAATTGATTCCCTAAACTTAAAAGGCTCTTTTAAGAATAAAAGTGGAAACTTTGATTTGAATTTTTCACTCAATAAAATTTTTTATAACAATAAAATAATTATATCAATTCCCCAAAATAATATAATAAATTTTTTCACACATACAATTACCACAAAAACTAATCTAAAAGGCAAAGGTCAAATTAAAATATTAAATAATAATTATATCCTCTCCTACTCTATAAGCAATCTACTCCTGTTAAACTCAAAATTATTTAAAAATAATTCTTTAACTTTTGACCTCAAAACTCTTAATAAAAAATCTAAATTAGAAATAAATTCTTCTTTTCAACTTAAACCAAATTTAAATGGCTTTTTAAATTTTTTTCATAAAAATAATTCTTTAAAATTAAAATTAACAAAAATCAATGATAAAATTTTATTTGATAACATTATAGCAAACTATAGAGAAAATAATTTTATTGGAACTGGTTTTTATAAAATTCCAACAAAAGAATTAAATTTAAATTTCAATAACATAATAATTAAAGGCACCGCAGATTTTAATTACGCCTCATTATATCTTTTTTTCAATAAAACTAAAAATTTAAAATACTCTAAAAATATAAAATTTAACCTCAATGGAATGACAAAAATTGAAACAGATTTCAAAAAAATTGATTATATATTCTCAAATTTAAACTTTTATAAAATATACTTTAATGATTTTTTAATTGACGAAATCTATTTTGTCGGAAAAAAAGATAAAAATAAATTTGAAATTGAAAAACTTAATGCTGAAATTAACAAAGGAAAAATAACATTAAAAAAAATTAAAACAGGCGAAAATTATATATCAGCAGTATCTAAATTCCAAAATATAAATTATAAAGGCTTAAATATAAATGGCGAAATTGCTTTAAAAGCTTTAAAAAAAAGTTTCTGGGAATTGGAATTTAAAATAGAAAAACTATTTCTAAATAACCTAAAACTTAAAAATTTAACTGAAAAATTAATAATTGATAAAAATGAAATTTATATTAAAAATTTGAATAAAACAGGTTTTGAAGGTAAAATAATTTATACAGAAAACTTAAAAAAATGCGATTTGAACATATTTTTTGATAACCAAAAAATCGGTTTTCTTAATGGCTTCCAGAAAGATAAAAATGGTTCATTCACTTTAAATATTGAAAAATTTGATATTGAAAATGCCTCAAAAATATTCCCTGATATAAAAAACTCTTCAGGTGAAATTAATTGTAATTTAGAAATTATGAAAAATGAAAATAATTTCTTTATAAACGGTAACTTAAATTTAAATGATGCAAAATTTAAAACAAAATCTGTTATACCTTCTGCTGATTCAATATTCTTAACTCTAAAATTCCAACCAGGTTCAATTGCTATTGAAAACTTTACAGGTAAAATAGGTAAAGGAAGTTTTAAATCATACGGAGATATTGAACTTGAAAATTTTAAACCTTCTGAATTTAATATTTTTTTTGAAACAACAGACAAATATGGTATATACATTGCAAAGCCTGAAAGTGATTTAATGGGTAATATAAAAGGCAAAGTTCATATAACAGGAAATCTTGACGAATTAAATATAGCAGGAATTATATTTTTAAAAGACTTTGACTTTACCTGGCCACTTGAAAAATCTGAAAGCACATACGGATTCTCATTTATAAAAAAAATAAACTTAGATATTGACCTAATTGCTGATGAAAATGTTAGATTTTTCCAGGATGCTAATAATATTGATATACTTGTAAAAAAAGGTGGGAAATTTCATATTAAAGGAGATATGAGCGCTGAGCATAAAGTAGTGGGAACTATGGAAGCCGAAGAAGGTTCACTTGAATATTTCGGAACCAAATTTAATATTGAATATGCTTCTGTCACTTTCGCTCCACATTATACTGAAAATGTTCCACTTATAAACGCAAAGGCTTATGCTAATGTAAAAAATGAAAATGGCGATGAATTTACCTTAACAATGTTAGTTAATGGAAGAGCTTATAATGACTTAACTCCTGTTTTGCTCTCCTCACCTGCACTTTCTCAACAGGAAATTTTTTACCTTTTAAATGATAGCACTTTATACATTGAAAAAAAAGGAACAAATAAAATAATTCAACAAAATAAATCCGAAATTGAAAGATTACTAAAAATTGGATTCGTCCAAATTTTTGACCAATCTTATAGAAATGAACTTATAGCACCAGTTGAAAGAAAAATTAAAAAATTCTTGGGAATTGATTTTTTAAAATTAAAAAGCTCTTTAGTCCAAAATCTTTTGTCTTACCAAATTTTACCTGATAAAAATTATAATACTAAAAGTTTTAAGTCATCTTTTCTGAGTGGAACAGGTATTACAATTGGAAAATATATAACTGATAATATATTACTTACATACTCAATTGAAGCAAAGAATTTAAATATAGAACAGGAAAATTTATACTATCAACAATTATTTGGAGTTGAAATTAACATTTTAAAATCTTTAAAATTTGAATGGAAATATTCACCAACTTTCTTATATAATAAATACGAAGAGATACCTCAACAGGAATATATTTTAAAATGGCGAAAGAGTGTTTCGTTCTAATTTAGAAATTTAATAAAAAGGTTTTGGTCGGAGTTACTACTAAAGCAGGGGATTAGAATATTATTTAAATTTAAAGATTCTTTCAAAATCTAACCATAAAAAGCCTATTGTTTTATTTTTTTAGGAAATTTTTTTCTAAGTTTATTCAATAACTTTAGGAACTTTAAAAAAATCTTTTTCTTTTTCTGGCGCCAAAGATAACGCTTCCTCAGTCTTTAATGATTCCCCTGTAACTTTGTCTTCCCTCATAACATTCTTTAAGTTCACTATGTGAGTTAATGGTTCTACATTCCTTGTGTCCAATTCATTTAACTTGTTTATATATTCTAAAATTTTATCAACCTGAGATGTAAACTTCTCTAATTCCTCTTCACTCATATTTATCCTTGCAAGCTTTGTTATATACCTTATATCCTCTTTTGTAACTGCCATATTTTTTTCCTCTTTAAATTTTATATAATTTGTGTTTTTGGGGCGAGGCTAAAAGTCTCGCGCTACATTGCTGTCATATTTTTTCATATAAATATAAGTTTAAACTAAAAAAATTAAAATATTTCATTTAATTGTCGTTTCCCTTAAAACTAATGAGGCTTTCAAAATTTTAGGTTCAACAGTATTTACTTTCTTCTCTATTAAAAAAATTATTGATTTAACAGCCTCAAAAGCAATCTGTTCAATTGGCAAATGAATAGTTGTAAGAGCTGGATATATTTTATTTGAAAATTCCGTATCATTGTAACCAATTATAGAAACATCTTCAGGTATTCTAATTTTTGCCTTTAATAAAGAATTTATTATACCCCAAGCAAGCATATCATTTTCACAGAAAAAAGCTTGCGGAACATTTTTTTCAGTTATCATTCTCCAGCATAAATTAAAAGCCTCTATATAACTATTTATATTGTGAAATATAATTTTTGTATCAAGTTCAATATTATATTTTGCCAAAGCGGATTTATAACCTAAAAATTTTTCAATTGGTGTAGAAAAAGATAAAGGAGTGCCAATATAAGCAATTTTCTTTAAACCCTTTTCAGCCAGATATGAAACTGCTTCTTCAACAGCAGATTTATGGTCAACATCTACGAAATTATAATTTAAATAATTTAAATGGGAACCAATTATAAAAAAAGGATAACCTTCGTTTATAAGAAGTCTTACAGTTTTATCATCAACTTGAACACCACCTATAAGCAAACCTCCAACTTTTTTTGACCGAAATAGTTCTAAATATTGGTTTTCAATCTCTGATGGCAAAGTAGAATGAGGAAAGTATAAAGTTAAATCATATCCATATTTCAAAGTCTCATCTTCAATATGTGAAGTCAATTCAGTTAAATACATATCCATAAGCATATCTAAGTTATAGGGAAAAATTAATCCAATATTTTTAACTTTTTGTTTAACAAGAACTTGGGCATATATATTGGGGAAGTAATTATACCTCTGAACAACTTTTAGGACCTTTTCTTTGGTCTCGGGTCTAACTCCTTTTCTATTATTTATTGCTCTTGAGATAGTGGCAACAGAGACTCCAGCTATTCTTGCTATATCTTTAATTGTAACATCTTTTTTTAATTTTTTCAAATTTTAAAGCCCTGATTTTATAATTTTTATAAAATTTTCTGCATCAAGACTTGCTCCACCAACTAATGCCCCATCTATATGTTCCTGTTCCAATAAAGCTTTGGCATTATCCGCTTTTACACTTCCACCATATAAAATTCTAATCTTTTCCGCAATGTTTTCATTAAAAATTTCTTTTATTTTGTTTCTTATAAAACTTTGAGTTGTATTGGCAATTTCAGGAGTTGCTGTCTTGCCAGTCCCAATCGCCCATACAGGCTCATATGCAATTGTAATATTCTCCATATCTTCATTACTCAATCCTTTCAAACCTTCAGTAATCTGTTGCTCTAATACCTTCTCAGTTACACCTGACTCCCGCTCCTCTAACTTCTCACCAATACAAACTATTGGCTTTAGACCAACTTTTAAAGCTGCAAAAATCTTTTTATTAATAATATCATCTGTCTCCTTAAAATATTCCCTCCTCTCACTATGACCAATTATAACATATTCACATCCAACATCTTTTAGCATCAAAGGTGAAATCTCACCTGTAAAAGCACCTTTCATCTCCCAATGCACATTCTGAGCACCTAATTTTATATTACTCCCTTTTATTAAATCATAAACAGATTTTAACGCTGTAAAAGGGGGACAAACGAGAATATCTAATACAGTAATATTTTGAACACCATATAAAATTTTTCTAACTAAATCTAAGCTCTCAGGAATATTATTATGCATCTTCCAGTTTCCTGCTATCAATAATCGCCTCATACATTCCTCCTAAAATCTTTCAAACCAGCTGGCTTGAAAAATAAATTTAGATTAATTAAGCATTTAAATTTTATTTATCTTGTAATGAAACTATTCCGGGCAACGGCTTCCCTTCAACAAATTCCAAGGATGCACCACCACCAGTTGAAACATGAGTTATTTTATCAAGTAAATTAAACTTCTTTAAGGCTGATATTGAATCCCCACCACCAACAACTGTTACAGCATTAGAATTGGCAACAGCTTTTGCTATCTCTTTTGTTCCCTCTGCAAATTTATCTATCTCAAAAACCCCCATCGGACCATTCCAAAATATAGTCTTTGCTTCATTTATAATCTTCTTAAATTTTTTTATAGTTTTCGGACCTATATCTACTCCGCTCATATTATCAGGTATTTGATAAATATCTACAATCTTAGTTTTAGCATCTTCTTTTATTTCATCGGCTACAACTACATCATCTGGTAAAACAATTTCTTTCTCTTCATTTTGTGCTTTTCTCAAAATTTCAAAAGCTTCAACTTCTTTCTCGGTCTCAACAATAGAAGTTCCAATATTTAAACCTTTTGATTTAAGAAAAGTAAAAGTCATTCCACCGCCAATTAACATTTTATCAACTTTATCTAAAAGATTATTTATAACCCCAATTTTAGTTGAAATCTTTGCTCCACCAAGTATTACAATAAATGGCCTTTCTGGATTTTTTAAAAGATTTCCAAGATAATATATCTCTTTTGCAAGTAGGAAGCCAGCAACCGAAGGCAAAAATTTAGTTATAGCAGCAACTGAGGCATGTGCCCTATGAGCAGCACCAAATGCATCATTAACATAAACATCTCCCAATGATGCTAATTTTTTGGCAAATTCTTCATCATTCTTCTCTTCCTCTTTATGAAACCTTAAATTTTCTAAAAGAATAACATCTCCAGGCTTTATATTTTTAGCCGCCTCTTCTACTTCTTTACCAATACAATCATTAAGTTTTTTTACAGGCTTTTTTAATAACTCCTCAAGCCTTTTTGCAACAGGATTCAACCTTAAATTTTCTTTTACCTCTCCCTTAGGCCTGCCTAAATGTGACATCAATATAACTGAAGCATTCTGATTTAATATATACTCTATAGTAGGTAAAGCCGCAACAATCCTTGTATCGTCTGTTATATTACCATTTTCATCTAATGGAACATTAAAATCAACTCTTACTAATACTCTCTTACCTTTTATGTCAATATCCTTTACCGTCTTCTTGTTTATATTATACTCCATAAATAAACCTCCAAAAATAATTTTCAAATTTTTTTATTCTATTATGTTAATCTCTTTTTTTAATTCTTCTATCAATCAATATTATTATTAACTCATTTTGAGAATTTAAAGTATCAACCTTATCTCTAAGTCCTTGAAATTCACTTTTAAACCCCTGAAATTCTCCTTTTAGACCATTAAATTCGCTTTTTAAACCTTCAACTAATCCATCAACTTTTGCATTTATCCCATCTACTTTGTCTCTTAATTCCTGAAATTCACCTCTCAAACTCTCAACTTTTGCGTCAACACTTGTAATAA
>Ga0308389_1000679_pt1 | contig 24881 bp, 18 predicted proteins | sample Hotspr2Sample148_FD_202362 | JGI IMG/M metagenome (GOLD analysis project Ga0308389, IMG submission 202362) | Hot spring phototrophic mat microbial communities from Mushroom Spring, Yellowstone National Park, Wyoming, United States - 20040719_148 ... | reverse complement strand
CCCGGGGTGATCACCAACGTTTACGTGGGGGAAAACGACACCGTGGATGTGGGTGATCCGCTTCTCGAAATTGAAGAGCGGAGGGAGTAAATGGAGCGCCGAATTTTTATACTCCTTGTGGCCTGTATCGTGGCACTGGGGACCGGTCTCTCGTTTCTTCCCACCCGGATTTCGCGGGAGATCAATAACCGCCGGGTGGAAGTGGTGGTGGATTGGGACGACATCGAATGGTTGAGTAGGACCCAGGGGGTAGATTCCCTGGCACTCCTGTCCAAACTCCAGGAGATGGGTTTTAGCGCCATCGGCGTCAATGAGTATTCCCTGAGACGCCTCAAAGATGCTGGCAGGGCGGTCCCGGTAGCCTACGCCGGTAGAACCTTTTTGCGCTATTTTGGGGTTGCCGACCCCAAACTCCGGGAAACCATCGTCCGTCAGCTCAGGATTTTGGGGAAAACGGTGGAAGAGCCGCAGGAAGGAATCGTGGGGACGAACGTCCTCTTTGAGGAAGAGGATAAAATGGGCCTGGGCTGGGACCGGGAGCTCGTGCAGTTTCTCGCCGATGCCGGTTTTCGGGTGATCTTGCGGCCCCTCAACCGCTACGACCTACCTCCGGAGACCCTGGAGGCACTCCTTAAGGACCCGGTGTTTGAGAAAGCGGAAGGAATCATCTTTCAGGGAGATTCGGTCCTGGGCTATAACGAGCCAGCCTCTCTGCGGCGGATGGCTTCTTTTTTGAGGGAGCGGCAGATCTTCTGGGGGTACCTGGAGTTTGTGGGGCAAAAAGGGGAAACCACTTTAAGCGCCCTTTCGCCGGAGTGGACCGTTCGGGTGCACAGCATTGCCCAGGATGAGCTCAAGAACTATACGCCTTTTACCGCCAGGGAGAGATTACTGCGGGCGGTGAAGGAGCGTTCGGTTTCGGTTCTGTATCTGCGGGCTTTTACCGATTCTCCTTCGGCGAAGAGCCTGGAGCGGAACCTCTCCTATTTCCAGGGTGTGCTGGAAGCGCTGGAAGAGAGCGGATTCACCCTGGGGCGGGTTCCGGTGCCCCACCGTCCTTTTGCCATGCCTTCCTGGGTTCTGGCTTTATTCGCTCTGGCGGTGGCCCTCTTCACCATGCTCCTTTTTGAATCCTTTTTCACCTTCGAGCTGTGGCCTTTTGCGACGTCGCTTGCGGTGCTTTTTCTTTCCATCTTTTTGAGTCCCCTGTGGGGCATGAAAATTCTGGGACTGTGGACGGGGATCGTGGTGCCCACCCTGGCGGCGATCCTGTGCGTGGAGGGTTTCAAAAAAGAGCATGTTTTCCAGGGCCTGGGGATGGCATTTCTTGTCCTTTTTGCCGGGGCCATGGTGGTTTCCATAGGTCTCTACCACTGGCTCTTTGTGCTCCGGATCCACCAGTACTTCGGGGTGAAGGTCTCCCTGGCTTTGCCGCCGCTACTTCTTTTACTCTATCTCTTCAAATCCCGTTCCCTGGGGGTGAGCATCGGGCAGTTTTTCCTCGACGACCTGAAGCGGTTTGAGCTTTTGATTCTGGGAATCGTGGGGATCGGGGCGGTTCTCTACCTCACCCGTTCGGGAAATTTCCCCCTCTTTCCCGCTGGGACGCTCGAGAGCACCATGCGAGGGGTGCTGGAGCGGATGCTCTTTGTGCGACCCCGGACCAAGGAGTTTTTGATCGGTTATCCGGCTCTGTGGTTGCTGGCGGTTTTCCCTTTATCTACCTTTCGTCCTGCCTACCGGGTGCTTCTGTGGCTGGCGGTGGCGGTGGGATTCACCACTTTTCTGAACTCTTTTTCCCACCTCCATACGCCCTTCCTGTTCGTGCTTTTGCGTTTTGGGAATGCCCTGGCTCTGAGTATCGCAGTCTTTTTCCTCTACTGGGTGGTACTGAAGGTGGGACTGTGGATCTATCACCGGATAGCGCGCTGGGGGGAGTAGCATTACCTGCTTTTTTGTGCTCGGCTACTACGGTTTCGGAAACTGGGGCGACGAGCTGAGTTTGCTCGCTTCCCTTCGGGCTTTGGAGACAATCGGAAAAGAGAGTGGCCGGTCTTTTTCCTACCGGGTGCTTTTACGGCACGAGCGACCCCTCATACCTTTTCCTGCGGACGTAGAGGTGGTCTCTCGAGAGCATTTCCTGGCGGTGCTGCGGAAAATCCGCACCGCCGACGCGGTGGTGGTGGGTGGGGGGAGTCTCCTCCAGGATGCCTCGAGCTTTCGGTCTCTTCTTTACTATCTTGTGCTTCTTCGGTGGGCGCTTCTCTGGCGAAAGCCCCTCCTCTTTTACGGTTGTGGTCTGGGACCCTTCCGACACCCTTTGAGCCGCTTCATGGTTTCTTCGGTTTTGCGGAGGGCCTTTCTCATTCTGCGGGATGAGGAAAGCAAAGCCCTGGCTCTGCAGCTTGGGGCGGCACCATCACGCACCTTTCTGGGGGTGGACCCGGTCTTTTCGCTCTCCTGTCCTGCGCCGCGAAAGGTGTTGCATTCTGGGAAGTTCGCCGTTTTCCTGCGTTCGGTGGACCATGAAAAAGAAGAAGCACTTTTTCTCGCCCTGCAGGCTCTGCGTGCCCAGGGAGTGGAGATGGAACTCGCCGCCTTTCATCGGGAACTCGATGAAAGCGTGGTGGAACGTTTTGCCCGGCGTCTTGGGGTTCCGGGGATATTTTTCGCCGATATAGAAGCGGTGTTCCGGTATTTTGAAACCGTGGAAATGGTCTTCAGTCTGCGCCTGCACCCTCTGGTTCTGGCGACGATGCGGGGAATTCCCTGGGTGGCCCTCAACGTGGATCCCAAGATCGAGGCTCTGGCTTCCTTCTTTGACAAAGAGAACCTCCTTTCCTGGGAACAGCTCTCTCCCCAGACTCTGGTGGCCTCCTACCAGAAAAGACACGGGTTACGGGAGAAAACTAAGACGGTGGGAAAGCTTCTTTGTGAGCGCGCCCAGACGATGCAGGAGTATCTGCGGGCGCTTCTTTTGCGGTGAGACCATGGAATTTTTGGGTTTCTCCATCTGTGAGCTCGATAAAAAAGCCATCGTGGGGCTGGTTGCTCAGGCCATCGAAAAACGCCGGAAATGCCACCTGATAACCGTCAATCCGGAAATGCTTGCCCGGCAGTCGCAGGATGGGTACTTCCGGGAAGTCCTTTTGCGGGCCGAGATCCTCGTTCCGGATGGAATAGGGGTGGTGTGGGGGGCTAGATTTTTAGGAACGTCGAAAATAAGGCGTCTGGCGGGGATTGAGCTTGCCGAGGCGCTTCTTTTCGAAGGGGCGCGGCGGAACTGGAGTTTCTATTTTCTGGGAGGGAAGGAAGGGATAGCGGAGAAAGCCGCCTCTTCCATGCAGCGTCGCTATCCGGGGCTTCAGGTGGTGGGTACCCACCATGGATATTTTACCAAGGACGAAGACGTGCTCGAAGACATCAACCGGCTGCGTCCCCAGGTGCTTTTCGTGGGGATGGGTGCTCCCCGGCAGGAAATCTGGATCGATACCCACCGGGAGGCACTGACACCGCTTGTTTTCATGGGGGTGGGGGGAAGTTTTGATGTCTGGAGCGGAGAGAAACGGCGGGCCCCTGGCATTTTCCAGGGGTTGGGGTTAGAATGGTTCTGGCGGCTCGGGAAAGAACCGGGACGGTTGCGGAGGATCGTCCCCTCTTTCTGGCGTTTTGGGATGCTGGTTTTTCGAGAATGGATGCGTAAGCGATGGTATAATGGAAAAAGATGAAGCCGTTTCTGGAGTTTAAGGAGGTATCGAAAATCTATCCCACCGGGGTGAGGGCCTTGCAGGAGGTGAACCTCTCTTTCCGGGAGGGGGAGTTTGTGTTTCTTTTCGGGCCCACCGGGGCGGGCAAAACCACCCTGGTAAAACTGGTGACGAGGGAAGAGCGTCCCACAAGGGGTGAGGTGTGGCTTTCAGGGTGCCGGATCAGTCATCTGGAGGAGAGGTATCTGCCGTTTCTGCGCCGGGGTCTGGGGGTGATTTTCCAGGACCTGCGCCTCGTTCCGGAGTGGACGGTGCTTGAGAACCTGGTGGTACCCCTGGAGGTGCTCAAAATCGGGCGCAGCGAAGCCCTCCGGATGGCGCGGCAGATGCTCCGGTTTTTGCAGATGGAAAAGAAAGGCTCCTACCGGGTAGAGTGGCTTTCGGGAGGTGAAAAGCAGAAGCTGAGTCTGGGGAGGGCCCTCATCCACCGGCCGAAGTTGGTTTTGGCCGATGAGCCGACCGGGAATCTGGATGAGGAGTCGGCGCAGGCGGTGGTGGAGGTGCTCTTTGAGTTTGCTCGGCGGGAAGGAGCCACCGTAATTGTGGCCACCCACGACCAGGGGCTTCTCCGCACCTTTCCCGGACGGGTGGTGGCCCTGGAGAAGGGGAAAGTGGTGCAGTCGTGAAATTTTTTTTTCGTCGGCTGGCCCGGAAACCTTCCTTTTTCATCATGGGGTGCTTGAGTATTTTTCTCACCCAGGGAATTCTCAACCTGTTTATTTTCGGATATCTGGAACTCGATAGGATGAAGGAGATGTGGAAGGGGAGCTTTACCCTGCGGGCTTTTTTTGCCGAAGGTGTTCCGGAAGAACGTATCCGGGAAGTCCAGGATAAGATTCAAAGCTGGGCGGCGGTGCAGCAGGTGGTGCTGGTGGATGCCGAGGAAGCTCGCCGGAGGTTTCTGCAGTACTTTGAGCTCACCGAGGAGGACCTCCCCGGAGGGGTGAACCCCTTTCCGGCCTCTCTGGAGGTGCTTCCCAGGAAGTTGGAGGATTTGCCCAAACTCGCTGCGGAGATGAAAAAGATCGGGGTTTTCGATGAGGTGGTCTATGGAGGTAAAAATGTGGAGGAACTCCTCCAGTTTCACCGCTTCTTTGTGGGTGTGGGAGGAGTGGTGGTGTTTCTGGTCTTCGTGTTCGTATTGCTTTTAATCGGGAATATGGTGACCCTGAAGGTGCGTTTCTATCAGGAGGAAATCCGGGTTCTGTATCTTGTGGGAGCGACCTTCCGGCAGATCCGGGCTTCATTTCTGGGGGAAGGGTTTCTGGAGGGATTCCTGGGAGGGATGTCGGCTTTCGTGGTGAGCGGTTTCTTTTTTCGGTTCTTCCTCTCTTTCCTGGAGAATTCTTTCCCCACCTTTTTCTGGGTGCGGTTTGAGGACTTTTTCCTGCCTCTTTTGCTGATCAACGTTTTTTTGAGCGGCGTTTTGAGTCTTTCCGGAACGCTGGTGGCGGTGAACAACGTCCTGAGGGAGATATCCTGATGCGGAAGATTTTTCTGGTGCTTTGGCTTCTTTTTTTGACGGTGCCACTTTCCTTTGCGCAGGAAGACCTGCAGAAGGAGATTGCTTCTCAGGAAAAGCGCCTTGCAGAGCTTAAAAACGCGGAGATCCGGGTGGAGCAGGAGTTACAGAAGGCCCTGAAGGACGAGAAGAATCTCCTGCGGGAGATTGAAAAACTGGACGCCCAGATTGAGCGCCTGGAAAGCGATATGGCCCGCTCTCGAAAGCGGATTCTGGAGCTTCAGGAAGAACGGAGCCTTCTTGAAAAGGAGGTGGAAGTCCTCTCGGAAAATATCGCCGCAAATGAGGCCAGAATGCAAGAGGTGCTCGTGAGAATCTATCGACAGGACTTTGGGATGAGTTTCTGGGAGTTTCTCCTTGAGAGCGCCTCACCTTCGGAGTGGGAGGAAAAATGGTATTTACTGCGCAAATACCACCAGTTCGAGACCCAGACCATCACCCAGCATGTGGAGAAAAGGAGAAATCTGAGCGCCAAGCTGGAAGAGATCAAGAACAACCTGCGTCTGGAGAGTACCCTCAAGGAGAAATTGGCGGTGGAAAACGAGCGCCTGGGTAAACTCAAGGGGGCCCGCCAGGAGATGCTTGCCAGGGTGAACGCCGATAAGGAGAAGTTCCAGGCTACCCGGAAGAAGCTGGCCCAGGCCCAGAAGGAGGTGGAGGGGATGATTGTGGCTTTGCAGAAAAAGTTAGCGGCGGCGCGGGAGGGACCTGTAGCCTCTTCGGCTAAAAAAGGGCGCCTCCTCTGGCCGGTTAAAGAGGGGAAGGTGGTGCGCAGTTTCGGGGAGAGTAAGGACCCCCGCTATGGGGTAAACTTTTATAACCCGGGTATCGATATCGCTGCACCACTTGGTGCACCGGTTTTGGCGGCTTCTTCGGGGACGGTAATTCTGGCCCAGAATATCCGGGGGTATGGAAAGACCGTCATCCTCGACCACGGACAGGATGTGGTGACGGTGTATGCCCATTTGCAGGAGCTCCGGGTGCGTTCCGGCCAGGAAGTCAAGGAGGGACAGGTGATCGGTCTGGTGGGTGATACGGGCCTGGTGGACGGACCGACTCTGCACTTTGAAGTCCGGGTGGGGAACAAAGCTCGGGAGGAAAACCCCTTACAATGGTTAGAGTAGAGAAATCGAGGTGAACAGGGTGCGAACAAAAAGAGTGGTGTGGTTGGTTCTGGGTATTGCGCTTCTGGGTGGGATTTTTGTCTGGGTAAATGCCGGTCGGAGCGCCTATGGATTATGGGAAGGTCTGAAGATAGACGAAGCAAAGTGGAAACCCTTCTTCGAGACCGTAAACCTCCTCAAAGAGAAGTTCATCAATGGGAAGCCCCTCAATGAGACGGCTCTTATGGAAGAGGCCATCCGGGGAGTGTTGAAGTCCCTTGACGACCCCTATGCCCGCTATCTCGACCCGGAGGATTTTGAAATCGAAACCAGCGACCGGGTGGAGGGAGAGTTCTCAGGGTTGGGCCTCGTGATTGCCATCAAGAATGAGAAACTCACGGTGGTTTCTCCTATTAAGGGTTCTCCGGCCGAGCGCGCCGGGGTGAAGGCCGGAGACGTGATTACCGCCATCGACGGGGAATCGACCGCTGGGATTTCCCTGGATCGAGCGGTGAAGAAGATGCGCGGCGAGAAAGGAACCAGGGTGGTGCTGGAGATTGAGCGGGAGGGCACTCCGGAGCGCTTCACGGTGGAAATTATCCGGGACATCATTTCCATAAAGAGTGTGGAGTACGAAGTGCGCCCCGAGGGGATAGGGGTGGTGCGGATTTCCGAGTTCCATGGGAAGACCTTCAACGAGTTGCGAGAGGCCATTTTTGCCCTGCAGGATAAGGGGGTCCGGGGCCTGGTGGTGGATTTGCGGGATAACCCCGGGGGGTTACTTCCCTCGGCACTCCTCTGTGCGGGAATTTTTGTTTCCCAGAATCGGGATCTCCTCTTCATCGAGGACCGGGAGGGAAAAAGGGAAGTCATCAAGAATTTTGTCAGTCCCATCTGGGATAAACCGGTGGTGGTGCTGGTAAATAAGGGTACCGCAAGCGGTGCCGAAATTATGGCCGGGATTCTCCGCATGGCCCTGGGGATAAAGCTCATCGGTGAAACCACCTTTGGGAAGGGTGTGGTGCAGGAGATCTTTCCTCTTTCCCATGGCGGTGGGGTGATCTTTACCGTTTCCCGGTACTATCTGGCCGACGGTACCCCGGTGGATAAGGTGGGGCTTACGCCCGATATCGAAGTTCAAGATGAGAACGGGCAGTTTGAGCGGGCGATACAGGAGCTTGAGGGGCTTCTTGAAAAAAATGAAGTGGCTTCGTAAACCGGTTCCGTGGATTCTTTTGGCGCTCCTTTCTCTGGGAGTGTATCTCTTCTGGGGAGGGTTACGGGAGGGACTGGTTTCTTCCTCTCACCTTGCGCTTGCTCAGGTTTTTGTGCGGGGACTGGACCAGCTCTGTGCGGCGGTGGTTCTTCAGGAGGTGCGTTTACAGGCCCTGAAGGTGGAAGAAATCCCTCCGGGCGAAGGGAGCGACCTCTGGCAGGTCCGGGCGCTCTTTGCCGACGACCTCTCCCGGAAGCTCTTTGCGGAAAGGATGGAGAACTTTTTGAAGCTCCTTCCTTACCTTGGTTTTTCGGGGGAACGTAAGACAGAGGGAAAAAACGAAACCTACACCCTCTTTTTCCGGCAGAAACCCTGGTTTTTCCTGGAATTACAGGTGAAACCCAGGTTCCAGGTGGCCCTGGTGATCGATGATTTCGGATACAACCTGCAAATGGCGGAAAAAATTTTGAGTCTCCCGGTGAAGCTCAACGTCGCCGTCCTGCCTGCCCTTCCGCACACCCAGGAGGTGGCGAAGCTCGCTCAGGAAAAGGGGAAGGAAATCCTCATCCATTTCCCCATGGAAGCTATGGATGGGGGGGAAAACTCCAAGGAAGGCTTTTTGCTCCGGGTGGGTGCCTCGCCGGAAAAAGTCAGGGAGCTTCTGGATCGAGCCTGTGCCACCATTCCCGGTGCCAAAGGGCTCAATAACCACAAGGGTTCCCGGGCTACCTCCGACGCTGCGCTCATGAAGGTCTTTTTTGCGTATTTCCGGGAAAAAGGCCTCTATTTCCTCGATAGCCTCACTTCTGCCCGCTCGGTGGCTTTCTGGAAGGCACAGGAAGCCGGTGTTCCGGCGTTTCGACGGGATGTGTTCCTGGATACCTATCCTTCGGTGGGTTACGTTACCAGCAAGCTCCAGGAAACCGTCCGTTTAGCCAAGAAAAAGGGCTATGCCATCGCCATCGGACACCCCCGGGAGTCCACCTACCGGGCGCTTGCCGATTTTCTGACCCATTTTTCCGACCCTGAAGTCGAATTCGTTTTTCTCTCCGAAATCCAAAAGAAGGAGTCGATGTAATATGGCCTTTGTGGATAACAGTCGGTGCTGGCTCTGTGGGAATTTTAACCCCCACGGTTTTCAATTGCGTTTCCGAAAGGAAGGTGACGACACCGTTACCGAGACGGTGGTTCCCTGGTACTACCAGGGTTTTGAGGGGGTGGTTCACGGGGGGATGGTGGCCGCACTCCTCGATGAAGTCATGTCCCATGCGGTGAAGGCTACCGGGGAGATTGCGGTAACCGGGACCCTGGAAGTGAAGTTCCTCCGCCCCTGCCGTACCGAAGAATTGGTTACCCTGCGGGGCAGGGTTATCGAAACGAAGGGACGTCTCCTTGAAGCCCGTGGGGAAGTGGTGCAGAACGGGGAAGTGGTGGCCGAGGGGAAAGGCCTCTTTGTGATTCCCAGGGAAGGAGTGAAGACGAATGGATAGAGTGCGGGTACGGTTTGCACCCAGTCCTACCGGATTTTTGCATCTGGGAGGAGCACGAACCGCGCTTTTTAACTGGGCTTTTGCCCGCAAGATGAAGGGAACCTTTATTCTCCGCATCGAAGATACCGACGTGGTCCGTTCCACCGAGGCCTCGGTGGAAGTGATTCTGGAGAGCCTGGAGTGGCTGGGGCTTCACTGGGACGAGGGACCCCGGGTGGGGGGTCCCTATGGTCCTTATTTTCAGAGCGAACGGCTCCATTTCTACCGGGAATATGCCGAGAAGCTCCTCCGGGAGGGTCTTGCGTATCGGTGCTACTGTACCCCCGAGGAACTCGAAGAACGCCGCCAGATGGTAATTGCCAAAGGAGAAAGCTGGCGCTACGATCGGAAGTGCTATGCGCTACCGGATGCTGAACGCAAGCGCCTGGAAGAGCAGGGAAGAAAACCGGTGCTGCGCTTTTTCATTCCTCCCGGAACCACCACCTTCCAGGATATGCTCCGGGGGGAGGTTCTGTTTCACAACCAGGAACTCGACGATTTCGTGATCATGAAGTCCGACGGGATGCCCACCTATAATTTCGCCTGTGTGGTGGACGATGCGCTGATGCGGATTACCCACGTTATCCGGGGTGACGACCACATCTCCAATACCCCCCGCCAGGTCCTCCTCTACCGGGCGCTCGATTTTCCGGTACCCGAGTTTGCGCACATCCCCATGATCTTAGGAAAAGACCGCACCCGCCTCTCCAAACGCCACGGCTCCCCTTCGGTAACCTATTACCGTGACAAAGGCTATTTACCCGAAGCCATGCTCAATTACCTGGCCCGGCTCTCCTGGGCTACCGGGGAAGAGGAAAAGGAAATTTTCACCCGAGAAGAGATTATCGAACGTTTCTCCCTTTCCCAGGTAACCAAACACGCTGCGGTTTTCGACCTCGATAAGCTCAACTGGATGAACGGGGTGTACATCCGTAAGACCGATAACCGCTATCTGGCATCCCTTCTCAGAGACATTCTCCTCCGGGAAGGGCGCTTCCGGGAGGAAGATTTTACCCCCGAATTCCTCGAATACCTCGAGAACCTCATCGCCATCATGAAAGACCGCCTGAAATACCTGGCTCAAATCGTGGAAGAAGCCGATTACTTTTTCCGGGAGGACTTTGCTTTCGATCCCGAGGCTTTCGAGAAAGTGCTTCTTCCCGAGGGGACCGAGGAGATACTCCGGGAATGCTTGAAAGCGTTGCAGGATCTCCCCGACTTTACCGTGGAGACCCTGGAGAATGCGATCCGGAAGAAAGCCGAAGAACTCAACCTCAAAGCTGCCCGACTCATCCACCCCCTGCGTGTCTCAGTCTCCGGACAAAAAGTGGGTCCCGGACTCTTCGAACTGCTCTCGGTTCTGAGGAAAGAAAGGGTGTTGAAACGAATCGAGCGAGCTCTTGACGCTCTCGAAGAGCGGAGACGAACCTCTTGAAAGAGGCGACCCCTTTTTCGGGTCGCCTCTTACCTTCAAAAAACCCCAAACCCCCTCAAGAAAGAATAGCCTTATGCACCCTGCGCTTGTTTTGGGGTCCCGGGTTAAAACCAGAAACATGAGACTGCTTCGTCGCTTCACTCCTCGTAGTACCATTCCCCCCTCCGTCACTGCGAACTCGTATTCTCGCTTCCAAAGCAGCCTCGTTTTTCACCCCCCTCGCTTCAGCGTCTCGTTTTTTTCTATGCGTCACCCAGAACACCATCTCTACGTCACCCTGAATTTATTTCAGGGTCTCATACTTACCTTTACGTCACCCTGAACTTGTTTCAGGGTCTCGTCTTTGAGATGCTGAATCAAGTTCAGCATGACGAGGTGGTAGCGTCACCCTGAACACCACCTTTACGTCACCCTGAACTTGTTTCAGGGTCTCATACTTACCTTTACGTCACCCTGAACTTGTTTCAGGGTCCCGTCTTTGAGATGCTGAATCAAGTTCAGCATGACGAGGTGGGAGCGTCACCCTGAACACCACCTTTACGTCACCCTGAACTTGTTTCAGGGTCTCGTATTGAAAACCTGAGATGCTGAATCAAGTTCAGCATGACGAGGTGGGAGGATGCTGAATCAAGTTCAGCATGACGAGGTGGGAGGATGCTGAATCAAGTTCAGCATGACGAGGTGGGAGGATGCTGAATCAAGTTCAGCATGACGAAGTGGTAGTAGCGTCACCCTGAACTTGTTTCAGGGTCTCCTTCGAGCAACCGAGTATTTTCGTCCGTGGTAGTAGCATATCAGAGCGCCGGAAACACCACAATAATAAGTGGTCTTCTGTTTCCCGAAAAGGTGGGTATCGTGATTCCAGCACGATAACACCGCAAAAAGGAGGCCGTTCTTCTTCCGGGTAATTGGGGGGAAGGGAAATCGGTAAGGGAGTTTTTTCTTAAAAAATCTGGCGATCGGTGTTGTTGAAATTCTGGAAAAACCGGGCAAATCACCCTTCTGCGGTTTTTAAGGAAGCACGAAGGATGGTCTCCAGCTCTTCCGGGGGTAAGGGGCGGTAATAGTAGTATCCCTGAATCTCCTCACAACCCTCGCCGATGAGAAAGGCAAGCTGCGCTTCGTTCTCCACCCCTTCGGCGGTGATATCGGCTCCCAGGGATCGTGCCAGGTGGATGATGTTCCGCACGATAGTCCGGTCTTTCTCGCTTTCCGGAATCCCCTGCAGGAAATGCCGGTCGATTTTGATGCGGTCCACAGGGAGCATCTTCAGCCGGGCTAAAAAGGAGTATCCGGTGCCAAAGTCATCCAGGGTTACTCTTACCCCCAGCGCTTTCAGTGTTTTCAAAAGACCGATGACATTCTCAGGGTTCTGGAAGATGGTGCTTTCGGTAATCTCGAGCTCCAGGTAGTGGGGGTTAAAACCGGTTTCCCGTAGCACCCTCTCCACCTTCGCGGGGAGTTCCGGGTCCCGGATCTGAACGGCAGAGAGATTCACCGCCATGGAGAGGGGAGGGATACCCAGAGATTGGAAGTGGAGTGCGGTTTCGCAGGTCGTCCGGAGCACCCATTCCCCGATGGGGATGATGAGGCCGGTCTGCTCGGCAAGGGGGATGAAGGAGGCAGGATGCAATATCCCCATCTCCGGGTGCTTCCAGCGAAGCAGAGCTTCCAGCCCCACGATTTTCCCGCTGCGAGCGTTCACCTGGGGCTGGTAGTAGAGGAGAAGCTCTTCGCGTTCCAGTGCTCGGTAGAGTCCGCTGATGAGTCTCTGCTTCTCCAGGGCACTCTCTTTCATTGCCGGTGAGCAGAAGGCATAGCCATCCCCCTGCTGTGCCTTGGCAGAGTACATGGCTAAATCGGCGTTCTTGATGAGTTCCTGGGGAGTCTCTCCATCACCGGGGTACAATGCAATACCGATACTGGCGGTGAGGAAGAATTCCTGGTTATGGAGTGTAAAGGGCTGTCGAAAGGACGCCCGGATCCGCTCCACGATGGGAAGGACCTCTTCGGGAGCGTGGAGCTCAGTAAGCAAAACCAGAAATTCATCACCACCGAAACGGGCCACGGTATCGTGTTCCCGCACACACCCGGAGAGCCGCTGGGCTACTGCCTGGAGGAGTTCATCGCCCATTTCGTGCCCTTCGGCGTCGTTAATGTTCTTAAAATTATCGAGGTCCACAAAGAGGATACCGACCATTTTCCCGGTTCGCCGGGAAAACTGGATGGCTTTTTCGAGGTGTTCTCGAAAGAGAGCCCGGTTGGGTAGCGCGGTGAGGGAATCATAAAATGCGCTGCAGTAGAGGTCTTTCTCCGCACTGACCCGGATAAGGACGTCGGTAAGCTGGTACGAAAGCGCTTCCCAAAACTCCTGACAGGGTTTTACCCGGGGATTCCTTTCTTTCGTGCTGCAACCTAAAAACCCCAGAAGCTCTTTACCCCTTTTTACCGGACGCAGGAAAACGATCCTGGCGTTCATCCTGGTGAGGAAGTCTTGCTCCCCGGGTGTTTCCGCCTTGCCTACCCAGAATTCCCCGCTTGAGGGTATTTTTCCCTCCAGCCACGAAAAGAAGTCTTCGGAAAAATCGGGATTTCCCTCGGGACATCCATTCCCGTAGCACCATTTGCTCGCCCCGATAGCATTTTTCCCCAGGGGGGAAAAGAGGAAAAACGCACGCCAGGTGGGGTTATAAAAGCGGTCTGTAGCTTGAAAGATTTCTGCAAACGCCTTTTCAAAATTCGAATGGTTCACCTCCACGAGCCGAGCCGAAATTTCCCCCAGCACCCCCTGGCGCTCGAGTTGCTCCTGGTTTTCCCGCAACCTCTCGAGGTACACCTGGTGGACGTAAAAAGCCAGAACGAAGAAGAGGAGAAATGCCACCAGAAGCCCATGAAAAGCGACGAAACTTTTTTCTACCGGTAAAGGGGCTACCGGCCGCCACAAAAAGAGGAGGATTCCCCCCATGAGGATTCCCTGGAGGACGAAGGCCCGGAGACTACCAAGCAGGATGGCCACTACCACCGCGGTGAAGAAAAAGAGCCCGTATAACGTTTCACTTAGGAAATGAATCTTCGGAGAGAGTACCAGTGCCACAAGTGAAACCAGAGCCACATAGAGGAGATCCCGGAGGTCTTCTCTCACTTCCAGGGTGCCGAGGTACTGGAATCCCATTCCGAAGAGCACAAAGAGTGCTCCCCAGGGTAAAAGCATATTGAGTGGCTTCTCAAGCACAAAGTGGGTGTAGAGGATGTATACCACTCCGTCCAGAGTATAGACAAGAGAAAGGAAGGAGTAGAGACGGACCTTCTTGGCGCGGTCGAGGATTTCGAGTTTTCCGGTTTCTGCAGAACGCATGGGAAGAGCTAAAAACACCCGGTAGCGAATCATGGTGTAAAAGATCACCAGAAAAACGAAAAGGAGGAGTATACTCGTTACCGGCAGAGGATAAATTGCCGGGCGAAATACTCTGACGATCCGATCCACCGTCCAGACCACCGCAAACACCGCCAACACTGCAAGGAAGATAAAGGAAGCTTGCCTTTTTTCCTGGGGTGTTTGTGCCTTTTGCCGCTGCCACCGCCACAGCTGCATCACCCCCAGGAGCACGAAGACCGCGATGTAAGCGCTGGCGAAGTAATTCCAGAAACGGGGGTTCGGGCTCACCACCCACCCCCAGGGCGTTTGGTGGAAGCTGTACACGGTTCTCGAAACCCCCGGCAAAAGGCTGAAAAAGAGCACGTTCACCCCTGCCGGAAGATACAGGAGAATCACACCCCATGCTTTCCGGACCCAGCGCTTTTCACTCGCAAAAAGCACCCAGTGGAGGAAGAAGCTGTACAGGGTACCTCTTCCCAGAGAAACAATCCGCATCCACCGGAGCGCTTCCTCCTGAGTTGAGGCTACCTGCACCATAGCTAACCCCAGCGACCACACCGCAAAAAGCGCAAACAAACTGAAAGCAAGATACAGCCGAAGCTCCCTACGAAAACGGCTGATAAGATACGCTCCCGCGAAAGAAGCGACACAGAAGGAAAAGAAAGACGCCAGGGCAAAAAATTCTCCTACCGCTTCCGCCACACCCTCTACCCCCGTAACGATTGTAACCCTGTGACTTGCTTCCATTATACCAGAAAAGGGCGAAAACGGGGAAACGAATCTCCAGTGCACTGTGGAAAGAGAGAGGGGAACCACACTGGTGGCCCAACGGGGAATTGAACCCCGGCTTGCGGATTGAGAGCCCGCCGAACTAACCACTATTCGATTGGGCCACACCATCATTATATTTTCTCCCCCCTTTTCTGTCAACATGGTGTACGGGAAGCTCTTTCCGGCTTTTGGAGCTGCGAATCGAGATGGTGGAGAACGCCGCAGGCTCTTTCAGGATATTCTTGCGCTTTGGAAAAAAAAGCGGGACTGCTTCACCCCTTTTTTTCTGCGAGGAGCGCAGCTGAAAGCGAAACAGTCGGCGAATGTATTCCCCCTTGTTGCGAGGAACGAAGTGACGAAGCAACCTTCACATTCTAAAAGACGGGACCCTGAAACAAGTTCAGGGTGACGTAGAGGTGTTGTTCTGGGTGACGCACTTCTTTGGTGTTCAGGGTGACGTATAAGTGATGTGTGGTGTTTAAGGTGATGCATAAGTGATGGTGATGTTTAGGGTAACGTATAGGTAGTGTTGTTCAGGGTGACGCTCCCACCTCGTCATGCTGAACTTGTTTCAGCATCTCAAAGACGAGACCCTGAAACGAGTTCAGGGTGACTTATAGGTAAATACGAGACCCTGAAACAAGTTCAGGGTGACGTAGAGGTGTTGTTCTGGGTGACGCACTTCTTTGGTGTTCTGGGTGATGTATAGGTGGTGTTTTGGGTGACGCTACCACCACCCCGTCATGCTGAACTTGTTTCAGCATCCTCCTACTCCGTCATGCTGAACTTGATTCAGCATCTCAAAACGAGACCCTGAAACAAGTTCAGGGTGACGTAAAGGTAAAAACGAGACGCTGAAGCGAGGGGGGTGAAAGGAGAGGCTGCTTCGGAAGCGAAAATACGAGTTCGCTGTAACCGCTCCAACCGGTCTTTGCGAGGGGGGGAAGCCCGGAAGCAATCTCGCAGTTTTAACCACTCGAATAGCCAGGAAAACTGAAAGAAGTAAAAAGCGGGACTGCTTCGGCTCGTGCGATCTTGCAAGGGAAACCATTTGAGTTTTTGAGGCTGCTACGGTTCGTGTGAATGCGCAGGTTGCGGGGTGGGAGGGAAGGAGCGGCGGAATCTGTGCTTCGGGGTTCTCTTTCCCATCGTTATCCACCGATACCGGAAGGGTATGGTGATTTCAGCGGGGTAACCTCGCTGAAGCAAAAATTTTTTTCCGGTAAAACGTGCTGTGGTTACCCCCTACACCGAAGCGGTGGTAAAATAATATGGAGTGCTTCAAAGGAGGGGTGCAAGCGGTGTTACCCGGAATCCCGTTTTTCCGGAAAGTGTGGTTCCTCTTTCCCCTGGTGGTGCTTTTTCTTTTCCTCACCGCTCCCCTGAGTGCTTCTTCTTTCTTCGAAACCCTCTACCGGTGGGAACCGCTTCACGCAACCGAAGGTGTGAATAGGGTGGTGGCCGAGGGTTCCCTCTACCCCACAAGCGGTCCTTTCTGGGATGAAAAGCTCCTCGCTTTTTCGGTGCGCGAACGGGTGCTCGTCGCGGTGGATCTTGAGAGTGGGAAGGTGCTCTTTGAAAAGGAGTATCCCGAGAAGTGCGTGGTGCACGCGGTGCGAAAGGGGTATATTTTCTTCTACCTCGGTAGCGCCACCCAGGTCTTCGCTGTTACCCCCGCTACCGGGAAAGAACAGGTTTTCCCCGGGCAACTGGTTCTCGTAACCGAAGGGGGGTTTCTGGTTACCGAAGACCGTAAAACGGTGAAAGTCTTCAACCCAAAAACCGGGGAGTGTCTTTTTGCGCAGGGAGCGCACACCTCCTCGCCTCTGGTTTTCGCAATTGGAGAGCGCATTTTTGTGCCCACTAGAGACGAGAGCCACAACTTCGCCGGCTACGTTGCGTTTTCAGCGCAAGATAGGGAAGTTTCCCCCTGCCCTTCCCTCGGTCGGGGTTCCTACACCTTCTATCGTCCTGGGGAGGGGACTTTTCCTCAGTATGCCTATCCCGATGCGCCGCTTCCCGTTTTGCACTGGGAGGAAAGGGATGCCGGGGGTGCTCTCGAGCTCCTCGATACCGAAGGTAAGACCCTCTGGAAAATTCCCCTCGCTTCGCTTGGGGTTACGGTCCCGGCGGCAGTTCCAAACCCGCCCCTCGTGGTTTTCGAGCGCTGCGAAGAGAAAATACTTCTTGCTATAGCCAAGAGCGACCCCGGAGGAAAAACGCTTTTTACGGTTTTGGTGGTGGATTACGAGGGAAACCATACCCTCCTGGGGGAGTTCCAGCCCCATTTGGCGAATAAAATCTTCGGGGCTTTTCTCGCCGACGGCTCGGTGGCGGTCTTAGTAGAGGAAACGCCGGATACCATCGCCCTTCAGATTTTCTCTTCCCAGGGGGAGTTACTCCGTAAAACTACGTTTGAGCCCAATCTTCCCAGGCCCTTCTGGCCGCGTTTTGTGGAGGGACGGGAACTTCTCCTCTTCCGCAAGGAGCTTTTCCTGCGCTATCAACTCCCTGAGGGAGAAATTACCGGGGTTTACGCTTTCGGCGAAGGCTTTGAACCCGACCTCTCCTACCCCTCAAGCGTCATCACCCACGCCGGGAAAGCCTTCGCGTTCTTTGCCAACCGCCTCAATATCGAGGGAGGGATAGAACAACCGTCCCTTTTGTGCTTCGATATCACCGGAGAGAGCTGGCCGCTTCCTTTAGAGCTTGTCTCGGTATCCCCTCACGGGGAGCACTTATACCAGGTTTTCGAAGACCTCCCCACCGAACTTCGTTTCCGCACCCCCCCCGGGGCTTGAGGCGGCCATCCAGGTAACCGCCGGTGAGGGAGTGGTGCAGAAGATGCAGAAAGCAACCTACGAGTGGCACACCCCGACTCTTCCCAGAGGAACTCCTCAAGAAGTGCCGCTTTTTGCTTCCCTGGGGCCGGCGCAACGCACCTTCCCCATGGAAGTGGTTCCCCTCCCCAATTCCCTTACGCTGGAAGTTGAAACCTGGTATGAAGGGGAGTATCTCGTGGCCTCCTGGACCCTGCGTAACAGCTCTTTCGCCGATATTTCCGACCTTTCCTTTGAGCTCACCGAAATGCAAAACCTCTCCTTCTCCCACGGGGATCCCTTCCCCGAAAGTATCGGAAGCGGAGAGCGGTTCTCCGGAAAACTCTACTTCACCGTCCAGATTACTGCCGAAAATCCCGACGTTTCCCCGCAATTTCGCGGCTACGACCTCCCCTTAGGGGGGGTGCTGCGAGTTTCCTCTTCCCGGGGAATCGCCGAAGCGCCCTTCGGGACACTCCTTCCCATCTCACCCCGCTATGCCTTCCGGCTGGGAATCTACGACCCCGCAGGAGGGAAGTTGCTTTCTGCCTCCGAAGTAGCGCAGTACCTGCGGATTGAGGACCAGGAAGGACGGGATATCACCCCGGAACTCACCATGCAGGCCGAAGAAGCAAGCCAGATACTTCTTGTGGGGAATATTGCCCCGGGTGTCCCCGGAAAACCTCTGCAACTGCGGCTTGTCTGGGAAACTCCTCCGCGGGTCTTCCCGGTACAGGTCGGCTCTATCTTACGGGAAGGAAAATTGGAACCCCAGTTTGCAAATGTCTTTGCCCCGAAGCTCCGCACAGAAGGTGTAATCGAAATCTTTTTCCCCGAAAACACCCCCAAAGATCAGGAGGGTTTCCGCTATAACCCACCGTACTATGAATTGCGACTTCCGGAAAATCAGCCTCCCCAGGTCGACTTTGTGCTTGTGGATGATGAGATGTCCCACTTTCGATCCACCGTTTTCGATGCCACTTCTTCAAGCGACCCTGATGGGGTTATCACCGATTCCTGGTGGTGGTCGTCGGGTTCCGCCTTTCCCGATACCCACGCCCTAAGACTCGCCCATGCTTTCAATGCATCCGATATCATCCCGGTAACCCTTGAGGTCCAGGACGACCGGGGAACCAAAAGCAGTATCGTGAGAAAAGTGGCCGTTGATGCCACAAGAACCATCGGCGGACGGTACGTCACCATCCCTCCCGCTTTTGTGCGGGAAAACACGGTTCGCTACGAAGTGGAGGTGCTCACCGGAGATTACGAGGGTGCGGGAACCGATGCCCGGGTGTTTCTGGCGCTCTATGAAAAGAAAGAACGCGAAGGGGTGGTCTATGGCTCTGGGGTGATGGAGCTTACCTCAGCGCTCAATCCCTTCGAACGGGGCAAAAAGGACCGCTTCTTCCTCGAGGGGCGGAAAATCGAAAATCTCGACCACATCGCCCTCCTCCACGATAACTCCGGCAACCGTCCCGGGTGGTACGTGGTGGGCCTTACGGTGAAAGAAACCACCACCGGAAAGGAATGGGTTTTCCTCCCCGACCGCTGGCTGGCGCTTGACGAAGCCGACCATAAAACCTATGGGGAATTCAAGCCCCTGGCCTCCGTCTACCCCGCCGGGGTGGTGGTGGAAGGCAACCGGCATTCCTATAACCTCAGGGAACTGAGCAAGACCGTTTTCATCGTCCCCGAGGGGACGAAAGAGTTCTATTTTACCTGTGGCGATGGCACGAAAGCGATGGCGGTGTACCGGGAGAACGGGGATCTCCTTGGCTGGCACAATGCTTCGGGAAAGAGGCGCGTGGTACCTTATATTCCCCAGAACGAATGGGGCGTGAAATTCGAAACCGCCAAGCTCACCCGTCCGGAGCGCTTCAAAGTGCAGGTTTTCAGTGGAAACTCGCAAACCGAGCAGTGGATCTGGATCTTCCCTGCCAACTGGTCGAGCTACCCCCAGACGGCGCTTCAGGCTTCACTCTTCTACGGTTTCAAGGATGAGGTGAAGAGAGAATCGAGCAACATCTTTTACTGCTTAAACCGAATCCGGAATTACCTCGCCAACCTCAAACCGAATGTGGTGAATGCCTCCTTACCGGCCCTGAACTACGGTATGAGCGCCCTCTCCATCTTCGGACCCTCCCCCGATAGCCTCATCCAGGATACCCTCTCCACGGTGGTGGAACAGTATCTGGACAATCAGAAAGGCCCCATTGCGAGCCTTTTCGGTTTTGCTACCTCCGAACCGGTTTCGGAAGCAATCGAACTTTTAACCACCCTCTACGATGCGTACCGGTGGGCTACGGAATTCCCCGCTATTCTGGGAACCTCGGTGAGCGAGGTCTACAAGGTGGTTCTCCTGAACTATCTGGGAGAAAACGATCGGACGCTCCAGCAGATCGATCTTCTCCTGCGCAAAGCCGGAGAACTGGTGGGCGAAGCGATTACCGCACTTGAGGGAAATAATCCCTTCAGGTGCGACGACGCACTGCAAAAACTCAAAACCCTGGTGGTGGGGAATAACCCCACAAGCAATACCCTCAGCGACCATCGGATTTCCTACGGGGAATTCGGAATAACCGATCTGGACACCGGCATTCCCGATTACCCCCTGGCTATCCTCATCTCCATAGAGATGGTTGCAATGAAAAAATGGCGGGAAGAGGGGCACTCGGTGTATGAGGGGGACCCGCTCCTTTCCATTATCCCCTACGACAAAGTCGAATGTACCAACGCTGCTTTGAATATCTTCGAACCTCTCTTTCGAGAAGTCGCCGAATTCGCAGGAATCCTGGTGAACCTCTGCCTCCTCAACACACCCCTAACACCATAGGATCTTTCCACCACCCCCAAACCCCTTTGGAATCCCTTTCGCTGCCACTGCGAGCACAGCGAAGCAGTCCCGCTTTTTACTTCTTTCAGTTTTCCTGGCTATTCGAGTGGTTAAAACTGCGAGATTGCTTCCGGGCTCCCCCCCTCGCAAAGACCGGTTGGAGCGGTTACAGCGAACTCGTATTTTCGCTTCCGAAGCAGCCTCTCCTTTCACCCCCCTCGCTTCAGCGTCTCGTTTTTGCCTTTACGTCACCCTGAACTCGTTTCAGGGTCTCGTATTTTTCTATGCGTCACCCTGAACTTGTTTCAGGGTCCCGTATTTTTCTATGCGTCACCCTGAACTTGTTTCAGGGTCTCGTATTTGAGATGCTGAAACAAGTTCAGCATGACGAGGTAGGAGGATGCTGAAACAAGTTCAGCATGACGGGGTAGTGGTATTGCGAACCGCTCGTTTCCGAAGCCATCTCGCACCCCCAGGCCGGTATCCGTAAGGTCGTACAACCTGAAGCGGTCTTGCTTCAAGCTTCTATCACCAGCCTGTGGTATGAAAAGCGCAGCTTCGGAGTGGGGAGAGGGTGGGGAGTTCCTGCTTCGCATAGCGAAAAGGAGAAAGCCGTGGAGCTAAAAGGAGAAACCGATCGTTCTTGGGATCATCCCTTTTCACACCCGATGGTGGTGTTTCTCATTCAAAAATCGGAGTTACTTGAGGAGAATCGGCTGGAACTTCTCAGGGGTGCAACGCAAACCAGGATTTATCCCCGGGGAAAGTCGATCGTGCGCTTTTCTCCCCAGGGAAACCGCGGGTGCTCCGCTTTATCGCCGAAAAGATGGGTAGCCGGAGCCTATCGGAGCTTCGGGAAGTGGTGTCCGGTGGAAAAGCCTTCCGGAAACTCATGGCTGGGGATTTTGCGCTTACGCTGTGAGCCTTCTTCCCGAAGAGAGTAATTCTTTTGAAGACGCTTGAGGAGTACATCGTATACCGGTTTTCCTCCGGCGATATCGGCTACCACGTAAGAGAGAAGGCATGAAAGCGCGATGGCCGGAAGATGGTAGAAGGAGCCCGTCATCTCCAGAATGAGGATGGTTCCGGTAACTGGAGCCCTGGTGATAGCTGAAAAGTACCCCGCCATCCCCAGGACCACGAAATCGAGGGAGAGAACCCCGGTGAGTCTTCCCCAGATAGCTCCGAGGAGCGCCCCAATGGTGAGGAGGGGAAAGAAGATCCCGCCCGGTGTTCCCGAAGCATAGCTCACCATGGTGAAGGAGAATTTGAGCAAAAGAAGCAGGAGCAGAAACCGGAGGGAGTAGGGGGTTTCCGAGAGCGAAGCGATGAGATGGTGCCCACCACCCAGCACCTGGGGGACGAAGAAACCCAGGAGGCCGGCAAGGAGAAACACCGGCACCGGCCGCAAAGGAGAAGGAAGCCACCGCAGGTTCGCAGAAAGGTCCTGAGTCCCCAAAAGGATTCGGTTGAAGAGGACTCCCAGGATACCCAAAAGAAGCGCCAGAAGAGTGAGAGACCCGTAGCGGTGGAAAGGGAAGGGATGTTCCAGATGGAAATCGAGAACCGGTTTCATCCCGAAGACTTTCCGGGACAGTGCATCCGCCGTGAGTGAAGCGGCCATCGATGATGAAAGGAACACCGAAGAAAAACCCCGGTGCAACTCTTCCAGGGCGAATACCACACCGCTTAAAGGAGCACCAAAGGCGGCTGCGATACCGGCGCTCGCTCCGGCGGTGGTGAAAAGGGATTCCCGCTCTGGATCACGGCGATATCCCCCCATCCTCTCCCTATCATGGCTCCGATCTGCACCGAGGGTCCTTCTCGCCCCAGGGATAACCCTCCACCCAGGCCCAGAATTCCTCCCAGGAATTTCACGAGGAGAACCCGCCACCAGACCACCGGGAGCGTCCCGTTCAGGACTCCTTTTACATGGGGAATGCCGCTTCCCGAGGCCAGCGGTTCCCACTGCACCATCTTTCCCACCGCCCACCCGCCGAGGAAAAGGAGCGCAAAGAAGAGGACCAGGAAGAAAAACTGCTTCCCGGAAAGAAAGCGCAAAGACTCACTCAGGCGAAAAACTTCCTCCAAGAAAAACCGGTAGAGAATCACCACCGCTCCCGAGAGCGCTCCCACCAGTGCCCCTTCGAGAAGCTTTGTGAATCTCTTCCGGCTGCGTTTCAGATAAAGCTGCATTATACCTCTTCCAGCCGGTAGGCTTTCTTTCCCAGGCCGAGCGTCTCGGCGTAGTCGATTTGCTTCTCCCACAAAGCACCGGGGTGTACATCCAGGAACTTATCGCTTCCGGGGGCAAAGGCTTTCTGGAGTTTGCTTCCCAATAATCCCGGGGCTTTCAGGATGAGATCGGCGGAAGCCCGGTCGATCGCTACGATGTCGTGGCTTCCTAAAATTCCCACATCTGGAATTAAAGCCGCATCGTGCCAGGGGGCACAGTCGCAATCCGGGCTCACATCGGTGATGAAATTCAAGAAAGCGACCTTCTCGCCCTTTCCCTTTAGCACCCCCAGGGCGTACTCCACCATCCGCTCCTGCAAAAGCTCGCTACTTGAAGACCAGGAGGGTTCGATGGCTTCGGTAGGGCAGTAGAGTAAACACTCTGCACAACCGATGCAGAGTTCTCGCTTTAACTGCGCTTTCTTTCGCTCGTTGAAAAAGAGCGCTTGAGTGGGGCAGTGGACGATACACCGCCGGCACCCGATGCACTTTTCCTCCCTCGGTTCGGGGAAGAAGGTCTCAGCATGCTGCATTTGTTTTCCGGCTCTCGCCGCACATCCCATCCCCACGTTTTTGAGTGCACCTCCCAACCCCGCTTCCATGTGTCCTTTCACGTGGGTGAGTGTGAGGAGAAAATCGGCCTCCTGGATAGCCCGGGCAATTTTCACGGTGAAGAAGTGCTTTCCGGCAATGGCCACCTCTTCTTCATTCCCTCGCAACCCGTCGGCGATGATGATGGGCACCGGAACCGCCGGGTAAGAGAATCCGTGAAAGAGCGCCGTTTCCAGGTGATCCACCGCATTGTGGCGAAACCCGGTATAGAGGGTATTGGTGTCGGTGAGGAAAGGCTTCCCTCCTGCCTCTCGGATGGCTTCCACAACGGAGCGCACGAAAACCGGCCGGATGAACCCGTGATTGCCCCGCTCGCCGAAGTGGAGTTTCACGGCCACAAAGTCATTCTTCTTTATCCTTCCCGAAAGTAACCGCTGCGTCAGCGCAAAAAGGCGCCTCAACACCGATTCATTTTCGTTTTCCGCTCGAAAGGAGAGAAAATACACCGGAACCATCGGCAAACCTCCTTCGGTAGGTGATGTGTTTTAGGTGCTGCGCGACTTCAAATAATCGATGAGCCTACTTGCCCTTTCTCTATTGAGCACGCCACTTTCCTGAAACCAGGCGAACATCCGCCGCGCCGATTCCCGCTCCCAGCCTTCCCGATTGACCACCAGTTTCACCAGATACTCCATCTGCTTCTCGCTGGGGAAACTGGTTTCCTCTATCGCGATGTAGGGGAGTAACCGCAGATACAGAAGCGCTGTCATCAGGGTATCCTGACAGTTATACCGGGCTATTTCCCGATACCTTCCCTGTAAGAAAGCCTCCTGGACTTTTGAACCATCCATCGCTCCCTTTTGAAGGGGTATCCCGAACCTCCGGCACACGAAATCCAGGGTGTATTTGGCTTCATCTTTGAGAAAGAGAAAATCCGCTAAATCCAGGTGGAATTCTCCTCTCCCATAGCGAGAGAGCTCCAGTTCTCTGGGTAGAGAGAGGTTATAGAGCATACTCCGCAGGCGTAAAACCGGAACGTCGAAATGTCTCCCGTTATAGGTGACGAGGCGCTCGCTCCCCTGAATCTCCCCCCACAAACCGGTGAGAATCATCTGCTCCCCCTCGGCGATGTCCCTGGGAATCGAAAAACAGGGAATGGGATGATAGGTGATTTCCACCTCCTCACCTTCCACGGAGCGCTGCTCGCCGTACGCTTCTTCTTTCTCCCCCGAAAGGTAATACACCACTCCCTCCTCGATACGATCCCCCTGCACGTGCACCACCGCCACCGAAATAATGTGCGCGAAAAAGGGATTGAGCGATAGCCCCCTCTCCACCTCTTCGTCGCTTTTCTCTCTCCCCCGATTCTTCAGATATTGGTAATCGAGGTACTGCAACTCTTCTATGAGTCCACAGGTCTCGATATCCACCACCGAAATAAGCATCCTGCATCACCCACGATATACTATAGCAAAAAATTCCCCTTCCCACTATAAACACCCCACCATCTTTCCCTGGCTTTCTGGGAATGGAAGAGGGGAGTGCTTTGCGGCTTTTGCGACGGCGCTCAAAAATATCCCCCCGGAGTTACCCCCGGGGGGAGAAAGGAGGGAGGGTGGGTGGATGGCTTTCTATCCCGTGAGCTTCTCGATGAGCCTATCCAGGGCTTCCCGTTGCAGCCGCTGATAGGCGGCTCTTACCTTCGCCTCGGCCTCGGTGTCAG
>Ga0308389_1000677_pt1 | contig 24883 bp, 23 predicted proteins | sample Hotspr2Sample148_FD_202362 | JGI IMG/M metagenome (GOLD analysis project Ga0308389, IMG submission 202362) | Hot spring phototrophic mat microbial communities from Mushroom Spring, Yellowstone National Park, Wyoming, United States - 20040719_148 ... | reverse complement strand
AATTCCAACTATATTATCAATAGATTTTTCATATACAGGGATAATAGTATGACCTGGTAAAATTATCTTTTGAATATTAGAGTTATAATCATCAAAAAGATCTATTGCAATCATTTCAGTTCTTGGAATCATCACCTTCTCAACTGTTAAAGTAGTTGATTCAAAAATATTTTCAATAATTTCCTGTTCAGTTTCATCAACAATTCCAGATTTCACACCGTCAGAAATTATGTCCAAAATCTCATCTTCAAAAGGCTTGTTTTCTTTGTAGTCAGTTTTATCCTTAAGTGGTCTGAGAAAAAGATTTGCAAGAAAAGTTGTTGATTTAGAAAAAGGTGAAAAAATCTTAGAAAGAAACAGAATTATTTTTATTGATTTTTTACCAATGTAATCAGAATATTTGAAGGCTATTGATTTTGGTATAAGAACATTAAAAACTAATATTATAAATGTTAAAAAGAGTGCAGTAATTGATAAAGAAAGAATCATTGCAAGATTTTGCATACCATAATATTGTTTGATAAAATTAAATAAGTAATCATTCATAATCAGATAACCAATTATACTTATAACAATAGTGCAAATAGTATAAAGAAAATTCACAGAACCATAAACAACATCCTGATTTTTATAGAATTTTTCAAAAAGTTCTGCCTGAGAGTCCTTATTTTCTTTTAGCTCACTTATTTTATTTTCACCAAAAGCACCAAGAGCAATTTCTGATACCGACAATAAAAAATTAATTATCAATAATATTAGTAAAACTATTAGTAAAATCATTTATTTATCATTATTTGTTCCTAAATCTCTCACAAAAATAGTATTAAAGTAATTTCAATCATAAGTTATATTTGGATTAGCAAATAATTTAATATTGAAATAATGAAACCAAAACAAATCAAGATAGTTAACAAAGAAAGCATTTATATCAGATGGAATGATGAAAAAGAAACATACATATCATTAAAATATTTAAGAGATGAATGCCCTTGCGCAAATTGTAAGGGTGAAACCATACTATTAAAAACTTATCGCCCACCAAAATTGAACATTTCTAATCCAGATATGTATATTGTTGATAAAATTACTCCTGTAGGTAATTATGCAATTCAAATAAACTGGAAAGATGGTCACAATACTGGTATTTATTCGTGGGAATATTTATTAAAATTGGAAACTGATCAAAAAGACTCAAAAGCCCAGAATTATGAACCGCTTTTATGATATCAAAAAAAGATCTTAAATACTTTTCATCTCTTAAAGAAAAAAAAATTAGAAGCATTGAAAAAAAATTTATAGTTGAAGGTAACAAAACAGTTTTTGAAGCCATAAATAGCAATTACCCTTGCGAAATTATCCTAATGACTTTTCAATTTGCTGTGGAAAATCCTAATGTAGAAAAAATCTTAAAACAGCGAAAATTAAATTTTGAAATAATTAGTTACAGAGATTTTTATAAATTAGCAGATACAAAGAACCCACAAGGTATTATTGGCATATTTAAAGCTAAATCAGTAAAAATTTCTGAAATCAATTCAAATTCTAAAATAATTGTTTTTATTGATGAAGTCTCAGACCCAGGAAATTTGGGCACTATTTTGAGAAACTGCGATTGGTTTGGAATTAAAGACATTTTGATAAGTTATAATTCAACAGACTATCTAAATCCGAAAGTTATTCGCGCTTCAATGGGTTCTATATTCCATTTGAACATTTTTAATAATATAAGTTATGATAATATTTATTCATTAAAAAAAACTGGATATAAAATTATAATTAGCGATTTGGTAGGTAAAAACATATTTAATTTTTCATACCCAGAAAAATTTATAATAACTTTCTCTTCTGAATCAAAAGGGGCATCAAAAAATTTAAAGTCTATTGCCGATGAATCTGTTACTATTCCCAAATATGGTAATGCAGAGTCTTTAAATGTAGGTGTTGCGTCAGGAATTATTCTATCCATATTGACAAAGTCTTGAAAGCACTTAACTATTTATGATATTTAAACTGAATTTAATCATTAGGTAAGCTTTATAATTTTCAGTTGCTGAAATAAAAAAACAATCAATAAGATGTCATTAAATATTTTACATAATCAATTTTTTTAATAAATTTAAGTTTGAATTTAAAATATTTTACAAGAGGTAGCATATGGCAAAGATTAAAAATGTAGAAGTGTTTTGTAATATTTGTGGAGCAATTAAAAAATTTGAAATAACTGGAATTTTATCTGAAAAAGAGGATGAAACAAAAAGATGGGCAAAATGCAGGAATTGCAAACAAACTCAGCTTATAGATTTGAATAATATTATTGTTTCAAATAAACCAAATTTAGATGATATTGAAACCAGAGATTCTAAATATTACTCACCATCTGATTCATTTGAAATTGGGGATGTGATTTATCACAAAAGTTGGGATGACTATGGATTAGTAGTAAATAAACTATTTATGTCAGATGGTCAAAGTTCAATAATTGTTGAATTCAAAAAATCTGGGAATAAAAAATTAATTCATTCATTAAAAACACAACAAGGAAGCGAGGTGATATAATTGGTTGGAATTCAAGTTGGCGAAAATGAGTCAATTGACAAGGCTCTAAAAAGGTTCAAGAAAAAATATGAGCGTTCAGGAGTCTTAAAAGAATTCAAAAAGCGAACGGCTTATATAAAGCCATCTGTTCAAAAAAGAATGGATAGGCTAAAAGCCATTCGTAGAGCTAAAACATCAACACAAGAATAAATTTAGCAAGTGCTATAATCTTGCAATTAAAACTCAAGGCTGTCTAGAAATTCATAACAATATTAATTTCAATTCTATAGTAAATTGTTAAAATAAATCGTAACCAAAAAATTACTAATGGCTTTGTAGACAGCCTAATTTTTATTTGATATTAATTGTGGGCTCAGTTACTTGTAGTTCTTTTCCTTTAAGAAAATGCTTCTCCAAATGATTTGTAATGATTTTATATGCCTGTTCTACATCTTCACAAAAGTGGAATAATTTCATATCTTCTTCACTAATAACTCCACACTCTATAAGTGCATTAAAATTTATTATTTTTTTCCAATATTTTTCATCATAAATGACAAGACAGATTTTTTTTCTAATTTTTCCTGTTTGAACAAGTGTAAGAATTTCAAATAATTCATCCATAGTTCCAAAACCGCCGGGAAAAACAATTAAAGCTTTTGATAAATATGCAAACCAGAATTTTCTCATAAAGAAATAATGAAATTCAAATTGTAAATCATCTGTAACATATTTATTGATAAATTGTTCAAATGGAATACTAATATTAAGTCCAATTGAATAACCGCCAGCTAATCTTGCACCTTTATTAGCAGCTTCCATAATGCCAGGTCCACCTCCAGTACAAATAATAAATCTATTTGCATCAGTTTCTAGGTTCATAGACCATAATGTAAGTCTTTTAGATAACTCTACTGCATCATCATAATATTTAGACATTTCATAAGCGCGCTGTGCTTCTCTTAGTTTCTTAGCAAATTCGACATTTTTAGGATCAAGAGATTTAAAGTTATTAAGTTCGGAAAGGGCTACTTTTCTGGGCTTTAACCTTGCTGAACCAAAGAAGACTATTGTATCTACTATTTTGTGATTTTTAAATCTTAATTGTGGTTCTAAATATTCTGCAATAATCCTTATTATTCTTGCATCCGATGAAGATAAGAATTCTTGATTTTGATAAGATTTAATTGGGAATTTTAATTTTGCCATTAGAATTACCTTTTAAGTGTTAATAAATCAATATATTATCCAGCTCAAAAATAAATTAAATGGCTAAAAAAAAATTATGATTAAAATTTTAATATCTTTTATTGTATCATTTTTTACTTTCATACCAAATAATAAAGAACATCTTGCAGAAAAAATCAACAACATTTTAAGAAAATCTCCGTTAAACTCTAAATCATCTATTATAATTTATAATCCATTAGAGCAGGATACTCTTTATAAAAAAAACATATTTGATATGATTATTCCTGCTTCAATTACTAAATTATACACCACAGCTACTGCATTGCAATTACTTGGCAAAGATTATAAGATTAAAACACAACTCTTAACTGATGATGATAACTTAAAGGATGGAATTGTAAATGGAAATATTTACATTAAAGGGTTTGGAAATCCTGCTTTCACCTCATATGATTTAGAATCTTTTGCTGAAAAGTTATTACAATTAGGCATAAAGGAAATAACTGGCAACATTTTAGGTGATGACTCATATTTTGATAAAATTTATAAAAGAGAAGATTGGATTGATGATGAAACGTCAAATGTTCCATTAGCACCTATTTCTGCATTGGTTTTAGATAGAAATAAGAAATCTATTCCCAAAAAGTTAAAGAGAAGAACTGTTTATTCATATATAAATATTTCAAATCCTCCATTAGAAATTGCTCAAAAATTTTATAACATTATCTCAAATAAAGGTATAATAATTCACGGAGAAGCAAAAGAAGGCATTACAACAAATAAAACATTAACATTAGAAGAATCCTACATAAGTTTGAAAGATTTAATTTCCTACATAAATAAATATAGTGATAATTTTTATGCCGAATGTTTATTCAAAATTATTGGTGCTGAATTTTCAAGGTCACAAGGAACATATTTTTATTCTCAGCAAGCTATTAAAGAGTTCCTTAAAAAAAATGATATACCTTCATTTACTACAGAAATAGTTGATGGTTCTGGAATTTCAAGATTTAATAAAATTACTGCCTCATCGGTCAATGCATTATTAGAAAGAATGTATTTTGATTTAATTAATTTTGATACATTTTTTAATTCTCTCAGTATTGCAGGAGTTGATGGAACATTGAGAAATAGAATGAATAGTTTTATTGAATTCAGAGGTAAAACAGGAACATTAAATGGTGTTATAGGAATTGCTGGATATCTTAGGACTGAAAGTGAGGATGATTTAATCATTACTATTATATTCGAATACACTAAAGGTAGTTATAATTTTTATAGAAACTTGCAGGATGAAATAATTAAAGAAGTTAAAGAATGGTATAAATCATACTCCGCTTTAAAAGCGAAGTATGAATATCAAAATTACTGACCAAATTGATTTTGTGGCGGAAGAGAGGGTCTTTGTGGAACAGTTGGCCTAGCACTTTCTTGAATTATACTTCTTTGTTCTGTTGTAGTTTGACCTGGCAAGAAAAATAGGTTTATAATTAACGCTAATACAGCCAAAGTACCAGCAAGCCACCAAGTTGCTTTAGCTAAGAAATCTGCAGTCCTTCTTGTACCAAACATAGCACCGAGGTTACCAGGACCACCAAATGTTCCAGCTAAACCACCGCCTTTACTTGCTTGAAGTAATACAATTATTATCAGTAAAATTGCAATAATTGTTGATAAAGTTACTAATAAAGTATACATATTTAATTCTCCTTTAATTTGTAGCGGGGGAGGGATTCGAACCCCCGACACGTGGATTATGATTCCACTGCTCTAACCTACTGAGCTACCCCGCCAGATAGTTTTTATGTAGCGCGTACGGGATTCGAACCCGTGATCTCCGCCTTGAGAGGGCGGCGTCCTAAGCCACTAGACGAACGCGCCTAATGTTATTTACAATTTACAATGAACAATTTACAATAAATAAAAATTATATGAATAAAATTAGTTAAAGTAAATAATAAATTTGATTTATAAAGCAAAAATAAAACTTTTAAGCGAATTAAAATAATTGTTATGCTCTGGGAATAACTATTATTTTTCTTTTTTTTATTAGGTATAACTTGCTCAAATCGTGATTTAACAATTTACAAGTATTTAATTTGACAATATTAAAATTAGTCTCTAATTAAATGAATTTTTAATTAAAATAAATTTTTCTTAAATACAAAACCTTAAATGATTTTAACTGTAAACCTTTAATTAAATCTAATAGAAAGATATTCAGGGTTATTATATTGTTAATTATAAAATTTATCGTTTTAAGGTGTATATTAACTTCTAAAACTAAATCCATTTAACTCCTTGAAAATTTATTTTTAGTATAAACTTACTTTTTGAAAATTTTAATTCATTTGTATTCTCAATTTTCGGGTCTGAATGTTTTTAACGCGAAATAAAATTTATAATTTCAATAAAATAATTGAAATAATTCCAACAACAATCGCAGCAATACCATAATTATTAATTTTTTCTTTCCAAATTATATATGCCATTATTGCAGTAAATAATATTACTCCAATATTTTGAATAGGAAATACTACTATTGCAGGCAATTGACTTAATGCAGCAAGTATAAAATGAATAGCAAGTACATTTGGTAAACCAAGCAACAGTCCTAGTTTAAAAGTTTCCCTTTCGAATCTTATTTTTTTATAAAGAATCCTAAATAATGTATAAATAAAGGCTGAAAAGAAGATTAAAAAAACAAAAGTAGCTTTTTCTTCAACTGGAAAATTTCTCTCGAATATTTTCATTGAAAAATCAACCAGTCCAATACCCAAAAACAATAGAATGAGAATTAAATAAGCATTACTCGATTTATCATTAACATTTTTCTTTTTCAATGAAAGGTAGAAAAGATAAAAAGTTATAAGTGTAAGTATGAATCCAATTAACATTTTAACATCGGGTGATTCATTATATATAATTATTGACAAGATAACAGGAATTAAAACAGATAATCTTGCACTTACAGTCGCGAGAGCCGTTCCTGCTAATCCAACGGCTTTAGAGTAGATTAAAAATGTTTCAGCGAAAATGTAACCTAACAAAATTGCAAATAATAATGCCCACAATGAAATAGTAAAAGAGCCTTTATAAAAAATAAAAAGTAATGAGAGTAGTGATGCAGTTATGTAATTAGCATTTATCAATAAAATTTTATTAGAATTTTTAACATTCCCTTGCTTTAATATAAGAGCAAGACTACTTGAAGAAATAATTGCCAGAATAAGATATATCATAACTTTCTTTCCATATTTAATGACTTGATGAAACTATACTTTCTTTTTTAATGGATGAATTTGAATCTTTAACCAAAAACCATAATAAAGCAGAGATAAATAAAGTTGATGAGCTAATTATGAAAATTAAACTTTTATCCAAGGCTTGTTCAATAAAATAACCTAAAACTAAAGAAACAAACAATTGTGGTAAAACTACAGAAAGATTAAATATTCCCATAAACAATCCCATTCTATTTTTATCAACCTTTTCAGACATAATAGCAAAAGGCAAGCTAACAATTGCAGCCCAACCGATTCCTGCTATAGCCATTAAAATCCAAAGTGAGATTTTAGATTCTGCAAAAATCGCTATACCCAAATATCCTGCAGACATAAAAATCAAACTAATTATATGAGTTTTAACTCGTCCAATTTTTTCCGTTATTGGCTCAAGCACAAAAGCCGGTAAAAGTGCTCCTACTGCATTTAATACCAAGAAAGAAATTGAAAGAATCATCCCAGTTTCATCATCTGATTTTGGATTAAGTCGCTGTTCGACAAATCCAATCATATAAACAAACATAGTTTGAACACCAATCCATGAGAATGAATGAGCAAATAATAACTTTAAATATTGATTCCAATCAGTATTTGAATTCTGAAAGTTATTTAATTGCTCTACTGGTTTTAATTCTCTTGGTTCTTTAATAAAAAGCATAGGAATAATAGAGAAAGCGAGTACAAGAAAAACTCCAAAATAAATCAGAAAATAATTTCCGAAGATTGCCCCTATAGCATAAGCAAGTACACCAAAAGAACCTGAAACGGTTTGCATCCAGGTATATCCTTTTGTTCTTGGAACACCTTCAGGGGTAACATCTGCAATAATTGAACGAGTAGGATTAAAAGAAATATTTATTGCTAAATCAAGAGTGAGTGAGACAAAAACAGCAACAACAATTATATTACCAATACCTAAAAAATCATTAATAGCACCAATATTAGGAAGTGCAAAGAGCATTAAAGCCGCCAAAGTTCCGCCAATTAAAATAAAGGGTCTTCTCCTTCCATTCCAAAACCAGACATTATCACTAATCAATCCAACTATTGGTTGCCCGATAATTCCAGCAATAGGCCCAGCAGCCCAGACAAATCCAATTTCGTGTAAATCAAGATTATATTTTGTTCTCATTAACCAGCTAAGAGCAGCTATCTGAATTGATAATGCAAAACCCATTGCAGTAGCAGGCAAAGCAAGCAATGCATAAAATGTGTTTGTTATTTTTCTTTGAATTTCAAGCATAAAATTTCCTTTAATTATTCATTATTAAAAGTATTTTTGAACTAAGCGGATTAACAAATAAATCCTTTTCTTTAATTAATGAAATTTCTTCACCAGTTATTAAATCAACTAATCTTTCAGATGATGATAGCATATCTTTAAAGTTTAAAAAATTAACTCTTTCTTTCTTATCACTACCATTGGCAATGATCATAATAGTTTCATTATTATATTTTCTAAAGTAAACATATACATTATTGAATGGGTAATAATGATAGAGTTCGCCTTGTGAAAGAGATTTATATTTTTTTCTTAAAGAGATTAATTTTTTAGTATAATTAAACAAATTATTTTCAACATTAGTCCTTTCACTTTCTTTGAATGCATTACGTTTGCAGAATTTAAAGCCTCCAGGGAAAGGAGTTCTAATAGTTCCATGTCTATCATCCCCAATTATGCCAATCTCTGTTCCGTAGAGAATCTTTGGAATACCACGAGTTGTAAGAAGAATTGATAAAGCAACTTTAAATTTTTCAATATTTCCATTAGCAAGATATAATCCGCGAGCAATATCGTGATTATCAATAAATGTTAGAAGATTTTCTGGTTCAGAATAAATAAAATCCATTGCAATAATATTGAACACAGCTTCAAGTCCTTTTTTCCCAGATAAAAAATCGCGAAATGCATCAGCAAGGGCAAAATCAGTTACTGAAGGTAGGTTAGAATTTAACTTTAATCCAAATTTATTATTTCTTTGATAGGCTGCAAGAAAAGGTGCTTCACCTGTCCAGATTTCACCAACTATATTAAAATTTGGATATTCATTTAAAATTGTTTCAGCCCATTCCGATAGGTAATATTGATTAACATAAGGATAAGTATCTTCACGAATTCCATCAATACCAAGATATTCAATCCACCAAATAGTATTTTGAATAAGATATTTTTTCAAGAAAGGATTTCGTTGGTTGAGATCAGGCATATAATTAGTAAACCACCCTTCCCAAGTAAGAGTAACTGATTCTTCAGGACTGTGAATATCAGGAAAAGTCATTTTATTATGATTTGCAGGAAGATGATTTCCGGGTTTACCGTTAATCCAATCATTAAATGGTAAATCTTTAAGCCACCAATGATTTATTCCAATATGATTTGAAACATGATCCATTATAATTTTGAGATTATTTTGATGGGCATCGTCTACAAGTTTTTTATAAAGTTCATTACTTCCAAATCGTGGGTCAATTTTGTAGAGATTAGTAGCGGCATAGCCATGATAACTCATATACATATTATTTTCAAGTATTGGAGTAATCCAGAGTGTTGTTATACCAAGTTCTTTCAAATAATCAAGTTTAGAAATAATTCCTTCAATATCACCCCCTTTTCTTCCATCAAGATCTTGTTCTGAAAATTGATCGAGGCTATCATCAATTTTATTATTTTGAGGATTACCATCACAAAATCTATCAGCCATAATTAGATATACAATATCCGATTGATTGAAACCTTGAAATGCTTTTTCTCTTTTCTGACGCAACAGCAAAGGAAATGTAATTACTGTATCATAATCATCGGTTGCAAGCCCTATTTCGAAGTTAACATTTTCATCAATTGAATTATCAATTACAAGGTCAAGAAAAAGATAATTTGGACTTTCAGCTTTGTGATAATTTAAAATAGTAGCTCCTCGGTGTGCAGGATAAATTTCAGCTTTACTAATATTTTCACCATATAGAAGAATTTGAATAGTATCGTATTTCATTCCAATCCACCAATTAGGCGGTTCAATCCTTTCAACTTTGAATGTTTGAGGATAAGCTACAAATAATGATAAAAGAATTACTATAGTTATTTTTCTCATCATAAATTCTAAAAAAATTTTCGCAAAAATAGTGAACATGTAGAAATAGACTTAAACAAAAATAAAGTAAATGCTAAGTTAAAGTAAAAATTTAAGAATTTAAGATAATTGGGCTATTTAATGGAAATTTATTATAGCATATATTTCCATTGTAAATTTTTAAATTTCATAGAGGTTAAAATGAAACCAAAATCCCTCCTCATAACAATTCTTTTCTTAGCAATCTTAATAGGATGTAAGAAAAAAGAAGAAACCAAAGACCCCAATGTTTTGGGTGGTGATCCTAATATCGAATTAGGACAGGTCAATAATACTTTTGTTTTAAGTTCAAAGTTTGGAAACACTCCTTTAAATCTTAATGAAGACATCAAAATAATCAGCAACAACAACGGTTTAGCTACAATTAAAATAAAAGCTAATGTTAATCAAGCACCTCGATTAAAACAACTATTAGATAAAATCCCCGTTAATATTTATGATAATCAAGGGAATATTGATGTTACAACTCAGTTTAAAATAACTTCTGAAGGATTGCAAGATTATTTCAATAAGGATGGAAAACCACATACTCTAGTAAAATATGATGCTAAAGTTGGAGATAAGTATATTCTTAAAAAATCTGATGGGACAACTATTACAAGAACTGTAACAGGAAGATCACAGACCGATGATTTCCCTTACGGATTTTTTGATATTAAAGTTATTACAATTGAGCAAGATTCAAGAATACCCGTTATTAAAAAATTCATCTACAAAGCAAATCATAAATTTGGTATAGTTCACGTCGAAGCATTATTAGAAGATGGAACAAGTATTAAATCATATATTTTCTAATTATAAAACAGATAAAAATTTTCTCAAAACCCCACAAATTAATTTATGTGGGGTATTTTTTTTCTGTTTTAGGTTTTTTATTAGCTTTCTTTAGATTTTACTTGGGATATAAGCCAGAATTTTTAGAATTAGATGTATTTGCCTTTTACTCAATCTACATTGAAACGAAATCTTTTGAATTTATCACAAATAATTTTTTTGATGAGATAGTTGGAATTTTAATTCTAATTGGACAGTATCTTATAATTTTAGTTTATTTCAATGATTTTTTCTCTCAAAAAAAGATATTATAATAAAATCTTTTTTCTATTCTTTAACAGCGAATATAATTTTTTTAATAATTTCTTTAATATTTGTCTTTGGCTTAGCCTTTGTTTATATGCTGATTTTAAACATAATATTTTTTAATACAGCTTTTATAATTCTCTACAATTATTTCAATTTATCAGCAAAATACAAGGTTAAAAAAGTTGAATATAATTAAAGAAATTGTTCTGGTAATTCGTGACAATACAGAGTGGCTTTATACAATCATTTATCAGAATAAAATTTTTTTTATTGACTTTTGGAGCATAATACATTTTCTGAGCGGAATGCTGTTCATTGCTTTAATATGCTGGATTAGTAATAAAAAAATTTGGCTCAAACTTTTTCTAATTTTATTATCTTACGAGTTTATAGAAATATCACTTTATTTTTTTTCATTAGAAATTTTTCTACCCGAGATTTTAAAGGATCAGATAACTGATATTTTCATTGGTTTACTTGGAGGTATTTTCTATTACTATTTTATAAAATCTTATAATGAGCATTTATTAAATTATTTAGTAATTATCGCATCAGTGTTTTTTGTTGCATTTATTTGGGTTGGCTTTTATGGTTATAAATATAATGTAGAGATATTTAATACCTCCGGAATAAATATTTGGGCTTTCAGATTATGGTTTTGTGCAGGATTGCTAATTTTATTTGGCTACAAATATTTTTTAATTGTTATAGATCAGAAATAAAAAAGCTCGGTATAGTTTATTTATTATATCTAATCTCTTTACTCATTTTAGAAATTTTAGGTCAACATTTTTTTCCAATACACGAAATAAGTAAATCAGATTCTAAAGCGCTAATTTTTGATTTAGTTCACGGTACAAAAGTTTTGCACATTTTTTATTTAAGTGCCCCATTTATTTTCATTTCAACATTTAAAATTCTCTGCTTAATCGTATACAAAAGCTACAATAAAGTAAATGACCATTCGAAAATGAGTCTAGTTTTACCAGAATTTCTTCCCTCAAAAAAAAATTCTCTATCTATCTGACAATTAACTGCTGGTTAATTACTTTAAAGTATCTAATTTTGCAAAATGAAAAATTTAGACTCGGCAGAAGAAAAAAATATTACTATTAATCGTAAAGCTCATCATGATTATTTTATTATTCAAACTTATGAAGCAGGAATTGCTCTGGTTGGGACTGAAGTAAAATCTTTGCGAGAAGGAAAGGTAAATCTTGTTGATAGTTACGCAACTATTAAGAACGGTGAAGTTTGGCTTTTAGGCGTTCATATAAGCGAATATAAACAAGGAAATATTAATAATCACAACCCAACACGAGATAGAAAACTTTTATTAAATAAAAGTGAAATACGCAAATTGATTGGTAAAACAAAAGAAAAAGGTTTAACTTTAGTTCCTTTAAGAATGTATTTCAAAAATGGCAGAGTGAAAGTTGAACTTGCTTTGGCAAGAGGGAAAAAATCTTATGATAAACGTGAGACAATAGCGAAGAAAGATTTTCAACGTGAACAAGAACGCAGAATAAAATATTAAATTACTCAAGTTTATCAGTTGCATTAGAAAAGGGCTAATGCATTTCTTGATTTGTTGATTTTTATTTTAAGGTCCGAACTAATAGACACTCCCTCAAGGGCGTGTACAATAAAAAAATCCAATTTTTGATTGGGTTTTAGCAGCTTATTATATAACCATTAAACTTGAGTAAATTACTAATAAAAACTTTGACATTACCAAGTAAATTAAAGGAAAAATGAGTCAATTACACTTCCCTACTATAAATGAACAAATGGATCTCATAAAGCGTGGAGCTGTTGAGATTATACCAGAAGATGAGCTGGTTAAGAAAATTGAAAAATCAATTAAATCAGGTAAACCATTAAACATAAAGCTTGGCTGTGATCCAAGTCGTCCTGACCTTCATCTCGGGCATTCAGTAGTTCTTAGAAAACTTGCACAGTTTCAACAGCTTGGTCATCAAGCAATTTTAATAATTGGAGATTTTACAGGAATGATTGGAGATCCATCTGGAAGAAATTCTACAAGACCACCATTAACTCTCGAACAAACCCGAATAAATGGTCAGAGTTATTTTCAACAAGCATCAAAAATTTTAGATAAAGACAAAACTAAAATTGTTTATAATTCCAATTGGCTTAGTAAAATGACTTTTGAAGATGTAATTAAACTTGCATCAAAATATACTGTGGCGCGAATGCTCGAAAGAGATGATTTTACAAAGCGCTACAAAGCTGGCGAGCCGATTAGTATTCACGAATTTCTCTATCCGCTTGCTCAGGCAATGGATTCAGTAGCAATCCAAAGTGATGTTGAACTTGGCGGAACTGATCAGAAATTTAATTTGCTGGTTGGAAGAGATATTCAAAGAGAATATGGAGTTGAACCACAAGTAATACTTACTATGCCTTTGCTTGTTGGAACTGATGGAATTGAAAAGATGAGCAAGTCTTATGATAATTATATCGGAATATCAGATCCGCCAGAACAAATTTTTGGAAGGACATTATCAATTCCAGATCAATTGATTTATACTTATTTCGAACTTGCTACAGATGTATCAAACGAAAGATTAAAGCAAATTAAAACTGAGTTACAAGATGATAAAACCAATCCGCGTGATTTGAAACGTGAACTTGCACGAACTCTCGTAGCAATGTATTATGATGAAGCTGCAGCAATTAAAGCTCAGGAAGAATTTGATAAAATATTTATTAAGAAAGAAATACCTGATGAAATTGAAGAATTTATTATTGATGAAAACAAAGAAACCAATATTTTAGACCTGCTTATTTTAGTAAACTTTGCATCTTCAAAAGGTGAGGCAAAAAGACTTGTTCAACAAGGCGGAGTCTCAATCGATGGGAAAAAAGTTTTAGATGTACATCAAAAAATAAAAATTGAATCAGGAATGATTCTAAAATTAGGTAAACGAAAATTTCTCAAATTAATAAAGAAAGGGTAATGAAAATTGTATCTACCAACAAAAATTTTCTTTACAAAGGGTGTTGGCAAACACAAAGAATATTTAAGTTCTTTCGAATTAGCATTGAGAAATGCTAGAATTGAAATATGTAACCTTGTTTCTGTTAGTAGTATTTTCCCTGTTGGTTGCAAAAGAATTTCAGTTGAAGAGGGGTTAAAGTTAATTACCCCAGGTCAAATTACTCATTGCGTAATGGCAAGAAATTCAACAAACGAACCAAATAGATTAATTGCTGCTTCAATCGGAGTTGCAATTCCCTCTGATCCAAATGCATATGGTTACCTTTCCGAACATCATCCGTATGGTCAAACAGAAAAAGTTGCTGGTGAATATGCTGAAGACCTTGCTGCTACTATGCTGGCAACTACCTTGGGTGTTGAGTTCGATGCTGATAAAGATTGGAGTGAAAGAGAAGATATATATAAGATGTCAGGCAAAATCGTTCGTACTTTCAACATCACTCAATCTGCTGAGGGTGATAAAAATGGATTGTGGACCACAGTTGTAGCTGCTGGTATATTTTTACCTTAAATGTTTTTGGTTGAAAGCTGAAATTATATTCTTGATAGTATTTTTTAACTTTAATGCTTATTATTGATTTGTATGTAACAGATGTAAGACCGTGTTGATATATCTATTAAAGAAAGTTTAATTTGGAGCGGTATCTGAACATTTACCGCTCTTATTTTTAATATTCTTCTTTATTTTTATGTTGAAGAGGATCATCAAATAGCTATTAAACTTCTAACTGGCTATTTGATTGAAAAATCTCTTTCGGTTGATTTCTTTTTGTGTTCTTGATGATTTTTACTTCAATGAATGTTAAAGCTGAGTATCAGCCACATATTCTAAAATGGGTAATACTTGAACCAATATTTTTTAGAATTGTATTATTCCTTAGAGATTTTAACTTAATAAATTTATTCCATCCAATAATTTAATTTATATATTTGACACTCTGCTTCTTTATGTGGCCTACAAATGACTTTTCAAAGCAATGAAAAAATTGATGTTAAGAATAACTGGTTAATTAAAATCTTTACCAAATATTTCAAACTTAATCCTAACTACTAAGCTAAAGAATCTTTCATTAAAGAAAATGGTAAATGATACATCACACCCGTGTTCCTTAACTTATTGCCAAAAGAATCCTCAAATATTGTTTTTGCAATTGACTCAATTTCTGCTATAATTATAATTACTAGAGATGAAATTAAAATTATATCATCAATCATATTTATATCTTAGGTTTACCTGCTTTGTATTTCGCTTTACCTGGAATGGTTAAGTTATTCAAATGCCAAAATATGGTATATCTATTCTTCTTTTTTATGTAGAAATAAAAATACTTATTAGTGATTTCTATAAATTCCAACAGAGGTTTCATTAATATTTATTTTAGTGTTCAATTTTTGTTTCAACTATTAGAAAAAAAATTTTCTGATAAGTCCGTATATATGAATAATCAATGCTGATAAAAGACCAATAAGCATAGGTTCAATTTCAAAGAACATAGAATGTGCAAAATCTTTTCTTATTAAAAACCATAAACCACCAGATAGAAGTGCTAAAATCATTTCAATTAACATAATTTTTGAGTGTATTTTTAATTTCTGAAAATAAGAACTAATAATTGCAGGAATAATTGCGGGAATGAACAATGAACCTATTGTGTACCAAATTTCAACTACTGAAGGAATAAAGTAAGAAATGAATATTGAAATAATACCTGAAATTATTACTCCGATTGAGGTATAAAATCTAAGTTCTTTATCAGTGATATTTTCTTTAATTCGATAAAAAAAATCTCTTCCAATGGTAATTGCACTTAAAAAAAGAAAGCTTATAAGAGTTGAAATAATTGTAGCGAACAAACCTGCATAAAATATTCCCTTTATTCCTGGTGATAAAATATTTTCAGCAAGAAGTGGATAAGCCATAACAGGTTGCTCAAGATTTGGCAATAAAGCTCTTGCAAAAAGTCCAGTTGTTGTAGTCAAAAAATCAAATAAAAACCAAAAGAAGATTGAAATTATTATACCCCATTTTGCAACATTACCATTTTTTGCAGCATAAGCTCTTTGATGAAATCCAGGGTCAGCAAATGTCCATAATGCAATTAAAAACCAAACTATAATATAAGTCAAAGATGCATCACCTGTAAATTTTAAATGACTTTCTGGAAGCTTTTCGGTTAAAAATTCAACTCCCCCAAATGAATTATAACAAATTATAACAGCGACACCAAAGCCTATAAACATAACAAAAAATTGGAATGCATCGACATACACATTAGAACGAAAACCACCTTTAATTAAATATGAACCAGAAACAATAAAAGAAAAAATTATAGCAAGAAAAAAATCAATTTGAAATATTTCTTTTATTAAAGTAGCAGTCATAAGTAAATATGGTGCAGGTGAAACAAGTATAGATACTATAACTGCTGATAAAATTGTTACTTTCTTTCCATAAACTTCATATAGTTTGTCGGGAATTGTAAATAAAGATGCTTGACGAACTTTTTTAGCAAAGAAAATTGCAAACAAAAATGCAAAAAGGTAATAAGGAAATCCTTGAGTAAACCAGCTTAGTAAACCGTAACGATAAGTAAATTCACCAACCCCTAAAATTCCACCATACCAAGTCGATACTGTGACTAATACGAACAAAAACAAATTTAAATTTCTGCCCGCAAGAATATAATCCGTTGTATCTTTAATCTTAGTTGAAGAAACAAATCCAATAGTGAGAATAAGCAAAAAAAATATGGATAATATGATTATATCAAGTTGACTAAATGAGATCATTTCTTTTGATAAAATTAAAATCACGAATTATAAATATAACTCCGCCCTTTACTAAAATATTGACAGTATCCTTACTTGCTTCATTAGAAGTACTCTCCTTTTCTCCGAATGGTAGTGAAGAATTCTTAAGAGGATATTTTAAACCAAATGAAGTGATTTTTGTTTTTTTATTGAAACCAAAAATTGAAATAGTTTCTCCAATTTTTGACCTTAATGTTATTGACTTATTGGTTGGTAATAAGAAAGAATTATCAGCAATTATCTTGCATTGTATTTTATCATAAAATTTTAATACAATACTAAGATTTCCAATAGTATGGTCTAATCTATCACCTGTAACACCGATAAGAACTACATCAGTAAATTTTTTTTTAATTGCAAACTTTAAACATTTTTCAACATCAGTATCAATTTGTTTTTTAATATGAATTATTGTTGATTTATCAGAGTAGAATTTTAGAACTTCGGGTTTAATTGAATCAAGGTCACCAATTATAAAATCAGGGACCAACCCAAGTTTAAATGCTGAGTTGGCCCCTCCGTCTGCACAAATAATAATTGAGTAGCCTTTTGATTTGACAAAATCAATTACTCTTTTCGAGGTAGATTTTCCATTAGCAAGTATTATACATTTTTTCAAAATAACTTCCTTTATAAACCAATTTGAATTCCAAATATAAAATTTCTTTCAGCAGCGGGGAAAAATTCTTTACCAATTGCATAAGCTGAGTAAAGATTATCAAATATGTTATTTAACTGTAAAAATATTTTTGAATTATCGAGTGCATCAAAAATTCTAAAATCATAACTTCCATAAAAGTCAAACACGAAATAAGCATCATTAACATTGTCTTTATAATCTACAAAATTGTTATATAACCTAAGATACTCATTTAGTTTATTAGCAAAATTATCAGAATACATCCGTCCGACATATTTACCAGAAATTTTTAAGAATACATTATCTTTTTTATACTGAATTCCAAAGTTTGCTAACAAATCAGGGAATCCACCAATTGTATTACCACTTAAATCAATAACTAAACCTCTTTTACCAAAATAATTCCCTCTCTGAATTTTGTTAATACTATATGTAAAATTACCAAAGAGTGAAAGTTCATTAGATAAATTCAATATAGCACTTAATTCAACACCAGAGTGTAAAGTTCTATCTGCATTTCCTGTAATTGGTTGTCCAAATCTATCGACCTGACCACTTTTAACAATTTCGTTAATGAAAATCATATAATAAAAATTAATTGAAGCTAAAAAATTTTGATTATCATATGCAAAACCAATTTCAATATCGTTCATCGTTTCAGGTTTTACAAGTGGCTTAGAAAAATTGTAAGACCCATCGGAGTTTAGTTCGAATTGAGGAGTTTTACCTGCGCTGGATTCAGCTGCATCGTAATAATTTTTTAACCTTGGCTCTCTTGTAACTCTTGCAAGAGTTATAAAACCACTCAAATCTTTTGTAAATTTATAATTCAATCCTAGTCTTGGATTCAAGAATAAATCACTAATAGTAAAATTATTTCCAACATATCTTTCATTATAAAGCTTGTACCTATGATATGCCAATTGAATTTCAGATAAAATATTAAGTTTATCATTTACTTTATAGAATTTGTGAGCATAAAGTGAAGCAATATCTTTAGCACCATTATAATAATAATATCTATAATCTTTAGATATATTCGGAGGTAAATTTTCTGCATAGTTAATGCTTCCCCAGTGAATTGAACGATGAATTCTTAATTCACCTCCAAGAATCAATTCACCATTTTTATGAGATATGCTTAATCTTGGTATCCACCCGTATTGTTTATTTTCTACTTGAGCTCTGATAATTGCATTTGTTGGGGTAAAGTTAGTATCAAAGCCATTGGCACGCAATCTAAAATAATCATCATAAAAAACTGACCAGGAGCCATCATAATCAAAAAATCCTTCACCAATTATCAGGAATAAAGCAGAGTTAAATTTTGCATTATCATTTATTTTAATTTCATTTAGTAACTCAAAATGTGGTTGAGAGAAATTCTCAATTTCTTCGGCACGCCGAGTAACTGTGTATGTATATTTATTTCCGTCAGCTTTCCAATCAGAAAAATTGTCTCTTCTAAGTTTTTTATCTTTTACAGCAAACTTGGCAACGCCAGTATATGCCAATCCGTCTGAAACCGGTCCACCATAAAAGTTAAATTGTGAAATTAAATTATCATCAAATCTTACAGCGGAAAAATGATATGAATTAAATTTGACCCAAGATAAATTTCTATAACCTGAACTTAATATTTGTGATAGTTTTGCATAGAAAGAATATTTATTATTTATCAATCCACTCGAAAAAGAAGCACTGTATTTTCTTGTGTGATAACTACCGAACGCCGACTTTAAATTTAACTTTGATTTATCTGAAAAAGGTGATGTAATAATATTAATTGAACCACCAATTGCAGGATAACCAATAACACCACTACCTGAACCTCTTTGAACTTGAATTAATTCAGTGCTACCAAGAAGATCAGAAAAATCATGCCAGTAAACATTATGATCTTCAGGATCGTTCTGAGGAATTCCATTAATTGAAACAGATATTCTTCTCTGGTCAAATCCTCTAATACTAAGATAATTATAGCCTATACCGTTTCCATTTTCAGAATAAAAAGTAGTTGATGGTAGTTGACTTAAGTATTGTGGAAAATCTTGAACAACATAATTTTTTTGAATCTCTTCGCGTTTAATTTTTTCAAAGGTTAGTGGCGTAATACCTTTCTTACCAATGCTTGCTTCAACAAAGACTGTTTGTGAAGGTAAGATTATTCTTTCAAGGGGAAATGTTTTTTTAGACTCGATAAGATTGACAGGCATCCTAAATTGTTTGTAACCCAAAAAACTTATGATTAAAGTATCTGAGTCACTATAAAAATTGAGTGAGAATTCACCTTGTTGATTAGTAGTAGTACCTAGCTTTGAGCTTAGTAAAAAGACATTTGCATTCTGTAGTGGTTTAAGAGATTCAGAGTCTAGAACGACACCTGAAATTTCTTTTAGTTGAGCAAAAATTGAATGAGCCAAGAACAAAAAAAGAAGAATGAATTTACTTTGCATATTATCCTCCAAATAGTTTATTGTTAATAAAAAAGCCGTTTAGGAAACGGCTCAAAGTAAATCATTCTTCAAGCCCGTTTCCCTACGCTGGCATTACCCAGATCAGGTTCAAGGGTATCATCTCAGATATTCCACAATTGATTGTGGAATAACACCCCTAACGGCTATAGTTATTTAGTTAGTTTATTTTTATTCTATTTTGAGTTTCTCTCCAATTTTAATTTTGCTATCACTAATATTATTAATTTGTTTTAATCTTATAATGGAAATATTATATTTCTTAGCAATTGAATAAAGTGTTTCTCCCGATTTTACAATATGAAACTTTGAATTATTATTGTAATTTTTTTTCGATTTGGACTTAAAATTTGAATTATTGTTTGAATTAGAATTATCATCGTTCTCAAACTCATTAAAGTTATTCGAAAAAATCTTAATTCTACTCCCAGCTAAAACTTGGCTATTCTTAAGATTATTCCAAGCAACAATATCAGATACTTTTACATTAAATTTTTTAGCAATTAAACTAAGTGTCTCTCCTTTCTTAACTTTATAATAAGTTAAGTTTGCAGATGATTTACTGGTATTATCACCATAAGCAATAAGAGACGGATTTTGATTTGTTATAATTTTCAGATTTTGACCAACAGTAATAGTATTTGAGGAAAGATTGTTCCATTTCTTTATATCTTTAATCGATACACCAAACTTTTCTGCGATCTCACCAAGCGAATCAGCTCTTCTTACTTTATACTTAAAAGTATTCGAAGCAATTGGGTTATTCTCCTTAATGGAATTTCTATTATCAGTATATATTTTCAATCTTTGACCACTAAAAATTTTATTATTCGACAAATTATTCCAGTCTCTAATTTGTTCAATAGTTACACTATAAATTGATGCAATTTGTTTGAGACTCTCACCTCTTTTAACCTTATGATATACGAATGAAAAATTTGTTAGATTAGTTCGTTCAACTTCAATATTATCAATTGTTGGATCATCATTTAGATTTGCATAGTATTTTTGTTGTGATTCGGGGACATAAATTGTTAATATCTCTCCTACCCTAACTGAGCGAGTATAAGGAATATCGTTCCAATTTCTAATATCACTGACTCTACAATTAAAAATTTCAGCTATTCCTAATAAACTATCATTTTTCTTTACCCTATATTGAATAGGTGCATAATTTTTAGGAATAATTTTATTTGATTCTTCGTCTAAAACTTCAATTTTATTATTCTCAGCAAAATCTTCTGACTCTGCGTCAACGGAATTATTATCTGTATCAGTAAATGTAGAATTTCTTACAATTATATTATTTGTGTTTAAATTCTCTTTAATTAATGATTCATATGGGGAGACATAATCTGAATTGCTGTCTGAGGCTATTTGAGTATCAGTATTATTAGCAAACTCAATTTCATTTGAGTTTACTAACATTGGAATTTTTAATTTGAAACCTTTTTTAAGTTTGGTCTTAGTAGTCAAATTATTAGCATCTGCTAATTCATACTTTGAAACACCGTATTTAGCTGCAATTTTTGAAATTGTCTCTCCTTTTCTAACTGTGTGAACAATATAAGTTCGCTTTGCATAATCTGGAATATTTTTAAGATTTTCAGCAAATTGATTGAATGAACCTTTTGGAATTTTTAATGGATAACCGCCTGGATAATTCATAGGAGTTGATAATTGTGTTAACTCAGGATTCATATCCTGAATTGTTTGTAAATCAGTTCCAGCTGCTGATGCTAAAAATCCTAAATCAATTGCACCATTAACATAATAAACATCATATTCATAAGGCTTTTCATAAACAATGTTTGTAAAACCGTATTTTTCTGGTTCCATTGCAATTAGTGAAACAGCGATATAAATTGGGACATAATTTCTTGTTTCTTTAGGTAAAAACTTTCGAATTGTCCAATAATTGTAAGAATTTGCTCTGTTAATTGCTCTACGAACTCTTCCTTCGCCACAATTATATGCTGCTAATGCAAGATACCAATCACCTAAAGAATCATATAAATCTTTTAGGTGTCTCGCAGCTGCATAAGTAGATTTAACGGGATCTCTTCGTTCATCATAAAAAAAATCTGTTTGTAATCCATATAAATTACCCGTTGATTTTATAAACTGCCACAAACCCACAGCAGAAGCCCACGAACGGGCTGTTGGATTTAGTCCACTTTCCATCATACTTAAATATAGCAATTGAAGTGGAACTCCTTCTTCAGTAAATATTTTAGACATCATTGGAAAATATTTTCCTGACCTTGACAACCATCTTGACATTGCATCTCTACCACGATTGGTAAAATAATCAATCCATTGCTCAACATAAGTATTAACCTCTAAGGGGATATCTGCAGGAACTATGAATTTGCTTGTAAGGTTCTCATCAGTTAAAGAAATTTCATCTGACGAAGTTGAGAATTTTTTCATCCATTCGTTGTAAGCAGAAATTGAAATTCCCTCTGGAAGAACAGATAAACCTTCAATATAAGATTTATAATCCTCAATAATTGCACTTTCTAATTCCTTGTAAGCTTTATTATTTTCTATACCAGGATAATAACTTAAGTTATTTATTATTCTTAGAGCATTTTCATAGTTTTCAACAGTTTCATTTATACTATTTAATTCTTGCTTTTTTAGTGCAGTTAAATAGAATTGTCTTGCTTCTTCTAATAACTCGGAGACTATACCAATTTTTATTTGAACTTGTTCATCAGATTTTTGATTGGTGATTTCCTTTAAGCTACAACCCCAAATTATTAAAACAGAAATTGTTAAAACAAGTAAACTATTTTGCATTAAAATACTCCGAATAATTTTAATTGCAATATAAATTTTCTATTAAGATTTTACAAGAATAAATTTACTTAAATTTATTAACTTTAATAAGTTATCTCATTATGAAACTAATAAAAGAAAATTTTTTAGTTAAATCATAGTTCAAAAGATAAGGAACTAATTTTTGATTATTGCTAATTAAACACAAAAAATAATTCTATCATTAAACATAACATTTAATATCTTCAAATTTTTTTTGAACTTTTTATATAAGAATATAATTTTTAATTTAGTTTGTTAGAAGAAATAAAATTATGAATACACTTAATCAAATTTATTTTATTGACTTCTACAATTCCCTTTTAGATGGAGATAAACAAAAATGCTATGATATTGTTAATTTTCTTTTAGAAGATGGGCATTCAATTTTAGATATTTATGTTGATTTGTTTCAGAAATCTTTGTATAGAATTGGTAAGCTATGGGATCAAAGAGAATTGTCAATTTCCGAAGAACATATGGCCTCAAATATTATCTCATCACTTATTGAAAGATTCTCACCCGAACCCAGCAGGAAAAGAGAAGAAAAAGTTATTGTAACTTGTATTGATAAAGAATTTCACGAAATAGGAGCAAAAATGGTTACTAAAGTTTTTGAATTAAATGGATTTAATACTTTTTTCTTAGGTGCAAATGTTCCAACAAAAGAAATCTTAAAATTTGTCAGACAAATTGAACCATATTTTATTGCTATATCGTGGAGTTTATACTTAAATCTTTCAAGGTTCCTTGATGTTGTTGATAATTTGGATAAAATTTTTGCAAACAAAACTATTTTTGTTGGCGGGCAAGCTTTATCAGAGAATTCAGATCAATTCCTTAAAAAGTTCACTAATGTAAAATATATTCCTACTGTTAAAGATTTGCATCAAGTTTTACTTAATTATTAAATTATAGATAATCAAATCAATTCAAAATTAGTCTATTCTTTATTATAAAAAATTTTTACTAAATTATTTAGGAAAATATCAATTTATTTATAAAGTATGAGTATATTAATTTTTGTTCTAATTTTGATTTTTCTCTTTTTAAGCAAAAAATATTTTAAGAGAATTAAAAAAAATAAAAATCTAGATAAAATATTATTAGAAGATATCCTTAAATCCATATATAATTTTAATCAACAAAATAAAGATTGTAGCGTAGATGATTTGAGTAACAATCTTAAAAAATCAAATAGACAAATTCAAAAATCAATTGATAAAATAATTAATCATCAATTAGCTGAAAAAATTGGTAAAAATATTTTACTTACCAAAACTGGAAAGGAATATGCATTAAAAATAATTCGGTATCATAGACTTTATGAAAAATATCTATCAGAAAAAACTGAATATAAAGAATCTGATTGGCACAAGTTAGCAGAAGAATATGAACATAATTTTAGCTCTGAAGAAGCCGATAAATTAGCAGCGGAAATAGGAAATCCAGTTTTTGACCCACACGGAGATCCTATTCCCACATCTGATGGTCAACTACCAGATGAAAAAAGTATTCCCTTCACTGAACTAAAAACTAATGATGTTGTTGTTATTACTCATATTGAAGATGAACCTTCTGATATATATAATAAAATTATATCAAAAGGTATCTATAAAGGCATACAGATAAAATTTTTAGGTAAATTCAATAATGAATATGCATTCTATGCAAATGATAAACTATGTTCATTAACAACTCAGGAAGCTCAAAATATAAATGTTGGAATACCAAAACTTGAAAAGCTACATTTTGGTGTATTAAAAAAACTATCTACACTTTCAATTGGAGAAAAAGGTAAAATAATAGGTATAGCAAAATCTCTTAAGGGCAAACAAAGAAGAAGACTTATGGATATGGGTATTGTACCAGGCACAATCATAGAA
>Ga0308389_1000664_pt1 | contig 25103 bp, 20 predicted proteins | sample Hotspr2Sample148_FD_202362 | JGI IMG/M metagenome (GOLD analysis project Ga0308389, IMG submission 202362) | Hot spring phototrophic mat microbial communities from Mushroom Spring, Yellowstone National Park, Wyoming, United States - 20040719_148 ... | reverse complement strand
TGAGTATTCTTCATTTGGATTTTTAAAGTTATCTGAATATATAGTTAATAATATGGATTTTGAAAGAGCAAGAAAGATTTCATCTTTGGCAAAAAGAACTTGCAATGATAATGTATTAAAAAAATATATTGATTATTATTATAAAAAAATTGATTGGTTCTTCATTAATTCAAAAAAAATCTTTTAAGGAAATGAATTTATCAGAAAAAATTCTTGAACTTGAATTTCTTAATGAGTTTACTAAACTGGCTTCAGTAGAGGGAATTAAGCTTTATTTAGTTGGTGGATTTGTGAGAGATTTAATAATGAATAAAGCAAGAAATGATTTAGATATTTTAGTAATAGGTAACGGTCCTGAATTTGCCAGAAAAATTGCTGATAGGCTCGGTGTTAAAAATGTTGTAATATATAAAAATTTTGGAACAGCAAATTTTAATTATAAATATTATAAATTAGAATTTGTAGGTGCAAGAAAAGAGTCTTATGATAGAAAAAGTAGAAATCCTATTGTTGAAGAAGGTTCTTTTGACGACGATATAAGCAGGAGAGATTTTACAATAAATTCAATTGCAGTTTCACTAAATAAGGAAGATTTTGGAAATGTAATTGATAAGTTTAATGGAATTGAAGATATTAGAAAAAAGTTAATAAAAACACCTATCGATCCTCTAATAACATTAAATGATGATCCGCTTCGAATATTAAGAGCTTTTAGATTTGCAAGTCAATTGAAGTTTAGTGTAGATAATTCAATTATTGAAGCTTCAAAAAAGTTAAAGGAAAGATTAAAAATTGTATCGCAGGAAAGAATTACTGAAGAACTATTAAAAATTCTTCAGACCGAGTCACCCTCTATTGCTTTAGAATTACTTTATTACTCAGAAGTTCTTGAGATAATTTTCCCTGAATTACATAAACTGGCAGGAGTTGAACAAATAAATGAATATCATCACAAAGATGCATTTTTTCACACTTGTGAAGTTGTCGATAATATTTCAAAATATACAAATGATGTTTATTTAAGATTTGCTGCACTAGTCCACGATATTGCAAAACCAATTACAAAAAAATTTGTTGAAGGGGTTGGTTGGACATTTCATGGACATGAAGAACTTGGAGCAAGAATGATTAAAGGTATCTTTAGAAAACTAAAACTTCCATTTAATAAAGTTGATTATGTTGAAAAATTAGTTAGATTGCATTTAAGACCTATTGCATTAGCTAATGAAAAAGTTACTGACTCAGCCATTCGAAGATTGATTGTTCAAGCAGGTGATGCACTAGATGATTTAATTATTCTATGCAAAGCCGATATAACAAGTAAAAATCCTCTAAAAGTTGAAAAATATCTTGACAACTATAATAAAGTAATACAAAGAGTAAAAGAAGTAGAGGAAAAAGATAGGCTACGTTCTTTCCAATCCCCGGTAAGAGGTGAAGAAATAATGAGAGTTTGTAATATTCCACCAGGGAAAACAGTTGGACTAATTAAATCAGCTATTGAGGAAGCTATTATTGAAGGTGTTATACCTAATAATTATGAAGCAGCTTATGAATATTTCTTAAAAGTCAAAGATCAATTTTTGAACTACTCTAAATCTTAACTTGTTGTAAAAAGTTATTTATCATACCAATAATTTAATTTTTTTGCCGTTTATAATTTTTTAGTTAAACAAGTTTTTTATTTGAATATTTTAACAATAGCATTTTTTAATTTACTGGAGAAATGATGAAATATATTAAGTGTTATTTAAGCATATTATTCTTTTTAACAATAAACAATATAAATTCTCAAACAAAAATCAGTCTTAATGATGCTATCTCAATAGCAATAAAAAATAATACAATTTTGAATCAAGCAAAAAATAACATATTAACTCAAGAATCTTCATTAAAATCTGCTTATGGTAATCTTTTCCCATCAATAAGTGTTCAAGGTTCGTGGAGCTGGGAGCGAAATCAACAGGCAGGTTCAACAAGATTTTTTAATGGAATTCCTTTTTTCATTCCACCAATCACTACTGAATCAAGAGGTTTTTTTGCTGGCTTAAATTCTGATGTGATTTTATTCGATGGACTTGCAAATTTAGAGAATATTAATCTTAATAGAAATAATTTGTCTTCGATTAAACTGAATTACGAATATTTGAAACAGCAAGTTGCGTTAAATACTATGGTTAAATATTATATGTTTATGACTCAAAAAGAACTATTGAAAGTGAGAGAAGAAAACCTTAAAAAGCAAAGAATAAATTTTCAGATGATTGAAGAACGAAATCGATTGGGGGCTGCAACTCTTGCTGATTTGTATCAACAACAAGTTGAATTAGGTAATGCAGAGTTACAGCTAATTAATCAAACTTTAGAGGTTGAGAAATCCAAAAATGATTTACTTATCTTTCTTGGATTAGATATTACAGAAGATTATATAATTGAAGATACTTCATTGGTTAATATCAATCTTGATGACTTTGAAGTATTTGAAAAGGATTTCTCTAATTTACAATCTAAAATTAGTGATGCATATAATAATCGTTTAGATTATAAAAGTAAATTGTTTGAATTAAAATCTACATTAAATTCTATAAACATTGCTAATGCAGGGCATTTCCCAACTTTATTTGGCTCCCTAAGTTTTTCAAGTTTCTCAAATAATTTTGATGATTTGTTTGATTCTAAATCAATATCAGCTGGATTGAGAATTAATATCCCAATTTTTTCAAATTTTAATATAAGTAATAGAGTTCAAATTGCTGAAGTTCAATCAATGAATAAAAAACTTGAATTGAATGAACTTGAGAGAAAAATCAAACAAGAAATAACTCAAACATATAACTCACTTTTGGCTGCAAAAAAATCTTATACATTATCACGAAACAATATTAAAGCCGCTGAAGAAAGATTAAAGATTGAGCAAGAAAAATATAACTTAGGTTCGGGTAGATTATTAGATTTACAAATTGCTAACACTGCTTTTGTTGTTGCTCAAACCGATTTTGTTAATTCACAGTATAATTATTTAATTACAAGCCAGCAAATAAAATTTTATTTAGGGATTCTTGATTTATCAAAATTTGATGTTAAAGGAGATTAAAAAATGCCTAACAATACAAACAAAAAGTTAAAGAAAAAAATATTCATTTTCGGTGGTCTCGGATTACTTTTAATAATTTTAATAACAGTTGCTATTGCCTCTGCAAGTAAAGAAGAAATAATTTTAGTAACTACTGAAAAAGTTGAAAGAAGGACATTAACTCAAAAAGTCGCTGCAACTGGTAAGATTCAACCTGAATTTAAAGTAGTAATTACACCTGAGGTAACAGGTGAAATAGTTGAACTTCCAGTTAAAGAAGGTGACAGAGTAAAAAAAGGTCAGCTTCTTATAAGAATTAAGGGCGATCAGTATAAAGCTCAAAAAGAAAGGCTTGAAGCTAATCTTCAATCAGCAAAATCAAACCTAAAAATTAGAGATGCTGAATTGAGGAGAATAGAATCTGAATTAAGAAGAGTTAAGGAACTTCATGATAAAAATTTGGTTAGTGATGCTGAACTTGAAATAATTCAAACTAATTATCTTTCTGCTAAAGCCTCATATGAATCAGCAGTTGCAATGATTACTCAAAGCGAAGCACAATTACGTGAAGTTCTTGAGATGTTATATAAAACTACAATTTACTCTCCTTTGGATGGAATTGTTACAAACCTGAAAGTTGAAGTTGGGGAAAGAGTTTTAGGAAGCAATTTTACTCAGGGTACTGAATTGATGACAGTGGCAGATTTGAATAATATGGAAGCAGTTGTTGATGTTGATGAAAATGATGTTGTCTTAGTTTCAATAGGTGATACCGCAGAGATAAAAGTTGATGCAATTCGTGATAAAATTATTAAAGGAATTGTTACTCAAATTGGAAATAGTGCTAAAACAAAGGGTTTTGGAACTCAAGAAGAAGTCGTGAATTTTGAAGTGAGAATTAAACTAATTGATTTGGATGAAAGATTGAGACCAGGAATGTCCTGCACTGCTGATATCTCAACTGAAACAGTCGAAAACGTCTTAAGTGTTCCAATTCAAAGTGTTACTGCAAGAATAGACATCAAAGATGATAAAGAAAACGAAACATTAGCTGATAATAAAAACTACAGCAATCTCAAAGAACCAGATGAAATTGTTTTCATTGTAGAGAATTTAGTAGCAAAAGCAGTAAAAGTAAAAACAGGAATTAGTGATGATAATTATATAGAAATCAAGTCTGGTCTCAATGGTGGCGAGGTAGTTATTTCAGGTAGTTACAAAGCAATTTCAAATGATTTGAAGGACGGCTCAAAAGTCAGAGTCGAACAAAAGAAAAAAGATGATAGGAACAAGAACTAATATGAATATCATTAAAATCGAACATATATCAAAAATTTACAAAGTTGGTTTAGAAGAAGTTCACGCTTTGAGGGATGTATCGTTAAGTATCGATAAGAATGAATATGTAGCAATTATGGGACCGTCGGGTTCTGGTAAATCTACTTTAATGAATATGCTTGGCTGTCTTGATACACCAACTTCTGGTTTATACTTATTCAAAGGTGTCAGTGTTAGTGAAATGAGTGATAATCAATTAGCTAATATTAGAAATAAAGAAATTGGATTTGTTTTTCAAACTTTTAATTTGCTTGCTCGTTATGATGCAATACATAATGTAGAATTACCTTTAATTTACGGTGGGGTTCCAAAAGAAGAAAGAAGAGAGAGAGCAAAACGTGCACTAATTGATGTTGGACTTGGAGATAGAATGAATCATAAACCAAATGAACTTTCTGGTGGGCAAAGACAAAGAGTTGCAATTGCTCGTGCGTTAGTTACTAATCCATCTATAATATTAGCAGATGAACCAACAGGAAATTTAGATTCAAAAACTGGTGAAGAGATAATGGCATTGTTTCAGGAAATTCATCAAAAGGGGAATACAATTATTCTTGTTACACATGAAGAATATATTGCAGAACACGCCGCAAGAATTATTAGATTAAGAGATGGATTAATTGAAAAAGATGAATTTGTTGAAAAAAGATTTACTAATACATTGAATAAAAATCAAGAAATATGAGAATAATCTTACTCGAACTCAAAGAAGGTTTAACAATTGCATTAAAAGCAATAATATCTAATAAAATCAGATCGCTTTTGACGATGTTGGGTATTTTTATAGGCGTAGCAGTTGTAATTACAATGTCTACCGCAATAAAAGGAATAGATAATTCATTTAAAGAAGGAATTAGTTCGCTTGGAACAGATGTGCTTTATATTGATAAATGGGCTTGGTTCACTAATGTTGAATGGTGGAAAATGAGAAATAGAAGAAATATCACAATGGAAGAGTTTTATAAATTCAAAAATTTAGTAAGGCTTCCTAAAGCTATTGCACCAGTTACTAACACAATTCAGCCCATAAAATATAATGAACGTAGAGTGGATAATGTATTTGTTAATGGCTCTACTGCTGATTATATAAAAACAACTAATTTTACTTTTGAACAAGGCAGGTTCTATTCAGAAATTGAAAGTAATGCAGGAAGACAGGTTGCAGTTATTGGAAGTGAAATTGCCAAAAAACTTTTTCCTAATATGAGTGCATTGGGAAGAACAATTAAAATCGGAAATTTTAATTATAAAGTTGTTGGTGTTCTTGCTGAACAGGGAAGTTTTATATTAGGACCTTGGAATCCTGATAATCAAGTCTATATCCCAATAGAAACAATATTCAAAAATTTCTTTAACAGGTCATTTAAAACAATTACTATAAATGTTCGTGCAAATGGTCCTGAAATGGTTGATGAAACTAAATCTGAAATTGAAGGTGTTATGAGAAAGGTTAGGGGTTTAACCTATAATCAAGAAAATGATTTTTCTATCAATCAACAAGAAGGATTACAACAGAGTTATAACTCAATTGTTGGTGTTATTCAAATTGCTGGATTGTTTATCACAAGTTTGTCTTTATTTGTAGGAGCAATTGGAATTATGAATATTATGTTCGTTTCTGTTAAAGAAAGGACAAAGGAAATTGGTTTAAGAAAAGCTATTGGTGCTAAAAAGAGAGCTATTCTTTCTCAATTTTTATTAGAGTCTTCTGTAATATGTTTTATTGGTGGTTTAGCCGGACTTATTGCAGCAATAATAATTAGTTTATTGATTAATCAATTTGTCCCTACTTCAATCCAGATTGATTCAATCATTATAGGAATTGGAGTATCATTGATTACAGGTATTATTTCTGGATTTGCTCCTGCTTATACAGCTGCAAATATGGATGCAGTTGAAGCATTACGATACGAATAAAAATAGAATATTAAAATGAAATTATCACAAATATTTATTCAATCTCTACAATCGATTAGAACTAATAAATTAAGAACATCTTTGACAATTCTTGGAATTGTTGTTGGTATTTTTTCCATTATTGTCATAATGACAGTAATAACTATGTTACAAATAAGTATTGAAGAAGGTTTGTCTCAATTAAATAAAAATACATTTCAAATTCAAAAAAACGATCCTACTATTGGAAGCGGGCCAAGGTTTCGTGCACAAAGACCTGACATCACTATTGAAGATATGTACAGACTAAAAGAAATGTTGAAGGATGCTAAATATGTAGCAGCTGAACAATGGCAATTTGGTAAAGTTATTAAATATAGAAATCGTGAAACTAACCCTAACATACAGATAGCTGGAATTACAGTCGAAGCTATGAAAACAAACAATTGGAACATTGAGAAAGGTAGAGAACTTAGAGATTTTGATGTTCAATACTCTGCTGATGTTTGTATTTTAGGAAAAGATGTTGTTGAGAAGTTATTTCCTAACATAAACCCAATTGGTCAATATGTTAGAGTAGATAAAAAAAATCTTCTAGTAATTGGTTTATTAGAAAAACAACCTTCTTTATTCGGACAAAGTAGAGATAATGTTGTCATTTTACCTATAACAACTTGGCAAAATATGTTTGGTAAATATGGAAGAACAGTCAATATCACTGTAATGTCTTATGGAAAAGAAGATTATAATGATCTTATAGATGCTGCTATTGGACATATGAGAACAATAAGAAAATTAAAACCATCCGAAAGTAATAACTTTTATATTTACAGTAATGAATCTTTAATAGGACAAGTAAATGATATTACTGAACCGATAAAAATTGGTTCAATTGCTGTTTCTTTAATTGCGCTTATTGCTGCAGGAGTAGGAATAATGAACATTATGTTAGTATCAGTAACAGAAAGAACAAGAGAGATTGGAATACGAAAATCTTTAGGGGCGAGAAAAAATTGGATACTCTTACAATTTTTATTTGAAGCTGTAATTTTATGTCTAATTGGTGGTATTGTTGGTATAATTTTAGGCGTAGGAATAGGAAACATTGCAGGTAGTTATTTAAACGCACAAACAGCAATTCCATTTGATTGGGTAGTAATTGGAATCCTTTTATGTATTATTGTTGGCGTTGCCTTTGGGACATATCCTGCTTATAAAGCCGCTAATTTAGACCCAATTGAAGCTTTGAGATACGAATGATATGATTTCATTTAATTATAACTTAACATCTAATTGTAAACCTATCCTATTGTCTATATTTCCTTCTATTTTATTGTTCCCTGAACTCAAAAACTTCTCATTAGGCTTATAAGTTTCTGCATACTTGAATGATATAATAAAATTTTTGTGGAGTTTATATTTGACTAAGAAGTAGTATCTTATTCCTTCACCATATAAAGCAACATTAGAAAATACTCCAGTAAGGTCATTTTCAAACTCGTAAACAGTACTATTAAACGATTGAGTTTCAAAAAATATTATTCTTCCATATAAAGATAAGTTTTTAGAAGGAGTGTATTTAATATCCTCATATGCTAAAAATCCTTTTTCAAATAAATTTATTTTCTTAATAGTGTATGTATTCATTTCTAACCTTGTTCGAAGTTTTAAGTTCTTGCTAAGTATATAATCAAATTCAGCTCTATATGAATTTCTAATTCTTTCACTAATAATTTTTTGATTATTAATACGCTCAGTTACTTCTTTATTTTCGTTTTTAAATCTCAAATGTATTTCAAGTTCCTTCATTAATTTTTTTCTATAACTTACATAAAGTTCATCACCAATTGATGGTACAGGATTCTCAAATGTTGAATGTGGAAATTTGAATTTATCAAAATAAATACTGAATAATCCTAAATTTGAGTTATATTTAATTCCAGAATAAATACCTATTTCATTCTTTGTTTTTCCTGATTGCTCACCGAAAGCATAAGAGTGTAAGTTATTAAAGTTTGCAGGGTAATACCTTACAGAAGTAGCAAAATGAATTTTAGAAGTAGGTGAAATGATTAAACCGCTATAAAATGCAGTCTCTTTACTATCATTAGCAATTTCTCCAAAAATATTAATTAAGCCAAAACGATTATCAAAGTCGAATGAATAAAAAAGAAATTTATTCCCATAAATATCATAATAATTATTTTTTTGCAATGGATGAGAAAGATTTGAATTATAAATCGTTACTCCAAATTTATTGTTTTGATAAGGCTCATATTCAAGTCTTGAACCTACTACAATTTCCTTTGCTGAATTTTTATTTAATAAATCTCTTTTGGTTAAATGTAATCCAGTTTTATAAATAGATTTTATTTCCTGAGATAGTGAATCAATGCTGGCATCAAATCCTTTTGAAGAATAAAATGAAGATAGAGTCAAATCACTTAATTTAATAGAAATTGCAGCACCTCTAAAAAATCCGTATTCAGTAGCACTTGTATAAGGTCTGATATTTTTAGATTTTCTTTTAATAGGAATTATTGCATCTGTGCCTTTAGAGAATGCATAAGAACTCCATAAAATTAATCCCTGACCGATTTCAAGATTATAATCACCCAAAATTAAATTTTTAATAAAACCATAATTTTGTATTGATATATGATATGATAAAAAATCGGTAAAACTATTTTCACCAGCATCTTTATCAGTTATAACACCGATTTGAAATTTTTTTGATTGCTTTAATATTATCCTGTTAAAAGATTTAAGAGGTGAGCCTAAATATTTTCCATTTTTGAAACCTTCACGTTTTTGCAAATCGTAATTTAATCTGTTTCTTATTTGAATATTAAAATTAAAAAATTCTTTTAACCAATTTTCTTCTTTATCAATTTTTATATCACCATTGATTTTAGCAGTGTTTTCCTCCACGGTCAAAAATGGAAGTATTTTTTCAACAAGCTCAATATCTAAACCTTGAACTGAAAACAATTCGTTCTTACTAATAAATTTTCCAAATTTTTTTCTATGCTCCAAAATCAATTTAGCGGATGTATAATCAATAAATGGTATAGATTTTAATTCTTGTAGTTCAGCTGAATTTATGTCTACAGGATTTAGCAAAAATTGTTCGATTAAATTATAAATGTCTGTTTCAGAATCTTCTATCATTAAGTCATCAAATATATCATCAATTTTCTCTTCTTGTTCAATTAAGAGAGTATCATTAATTTGAGTAAAATTAGTTGTTGAGAAAGTTATTATTAAAAGAAATATTAAGTATAACATTTTCAATTAGGTAGGTTCAAAAATTGCTGAATTAATTTCTTTCTGTTTGTTTCAACATTAAATGAAATTATAAGTCCAACCTGATGAGTTAATCCTAAATCACTATGAGAAAAAATTGCATAATCAAGGCTAAAAGAAGAATAATTTATCCCAATACCTGCAGTGTATTTTGAGGGATTGTTGGAAAAACCACTTCTAATGGAAAGATTATCTACCAAATCATAATCTATTCCAAAATTAAAAGTAGGCTTGAAATTATAATCTTTTTGAACTGATATATTAGCTGCTAATTCTGGAAGTATATCATAACTAAATCCAAAATCAAAAGAAGTTGGTTTTTGACTCTTCTCATCGGAAAATGTAGCACGGTTGATATTGTTAACAAAAAATCCAAATCGAAAATTATTATGTATATATATCAATGCTCCAACATTTAAATAGAATGAATAGTCATTACCGTAATTTTTGATATTCAAAGAATGGAAATTAAATGTTAAACCATAAAAAAATCTTTTGAGATAAATATTAGAATATGATAGTGCTAATTTTGATTCTCGATACAATTCGAATCCATAAGACATAGCACCTATTGTAAATGAGCCCAATGATGTTGGCTCGTGATAAGCAACATAACCATTAGCTAATTCTGATAATCCAAATGGAGCAGGGGAGTAATAAATTCCAATCTCTCTCCAATTTATTTGTGCCAATCCAGCAGGATTGTTAAATATTGCAAATACATCATTACTTAGTGCTACATCCGAATTTGCGAGGGAAATTTGTTTTGCACCAGGATTTAATTGAGAGAAAATTATTTGATTTGCTATTAGTAAAAATATGATTATAAATTTCATAGTAGAATAATTAAATTACTTAAGTAAATATATTTTTATATCACAAAATAAAGTTTTGGTAAAAAATGAAAAAACTTATTTTATTATTACTTATAATTTTTTTAAATAAAATCAATGGTCAGGAATTAAATTGTAATGTAACAGTAAATTATGAAGGTTTACAGATCAGAAATCGTGAACTTTTAGCTGATTTTGCACAAATCATTGAAAACTATCTCAATAACACTCAATTTACAGATGAACCTTGGGAAGGAGAAAAAATTGAGTGTAGTTTTAATATTTTTTTCACAGGCGCCTCAAGTGATATTGATTATTCAGCTCAAGTGGTTATTGTCAGTACTAGACCCGTTTATAAAAGTGAAAAAAAATCTCCAATGCTAACAATAAATGATGCAAATTGGAGTTTCAAGTATGAAAGGGGGCAACCTCTATACTCAAATCAGGCAGTTTATGATCCAATTACAAGTTTTCTTGATTTTTATGCTAATCTAATTATTGGATGGGATTGGGATTCTTGGAGTGAATTTGGTGGTAATCTCAATTATCAAAAAGCTTTCAGTATAGCAAATTTAGGAATGACTAGTAATTTCAGAAAAGGATGGGAACGAACAAGTGAAGCTTATAATCGAACTAGATTAATTGATGATTTACTAAACGAAAAATTTAGACCATTTAGAGAAGCTTTTTATGAATACCATTATGGACTGGATTATTTTCAGGTTGATAAAAATCAGGCACAAAAGCATATCGTTAATTTAATCAATGTTCTTTTTGATTTACGAACAAAAGTCGATATTAATAATGTTTTAATTAGAACTTTTTTTGATGCAAAATATGGTGAGATATCAGATTTATTAAAAGATTATCCTGATAAATCAATAGTTGATAAATTAAAAAGAATAGATCCTGCGCATATTTCAAAATATAACGAATTATTAAAGTGAGTTAAATTAAAACTTAAGTTCCCAAATTCTGTATTTCTTATAAATTGCTGCGTTCAATGCTTCTGCTCCTCTAATCATCATATCATTATCTTCTAGTATCCAGCTTGCTTCTCCTAAATTTATTCCTAATCGGTGAGCTCTGTTAAGAATTTCCCAATAAAAAACTGCATCCAACCCCTTTTTCTGATACTCGGGTATAATTCCGAGAGTTAAAATTCTAACCCAATTTATTTTTTTCTTATGGGTGAAAAGTTTTATAAAATTAAACGGAAAGAGCCTACCGTTCATCTCTTTAAAAATTTGATTATAATCTAACATTGTCAAAGCAAATCCAACAAGTTGATTATTTACTTCACCAAAAAGAACTAATGAAGGTTCTACTAAAGGTTTAAGGTCTTTAGCTGTATAATCTATTTCTTCGTCGGTCATAGGAACAAAACCCCAGTTCGGAGCCCAAGCTTTATTATAAACATATTTTACTTTAGATAATTCATTTCTGAAATCTTTTAGATTAAGTGAAGTAATTTTAATTCCTGTTCTTTTGGCTGCAAGTTCAGCAACTCGTCTAACTTTATCTGATCTAAAGACTTTATCAGCAACTAATTTGTAAGCAAATAAATCTTTTGCTTTTTTAAGTCCATAGTTTTCACACAAACTGATATAGTATTCAGGATTATAATTCATCAAAAGTCTAGGCGAATCGTTGAAACCCTCAATCAACATTCCGTATTCATCATTACTTGATGGGTTAGCAGGACCACGCATAGTATCGAATCCTCGTTTTTTAAGCCAGGTTTTTACCGAATCAAAAAGATGGTTTGCAACTTCCTGATTATTAATTGATTCAAAAAATCCAAAGAAACCAACTTTATCTTTATGATATTTATTATGTAAATCATTTCTTATTGCTGCAATTCTACCAACTAATTCACCATCTTTATAAGCTAAAAAATATTCAGCATCCGCATGATTAAAAAAGGGATTAGTTCTTTTATTTAGCAGTTTTTTCCTATCCATTATTAAAGGGGGAACCCAGTAAGGATTCCCTTGATATATTTTCCAAGGAAATTTTATGAATTTAATTAAATCGGCTTTTGTATTTACTGTTCGAACTTCAATCATTATTCTAAATCAAAAAAGATTAAATAAGCCCTAACTTTTTACCTGCATCATTAAATGCGTTTAGTATAAAATCAAGATGTTCTTTTTCGTGTGTGGCCATATAGCTTGTTCGCATCATTTGTCTACCTTCTGGAACACCAGGCGAGATAAAAACATTAACAAAAACTCCAATATCATAAAGAATTCTCCACATTTTGAAAGCTAATTCATCATTACCAACAATTACAGGAACAATTGCTGTTCTACCTTCAATAACATTAAAACCAAGTGATTTGAGGTTATTTCTCATATAAGCTGCATTTGAAATTAATTTATCAACTAATTCAGGTTCTGATTCAAGAATATCTAATGCTGCTAAAGCAGCTGCAACCGATGATGGTGTTGGCGAAGCACTGAAAATTAAAGCTGGAGAAAAATGCTTTAAATAATTTATGACCCTTTCAGCTCCAGCAACAAAACCACCAAGTGAAGCAAATGTTTTGCTGAAGGTTCCCATAGTTAAATCGATTTCTTTCTCAAGATTAAATTCACTTGCTGTTCCTCGCCCTCCTTTACCAATAACTCCAACAGCGTGAGCATCATCTATTAAAATTCTTGCATTATATTTTTTTGCTAATTCATTCAATCTTGGTAAATCAACTATTTCACCTCCAGTACTAAAAACTCCATCACTGACGATTAACTTCCCAGCTTCAATAGGAAGCTGAGAGATAACTCTTTCCAAATCATTCATATCATTATGTTTATATCTAACTAAATTGCCCATACTACCTTTAGTTATTAAAGTACCAGTTACAATACAAGCGTGATTATCCTTATCAGAGATTACATATTCATTTCGTTGAACTAAAGTTGGTATTACTCCTAAAGCTGTTTGGAAACCAGTGCTATAGAGTAATACAGCTTCAACATCGAAAAATTTTGCAAGCCTGTTTTCAAGTTCGATGTGAAGATCTAATGTGCCAGTTAAATAACGAGAACCAGAGCAACCTGTACCATATTTTTTAACTGCATTTAATGCAGCTTCTTTTACTTTTGGATGTCCTGTAAGACCCAAATAATTGTTAGAACCTGCCATAATAATTTTTCTACCTTCAATTTTAACAACAGGTCCTTCATTTTCTTCTATAGGCCTAAAATATGGATAAACTCCCAATGCTTTTACTTCATCAGCACGAGTGAATTCATAACACTTGTTGAAAAGATCCAAGTTACCTCCTTCGATATTAAATGAAAAACAATTAGGTTTTTATTAAATTTGAATGCGAAAATTATAATTAAAGTTTCATAAAACAAATTTTATTTCTTATGAAAGATAAAGAAATTGCTTTAGTGACAGGTGGTACTGGCTTTGTTGGAAGTCATTTAGTTGATTTATTATTATCAAAAAACTATGATGTATGGTGTATCGTTAGAAAATCATCAAATCTAAGATGGTTGAAAGGAAAAAATGTAAAATTAATTGATTGTGGTTTGAATGATAAAAATGCTTTGTTAAAATCAATTAATAATGTAGATTATATTTATCACGTTGCAGGAGTTGTAAAGTCTAAAACAAAAGAAGGCTATTATCTCGGGAATGTAGAAACTACTAAAAACTTGCTGGAAACTGTTATAGAAAATAAAATAAATGTTAAAAGGTTTGTAGTTGTTGGAAGTTTAACTGCTACTGGACCATCATTAAATGGTATTCCAGTTAATGAAGAAAGCCCACCTAATCCAATTACCACCTATGGTAGGAGCAAATTAGAAGAAGAAAAATTAGCCCTTTCATTCAAGGATAAAATTCCAATTACAATTTGTAGAGCACCTGCGGTTTATGGTGAAAGAGATACTGAAATTTTTATTTATTTTAAAACTTTTTCAAAAGGATTAACTACTTTAATTGGATTTAATGAAAAAAAATTAAGTCTAATCCATGTAAGTGATTTGGTAGAGGGAATTTATCAGGCTTCAATTTCAGATAAAGCTGCAGGTGAGATTTATTTTATTTCATCAGAAGAATTTTATAACTGGGAACAAATAAATAAACTTACAGCAGAAATCATCGGTAAAAAACCAATTGTTGTTAGAATACCTCATTTTATGGTTTACACAATATCAGCTTTTGCACAGTTCCTATCGTTGTTTAGTTCAAATGCTGCTACTTTAAATATTGAGAAAGCAAAGGATTTAACCCAGAGATATTGGATTTGTGATTGTTCCAAAGCTAAAGAACATTTTGGATATAATCAAAAAATAAGTATTGTAGAGGGAATAAGAAGAACTGTATCCTGGTATAGAGAAACGGGCTGGATTTAATTTTCTTTTGCACCTTCAACTATCCAGATTTTTACTCCCTTTATTTGATTGTTGTTCATCTGTGGCATATATAAAGGAGGCATTGCGTTAAAACCCGCTCTGGGTGGACGGTTTATTCGCCAAACTAAAATACTTGTTATCGTATCTCCTGGAATTACAATTCTACCATCAACGAAACGACTTCTTAATGTTAAGTCAAGTCCTGCTTCATATCTTCCATTGCCGTGACAGGTAAAACATTTTACTTGAAATAAAGGATAAATATGCCTTGAAAAACTTACATTATTATCTGGTATTATAATATTATCAACATCCTGATTTGTTATTGTGTCATCACAATACACGAACAATAGGATTAAAGCAATAGAATATAAAAATTTCATCTTAGTTTTATTATAAACTAAAGACATTATCTAAAATAATTTATTATTTCATAGAAAATACAAAAAGTAAAGTTTTATTCCAGATTTTGTAGCACAGATTAATAATCTGTGCTACTAATTTTTAATTTACTTTATCATTATTAATTGGAACGAAACCAAAATGTTGATTCTGAGGTGGCTCTAATCTAATTTCTCCAAATCTTGCTTCAAATTTTTTTATATTATCTTCTAATGCTCTCAATAACATTTTAGCGTGTTGAGGTGTTGTAATGATCCGAGATAAGACACGAGCTTTAGGCACTCCTGGAACAATTCTTGTAAAATCAATAACAAATTCTGCAGGAGAATGAGAAATTATAGCAAGATTCGAATAAATTCCTTCAGCTTCTTTTTCTCCAAGTTCAATATTTATTTGTTGTCCATTTTGTTGAAAATTTTGATTATCCATATTATTTCCTCAATTCATCTGCTTTATTGAAAGCATTTTGTGCATCTTCGTTCATACCAAGAACAGAATATACTCGCCCTAGCAATTCCCAGATATTAGAATCAGCTTCTTCAGATTGAACTGCTCTTTCCAAATAAAGTAAAGCTGCTCTATATTTTTCTTTATACTCGTCAGAGAATTTACCTTCTTCATCAGCTTTTTTACTTAAGTATCCAGCCCATTTTAAATAAGTAACTCCAAGATTATAAATTGCATTTAAGTAGTTAGGATCTAACTCTAAAGCTTTCTTGAATTGAGCCTCTGCTTCTTCATATCTTTCGGCACCTAACAATAATACACCATAATTGTATCTATAATATTTGTTATTGGGTTGGGACTCAACACCAGCTTTGAATTGTTCCATTGCTTCACTGACCCTCTCCGCACCAATATAAGCACTTGATAAGACTAATAAGATTTCAGCATCGCCAGGGAAATTTTTTCTACCTTCAGAAAGAATATCAATAGCCTTATTGAAATATTCTTTTGATTTATCGGTATCCCCAGAGTTTTTAAGGTTAGTTCCCATTACATAATAAATTTCTCCGAGGTATTTATAGCCATCTTTTGATTTTTCTAAAGCGATTAATTTTTCTAGAGGTTTTATAGCTGATTCATTATCATTTTTACTCATATATGCAAATGCAAGATTTCTATAAGCATCAGCAGAATCTGGTTCTAATAATGTTGCAGAGTTAAAATCTGAAACTGATTTATCAAATAAATTTGTAGCGCTATCGGGGTTTTCTGTTTTAACTGCTCTTTGAAAGAATGCAACTCCTCGATTAAAAACATTTACCCAAGCAGATTTTCTAGTACTTTTAATGTCTTTTTCATATACCTTAGATATAGCTAAAGACTTCTCAAAACTTTTTAGCATATTATCAAAATCTCCTTTTTCATAATATGCATATCCCATCAAATAATAACCTTGATCACTTTTGGGATTTTTTGTCACTTCTTTTTGAAGAACTTCAATTGCTTTATCGTAGTTTTTTTGTTGAATGTATAATTTTGCACTTGTAATTTCAGTCGAAGCACATTGAAAACCTAAAAATAAAAGCGACATTACAGCCATCACAATGAATAATTTTAATGAAATTCTCATAATTACTCCAGTTTATTTAATTGAAAAAATTTGTTTTAGCAAAGATAACATTAAAAGTGAATAATTTTCTATATTTTTATTCTTGAGATATTATTTTTTTAATAATAAATAAAGGGAAAAAATGAGTTCTAAAGAAAAATTTCTCGAAAAAATTTCTAATAAAGAAGTTATTGTTGGAATAATTGGTTTAGGTTATGTAGGGCTTCCACTTTCATTAGAGTTCGCAGAATCTGGTTTTAATGTTTTAGGATTTGATATTGATGAAGAAAAAATTCCTATACTTGAATCAGGTGATACTTATATTAAACATATTCCATCAGAAAGAATCTCAAAATCAATCTTATCAGGCAAATTAAAAGTTACTAATGACTTTTCAAGGCTTAAAGAAATCGATGCAATTATAATTTGCGTTCCTACTCCTTTAAATAAATACAGAGAACCAGATACAAGTTATATCGAGAATTCAACCAAAGTAATTTCAGAAAACTTTAAAGTTGGTCAATTGGTTGTGCTAGAATCATCTACATATCCTGGTACGACAGAAGAGTTAATTTTACCATTATTGGAAAATCCACTTAACCCTGAATTAAAAGGGAGGAAATTAATAGTAGGGGAGGATTTTTATTTATCATTCAGTCCAGAAAGAGAAGATCCAAATAACCCTAATTTTACTACGAAAACTATTCCTAAAGTAATAGGTGGTGTAACTCAAAATTGTTTAGAGATTTCAAAAGCTTTATATGATAAGGTAATTGTTCAAACAGTTCCTGTTAGTTCGCCACGCACAGCTGAAGCGACAAAACTATTAGAGAACATTTATAGGTCAATTAATATAGCATTGGTTAATGAATTAAAAATTGTTTTTGAAAGAATGAATATAGACATTTGGGAAGTTATTGAAGCTGCAAAAACAAAACCATTTGGTTTTCAAGCTTTTTATCCAGGACCAGGTTTGGGTGGACATTGCATACCTATTGATCCTTTTTACTTAACATGGAAAGCAAGAGAATATGATATTAATACAAAATTCATTGAACTCGCAGGTGAAATTAACACACTTCAGCCTTATTATGTAGTAAATCGTACCATTGAAGCTCTTGCAACTGTAAATAAAACTTTAAATGGTAGTAATATTCTGATATTAGGTGCTGCATACAAAAAAAATATAGATGATATGAGAGAGTCTCCTGCCCTAAAACTAATAGAGATTTTTCATAATAAAGGTGCAAAGGTTAGTTATAATGACCCTTATGTCCCTAAATTACCTGCAACAAGGCATTATAAATTTGATTTAGAATCAGTTGAACTTTCAATAGATAATTTGAGAAAATTTGATGTTGTAGTAGTAAGCACTGACCACGATGCTTACGATTATGATTTCATATATAAAAATGCTAATCTTATAGTTGATACAAGAAATGCTTTCAAAGTTAAAGGTATTCAAAACGGGAAATTATTCAAAGCATAGATTTTAACTTTGATAATTAAAAACTAAACCTCTTTCATTTAGGGAAGAGGTTTTTTTGTATTAAAATCATTAAACACTTTTATAAGTTAATTATTTATATATTTAGCAAGCAAATAGAAAACTTTTAATATTAAGGAGTTTTTGATAATTATGTTAAATCTTCTGAAAAAAATTTTTGGTGATAAAAAGGAAAGAGACATCAAACAACTCTGGCCGATTGTTGATGAAATAAACGAATTCTATCAAGACTTCAAACTTTTATCAGACGATGAACTAAGACAAAAAACAATTGAATTCAAAAACATTATTAACGAAAGAACATTTGAAACACGTCAAAAAATTGAAGAAATAAAATTAAGACTTCAATCAAATGAAGATTTTGATAGAAAATCTGCTTATGAAGAATTGGATGAATTAGAGTCTGAATTAGATGAACAATATGAGGATGTTTTAAATGAATTACTTCCACAAACTTTTGCAGTTGTTAAATCTACTTGTGAAAGACTTGTTGGAAAAAGTTGGACTGTTGCTGGTCACAAAATCGTTTGGGATATGATACCTTACGATGTTCAGTTATTAGGTGGAATTGTTCTTCATCAAGGAAAAATTGCTGAAATGGCTACAGGTGAAGGAAAAACTTTGGTTGCTACATTACCTTTATACCTTAATGCACTTACTGGCAGAGGTGTTCATTTAGTTACTGTTAATGATTACCTTGCTAAACGAGATAGTGAATGGATGGGTGAAATCTTTAAATTTCACGGCTTAACCGTCGGTTGTATAATTAATACTATGGACCATAATCAAAGAAAAGTTCAATACAATTGTGATATAACTTATGGAACCAACAGTGAATTTGGTTTTGATTATTTAAGAGATAATATGGCAATAGACAAAGATTATCAAGTTCAAAGAGGACATAATTATGCTATTGTAGACGAAGTTGATTCTGTTTTGATTGATGAAGCAAGAACTCCGTTAATTATTTCGGGTCCTGTTGATAGAGATGATCATCTCTTTGGAGAGATGAAACCCAGAGTAGAAAGACTTTATCGTCTTCAACAAAATTTAGTAGGTAAAATTGTTAGTGATGCTGAAGAACATTTGAAAAATAATTCTTATCAACAAGCAGGAATTTTACTATTCAGAGCATTTAGAGGACTTCCAAAAAATAACAAACTACTTAAAGTTCTTGCAGAACCTGAATATAAAAAACTTATGCAAGAAACTGAACTTGAGTATCTTAAGGAAAAAGGAAAAAATATGCATATTATCGATGATGAATTATATTTCGTCATCGATGAAAAAAATAACACTATTGATTTAACAGAAAAAGGAAGAGAAGAGCTTGCCAAAGGAACTGGAAAAGAAAAAGAGTATTTTGTGCTTCCTGATTTGGGAACAGAGATTAGTAAATTTGAAAACGACCCTAATATTTCTCAATTAGATAAAATAAAATTGAAAGAAGAATTATATAAGAAATACTCTGAAGCAAGTGAAAGAATTCATGCAATTCATCAATTGTTAAAAGCATATACTTTATTTGAAAAGGATGTTGAATATGTTGTTACTGAAGAGGGCAAAATTGCAATTGTTGATGAATTTACTGGTAGAATATTACCTGGAAGAAGATATTCTGATGGCTTACATCAAGCAATTGAAGCAAAAGAAAATGTTAAAGTTGAAAGAGATTCTCAAACATTAGCTACAATTACATTACAAAACTACTTCAGGATGTATAAAAAATTAGCTGGAATGACTGGTACAGCTGAGACTGAAGAAGCTGAATTTTATCAGATTTACAAACTTGAGGTAGTCGTAATTCCGACAAATAAACCAGTTATACGCGAAGATTTAGACGATGCAGTTTACAGAACTAAACGAGAAAAATATAATGCTGTTATTCAGCAAATTGAAGAATTAAAAAAACAAGGTCGTCCTGTTTTAGTTGGTACTACTTCAGTAGAAGTATCGGAAACTATTTCAAGAATGTTAAAACGTAAAGGAATTCCACATAATGTATTAAATGCTAAACAACATCAAAGAGAAGCAGAGATAGTTGCACACGCTGGAGAAATGGGTGCTGTAACAATTGCCACTAATATGGCTGGTAGAGGAACAGATATTAAACTCGGAGCAGGTGTTAGAGAGCGTGGCGGTCTTTATATTTTAGGAACTGAAAGGCACGAATCAAGAAGAATTGACCGTCAGCTCCGTGGACGAGCCGGGCGCCAGGGCGACCCGGGAACTTCTAAATTTTTTATCTCCCTTGAAGATGATTTGATGCGTTTATTTGGTAGTGATAGAATTTCATCTATAATGTCTAGAATGGGACTTAAGGATGGTGAGGTTATTCAACATCCGATGATTACTAAATCTGTTGAACGTGCTCAAAAGAAAGTCGAGGAAAATAACTTTGCAATTAGAAAAAGACTTCTTGAATATGATGATACTATGAATCAGCAAAGAGAAGTAATTTATGCACGCAGACAAAAGGCTCTCCAAGGTGATAGACTAAAAAGCGAAATATTTGATCTATTAGAAGAATGGGTTGATGACCTAATCAATAAATATTTTGAAGATTTTAATGCTCAAGCTATTAAAGATGAACTATTACAGCATTTATTGGTTGATGTGAGTCTTAAATCAGAAGAATTTGAAACTTTAGGTAAAGATGGAATTAAACAAAGAATTTTAGAGCAAGCAAAAAAATTCTATTTGAAAAAAGAAGAAATGATCGGTCAAGAAATGATGGCTCAGCTGGAAAGATTCGCTATGTTATCTGTTATAGACTCTAAATGGAAAGAACATTTAAGAGAAATGGATGATTTGAAAGAAGGAATAAATTTGAGAGCTTACGGACAGAAAGATCCATTGGTAGAATATAAAACAGAAGCTTTTAAATTATTTTTAAGTTTACTTGAAGCTATCAGAAATGAAGCTCTTTCATTTGTTTTTCGATTCTTCCCACAGACTCGATATGAAGTTCAACAAAGAAGAAGGCAATCTGCATATACAAGACTTGAAAAAGATAGCACATTAAATTTAGGTTTTGGTGATTTAACATTACAGCAAAGAAGAGAAGCCTCTGGTGGTAAACATCAACCTGTAAAAGTTGTAGAAAGAGTTGGAAGAAATGAACCCTGTCCGTGTGGTAGTGGAAAAAAATACAAACAATGTTGTGGTAAATAACAAATGAAAAAAATTGAAGCAATAATTCGTCCGTTCAAATTGGATGAAGTCAAAGAAGCTCTTTTAGATTTTGGAATTAAAGGAATGACTATTACGGAGGTTCGGGGATATGGCCGTCAGAAAGGGCACACCGAAACATTTAGAGGCAATGAATATCAAATAGAATTTATTCCAAAAATTAAAATTGAAATAGTTCTTTCTAATGATATTGTTGATAAAGTAGTTGATTTAATTATTAAAGCCTCTAAAACTGGTCAAGTTGGCGATGGTAAAATATTTATTTACGATATTCAGGATGCAATTAGAATTCGCACTGAAGAGTCAGGTAAAGATGCATTATAAAAAAATTGACTTTTTATCTTTGTCTTAAATTTTTAGTTTCGAAATAATGAAAACTAACTTAAAAATTATAATAATTTACTTTCAACTAATCATTATAATTGCAGGTTGTTCCGTCTGGGAAAATTTTACTACCTATTTTAATCGCTGGTACAATATCAAACAATTATATCAAGAAATTGAAAAAGATATTGAATCACAAAAAAAGAATATTTTCTCAAACGAACCATTAAATCTTTCAGGTACTTCAAGAACTAATCTTACCAAGATTGTTGATAAATGTTCAGATTTACTTCAATTTAATTATAACTCATCTATGGTTGATGATGCCTTGCTGGTTCTTGGAAAAGCATTTTATTACCAAGGAAATTATCAAAAATCCAAAAGAAAATTTGAAGAATTATTAAGCACAAATCCATCAGAAAAATATATTCTCGAATCCAAATTATTTATCGCTAAATGTGATTTACAGTTAAAAAACTTTATTGATGGACTTAAGTTAATTAGAGATGTTATTGCTCAAGCAATTGCTGAAGATTATGGTGATATTCTGGCTGATGCTCTTATTGAAGAAATTAAATACTTCAAATCAATAGAAGATTATTCAGCAGCGATTGACTTACTTAATAAATTTCTTAAATATATTGACGATGATGAATTATTATCCCTTGCTTATTTAGAATTAGGAAATCTTTATTCAATTAAAAATGATTATTCAAATGCTGTAAATAGTTTTTTTAATGCAATTGAACTTACATCTGATTTTGATGTTGAAATTAAAGCAACATTAAACTATGCCACTTCATTAAGATTGAATAATGAAGCAAAAAAATCATTAGAGTTTTTAGAAGATATAAAAAGAAAAGATAAATTTTCAGAATCTTTACCACAAATTGAATTAGAGATTGGAAAATCTTATGCTACTTTAGGAAAATATGAAGATGCTTTTGATGTTTTTTATACTATCGACACAACATATAAAAACTCACCATTTGCGCCTTTAGCGCTATATGAAATAGGGAAAATTTATGAACAAGTCTTTAACAATTACGATAGTGCCGCAAGTTATTACAATCGCTCATTCATTTCAAATCCACCAAGAGAACATCAGAAAGAAATTTCAGAAAAGAATAACTTGTTCACTTCTTACATAAGATTAAGAAAAACTATAGACAATTTAGATAAACAACTTTTTTATGCATTAAACCCGGAAATTTTCAAACAAGACTCAATTGCTTATGTTCAAGATTCATTAAAGATTCTTAAAGAATATTTGGAGGGAAAAGAATTATCTGAAATCTGGAAAAATGTTTATGATTCCGATAAGCAAAAAGTTACAATAAATTATTTTAGTTTCAGAGATTCTGCATTTGTAAAAGATAGTATAAAATTAGCTGATAGTCTTAATAAATCGTTCGTTAGATTAGAACCTGATTCTGTTATAAAAATTTTATTGGCTAAATCTTTTATAAGAGATAGTGTAAAATTTGTTGATAGTCTAAAATTGCAAGGGTTAAATTTAGAAAATGATGAAATTAATATTTTATTATCTGAAAGAAGAAAAAAACTTCTATCTTTAGATGAAAATAAAAACCAAATAACTGACTATAAAGGTTATATACCAGTTGATTCTCTTAATTTCAAAAAGAATCCTCCTACATTACCTAAAATTCCAATCAATGAACTTAAAGAACAAATTGCTAAAAATAGACTTGAATTAGGAAATCTTTTCTTTATAGAATTTGAACTACCAGATTCTTCCTACAAACTTTATACTGAAATAATAAAAGATTTTGACAGCACAAAATACTTTCCGGATGCTCTTATTGCTTTAGGTTCATACTATTTAACAGTTAATGAAAAACAAAAGGCAGATAGCATTTTTCAAAAAATTTATGAAGAATACAAACATTTAAGTATTGCCAATGTAGCAGCTGATAAATTAGGTTTGCCCTTAATAGATTTTACTTACGACCCAGGTAAAGAAATTTTTCTAATGGCTGAGAATTACATAAAACAGAAGGATTTCAAAAATGGAATAGAAAACTTTATTCGAATCTATAAAGAATTTCCTACTTCCAAATTTTCTGATAAAGGTTTGTTTGCTGCAGGATTTATTCTAGAGAATGATTTAAGGTTATCTGATTCGGCTGTAACAGTGTATGACACATTGATTGCAAATTACCCAAATTCAGAATTTGTAAGAAATATTGCAATGAAAGTAACTATTTATAAACAAGAAAAAGCAAGAATTCAAAGAGAATTAGAGGAAGAAAAAAATAAGAGTTTAACCAAAGAAAATGAGGAATTGAATCTTCTCTTTCAAGGAACTACTGAAGATGAAGAGCTTAAAAAACAAATTGAAGAAGAAGTTTTAACTGAAAAAGAAATTGATAAAGAAAAACAATTAATAAATTTCACTCCTAAGAAAAAACTCGAAAGACTCTGGAATCCAAGAAAACATAAAAGATAAACATAGTTTACTGTTAATTATGAATTACAGAGAATTAAGAGAACTTATTGAAGAAGGTGAGAATCTTCAATGTGAGTTCAAGTTGAAATTTTCAACCGAAGAAAAAATTGCTAAAGAACTTATTGCATTCGCAAATACAAAAGGTGGTTATCTAATTTTTGGTGTTGATGATGATAGGACAATCGTCGGTGTTGAAAGTGAAAAAGAAGTATCAGAATTAGTTTATTCAACAGCTGAAAAATTTTGTGTGCCTCCAGTTAATCTTTATGTTGATTTCATTGAAATTAAAGGTAAAGAAATAGTTGTAGTTTCTATACCTGAATCAGATAATAAGCCACATCGCCTTCAGGATTATCTAAATGAACTTGATATTAACAAATCAATCGTAACTATTAGAGTTAATGATAAAACTGTTCAAGCCAGTAAGGAAATGGTAAGAATTCTAAAAGCTCAAAGTGCAAACTTACCTTTAATAAAATATTCAATTGGTTCAATAGAAAAGTCAGTTTTTGAATACTTAAAATACAAAGATTTAATTACTGTTAAAGAATTAAGTAAGTTAGTTAATATCTCGGAGCGTAGGGCATCAAGAACTTTAGTGAAAATGGTTAGAGCTAATTTATTAGTGATTCATACAAAAGATAATGGTGAAGAATATTTTACTGCTGCAGTTTAAATTTATTTTTGTTTTATAAATTTCTAAAATACTTATCTTTTCAAACAATATTTACAAAGTTTATGTTAAAAATTTTACTATTTCTACTAATTATTTTTATATCATTTTCAATAAATTCTTGCAATCAAGGAATTGCACCCTCACCTGAACCATTAGAAATT
>Ga0308389_1000657_pt1 | contig 25190 bp, 37 predicted proteins | sample Hotspr2Sample148_FD_202362 | JGI IMG/M metagenome (GOLD analysis project Ga0308389, IMG submission 202362) | Hot spring phototrophic mat microbial communities from Mushroom Spring, Yellowstone National Park, Wyoming, United States - 20040719_148 ... | reverse complement strand
GGTACTTCGCCTGGTATTCCGACCTCGATACCTTCGGCTCGCTCAAGCTTCCACATCACTTCCCACCCAATCACCGCAATGCGGGCAAGGCGAGCCTTAATGGCGTGCGGAACGCCCTGGCTCGGCTCCCACAAACTGAAGGAATCCCTGAAGGTGACAGGGAGAGGATACAACGCCACCTTCGCACTCATTTACCAGAAGATCGCAGCGGGGTGCTGGTGGCGAAGTTTCTGACAGAGTTAGCTGCTGCGATCAAGAGAAAGGAATGTTCCTGATGAACGACGATGAATTGAAGAGGGCCGCCCAATTGGTGGCCGAGGCGATGAAGGAGGCCTACCCGCCGACACCTGTGGTTCCCACACTGGTGCCACAGTCCAAGGTCGAGCCGATCGATGGCACGCGGAAGCTGCAAGCGTGGCTGAAGCTCCGCACGGGCATGGGACTCACAGGCGAGGAAGCAGAGGCCGTCGAGGGAATGAAGGATCACAGTGAGGTGTTCCTCGTTCCGCGTGCCGACATCACGCGAGGGTCGCAAGGGGCACACATTATCCCCACGACGATCGCCGACCAGGTGATTAATGAGCTGGGAACCTACAGTGCAGTCTATCGCGTCTCGCAAGTGATGCGGACGGCGACGACCGAGAACCTCAAGATACCGATCGTTGACGACACCGGCAACGCGGCGATGCTCGTGGGAACCGGCGTTCCGATGACCTCTGTTGACCCGGCCGTCAGCAGCGTCACCCTCAGTTGCTACACCCTTTGCAGCAAACCGGTGGTCGTAAACAGGACGGTGCTGCGCGATTCGGCGGTGAACCTGGAGAGGATACTCAGCCAGGTGTTGTCCGACCGAATCGGTCGCACGGCAAACAGCTACTTCACCAAGGGCACCGGAGCGAGCGAGCCGCGGGGATTGCTGGCGTCCAGCGGTGGCGTCCCCACACGAGTCACTACTGCGGCCAGCAACGCGATCACGTTCGGGGAAATCCTCGCCCTGTATTTCGCGGTCGAGGAGCAATTCCGCACCCGCGGGACGTGGATGGGGAACACGAGCACGATCCTCTATTTGCGAAGCCTCGCCGACAATGATGGCCGCCCCCTGCTGATCGAGAATCCGGTGACGGGAATGCCCGCGACGATCTTCGGCAGGCCCGTCGTCGAGAATCCCGATATGGACGCGATCGCGGCCGGGAAGAAGGTGCTGATCTTCGGGGACTTCTCGCGGTACGTAATCCGCGAGATTCCTCAAATACGGCTGAAAGTCCTCGAAGAGAGATTTGCCGAATACGATGCCGTGGGCCTCATGGCGTTCTACGATTTCGACGCATCGCTGGTGGCCACGAGCAACACCAAGGCTATTGCCTGCCTGGCGATGAAGCCCTGAACATGAGGGTAACCGAGCGGCAGCCGCGGACAGTCTGGCCGGTCACCGCTGCTGAAGCCGCATCCTACATTGGCCTGGTGCTCGACGCAGAAACGAGCGCGTTGCTTGACCTGCTGATCGCCGAGGCCACGGAAGCGGTGGAAAAGGCGGCGGGACGCGGAACCACCGCGCGCAAGCTGCGGCTGCTGGTCGAGCCACCGGCGGATGGGGTGATTGCGATCCCGTATCCGCCGGTGGTCGTCGAGGCAGTGTCCTCGCTTGACGAGCAGTGGAACGCCACGGAACTTTCCCTCGACGACTTTGTGATTGTCGAGAACCGGATGTGGCCGAAGGCAGCGTGGCCTATATGCGTCGCGCTTCAGGTCGATTACAGGAGCGGCTACGCCGCAGCAAGCGCTGTGCCCGCCGACCTGAAGCTAGGCGTCCTGCGTGCTGTGCTCCAAGCGTGGGAGCGGCGGACGCTTGGGCCTGAGCCTGAAAGCCTCGGCGGCGATTGGAGAATCGAACAGCAATGGCATCGGAACCGGTGGTGAGCAGACCGAGCCTGGCGTCGCTGATACGCGAGCCCGTGGAACTGCTGCGGGCGAAGGAAAGCACTAGCGATTCCGGCGAGGTTGTGCGGACGTGGGAATCGCTCGGCACAGCCCGGGCCCAAGTGATCCAGTCCAGCGTGCCCGAACGGCTCGCAAGCCAACAGCTGGTTTCCGGCAGGCGGGCCGCGTTTCGGCTATGGAGGACTGAAATCACCGCGTCCCTACTGGCCGCCGATGCGATTGTGTGGCACGGGGACACATATGAGCTCGACGGCCCGGCGGTGATTGAGGGAACGACAGTGAGCGTCACGGGAGTGGCGAAGGCGTGAGCAGCATTTATGAGGTTACACGAGCCGCCCTGAGGAACTTCGCGGGGGAAAAGGTCGGGGAACGAGTGCGTCCCGATTTTCTTCCCGCAAGTGACGCACTGCCCGCGATCGCCTTTCAGGTGACGGGGATTGAGCCGACCGAGTGCCTTTCCGGTGACGGCCCGAAGCAGTACGCCCTGACGATATGGGTGGTCGCGGCGACCCGGGCTGAGGCTGCGGAAATCGCGGGGAGGCTGCTTGGGCTCGACGGCCACACAACGCAGGGATTCACGTTCGCAGTTGAGGACGCTGGACGCGACGACTTTGAGGAAAGGCTGGAGAGCGGGCAGCCGGTTTTCGTGAGCGAGGTCAAAGCTTATGCCTTTGGAGATTGACCTGCAAGTCGAGTATGCCGGGCTGTACCGCGTCCTGGCCGAGGCCGAAAAGGTGTTCGGATTGCGAACGATGGTCAAGGTCGCACGCTACGCGGCACAGCCAGTGGCGAAGAAGCTGCGAAGTTACGTCCGCGACGTCGGGGATATGTCGCGGCGGGCACGCGGTCTTGCAGGGCGCACCATCGGCGTGAACACCAGCCGCGGCGTGAAGGTGGGGTTCGTCAAGAGGGGAAACACTAGTGCCGGATTGAGTGGCCGCAACGTTCACTGGTGGATATTGGGAACAGCCGATCGGGAAACAAGGAGGAACTACCAGTTCCGAGGACGCATCCGTCCACACTTGCAGGGACTTCTTGAAAGGGCCGTCTCGGAAGCAAAGTCCGAGGTTGTAGCCAGGGCACAGGAACGTTTGGAAAGGGAAGTTGCTCGCCGCGCCGCGCGGCAGAGGTGATACGACAAAGGAGGAAGAAGATGGCCTACATCACAGGGGCAGGAGTCACGGTCACAGTTGACACTGTGGAGGTTGCACAAGTCCAGCGCGTGAGGCTGCCGACGAGGGAGGTTGAGACGACCGAAGTCGATCTGCTCGGCAACGCGAACGACTACACCGACAAGGTGGCGACTCGCGTGACCTTCGGCAACCTCGAAATCACGGTCGCGTATGACCCTGCACAGCATGAAGGAAGCGGGAAAATCGGCAGCCTCGCTGGCACGATTTTCGCTTCGGCTAAGGTTGTCGAGGTGAAAAAGGGACAAACCACGCTGGGCAAGTTCAATTGCGTCGCAATCAACGCGGGTGACTTGGAGTTGACCAGGCGTGGGATAGCCGAGCGCACCTACACGTGCGTCATTAGCTCGCCCGCGCCATAAGAGGGAGCCGACCATGGGGCCAACGCGCTACGGCGTCATCATCGATTGGCAGAGAGGCAGCCAGTGGGGGCAGATAGAGGTGCCTCAGATAGTGCGCGTGCGGCTGCCCGAAGAATCAGTCGAGACGGCAGAGGTCGATCTGCTGTCAAACGAGGCACCGTATCCTGAACGCATCCCGACCCGGGTCAGCATCGCCAACCTTGAAGTCGAGGTTGCCTATGATCCGTCGCTGCACGAAGGCGAGGGACGCATCGGGGAGATCGTAGGTCAAAGGGGCTTTGACATCATCCAGGTTACAGTCTCCTACTACACCGGCTCAGCCTGGGAACCGCTCTTCGAGGGCTACGCCGAGGCCATAAATCTGGGCGACACCGAGTTGACGCGTCGGGACACCACACGCAGGACTTACGTTTTCCAGATGAAAGAGAAGCTCACATGATCGACCGTCGAATCAAGAAGGTCACTGTGCAGTTCGGGGAAATCCAGAAGGACTTCTGGATTCGTTCCCTCACCGAGCGGGAACTGCAAGACCTGATCCGCATCGTGGACACGAAAAAGGCCGAGTTCAACGCCCGGCTGATTGCCGCTTGTGTCTGCAATGAGGAAGGGCAAGTCGCTCATTCATTGCAGGAAGTCCTTGAGTGGGATGCTGCGATCACTGTACGGCTGGCCCGCATTTGCTCGCAACATGTGGGAATCACCGAGGAAGCGATTGAGGAAGCCGAAAAAAACTAATCGAGGACGAGGCCCGGCTCTTCGCATATCACCTCGCCTATGAGCTCGGGTACGTGAACGTGGACGCCATGCTAGATCAGATCGACCACCGGCAGTTCAGGCAGTGGGCGGCATACCTCGAATGGCGAGCAGAACAAGAGAGGCGCGGACGTGGCTGACATCGCAATCAAGGTCACCGCGAAAGGCGAAAAGGCGATTCAGGAATTGAATCGCGTGCGTGCCGCTGCCGAGTCGCTTGCCCAGGGCGTGCGAAGCGCGACTGCAACGCTGAAGACTGCAGCCCAAGCCGCGGCGGCGTACTTTGGGGTCTACGGGGCGACAACTGCGATCCAGCAGACGGTTAAGCTGGCCACCGCACAGGCCAATGCGGAAAAGAGGCTCGCGTTTGCTTTGCAGCAGGCCGGGGCGGGGGGAAAGCAGGCTGCGGAAGACATCAAGCGGTATGCCGCGGAACTTCAAAAGGTGAGAGGCGTCGGCGACGAGGTGACGATCCAGGCAGCAGCGCAGGCCGTGGCCTTGACGGGCTTGACCGGCCCGGCCCTGAAGCAGGTCATTGGCCTTTCCCATGACCTGGCCGCTGTCACTGGGGAAGATGTCGCTGGGGCGATGACGACCCTGGCGAAGGCGATGGTCGATCCCGAGGAAGGCCTGACGCGGCTGCGCCGCGCCGGCATCATGCTCAGCGATCAGCAGATCGAGCAGATCAAGATTATTCAGGAGACGATGGGAGTGCAGGCCGCACAGCAGGCCCTGATCGCGGATTTGACAGCGCGAGTGGGTGGCATGGCTGAGGCCTTGGCGTCGCCCATGAAAGCATTGAAGGCGCAGATCGGGGATTTGCTCGAGTCCATTGGGGATCAGGTCATGCCTTACCTCAACGCGGTCGCACAGCTTGCTAGCGACAACCTTCCGGCGATCGTCGAGTGGTTGAAGAGAGTCGCCGACGTCGTGCTCACCTGGGGGCCGATCCTCGCTTCGATTGCCATTGCGTGGAAGACGGTCAGCATTGCGATCAGTGCGGCGGCAGCGGCGAAGGCGTTTCTGATCGGGCTCTCGGTAAAGGGGCTGCTGATCGTAGCGGCCTCTGCGGCGGCGGCGGGGGCGGTGTATGCGGGCCTGACAAACACGATCGGCTCGGTAGCAGACGAGATCGAGCAACTCACCCTGCAACTGGAAAAAGGCAAGAAGCAGTTTGATGCCTTGGGTGAGAGCAAGGCGAAGGCTGCGGCCCAGGCGAAGGCCCTCGCTGATGCCCTCGCACGCGAAGGTCGGCTGCAAAAGGAAGCAGCGGAGGCTGTCGCTGCAAGTCAGAAGCGATTCGAGGGACTGCAGGGAACAGCAGGGAAACTAGCAGAGGAATCGAGGAAGTTCACCAGTGAGCTGGAGCGTCTTGAGGAATTGCACCAGCAATATCGGCGGCGGTTGGCCGCGCCGCCCCAAGGGTTGCCGAAAGAAGCAGCCGAAAAGACGCTGGAGGAGTTGGCGAAGGCAAGTCAAGAGTACCTTCGCCTGTCCAAGGCTGCCGAATCGGTATCATTCGCCCTTGTCGAGCAGGCCTTCCCGCAAGCCACATCCCAGTTGCGGGCGATGGAGGAAGAGCTGACGGCCCTGCGGGAAGGCTGGTCCGACGCCGAGCGAGAAGCGTGGCGGATCGTCAGCCCACTGCACGAGGCCAGGGCACAGCTTGAAAAAATGGGCGAGGCGGCGATGGCCGAGCGGGTCGGGAATCTTGCCACGAGGTTCGAGGAACTTTCCAGCGCGCTTCAGGCAGAAAAAATCCGGCAATCGCTTCAGACGTGGCAGCAGCGGCTGGAAGTCACGATGAGGCAGCTAGGTCGCCTTGTGCGGGAAGGCTGGCTGAAGCCCGAAGAGGCACTTGCTGCACTTGACAAGGAACGCGAACGGTTGATGCCCAGAGCCACCACTGTCACGCTTGGCGTGATGGTACGCGGCGGCGAGTTCTACCGTGCCCTGGCAGAAGCGATGGCCCGAGATGAATCCAAGCAAGAGGAAAAACAGTGGCGACGAGAAGCCGCAAGGTACCTGGCTGAAATCGCTGCGAACACCCGCGAACAGTTCCAAGAGGCAGGACTGTAACAATGGCGTTCAATTGGGGTGAGGAACGGCATGCGACGTTCAGCTACCGCGACGGGCGAACCGTCCGCGAGTACCGTCACTCTGCCTATGTGACTGCCCCAGCCGGTGCGATGCTGCCCCTCATCTTTTCGCAGCTTCCCGTGATCGGCAGCCGTTACGACTACGATCCCGAAGCTGGTCTGGCTTCGATCGAGGTGGAAAAGCCAGGGAAGGCTGAAGCGGGGAAGTATCTTTTCCGCTGCTGGTTGAACTATACGACCGAGCGGACGCCTTGCACGAACCCGCTTGAGGAACCAGCAGAGATCGAGTGGAGCACCGAACAGCGGCAGGAATGGTTGACGGAGGACGCTGAGCTTTTCGTTCCCATCCTCAATTCGGCGGGCGATCCCTTCCTCGACCCACCGCTGGAAACTACGCGAACCGTGTATCGCGTCACGATCAAGAAGAACCTGGCGGAGCCCTGGCCCCAACTGTTCACACACTTGAACGCGGTGAACAAAGAAGACTGGACAGTGGACGGCGTGGTAGTCCCGAAGCGAACGGCCAGACTGCTGAGTGTGCAAATCGGGCCGCGGCAAAAGCGAGAGGCAGAAATCGGCGGCATCCGCACCGAGGTGGAGTATCGCCCTCATACCTTCGTTGTCGAGATCGACCCTGAAGGACAATACGTTCAAGTTGCCGACCGCGGACTGTACGAATGGAAACAGGTCGAGGGACAGTGGAAGCGCGTCAAGATCACCGACAACGATGGAACGGAGTGTGCCACGCCGCAGTTCCTCGACGGGCAGGGGCACAGGCTTCCCAATCCCAGCCCAGAATCGGTGGTGTGGCTCAGCTTCGCCGCTTACCCTTTGCGTGACTTCAATGACATCCCGGTAGATTGACCATGGCTCTTTACGGCTTTTCAAAAGGAGCAGTAGAGCGGATACGGCAGGTAGTGCGGACGGTCGAGAACTGGACTGATGACTTGCGTCCAGGCCGTCCGCAAAAGGAAACCCTCGGCCCGCTTCGCTTGGCAAAGGTGGTGGAGGTCACCAGTCCCACTGAAGGAAAGATTCGCCTGCTGGACTGGTCGGCAGATGAGAACAAGTACACGCAGCAGGGAACAATCCGCGACGCGATCGCGGTGGCCACAGGGATGCCGGCAATCGGCAGCATCGCCCTTGTGCGGGCGTTAGGAACATCACAGGGAATCAAGTGGGAAATCCTAGGGCGTCCGGAGTCCTGCTTCTTTGCCAAGATCGAGCAGGGCGGCATGACCACAGAGCCGCCGTTCCGCTATCGGTACGGCTTCGTCGAGGTGGAATTGCGAAACGGGGCGTGGACGCAGAAGGAAGGCGGGCGACAGGGCACCGCGTTCAACGGCCTGGAAATCAACGGCGTCTACCAGGCCGGGTACACGCTCGCCCCGATCGACAATCACACGGTTGTGGTGATGTGGGAAGTCGCGGGTGCTGGCTCGAATGAGCATTGGTTCGCCGTCGCCAACCGGATCGAGATACCCGAACAACGTTGGGGAGGCGAAGTGTTCACGCTCGATCCCAACGGCGCACCGTATCTCAGCGGCACAACGCTGGTGATTCCGCGTCGCGACCTGGACTTTGAGGAAGGCTTCCTCGTCCGCGAAGCGGAAACACAAGCCGCCCTGGTGGACTTGACCGGTATTGCACTTCCCGAAGGCGGGCTGACAGGGGTTTACGGGCCGTTCCTCTACAATGCCCCTTACGTGCAAAATGGGAAGCTGTATTTCCCAACGGTGTATGTGACCTTCCTCAGAGGATGCGTGACGGCAATAACTGCGGGCGAAACGATTGAAGTGGAGTTGCCCTGATGCCGCGATGCCTTGTGGGAAATCACGAAAGCGAGGATACGGTGTACGCCATAATCGGCGGACGCCGCGTGGATATGTGCCGCTATCACTGGGCCTGCTGGCAGCGGGTCGGCGAGGGCGTCACGGCAGGGCTGTCGCGCTGGCTCGCATGGAACACGCCCACTTGGCGGCACGGCGACGCACAGTATCAGATTGCCTGGGAAGGTGGGCAAGTCGTCGGGCGGCGGCTGAGCGACAACGCGGTAATTTCCCAGAGCAGCAGCGCCACGACAGTGCTCAACGCCTTGATGTCGCAGACGCCTGGGCTGATCCGCGTCGAGCCGATTGGCAGCAACCCGCCTTATCCGCTGACTGCGACCGTTTGGCTCGTGAGCGGCTTTTCATTGCGAGGATATGGACGGCAGTCCGCTTTCAGGCTCGCTGATTCCGCGTCCTTCGATTGGGGCGCGTTCTATCTTGCAAACCAGAGCCAGATTGCCTTTTCCGATTTCCGCGTTGACGGCAACAGGGCTGCCGATCGGAACAAAAGCTGGGTGATCCACGGGCGACCTGCAAGCAGGATCACTATCGACAACGTGGAGGTGCACGATCAGGGATTCACGCCTTCCACGGGGCCACCAGCGCTGCCCTGCGCTGCGATCTACTCGACGGTGGCGGCGATCCGAGATTGGAAAATCACCAACAGCACTTTTTGGAATTGTGATTTTGACGCCATCTTCCTCGCCCAGCCGAGCAGCGACCTCATGATCCGCGAATGCGTGTTCGGCTACAATGCCCAGCGATATGGGTACAACCACGTGAACCTCGAGTCAGGGGACGTGCGGACGTGGGCAGCAGCGCCGGAAATCTATCGCTGCGTTTCGCGGTACTGCGGAAGGGATGCACCGGCGGGGCGTTACAACATCGCGGGATTCCACCTTCGCAATGCCAATGGGGCGTTGATCGAGGACTGCCTGTCCGAGCACGGTGCGTCACAGGGAATCCTCCTTTTCAATTGTCGCGGTGCCATCGTCCGGCGAGCCCTCATTCACAGCGTCCAGCGCTACGTTGGCCTTTACCTTGAAGGCTGCCCGGATTCCCTGTGCGAAAAAATTGTCGTGCAGGGAATCCCGAACGGTGTTGGGATAACCATTGGCAGCTACGAGGAATATCTCAATGGAGAATTGATCAGCTACAAGTCGCACGGGAGCGTGGCGAGGGATTGTCGCGTGTCCAACTGCGGCGGCCCTGGAATCGTAACCGACTCCTCGCGTGTGACGATCCTCGATTGCGATGTGACCGATTGCGGAATCCTTCCGGGAATCGCGGATCACGACAAGGCTGCCTATCAGGTCTGCGGCACGGGGCAAAAAGGAAGCAAGGTCATCCGCTGTCGGGCAAGCGGGAGCAGGTACGGCTGGAGCGACACGCTGGGGAGCGGCAGTGGAACAAGCGAAGAGGCCGTCGTGGCCGATTGCGATTTCAGTGGGTGCCAGCAAGGCTTCTATTTTGGTAATCCCAATCACCAGCACGTGGTCGTGAGGAACCGAATACCGTCGTAACTGAAAGGAGAAAAACACTATGGCGGCAGAAGTGCATACGCAGGGTCTCAGATTGCTGCTTGAGTGCCTGGCGGGGCTTGATTCTGTGCCGAGCAGTTGCTGGATTGGACTGGCAACGAACGAGTCGCTTGCGGAAAACGCGACGCTCGATGACGTCACCGAAGTCACGGGCACCGGCTACGCCCGGCAGCAGGTTGCTAGCGGCGGCACGGGCTGGCCCACCAGTCAGGGCACGGGCACAAACGACTGGGAGGTCAAGACGCGGCAGGTGACATTCACCAATTCGGGCACGGGCAACTGGGCTACTGCCCGGACAGCATTTATCTGCACCGCTCAGACTGGAACGCAGGGGAAGCTGATCGCTTCCTTCCCGCTTTCCCAAGCCCGCACGCTGGGACCAGGGGATAGTCTCAAGGTGACCATAACCTTGCAGTTGGCGGGCTAACAGATGGCCGACATCAAAACCGTAGCCGGATTCTAACATGGCGAACTGGTACTGCGGTTCCAATAAGTACGACCTTGTTGCTTCCTGGCAACCGAACACCGAGTACGCTGTCGGTGCCCTTGTCAAGCAGGCGACGCAGCCGACCGACTGGGTAAATCGTCGAGTCTTTCGCTGCATACAAGCCGGGACTTCGGGGAGCAGCGAACCATCGTGGAACCTGGGGAAGGCATCCACCACCAATGACAACACGGTGGTCTGGCAAGAGGTCACAGGGAACTCAGCCTACGGCTGGAGCGCAGCGGGGCCTACGCTGCGATTGTTCTTGAATGGCTCATCTTCTTGGGCGGCGGCGGGCGACACCGTTTATGTCAATGCTGGACATGATGAGTACTATGGTTCAGGTCAGTCGCACATCAGCAGTCCCGGTACTCTTGCAAATCCGGTGTATGTTCTCTGCGTCAGTGACGACTTGCAGCCAGCAAGCACAGCCTGGGTAACAAAAGCCGCGGACATGTTTTTCTATGGCTGCGCTTACTCTTGCGGCGTCAACTATAAATGTGTGACTAGCGGGAACTACCTCGCGCTGCGCACGTGGTCATTTGAAAATTGTACATTTCACAACTATGCTAACTTTGCGATCGACGGTACTGCCACTTTTCGTAATGTTGTGCTGTATCAAAGCCCTTATTTCACCGCGGATGCGATGATTGGAATAGCCAGCGGTGCCGCATTCATCTGGCGCGGCGGAGCATTGCGCCTGCTTGGCAGTCCGATGTCGACGCGCATCTTTGCATTCTATCCAGTCATTTATATACATCATTTCGATGTTGAGGGTGTTGATATGTCCGAGTTTTCAGGCAGCGGGATAACATTAATGCGAGTAGGCGGTCCTGGACGCCTTACGCTAAAAAATTGCCGACTCGGAGCCAATATCAATATGGTACAGCGTAACGGCAGGCTCGGTACTTGGGGACGACTGGACGTAATCAACTGTGACTCTGGCAACACTAACTACCGCTACTATCGCTATCAAGACGCCGGCGAGATTTTCCATGAAACCGGGGTTTACCGCGAGGGCGGAGCAAGCGATGGTACAACACCAGTCTGCCGCCGCATGGTGAGCAGCGATTGGGCGAAGTACGAAGACCCACTGATACTTGGCGAATTGGTAGGCTGGAACGAAACGACCGGTCAGCAAAAGACGGCCACACTACACGTACTAACCAACGGCGTCACGCTCACCAACAAGGACCTGTGGGTCGAAGTGGAGTATCTCGGCAACGCCGATTACCCGCTATCGTCCTTCGTCACGAATAAACCACACATCCTGGAATCGGGAACATCACTTGACAGCGACAGCGTGACGTGGGTTCACAATTTGCAAAATCCGGTGCGGCAAAAGGTGTCCCTGTCCTTCACGCCGCAGATGAAGGGACCAATTAGGGTGACCGTGCGCTTGGCCCGTCCGTCAACGACTGTGTACGTGTGTCCGAAGGTTGATATTGCATGACGCGGCAGTGGCAACTCGACAGCACGGTTTACCTTGATGAATCGGGCACGCGCGCGTGGCAGGCATCGGGCACTTCTTACGTACTTGAAAGTGCGATTGCCGTTCCCGAGGAAGCAGGGCTGGCCGCCGCGGCAGCAGTCGCTCTGGGCGATGAGATTGGGGAGCACGTCGAGGTTGGTGTCTGCGCTGCCACGGCCAGCGGCAGCGGTGAAGATGAGCTCGTCGGCGCATACGCGGAGGATGGCCTCGCGTTCGCAGCAGCGAACAGCGGCGGTAGTGATGCCGCCGAATACGCTGGTGATGCGGCGGCCTCGGCATTTGCCACGGCGACGGGAAGTGACTTTGCGGAGCACCTCGTGGACGGCCAGGCCGTCGCAATTGCTTCGGCGTCCGGCGTTGACGTGCTCGTTCAGCCCGGTGCCGAGGAAGGGTTGTGTGTTGCCCTTTCTTTTGCTGTCGGCCTTGACCAGGCCGATTACCTTGACGATGGCTGGGCCGCTGCTGCGGCTGTCTGCGGAGGAGACGACTACGCGGTCTACGTCGACGAAGGAACGGTGATCGCGTTAGCACTGGCAGACGGTGAAGATAAGGTGCCTGGCATTGGGTACCTGAAGCGCCGGTCACTCGGTTTGCGTGCGGGAACAAGGGAGGTCGTTGTATGAGGATATTGAGGAAAGATGATGTGAGCAAGACGATTCCTTTCCTGCTGTGTGATGAGGTCGATCACATCACCGGGAAAACAGGCCTGACGCCGACGGTGAGAATCAGCAAGAATGGGGCACCGTTCGCAGCACCTTTTGGCACCGTGTCTGAGGTAGGGCACGGCTGGTATCAGTTGAGGCCCGCCGCCGCTGACGTGGACACTCTCGGGCCGCTGCTGCTTCACGCTGAAGCCGCCGGTGCCGACCCTGTTGATCTTGAGTTTCAGGTTGTGGCGTTTGATGTGTACAGCACGCTGCTTGTGCTTGTGCAGCCTTTGAGCGCTCGCGTCGCGACGCCCGACGGCGACGGCGGCACGGTCACGTTCTGGGCCGCCGCCAAGATGCGGGCAAGCTGGCACCTCGACGAGGACGTGAGCGGCCACGACCTGGCGTTCCTGATCTACGCCGCCAGCGATCCGAATACCGCGTTGGCCGAGTGCCGCGGCGCAGAAATCACGATCGCTGCACAAGAGAAAGGCTGCCTGGTCGCGTTGGAAGCGAGCGAGCAAAAGCTGCCGCCGCCAGGAGCGTATCGATTCGTTTTGCGAGACCAGACCACAGACAGCGTGCTGCTGTCGGGCGCTGTGCGGGTGGCAGCGGCCCCAGATGCGAGCTAATCGGTGGTGCGCTGCTTTGCCCTTCGGTAATACGCGGCCTGCCGACAAGCCGCCGAACAGTAGCGGCGCCGCGTTGTGCCGCTGATTCGCCTTCCGCAATGCTGGCAGCGGCTGACGACTCGGCGGCGCCTGCCAGCCAGAATCTTCGCAGCTTGCACGATGTCCATTCGCTGCTCCTTTTTCCAATTCATGAGATTCGCTCCTTCTCTAAATATCTGAAGGTGGACAGTACGAGGCCCCCCAGATAAGCCCTCATACAGCGAGCATTGACGTGCCGCAATATCGCCTCGGCGCTTCGTTTGTCGATCTTCCCCAGATGGATGCACTTGCGGTTGCCGCTGGCGTCCACAAGCAGAATCTGCCAGTTGCCATTACGGTCTTTGCGCAGGGTTGCCATGTCTTTCCCTCCTTCTGTGAAAATGTTGACTTACTCTTCTTCTGAATCTTCTTCTTCGCGCTCGAGCAGCTTGGCGACCAGATCGCGGACTTCGCGCTCAAGCGAGAGCAGTTGGTCGGTGGTATAGGGCACCGGAAGGTGATAATGCGTGTCCGGATTCAATCGCCCAACCGTGATGTCGATGTCGCTAGGGGAATAAGTGGGCGGGAGCTCGTGATCTGAAAGCCGCAGCTTGGTGTTGCCAAACTCCCAATATCGAGAAATCGATTTATTGGAGTATTGCGGTCGGCGTCGAGCAACCTCGGTGATGATGTCGGACAGAAAATCGATCGCAACCACCTGCTGTGCTCTTTCGAGCTTCCGCTCTTCTTGCTCTTCAACCGCGAATTGCCGAGCCTTGGCGAGAGCCTCGACGGCTTCCAGTCCGCCGATGCATTGCGACTCGTAAACAATCGTATCGATTGCGTCCCGCCTAGTTCGAGCAAGTTCGCCACAAAACTCTTTCCACGCGGGCTGGTCAGGCGAATAGTCTTCCTCGAAAGTTCTCTCGACTTCGGCCTCGGCGTCGACGTCCTCGCCGCACTCCCACTGCACCTTCTCCAGCAGCAGTTCCCGCACCAGATCGTCGTCGGCCCCGCGGGCTGCTCGCTCCCACTTGGCAACCAGCTCAAGCGCTTCAAGGCAATCACTAATCACCTGGCTCGTCATTTTATCGCTCCTTAGCGTTATCGTCACAGTGTTATTATAGCGTTATCGTCAGCCGCGTCAAGAGGCGTTCACGCGATTTCCGGAAAATTTTTTTCGGGCCAAGGATTCAGCGTTTTCCGCCCAAGCGGGGCGGAGCAGGTGCTACCGGGCGTACCCCACCGTGGGGTGGACCTGGACACTTTGGCGACGAGACCGGCCTGGCGACAAAAGCACCTGAAGCGAGGCCGAGGAGGGAGTAGCCCGCGAGGAGAAAACCGGCGGCAAGGCGTTCGCGCCGCACGCGTGCCTTCGCTTCGCGTTCTGCGTCGTCGAGGAATTGCTTGAACGCCCCGAGTCCCGCTGGTTCGCCGCCAAAGACGGCTGTCAGACGATCGAGGTGCTCCAGGATTTTTCGAGCCTGCTGGAGATTCTCGTCGGTCTCGACGTGAAACGAAAGGCCAGCAGCATGGACAGCCAGCAGCCCGACGGCGAGGCCGATCCCCAAGCCGACGATCGCACCCAGGATTGGCTTTGTGCGCTGCATATTGTGCTCCTTTTGCTGATTCTCGCCTCATTTTATCGCTTCTCGGCAGCGTTTGGCAGGCCATCTAGCACCATTAGTGGGGGTAGGCCGCTGCCGTTCACTGGACTCAAAATCCAGTGGGCTCCAGAGCAGGCTTGACAAAAAATCCTCAATCTGCTAAACTACCGCTAGCCTGTGTGCTGCCAGTCGATTCAGACAATTCAAACCCCGATGGGAAGACCGGCAGACTGGCAGCCCGGGCGCCCATCGGGGTTTTCGTTTGAAGGGACGTCGACAATGGTCGCACTGACGCCTGCACGGAAGCATCCGGTGATCGCACTCTTCGACCCGACCGAGCATGTGCATATCCTCCGGTTCGAGCCACAGCAGTGGCGACTGGCAATCCGCGTGCTTGTTCACTGGCACGCTGACCTGGGGTTGATCGACCTGGCCGCCGCAGAGCATTTGGCCGACGAGGTTGAGCGAATCGGGCGGCGGTGGGAACAGACACAAGAAGGCCAGGGAGGAAATGGGGTGCTCGACAAGATAGCACAAATCGGGCGGGAAATGTTCACCAAGTTTTTGAAGGGGCAGTGATATGGGGAAAAAGGAAACTGCGTTGCTCAAAAGTCCTTCGTTGGCGGAAATTTTTGCCGAGGCACAATCGGCCTGGGCGGCAGTGGAAAAGGCCAAAGCCAAGATTGAAATGTTGAAGGCCGAAGTCAAGCAGTGGAAAGGCGAGCTAGCAGCGGCCGAGCAGAAACTGGCCCAAGTGCTGGGCAAGAGCCCGACTGATTTACAAGGAGCATAGAAGTGGAAACTCGAACGCATTTTGTTGGTGCAAGCGACGTCCCCGCAATTCTTGGCCTCAGCCCCTGGCGATCGGCATACGAGGTCTGGCTCGAAAAGACGGGCCGCCTCGAGGACAAAGCGGAATCTGCTGCGATGTCCGCCGGAAAGAAGCTCGAGGCCGCCGTCCTCGACTGGGCCGAGGAACAATTGGGGCCGCTGAAGCGGGATGTCACCGCTGCGATCCCGACCACGCCGATCTTGTGTCACCCCGATGCCATGACGCAAGGTGGCCAGCCGGTGGAGGCGAAGACCAGTGGAATCACTGGCAGGCTATACGGCGAGTGGGGAGAGCCGGGAACCGATGAGATTCCGGATTACTACGTCATTCAGTGCCTTGTGCAGCTTGAGGCCTGCAAGGCGGAAGTGTGCCACGTCCCTGCCCTGCTCGGTGGACGTGGGTTCGTGCTTTATCGGGTTCCTGCTTCCTCATCGCTTCAGCAGCACATCGTGGAACACTGCTGCCAGTGGTGGAACAAGCACGTCGAGGGCGACACACCGCCGCCGCTGGAGAGATTGCCCGAACTGGAAGTGCTGAAGCGTGTGCGTCGCGTGCCTGAGAAGGTGGTCCGCTTTGAGGACGCTCAAGTTGTCGAGCGATGGCTCGAAGCCAAGGAACGTCTGAGAGCCGCCACAGTTGAAGCTGAAGAGGCCCAGGCTGCGGTGTTGTATGCTCTCGGCGACGCGGTGGCTGCCGAGCTTCCCGACGGACGCCTACTCACCTATTTCGAGCAAAGACGGAAAGCCTATTACGTGAAGGAGTCAACATTCCGAGTCCTCAGGCTGATAAAGAAAGGAAACGACAATGCATGACACTGACGGTGCTTTGACGCTGGCGGAACGGCTGCCGCCGGACTTGATGCTGTTGAAGATGGAGAACGAATCAATCATGGCATTGGCCCGCACGCAGCCGCGTGATCCGGCAAGGATTGTTGCCCAGCTTCAGCAGTTGATCGACGCCTGGCCTGCAGCCGCAGATGAGGCGATCTACTCGAAGCCTGTTGGAACGGTGATCGAGGTGACCTGCTACTGCGGAGCACGGTACGAAGTATCGCAAGTGGACAGAGAAACGACCTGTCCGCACTGTGAAGCACCGGCAATCGGGAAAGGCAAGCAGACCCCTACGAGGCGTGTGAAGAAGTTTGCGGAAGGTTTGTCGATCCGGGCAGCGGAATCCATCCGATCGATTTACGGCTACACGCGGCTCGCCACAACTGCTGAACTGCTCCCTGATGGCCGCGTGAAGCTGACGGGGGTGCTGGTCGATTACGCCGCGGGGAACGTGACAAGTGATGAGCGGATCGTGTCTCCCCACTACCGCAGCCGCAGCGGGGTAATGCGTACGATGCCGGAAGACCGCTTCCTCAACGTGGTCGTGAAGGCCGAGAAGGCGAAGCTGAAGAGGGACGTCATCCTCGACAGCGTTCCGGGGATCGTCAAAGCGTTGTTCCGCGACGCCTGCGAAAAGAAGCTGCGGGAACTGGTCGCACCGGAAGTAGTCGAGCAGAAGATTCTTCCGGCGTTCGCTGAGTTTGGGATCACTGCGGAACAGATTGAGAAGGTGATCGGCAGGCCGCGGGCATTGGGCTGGCGTGAAGAAGACCGGCTCACATTGCGGAAGATATTGACGGCCCTCAAGAACGGCGAAACCACAGTGCAGGAACTTCTTGATGACATCGATGAATCTCGCAGGGAACCAGGGAGCGGCATAGCGGCTGTCGAGAAGCGACTTGAGGACGTCCTCGGGGAAATCAAAGACGCCGCGGTAAAGGCGGTGACGCCGCAGGCGGATGAAGGGAACGCACATGGGTAGCGAGACAGGGAACAAGGAAGCTGTGATGCAGGTCGAGGTGTGCCTAACAGGGATGTGCGGGCAGTGTTACCGGTGCTGGTGCATGGAGCTCGTGAGGAAAAATCGCGAGTTGAAACGGCGCGTCCGCGATTGTTGCGCCGAGCGGGAGCCACTTGCTGACAGCCTCGACCGGATAGGTCGAAGGACAGTTGACCTTGTGAACGTTCTGTTTGACCTGGCCACGGAAATCCGCGGGGCCGCCAGTATGATGGCGGCTGGAACTCGCATCGCAAAGCAAGACAAATCCGAATGATGACGGATGTGCGGCCTATGTCGTCTGGCGGTTTGGGTGCTCCGGTACAATGGTACGGTGGCAAGGGAACAATGACCCCGAAACTGATGCGACATGTTCCGCTTGGCGGCCGTCCGTACTGTGAGCCATACATGGGGGCTGCCAGCTTGTTTTTCGCTCGCCCACCAGCGCCAGTCGAGGTGTTGAATGACCTGGACGGCGAACTGGTCAATTTCTTTCGCTGTCTTCAGAACCCGGACACCTTTGGCCCATTGAAACATCGGCTGCTCTACACGCTGTATTCCAGGGCCGAGTTCTGTCGGGCACTAGAAATCCTCAAAGACCGCAGCATTACCGACCCTGTGCAGCGTGCATGGGCTTTTTTTGTAGCCCGCAACCAGGGCGTTTCAAGCGTGTGCCGAACACCGGGCAACTGGTCACGTAGTTTCGTGTCATCACGCGGCATGGCCCATAAAGTGAACAACTGGATTAGGCGTCTGACGATGCTTGATGACTGGCACAAACGCTTGTTGATGGCTCAAATCGACAACCGCGACGCTATCGAGGTGATCCGCTACTGGGACAGCCCGGAGGCGGTTTTCTACGTTGACCCGCCCTACCACCAGGAAACCCGCAGCAAGCAGCATCAAATCGTGTATGGCATCGAAACCGACCATTTGCACCACGTCCAGCTGGTGCGGACGCTGCTTGATTGTCGTGGGGCCGTGGTTCTTTCCTGCTACAACCACCCGGTATACGCACCACTGATGGAAGCTGGCTGGAAGAGGACCGAATACAAGACCGCTTGCCATGCAGCCTGTCGCTGGCGTGGGTCTGGTCTTCAGGGCCAGGGGGCTGCGTTGAGGAAGGTGCCGCGGACGGAGATTGTTTTGGCCAATCCGAAAGCGGTTGAAATGGTGAAGCACCTGCAGCAGCCGTGCAGCGACAACGCTTTGTGGGACAGCTAGCGCAAAAGGAGCAGAATCTATGGCACGCAGAAGAAGAACCGAGGTAGATGTTCCGATTCCCCCACTCCCTATCGAAATATGCCATCTTTATCTGGTGGGCGACAGCCCGCTGATATGCCACGCATGGAACGCAAAGGCCGAGCAACAGATTCTCGGCAAGCAGATGAAAAAAGCGCGGCACGCAAAGCAAGCGAAAAATCCCTGGGAAGACTTCTGCAATTCCCTCTACTGGCTCACCGGGTGCCCGCCGCAGTATATCCTCACAGAGTGTCCGGAATCGCCCACACAGGAAGACATTGAGAAAGGTGCGTTTGGCTTTCCCTCAATTGCCTTCAAGGCGGCGGCTGTCGAGGCCTGCCCGCAGGTCGATGGCGTAGCCAAAACAAAAGCGCGGGCTGCGATGCACATCGTGGGCGAGTATGTGAAGATCGAGGGGACACCGAAGCCGCGACGAGATTTTGTGCGGCTGCCCACGGGCGTGGCCGATATACGCTTTCGCGCTGAGTTCTGGCCGTGGCACACGTGTCTCACCATTCGCTTCAACGCCAACGTCCTCAGCCTCGATCAAATCGTGAACCTTTTCCAGGTGGCCGGATTCGGAATAGGGGTGGGCGAAGGACGCCCGGAGCGCGGCGGCCAATGGGGATTGTTCCATGTGGCATCGCAAGAAGAAATAGTGGCCTTGCAGCAGGAAAGGAAAAGCACATGAGGTATAGGTACGACTTCCGCAGCGGCTTCCGTCTTTGCGGCGACCCGCAAGTGGTCGGGGAATGCCTGGAGGAAATCCGGCAAAAGAACGGGGGCTGGCTCCAGGCCGAAGCAGTAGTGAGAGAAGCCGCGAAGAAGAATCATCCCTTGCATCGGTACTTCGAGTGGGATGACGGCAAGGCAGCACATCAGTACAGGCTTCGCCAGGCTGACTATTTGATTCGAGCCGTGGTGGTCCGCCCCGAAGAAGGCGAGCACAAGTTCGAGCCGGTGCGGGCGTTTGTCTGTCTGGAGCGTGAAAGCGACAGCAAGGCGTATTCGCACGTGTGTGCTGCGATGCGAGACGAGACAACGCGGCAGCAGATTCTTGAGAAGGCCTACCGCGAACTCCAGTGGTGGCGGCGGAAGTACGCGGCTCTAGTTGAGTTCGCGGATTTATTTGCGGTAATCGACCGCTTCGCATTATCTGAAGCCGGGCATTAGTTGGGCAAGGCCTGGCTCGGCTGGGCAAGGCAAGGCTTGGCTGGGCGAGGCATGGCGAGGCTTGGCAGGCGAGGCGTGGCATGGCGCGGCTCGGCGTGGCATGGCATGGCGCGGCGCGGCAAGGCATGGCATGGCAGGGCTCGGCCCGGCGGGGCAAGGCAAGGCATGGCTTGGCAGGCGCGGCTGGGCTCGGCGTGGCTTGGCTGGGCATGGCGCGGCGCGGCAAGGCTCGGCGTGGCGGGGCCCGGCTCGGCCAGGCAGGGCAGGGCAGGGCTTGGCAGGCGGGGCAGGGCTTGGCTTGGCACGGCGTGGCTGGGCCCGGCGCGGCTGGGCGGGGCGCGGCGAGGCTAGGCAAGGCACGGCTTGGCGGGGCATGGCAGGCAGGGCAAGGCATGGCAGGCAAGGCGAGGCGTTTGAGGGAACAGCATCACGATGGAGAGCCGTACACCTATCTCCAATTTTTCCCCTGAACCCGGCACGCCAGAGCGGATCGCCGACGGCCTTGACGCCGTTTCCTCGCAGCTACATCAGGCTGCGGAGAAGTTGCGAGTGCTGGCTGCCGAGGTGCGGGAGGTAGGTGAATCCCTGAAAAACTGGATTGAAGTCGCAATGCGGGCCGGTGAAAAGCTGGTCAGACAGGAAAGGGAAAACAATGATGAGCACAGAAAATGAACAACACAAAACGCAGACTCTCGAACTCGACGGCCAACTTCTGACTGAGCATGACTACGAACTGCTAATTCGGATGCTTCCGGACTCTTGTTGTGCGAAGTGCAAGCACTGGCGACTACTTGATTGGCCACGATGGCCCGATCGAGAAGTGCTTTTCCGGACATCGACAAGTGACGGCGATGTCTCTTACCTCTTGACGCTTTACAGTCGCGTGGACTGGAATGGCGAATGCAGGCGCTTTCCGCCGCTGTACGCGCCGGCTGACGTCAGACGGTCAAACCGCCGTTACGAGTGGCCCTTCACGTGGTGCCGAGACTGTTGCGGTGAGTTCACACCGCGCGACTAGCCCACCCGATAGGCGGCTAGGGCGGGTTCGACTCCCGCCGTGGGCTCTGGAGGCCGACGGATGGCTGGAGACTGGATTCCAGTATCGCTTGATCTTCCTCGGAAACGCGAGGTCTTGATAATCGCCTCGCGCCTGAAGTGGTCGCGCTACGAGGTTGTGGGCCGATTAGTCGAGTTCTGGGCCTGGGTCAGCACCGAATCGGTGGACGGCAGGATCGACGGCCTGAGCGTGGACGTTCTGGCCAGCATCCACGGCTTTGACCGCCGCTTTCTGGGCGTGCTATTAGATGTCGGCTGGTTGACCCAGGACGAAGCCGGGCTGATTATCCCAAACTTCCAGCGCTGGCTATCCCACAGTGCGAAGAGGCGATTGCAAGCCGCCGAGCGTCAGCGTCGGGCACGGGCACGCGACCCTTGTCACGCAAATGTCACAAAAATGTCACGCTCGCAGCGTGACAAAAACGTGACCACAGAAGAGAACAGTACAGAACAGAACAGTACAGAAGATCAGATTGAATCTTCTGCCGGAAGTTCTGGCTCTGTCAAAAAGCGCTCTTCTAACGTCGTCGACGTCGTCGTCGACGTCGTCGTCGATAACGAAAAACTCGCGCGCGTTTGCGAGGCTTGGCAGCAAATTGCGGCACTTTGGCCGGTAGGAAGACCGCCACGCCGCGACATCAAGCTAGTTCTGCAACTGCTGGTTGCGGCCTTACTGCACGATCGTGGCTGGGCGTTGGCCGCGCTTCGGGTAACCTCGGAAAGGCGGCCAGAAAACCCAGGTGCGTACCTCCAAAAGGTCAGCAGGGAGTTGGCCTCGCGGGAAGAGTACATTTGGCTTCGCAATCTTCCGATCCCGCCGCAGATCGCAGAACTGGCCAAACCGCCGCCGAAGCCGACTGAAGCGACGGTGCCAGCAACCGGGCCGCCGGAAGGCCCGCCGCCAGAGCAACGTCTCGGTTCAGTTCGGGACCTCATTGACAGGCTGAAAGGTGCACCGATGTAGTGTGCAGGAGATAGTTCATATGGGAAGAGGGCGTGAAAGGAAGGCAGCCAGGCGGAGGAAGAACTGTGACGGTGATTAGCTTTTCCGTTCCCGGCATCCCTGCTCCCGCTGGCAGCACGCGGGCAATCCCCTTCCGCCGCCGCGATGGACGGCTCGGCGTGTCCGTGATGCCCGCGTCCACTCGATTACGCGATTGGCAGGCGACCGTGCGGATCGCGGCAAGGCAAGCCGCAGGCGATCGACGGCTGATGACTGGGCCGCTGCGGGTCGGGCTTCTATTCACCTTGCCGCGTCCAAAGTCGCACTACGGAAAACGTGGCCTGCGGCCAGCGGCCCCGCCTTATCCCGCCGGACACCCTGACCTCGACAAGCTGACGCGAGCAGTGCTAGATGCGTTGACCGGGGTCATCTTCGGCGACGACGCCCAGGTCGTCTCGCTGGCCGCCGAGAAAGTCTATGGGGAGGCGGGACAGTGCATGGTGATCGTGATGCGACACAAGTAAGACGGCCTGCCGCTCGTTGCCGCGGCTGCGGCAGGTACTTCCGCCAAGGCAGACGGAAACGGCTGTTCTGCTCTAACAAGTGCTACCTTGCTTCTGTGCAGCGAAGGCGGCTCCGCAAAGCGGTCTGTGTGGTGTGTGGGAGGACTTTCAGTACGACCAAGAGAAAGGAGCGGGCCTTCTGCAAAAAGTGTGGCCGCGCCTTGCTGATCGAACGAATGGCGTTTGCTGAAAGCTACAAGGCAAAAATCCCATCGGAACCAACTTCCCACCTTCCAGGATCGGATGAGAAAATCGAGGTGATGCGGGCCCGTGTGGAGCGCGGGGAATCCCCTTTTCACCCCGACGATCGCTTGGAGCGTTCATGCGAAGAAAGCACGGAAGGTACTCCATAGGCGCGAGATGTCCACGCTGTGGCGGCGTGCTCCGCGTCCTCAAAACTCACTCCCGCACCGGACTTCTCATCCTTCGCTACCGCAAATGTCTTGCCTGCGGGTGGCACGGCAAGACCGTCGAGCGAATCTCTGACCGGTAGGCGGGGATACCGCTGTCCACCACGTCCTTTCGCTTATCCTCTCTTGTGCCTCACAATGAGCTAGGGCGTGCGAATCAGAGACAAATCCGCGCCCAGGTCAGGGGAGGATAATCATGGACATCTTAAAAGAGCTTCGTGACATCCGCAAAGCGATTAAGGATGCACGGCAGGACGGGCGGATCACCTTCGTCGAGGGCCTGCTGATCGGGAAAGAGGTACTCGACGTTCTGTTGATCGTGCTGCCGCTGCTGCTGAGCGATGTGGGCCGTGGCCAAGCCGCTCTGCAAGCCCTGCTGGCCGATTTGCCGCCAGAGCACGCTGAGCAGCTACGGCAGATTCTCGGCAGTCAAGCCTGATCGTCGTTCCGCTGTTGCGACTGCGAAGAGCGAGTGAGGAACGCAATGCACGCGGTGCTCGTCTTTCTGCTCTGCTTTGCTGGCCCACGGCAGCCCGCAATTGAAATCGATGGGCCGCAGACGCTGGCTGTCGCTGAGTACGGCGACTATGCGGTTCGCGGGCTGAGCCTTGAGCAGGCCAAGGCGGCCTACGTCGATGTGTGGCCCGAAGCCGGAACGACGGTTCGTCCCGTCGTGACGTGGAGCGGTGAACCGCTGCTGCTGTTTCGGGCTCGGACACCAGGGCAATATCGCTTGCTCGTCGCGGTTCCGGTTTCTGCTGATCGTCTGATCGTCGCAAAGAAGGTGATCCAGGTCGGCACGCCGCAGCCTGAGCCGCAGCCAGAGCCCAAGCCCGAGCCGAAGCCGCCACAGCCGGAACCGCAGCCGCAGCAGAAGTGGCAGATCGCGGTTGTGCTGGAAAGCGGGCAGCTCGATAACTTGCCCGAAGGCCAGCGAGCACTGCTCGCAAGCCTGCTAGTGCGGAAAGAGATCGCTGCAAGAGGTCATCACTTTGCGGGAATCTTCGATAAGGACTCGGAAAGATCAGCGGGGGCACAACACAAGGGATGGTTTGACGCGGCCAGAGGCCAGCAGCTTCCGGTGCTTCTGTTGGCACCGCTTTCCGGCGGAACAGTGAGGGCCTACCCATTGCCTGCTGATGTCAACGCCTTCTGGAAACTGCTTGCTAGCCCGCCGCAGAGCTTGCCTTTGCGTCCCAGCAGTCAGCCCACGCCCAGGCCGAGCACTAGCATCTATCGTTCCAGCGAGCCGATATTTTTCCCGCTGCCGATTCCCCAAGGCTGCTACGGAGGAGTGTGTCTGCCATGAGTTCCTTCTACGATGACAGCAACTGGCAGCAATTGCTGCGTCCGCCAGCGACCGAAGACGGCTCGCCGCAAGTGCTCCCGCGTGTTACCGCCTATGGTACCGATGAGGCCAGGGCCTGCGGACTGATTCCTTTCGAGGAATATCCTGATCGCGTCCTCGAATGGGATGAATTGCCCGAGGTGATCGAGAAGTGCCATCGGGAGAAAATCTTTCCCCTGTACCACCTTGAGGACACTGGACTTCTCAAGCAGTGGTATCAGGACGGCTATGGATATTGCTGGGCATACGCTCTGGCCGCGGCTGTCATGGCTTGTCGGGCCGTTGAAGGGCAGCCGCCGGTCAAGCTATCGCCCTTTTCCCTCGGTTGGCTCGTTAATTGGCGAAATAGCGGCTATTACCTGGATCGTGCGATCGCCGGGGCGCGTCAGCGGGGACTCGCGCCCGTAGAGTATGTGCCGGAATATAACCTGCGGCCCGCGACCTTCAAGCCGGGCTGGGACCAAGAGGCTTTGAAGTATCGGCCCCTGGAGTGGTGGGACACACGGCCGCGGACCGATCGACGACTGATGACGTTACAATGTGCCACGATCCTCGCAACGGGACGGCCAACGGCCAACGCCTACGACTGGTGGGGCCACGCTGTTCCCTGCGTCGGAATGCTCTGGCGAAATAGGGGCGTGATATGGCAGGTCTGGAACAGTCACGGCGATGGCGTGATCGAACTCGGGGGAAGCCGTGGCGTGCCGGATGAGGCATATGGGGTCCGTGCGACGAGCTGGGGAGCTGGCTGATGGATCAGGCTAGCCTTGCGGAACGGCTCGAAAAGCTCGATGTCCGGTTGCAGGACATCCAGGCCGGGATCGCGGAAGTGCGAGCGGTGTACGCCGATCATCACCGTCGGCTCGACCGGATCGAGCGAACAATGTACGGGGACGGCGCCGCGGGTCTGTGCACCAAGGTATCAGCGATCCTGTGGGTCGTAAGCGGCGTGGCGGCTTTTGTGGTCTTGCTGGCAGCCCAAATGATTGCAGGCGTGTTTCACTGAGGATCGGCGATGACGGTTGCAGGCGTGATGATCGAGGTGTTGCCGGAAACAGCAGGGGGAGGGGGTCGAAAATCTATGGCCTTAATGGAAACCACCAACCCCCATGAAGCCCTTCCGCGCGCGGCCAGGGGGGGAATCCTAACGGAAATGGTGACTGCGGTGGAGCGCCGCTGGGCCGACCTGCAGGCCGTCGTCGAT
>Ga0308389_1000652_pt1 | contig 25316 bp, 25 predicted proteins | sample Hotspr2Sample148_FD_202362 | JGI IMG/M metagenome (GOLD analysis project Ga0308389, IMG submission 202362) | Hot spring phototrophic mat microbial communities from Mushroom Spring, Yellowstone National Park, Wyoming, United States - 20040719_148 ... | reverse complement strand
CGAACGGCGGCCGTCGTTCGCCAGAACGACGGCCAGAGTGAGCGGTTGCTGCGGACAGCCCCGTCTTCCGCGCTGACATACGTTGCGAAATGCCGTGGACAGTTGTGGCCACGGCGAGCCGTGCGCGGAGCGCCGGGACCGCTCGCTCCCGCGGGCCTTCGGCCCGCTCCGCTCGCGGCTCTGAAGGCGTATCTGAAGGCGTATCCGAAGGCGTTTCCGAAACCGTTTCCGGGCGCGTTGCGACGCGCATTCAGAGCCGCGAACGGGGTGCCGGAATTCGGAAGAATTCCGGCCAGAGTGCGCGGTTGAAGCGCGGAACATCGCCTTCCGCGCTGACATGCGCTGGGAAATGCCGTGGACAGTTGTGGCAACGTCGGGCCGTGCGCGGAGCGCCGGGACCGCTCGCTCCCGCAGCGCTTCGCGCCGCTCCGCTCGCGGCTCTGAAGGCGAATCCGAAGGCGTATCCGAAGGCGTTCGCCGAAATCGTTCCCGAATGCGCTGGACGCGCGTTCAGAGCCGCGAACGGCGGCCGTCGTTCGGGGAGAACGACGGCCAGAGTGAGCGGTTGCTGCGGACAGCCCCGTCTTCCGCGCTGACATACGTTGCGAAATGCCGTGGACAGTTGTGGCCACGGCGAGCCGTGTGCGGAGCGCCGGGACCGCTCGCTCTCGCGGCGCTTCGCGCCGCTTCGCTCGCGGCTCTGAAGGCGAAGTGATGAAAGCGCGTTTCGAAGGCGCGGCTCCGAAGTCGGAAACGATTTTGCGCCGCCCCGAAGGCGGCAGGCGCAGCAGGGCCGCGCGGAGAGGGCTACTTGCGCATGCCGGGGTTGGGGTTCTTCAGCCGCTGCTGCCGCAGCTTCCGGCGATTGCGCTTGGGCTTGTGGATGATGAACGTCCCGTGGCCCAGATATTCAGCCTGGTAGAGCTTGCCTGAATCCTTCTCTGCCAAGTCGACCTCCAAGTGCGTAGTTTAGCAAAACCGGCGCGGCCGGCGCGGCTGCGCTATGTTGAAAGCAGCAACCGGCGCAGCCGGGCGGGCGCGAGAACGAGGGTCGGTTCCGGAATGCATTGGCACAGACGCATCGCAGGGCTGCTGGCGGCAGCGGCGCTCGCCGTGCTGGCGCAGGCGCCGCCGGCGGAAAAGATCCGCGCCGTCACGGCCGACGTGGCGCGCATCACGGGCTTCGAGATCCGCAGGCCGATCCCCGTCGAGACGCTCACGCGCGAGCAGTGGAAGAACTATGTCGAGCGCGAAATCGAACGCGAGGTCCGGCCGGAGGAAATCCAGGCCGACCAGACCGTGTTGCGGCTCTTCGGCCTCGTGCCGCGCGATTTCGACCTGAAGAAGACCACCATCGACCTGCTCGCCGAACAGGCGGCCGCCGTCTACGACCACCGGCGCAAGCGGATGTTGCTGCTCGAGGACGGCGCGGGCGGCGGCATCGAAGACGCGGTGCTGGTCCATGCGCTGGCCGACCAGCACTACAGCATGAAGAAATTTCTCGACAAGGGCGCGCCGACCGGCGAGCAGCAGGCGGCGCGGCTGGCCGTGGTGGAAGGCCAGGCGATGTGGGTCATGCTGGAGTGGCAGCTCGGCAGGATGGGCATGGGCTCGATCGCGGGCAACCGGGCGGCGCTTGAGAAGATGCTGCCCGCGCTCGGAAGCCTGGCGGCGGCCAGCTACCCGGTTTTCGGCACCGCGCCGCTGTACATGCAGGAGACGCTGCTGTTTCCCTACACGGCAGGCGTGCTGTTCCAGCAGGCGGCGGTGGAGCGGTTCGGCCGGCGCGCCTTCCGGAAGGTGCTGGAGGAGCCGCCACAGACGACGCATCAGATCTTGCATCCGGAAGCGTGGTTGGACGGCCGCCGCACCGAGGCGCCGCCGGCGCCGGTTGCCGAGCCGGAAGCCGAATACAAGCCCGTGTCGGCCGGGGTGCTGGGGGAGCTGGACGTGCGCGTGCTGCTGAAGCAGTACTGCGGCGAAGAGGCGGCGGCGAAGTGGGCCCCGATGTGGCGCGGCGGCAGCTATGAATTGCTGGAGCACAAGCCCACCGGGCGGCCGGCGCTGCGCTGGGCGCTAGGCTTCGCCGGGGACGAGGCGGCCCAGGCCTTCACGGACTGTTACCGGAAAGCGATCGAGCGGAAGTCGGAATCGCTCGTCTGGAAGTCCGTCCGCCCGGGGCTGCTTGAGGGGAGCAATTCGGACGGCGGCTTCCGGGTGGAATCGAGGGGCCGCGCCGTAGGCGGGCTGGAAGCCCTGCAACCGGCCGCGGAGCGGGCACGTCGCCCCATGTAGCCCCGTGCGCTATAGTAAAGATTTCCCGACCATGCTGAACCGCCGAGCCTTTCTTGCACTGGCTGCATCCGCGCCCTTGTCGGCCCAGCTCAAGCCGCCGAAGCCGGCGCCGGAGCTGACGATCATTCTCAACAGCGGCGAACACCTGCTGTTGAGCCGGTTCCGCGGCAAGGTGGTGGTGCTTGAGTTCCTGCTGACGACCTGCCCGCACTGCCAGAGCTGTTCGGCCATCATGCAGAAGCTCTATTCGGAGCTCGGCGACAAGGTTTTCCAGCCGCTCGGCGCCGCCGTCAACCCCAACTCGATGACCGAGGCGCGGATGCTGGTGCCCGCCTACGTCAACAACCTGGGCCTGAAATTTCCCGTCGGGTGGACGCCCCGCGAGCAGGCCTACGCGTGGCTCGAGGCGCAGAATTCCACCGGTCCCATGTATTTCCCCCAGGTTGTTTTCATCGACAAGAAAGGAGTAATCCGGTACTATTTCCCCGGCGGAGACGATTTTTACCGGAATGAAGAGGCCAATATGCGGCGGCTGATCCTGGAACTGTACAACGAAAACGGCGCCAGCCGGGGGCCGAAGGCGGGGGGCCGCAAATCGTGAACAGGCTTCTCCGGCCGGCTCTGGCGGCCGCGGCCTTCGCCATCTTCTCCTTCGGCCAGATCCCGCGGCCGGCGAAAGAGATTGAATTCGCCCCGGTGGTCAACGGCAGCGGCAGGATGCGGCTGTCGGACTTCCGCGGCAAGGTGGTGGTGGTCGAATTCCTGTTGACGACGTGCCCGGGATGCAAGTTCAGCGCCTCGATTCTGGCGCGCCTCCAGCGGGAGTACGGGCCGCGCGGCCTGCAAGTGATCGGGCTTGCGGTGGATGCCGGGGCGGCGCCGCGCATCCCGGTGTTCGCCGCCGAGACCGGCGCCGGCTTTCCGATCGCCGCATACAGCGACGCCGCCGCGCGCGATTATCTCCAGGCGCCGATCATGCTCCGCATGGCCTACCCGCAACTGGTCTTCATCGACCGCAAGGGCGTGCTGCGGGAGCATTTCCGCGGCGAGGACCCGCGGATGAGCGCCGCGGCCGAGGAAGCCAGCATCCGCAAGGTGGTCGAGCAGCTCCTGGCAGAGGGCGGAGCGGCCGGAAAAGCGCCGCCCAAAAAGAAGAAATAGCGTCGAAACAGCTGCATGATTTTTTGCAAAATGTCTCGGTATTTTTTGAGTATTTTAATTCTTTCGAGCGCGGTTTTTCGCCTGCCCGCGGCCGCGCCTCCGCAGGCTCATTCCGGCAGAGACGGCGCGGCGGGCTGGCGGCCGCTGTTCGACGGCAGGACCTTCGCCGGCTGGAGGCCGGCGGCGGAAGGCGCATGGGCCATCGAGGACGGGTGCCTGAAGGCGGTTCCCCGGCCGCCCCTGCGCGAGGACCTGGTGAGCGAGGCCGAGTTCGGAGACTTCGAGCTGGAGTTTGAATGGAAGGTTGCGCCGGCGGCCAACAGCGGCGTCAAGTATCTGATCCAGGACACGGTGCTGGTCGACGAAGGGCAGCTGCCGCCCGGGCTGCGGCTTCCCTTCGAGGAGCAGGTTGCCTGGTTTCTCGAGCACCGCTCGGCAAGGCGCGAGCTGGTGAAGCCCGGCAGCGGGGCGCAGGTCTACCCGGTGGCTTTCGAGTACCAGGTCATTGACGACCGCCGCCACCCGGATGCCCTGTTGAATGCCGCGAGCCGCGCGGGCGCCCTGTACCGCATGGCGCCGCCGTCGCAGCCGGCGGCGCGGCCGGCCGGCGAATTCAACGAGGGGCGCATCGTGCTGCGCGGGCTTCACGTTGAACACTGGCTCAACGGCGTCAAGGTGGTCGACATCCGGCTGGACGATCCCCAGGTGCGGGCCAGCATCGAGAAGCGCTGGAAAGAGGACAACCCGGTGCGCCGGCTGTTGCTGGATATCCCAAGACGGCGCAGCCCGGTCGCCCTGCAACATCACAACGACGCCGTCTGGTTCCGCAACATCAGGATCCGCCCGCTTCCCTGAGGCTTTCGAGCGCCTGGGCCAGAAGGCCGGCCGGATCATCCAGCGCCAGCTCCACCGGAACGGCCTGGATGGCTTCCTCCGATTGCAGCGACGGCGGCAGGTTGAGAAAGTCCTTTTCGGTGGTTAACAGCAGATCGGACTGTTCGAGCAGCGGCCGGATCTCGGACTCGCGGTAGCGGTGGTGGTCGGGGAACACCCGGAAAATGGCCGGGCTGATGCCGGCCCCGGCCAAAGTGCGGCGGAAAGATTCCGGCTGGCCGATGCCGCAAAAGGCGCCGACGCGAAGCCCCGTTTCAAGCGGCGGCACGTGCGGCACGAAACGGGCGCGATAGATGGGCGCCGAGGGATTGTGGCGGCGGATCTCGCCGATCAGGCCGCAGAGCGGGCGGCCCGGCTCGGCGCGCGTGATGACGATGGCTCCGGCACGCTTCAGGGCTGAAAAGGGCTCGCGGAGGCGCCCGCCGGGGAACACGCCGCCGCGGAAGGGGTCGATGGCGTCGATGAGAACGATGTCGAGTTCGCGGCGCGTTTGCCAGTGCTGAAAGCCGTCGTCGAGGATGTAGAGATCGGGGCGGAAGCGCTGCCGGGCGAGCAGCCGGAGGCGCGCGGCGCGCCGGTCGGCGCCGACGGCCACGGCGGCGAAGCCGTCGCGCAGGATCAGGCTGGCCTCTTCGCCGGTGTCGGCGACAGGGGGGAGCTCGCCGGGCAAGGCCGCGACGATGCCGCGGCGGGCCCGCCCGTAGCCGCGCAGGAGCACGGCCGGTTTCAGGCCCGCGGCGGCGAGTTCGCGGCACAGCCAGCGCACCAGCGGCGTCTTGCCCGTTCCCCCCATGGCCAGGTTGCCGACGCTGATGACCGGCCGTTCGGGCAAATCGGGATCAAGCAAAGCGAGGCGGCGGTGAACCGCCATGCCGGCCAGCCACAGCGGGGCAAGCGGGTTCGGCCCGAGGGGCCGGGGCAAGCCGGCATCGTGCCATCGGCGGATCGATTCCAGCGCCCGGAGGGCGGCCCCGGCGCGGGCCCGGGCCAGTTCCCTGCCCCGGCTTCCCACCGACTCCCGCAGCGCCGCGCCGGCGAAAACGCGGGCCAGCGCGGCGGCGAGCTGTTCCGGCTTTTCGAGGAAAATGGCCGCCTCATTTTCCCGAAACTCGGCGGCAATTTCGGCAAAATTCTCCATGTGCGGGCCGGCCAGGACAGGGACGCCGAAGGCGGCCGGCTCGAGGATATTATGGCCGCCGCGCCGGGCGAATGTGCCGCCCATGAAGACGGCCGTGGCGGCCCGGAACAGCGAGGCGAGCTCGCCGACGGAGTCGAGCAGGAGCACGCCGGGCAGCGCAAGGACGGGCCCCTGGCCGAGCCGGGTCCGCTGCACGAACGGGATGCCGCGGGATGCGAGCTTTTCCGCCGCCGTGCGGAAGCGCTCCGGCCGGCGCGGGGCAAGGATGAGCAGCAGCCGCGGGAATTGCGGCGCAACTTTGAGAAACGCCTCCAGCACAATATCATCCTCGTCGGGGTCGTCCGGGGCCGCGGGCGGCATGGTGGAGGCGGCCACCCAGACAGGCGAAGGCGCGAGCGCCGCGAGGAATTTCTCTATATCGGCGGGAATTTGCGCCGCATCGGGGTCGAAATCGTATTTCAGATTTCCGGCGGCCTTCACGCGCGGCGCGCCGAGCGCGCGGAAGCGGGCCGCTGCGGTTTCGTCCTGCGCGAGGATCTCGTCGGCAAAGGCGAGCGCATGGCGGAAAAACCAGCCGAACCGCAGATAACGGCCGAGCGCGCGGTCCGAGATCCGGCCGTTGACCACCAGCAGGCGCGCGCCCGCGCGCCGCGCCTCGCGAAACAGGTTGGGCCAGATTTCGGTCTCCACGACGACGACCAGCGCCGGCTTCAGGCGCCGCAGCACGCGCCGCACGGCGAAGCAGTAGTCGAGCGGCGCGTAGAAGACGCCGGCGGCGAAGGGGGCGAGTTTCTGCCCGCAGACGGCCCTGCCGGCCAGCGTCGTGCAGGAGACGTAGATTTCCACGCCGGGCATGGCCTCGCGCAGGCGCGCCAGCAGGGGGGCGGCGGCCAGCGCCTCGCCGACGCTGACGGCATGCAACCAGATGGCGCCGGGCAGCGTCGGCTGGATGTGGCGCGGCAGGCGGCCGAACCGTTCGGCTAGGCCGCGCGCGTAGGCGCGGTTCCTGAAGACGCGTCCGCAAAGATAGAGTAGGAGAGGCGGAAACGCAAGCGCCTGGAGCGCCCGGTAGAGGATGTAGATGAGATTCGCGCGCAAAACACTGATTGTAAGCCTGTGGCTTGCCATGTTCGCGGCGGCGGCCGACGAGCCCTTCCGGCCGCGGCCCGCCGAAAGTTTCCCGTCGCACCAGAAGGTGGGGCCGCTGGTGCTGGCGGCGGTGAAATTCGAGACCGACAGCGAAACAAAACCGCTTTTCGGCAACGTGAACCCGAACGAATACGGCGTGCTGCCGGTGCTGCTGATTCTGGAAAACCGCGGCGAGGAGACGCTGATGCTCGACCGGATGCGCGTCTCCTATCAGTTCCGCGGCGGCGAGGTGCTGCCGACGCCGGCGCGCGAGCTGCCGTCCTTGCTGGGGCCGCGCCGTCCGTACATGGGGCCGCGGGCGCCGATCCCGCTGCCGAAAAAGAAAAACCCGCTGGCCAAAATGGAATTCGAGGCGCGCGCCTTCGGTGCGAAAACGCTGCTCAAGGGGGAAACGGCGCACGGGTTTTTCTATTTCGAAACGCGCCACCAGCGCAACGCGGTGCTCTACATCACCGGCATCCGCGAAGGCGTCAGCGGCAAGAAGCTGTTCTACGCCGAGGTGCCCATCGACTCGCCGAAGTGAGGCGCGGAGACAGGCTCCGGGGATGCGCGCCGCGCCGGCCCTCGCTGCAAGGGGCGCCGGCGCCCGCAGGAGCTGAACCGCCTGCCAGTGCGTTGCGCCCCGCGGGCCGGCCGCTGGACCGGGGTTCAGGCGGCAGCCGCCGCGCCGCGCTTTTGCCCGGCGGACTACTTCTTCGCCGCGCCGGCGGCCGGCTTGGCCGGGGCCGCCTTCTTTGCCGCGGGCCTGGCCGGCGGGGTCAGGTCGATGCCGCCCTGCGGCGTCGGGCCGACGCGCTCGATGGTCACGCGCGTCATGACAACCGGCGTGGTGGGCTTGTCGCGGCTGTCACGCGGCACGCGGGCGATCTTGCCCACCAGCTCCTGGCCTTCCACCACCTGGCCGAAGATGGTGTGCTTGCCGTTCAGGTGCGGCGTGGGCACTTCGGTGATGAAGAACTGGCAGGAGCCGGTGTTGGGCCCGGCGTTGGCCATCGCCACGCGGCCGGGGATGTCGAATTTCAGCGCCGGGTGGAACTCGTCCTTGATGACGTCGGTGCCGCCCATGCCCGTGCCGAGCGGATCGCCGCCCTGGATCATGAAGCCGGGGATGACGCGGTGGAAGGTCAGCCCGTTGTAAAGGGGGCGGCGGACCCGCGCGCCAGTCTTCGGGTCGGTCCAAGCCTTGCGGCCGAGCGCGAGATCGACGAAATTGCGCACGGTCACAGGGGATTCCTGCTCGAACAGCCGGAACACGATGGCGCCCATCGGCTGGCCTCCGTGAGAGACCTGGATGGTCGCGTAGAGGCCGTTCTCTCTGGCGGGCTTGGCCTGCTGCGCCGCCGGCTCCTGGGCGGCGAGCAGCGCGGGCATCAGAACAGTCGCAATGACAAGGCCAAACTGCTTCATGGTCACAGGATAGCGCGGCTCCCGGGGCCGCGGTGATAGGATCAAAGCATGAAAAAAGAGACCATTCTCTCCTCGATCATCGAAATCGGCATCGTGCCGGTGGTGCGGGCGCCGTCGGCCGAGGGCGCCTTCAGGGCCATTGAAGCGATTTACAACGGCGGCATCCGCGCGGCCGAGGTGACCATGACGGTGCCGGGCGCGGTGAAGGTGCTCGAAAAGCTGGCCGACCAGTTCGGGGACAAGATGGTGCTCGGCGCGGGCACGGTGCTCGACGCCGAGACCTGCCGCATCTGCATGCTGGCCGGGGCGCAATTTTTCGTCACGCCGGCGCTGAACCTGAAAACGATCGAGATGGCGCACCGCTATTCGAAGCCGATCATGCCGGGCGCGCTGACGCCGACCGAAGTGCTGACGGCGTGGGAAGCGGGCGCAGACATCGTGAAAGTATTCCCGTGCGACAACGTGGGCGGCGCGAAATACATCAAGGCGCTGAAAGGCCCGTTCCCGCAGATCGAGCTGATCCCCACGGGAGGCGTGAGCCTGGCGACGGCGGCCGATTTTCTCAAGGCGGGCGCCTGCGCGGTGGCCGTCGGCGGCGAGCTGGTCGACGCGAAGACGGTCAAGGAAGGCAGGTTCGAGGTGTTCGAGGAAAGGGCGCGGCAATTTCTGGAGGTGATCCGGAAGGCGCGCGAGGAAATGAAGGCCGCGTGAGCCTGCTCTGCTAAAATTAGGGAGATTCCATGGCAGTCAGTCAGGATCTTCTCGACATTCTGGTGTGCCCGGTGTGCAAGGAGCCCGTGCAGCTCACCGAGGACCAGCAGGGGCTGAAGTGTCCCAGGTGCCGCCGCGTTTACCCGATCCGGGATGACATTCCGGTGATGCTGGTCAGCGAGGCGACCATCGAAGAGTAACCGCACGCATGGCGCCTGCGCTCGACAGCCTGGGCAAGGGGGCGCGGGTGCTGGTGATCCGCCTGCGCTCGCTGGGCGACTGCGTGCTGACCACCCCGGCGCTGAAACTGCTGCACGAGTTCCGCCCCGATCTCGGCATTGCCGTGGCGGTGGAGCCGCGCTTTTCGGCCGTGTTCGAGGACAACCCGGCGGTGGCGGCGATTCTGGATCCGTCGCCGCGGCGCGTGCGGCAATGGAAGGCGGAGCTGGCGCTGAATTTCCACGGCGGCGCGCGCAGCCTGTGGCTGACGCTGGCCAGCGGGGCGCGGCTGCGCGCGGGCTTCGGCCACTACCGCCACCGGTGGGCCTACAACGTGCGCATCCCGCGGGCGCAGGAGATTCTGGGCCAGGAGCGGACGGTGCACACGGCGGAACATTTGGCATCGGCCATGTTTTATCTCGGCGTGCCCCGGCGGGAGGTGCCGCGCGCGGAGCTGTTCGCCGCGCCGGCGGAGCGGAGCTCGCCTTATGCCGTGCTGCACCCGTTCGCCTCGGCGCCGGAGAAGGCCTGGCCGGCGGAGCGGTTCGCGGCGCTCGGCCGCCATCTGCGGCGCGAACACGGGCTCGAGGTCATCGTCATCGGCGGCGCCGGCGACGATTTTGCGCCGTTCGCCGGATTTGAAACGCTCGAGGGCGCGCCGCTTGCCGAGGTGAAGCGGCTGCTGCGCGGCGCGGCGCTGTTTGCCGGCAACGACAGCGGGCCGGCGCACATGGCGGCGGCTTTCGGCGTGCCGTCGCTTGTGCTGTTCGGCGCCTCCGACCCGCGCATCTGGGGGCCGTGGCGCGCGCCGGCGGAGGTGCTGCACGCGCCGCAAGGGCTGGCCGCCATTCCGTTGGAGCGGGCGGTGGAAGCGGCCGAACGGCTGAGGGCGCGCACATGGTGAAGGAGACCTGGCGCCTGCTCGGTTACGCCCGGCGGTACACGCCGGTGCTGCTGCTGGCGGTGGTGCTGATGATGATCTCCGGCGCCGGCCGCGCCATGCTGCCCGTGCTGCTGAAGCCGGTCTTCGACCGCGTGCTCGAGCCGTCGTCGCCGGAGGCGCGCGTGGCGCTGCCGGTGCCGAAATGGGCGGGCTTCCAGCTCTACCTCGACCAGCTGATCCCGTTGCCGATCCACAACGTGTGGACGCTGGTGGCCGCCGCCATCCTGCTGGTGTTTCTCGTCAAGGGCATCGCCGATTACTTCGGCAACTATCTGATCAGCTACGCGGGACTGGGCGCGGTAACCGACCTGCGGCAGAAGACGTTCGACAAGGTGATCCGCGAGGAGCACGCCTTCTTCGGCACGCATTCGACCGGGCGGCTGATGTCGTCCATTCTGAGCGACATCGAAAAAATCCAGCTGGCGGTGTCGCAGATGCTGGCCGACTGGTTCCGGCAGACGTTCGCCGCCGCGGGCATGATCTACGTGCTGGTGCAGAACGACTGGAAGCTGGCGCTCGTGTCGGTGACCGTGCTGCCGTTCGTGCTGCTGCCGACGGCGCGGCTCGGCAAGCGCATCCGCCGCAGCACGCGCAAGGCGCAGGACGAGGCCGCGGCGATGAGCGAAATCCTTCAGGAGGGCTTCAGCGGGCACGCAGTGGTGAAGGCGTTCACGGCGGAGCGGATCGAAAGCGCGAAATTCCGCCGCGCGGCGCAGCGCTTCCGCCAGGCCAGCCTGAAGTACATCGCCTTGCAGGCGCTGCCGTCGCCGATCATCGAGTTCTTCGGCGCGGTGACGATCGTCGGCCTGCTGACCTACGCGCGCGAGCAGATCAAGGCCGGGCAGATGACCACGGGCGATTTCATGTCGTTCGTCACCGCGCTGCTGCTGCTGTACGAGCCGGTGAAGCGTCTGGCGGGAATCCACAACATCTTCCAGCAGGCGGCCGGCGCCAGCCAGCGCGTGTTCGAGTATCTCGACCGCAAGCCGCTGGTCAGCGAGAAGCCGGGCGCGCGGGAGCTCGACGGGTTCCGCGAATCGATCCTCTACGACCGGGTGAGCTTCCAGTATCCGGACGCGCCCAACGGCGAGGCGCTCAAGGAGGTCACGTTCGAGGTCCGCAAAGGGGAGGTGGTGGCCGTGGTGGGCCCGAGCGGCGCCGGGAAGACGACGCTGGCGGCGCTGCTGGTGCGCTTCTACGACCCCACGGAAGGCGCCGTCCGGATCGACGGCGTCGACATCCGCGAATACACGCTGCGCTCGCTGCGCCGGCAGATTGCGATGGTCGGCCAGGAGACCTTCCTGTTCAACGACACGGTGGAAGCCAACATCCGCTACGGGCGGCCGGAGGCGACGCGCGAGGAGATCGTGGCGGCGGCGCAGGCGGCGCTGGCCGACGACTTCATCCGCGAGCTCCCGCAAGGCTACGACACGGTGGTGGGCGAGCGCGGCGCCAGGCTCAGCGGAGGCCAGCGGCAGCGGCTGGCGATCGCGCGGGCGCTGCTGAAGAACGCGCCGATCCTGATCCTGGACGAGGCGACGTCGCAACTGGACACCGAGAGCGAGCTGCTGGTGCAGCGGGCGCTGGCCAACCTGATGGAGAACCGTACGGTGATCGTGATCGCGCACCGGCTGTCCACTATCCGCCGCGCCGACCGCATCGTGGTGCTGAGCCAGGGCCGCATCAGCGAGATCGGCACGCACGAGGAGCTGATCGAACAGGGAGGGATCTACCAGCGGTTGCACGAGTTGCAGTCCGTCGACTGGGAGCATTGAAAATGGGCCTGAAAAGCATGACCGGATACGCCCGGGCGCGGCGCGCCAACGAACTGGGCGAGGTGTCGGTGACGGCGCGCAGCGTGAACCACCGCGGCCTGGACCTGCATCTGCACCTGCCGCAGGAGCTGGAGCCGTTCGAGCCGGCCCTGCGGGCCGCGGCCCGGCGCCACGTCAAGCGCGGGCACCTGACGCTCCGGGTGAGCTTTACGCCGGCGCATGCGGCGGCGGGCCCGGCGCTGAACCGCCCGCTGTTCGAGGCGTATCTGAAGGCGGTGGAGGAGGCGCGCCGGGATTACGGCATCGAGGGCGAGCCCCGTCTGGACACGGCGCTGCGGATTCCCGGGATGTTGATGCAGGCCGTGGAAAGCGAAGAGGCGCCGGAGGGGCTCGAGGCGCTGGTCGTGGAGGCCGCGGAAGCCGCGCTGGCGGCTCTGGACGAGTTTCGCGCGCGCGAGGGCGCGGGGCTCGCGCAGGCGCTCAAGGAGCTCAACGCGGCCATTGCGCGCGACGTGGCGGCGATTGAAGCCTGCCGCGCGCCGGCGATGGAGTATTATCGGGCCAGGCTCGAGCAAAGGCTGCGGGACCTGACGCAGGGCATGGAGTTCGACCCGCAGCGGCTGGCCCAGGAGGCGGCGATCCTGGCCGACAAGAGCGACATTGCGGAAGAGGTCGGGCGGCTGAAGGTGCACGTGCAACAGCTGGACGAGTGGCTGGAGGCGGGAGGCGAGGCGGGCAAGAAGCTGGATTTTCTCATGCAGGAGATGAGCCGGGAAACCAACACAATCCTTGCCAAGACGAGCGCGGCGGGCGAGTTCGGCCTGGAGGTGACGTCGCTGGCGCTGGAAATCAAGGCCAACATCGAACGCATCCGCGAACAGGCGCTGAATCTGGAATGAGCCAGGTCTTCATCATTTCCGCACCGTCGGGCTCGGGCAAGTCGACGCTCGTCAGGAGCCTGCTGGAACACGAGCCGGGGCTGATCTTTTCGGTCAGCTACACGACGCGCGCCCCGCGCGGGCAGGAGCAGGAGGGGCGCGAGTATCACTTCGTCAGCCGCGAGCAATTCGAGCGCATGATCGAGGCGGGCGAATTCATCGAGTGGGCGCGCGTGTTCGAGGACTATTACGGCACCCACCGCCGCTACGTCGACCAGGGGCTGGCCGAGGGGCGCGACGTGGTGCTCGACATCGACGTGCAGGGTGCGCGACAATTGAAGGAAAAGATCCCCGGCGCCGTGAGCGTCTTCATTCTGGCCCCTTCGCGCGAAGAGCTGGAGAAGCGGCTGCGCGCGAGAGGCGACGTCAGCGACGCCGTCATCCGGCGGCGGCTGGCCGAGGCGGCGCGGGAGATCCGGAATTTCGGGCAGTACGACTACGTGCTGATCAACGACGATTTGCAGGCGGCCTCGGAGCGCCTGCTGTGGATCGTGCGGACCTCCCGGCTCCGTTCCTCCAACGAGGCGGTGAAGGCGCGGGTGCGCGAGATCCTCGAAACTTTTGAACGGCAGGAGAGGCGAGAAGACAATGGCTGAGAACACGCGCCGACCCACTTACATGATCCCCGACGACCCCGAGCAGAGCGTCTACCGGTTCATCATCGTGGCGGCCAAGCGCGCGCGGCAACTGCAAAGCGGGCAGCGCCCGCTGCTGCCGGGCACCACGAAGAAGCCGACGGTGATGGCCATGGAAGAGGTGCGCCGCGGGCTGATCCAGTATTGGGACCCGGCGGCGCAACAGAACAACAACCAGAACGAGCAGCTCTAGAACGGGGCGCTGCATGGCTGGCTGGCGCGCAGTGGTCGGCGTGGGCGGGGGCATCGCGGCCTACAAGGCGGCGGAGCTCGTGCGCGAGCTGGCAAGGCGCGACATCGCCTCCACCGTGGTGATGACGGCCGCGGCGCAGGAGTTCGTCCGTCCGCTCACGTTCGCCGCGCTGACCGGCCGGAAGGTGATCACGTCGCTGTTCGGCTCGACGCCGGACGAGGTGCTGGCGTCGAGCGTCGAGCATATCGGCGTGGCGCGCGAGCATGATCTGCTGATCGTGGCCCCGGCCACGGCGGACCTGCTCGGCAAGTTCGCCCACGGGCTGGCCGACGACTTCCTGTCCACGCTGTACCTGGCCTTCGGCCGGCAGGTGCTGCTGGCGCCGTCGATGAATACCGTGATGTGGGAGCACGCCGCGACGCAGGCCAACGTGGCCGCGCTGCGCGCCCGCGGGCATGTGGTGATGGAGCCGGAGGCCGGCGAGCTGGCTTGCGGCGAAACCGGGCCGGGACGCCTGCCCGAGCCGGCGCGCATCGCCGAAGAGGCCCACTATCTGCTGGCGCGGCGGCACGACCTCGACGGCGAGACCGTGCTGGTGACCGCCGGGCCGACGCGCGAACCGCTGGATCCGGTGCGCTTTCTCTCCAACCGCTCGAGCGGCAAGATGGGCTACGCGCTGGCCGAGGCGGCGGCCTGGCGCGGGGCGCGCGTGATCCTGGTCAGCGGCCCGGTGGAATTGCGGCCGCCGCTGCATGTCGAGCTGATCCGGGTGGAGACGGCGCGCGAGATGCGCGACGCGGTGATGTCTCGCCTGCCCGAAGCGACCATCGTGATCAAGAGCGCGGCCGTGGCCGATTACCACGTTGCGCGCGTGCCGGCGCAGAAGATCAAGAAGACCGCCACGCGGCTGTCGCTCGAGCTGGACCCGACGCCGGACATTCTGGCCGAGGCGGGTGCGGAAATCGAACGCGCCGGGCGCGGCCAGCTCCTCATCGGCTTCGCCGCCGAAACCGAGAACGTCGTCGCCGAGGCCAGGCGCAAGCTTCAGGCCAAGCGCTGCCACATGGTGGTTGCCAACAACGTGGCCGCCGAGGGGCTCGGCTTTGAAAGCGACGACAACGAAGTGACGTTGGTGACGCTGGCCGGCGACGTCATCGAGCTGCCGCGCGCGCCGAAGCGCGAGCTGGCCGACCGGATTCTCGATGAAGCGCTGAAGCTGCGGCTCGCGCTTTACAGCCGGGGTTGAGGGGCGGATGGACCGGCAGGAACTGCGGCGCTGGCTTGAGTTTTACCGCGATCTGGGCATCGACACGCTGTGGCTGCCGGAAACCGCCGCGCGGCTGGAGCCGCAGGCGCAGCAGATGCAGCCTGCGCCAGCGGCCGCGGCCCCCGGCGCGGGAGCGTCTCCTGCCGCCGCCCCGCCGACAATGGCGCCGCGGCGAGAGGATGCGAAGCCGGCGGCGCGGGCCGCTGCGCCTCCGCAGCTCGTGCCGCTGTTCGACGCCGGCCCCGAGGGCGACTCGCTCGAACGCATCCGGGCCGACATCGGCGATTGCCGCCGCTGCCGGCTGTGCGAGGGCCGGACCCACATTGTGTTTGGCAGCGGCAACCCCCAGGCGAGGCTCGTCTTCGTGGGCGAGGGCCCGGGCGAGGAAGAAGACCTGCAAGGGCTGCCCTTCGTCGGCCGGGCCGGGCAGCTGCTGACGCAGATGATCAACAACACCGCGGCCAAAGAGGGCATGAGCGTGCGCCGCGAGGACGTCTATATCTGCAACGTGGTGAAGTGCCGCCCGCCGAAAAACCGGACGCCCGAGCCGGACGAGATGGAGATCTGCGGGCAGTTCCTGTTCCGGCAACTGGGCGTGATTCGCCCGAGGGCGATCTGCGCGCTCGGCGCGACGGCCGCCAAGGCGCTGCTCGGGACCAGGGAAGGGATCACGAAGCTGCGCGGCCGCTGGCACATGTGGCGCGACATCCCGGTGATGCCCACCTACCACCCGTCCTATCTGCTGCGGCCCTACAACCAGAACGCCAAGCGGGAGGCGTGGGAAGATCTGAAAAAGGTGCTGCACTATGTCTACGACGAGCCGCCGCGGCCTCTTTCTGACTTTTGAAGGCCTGGACGGCTGCGGCAAGACGACGCAGATGCGGCTGCTGGCCGCGCGGCTGCGCGAGGCGGGCGAGGAGGTGGTGGAGCTGGCCGAGCCGGGCACGACGGAAATCGGGGAAAAAATCCGCGCCATTTTGCTCGACCCGGCGCATGAAAATCTTTCCCCGGTGGCGGAAATGCTGCTCTATTTCGCCGCGCGGGCGCAAACGGTGGACGAAATCCTGCGGCCGGCGCTCGAAGCCGGCAAGACCGTGCTGAGCGACCGCTGGACGGATTCGACGCGCGCCTACCAGGGATACGGGCGGCAGCTGGGGCTGGAGTGGATCGACCAGCTGGACCGGATCGCCTGCCGGGGCATCGAGCCGGACCTGACGGTGCTGGTGGACATCGACGTCGACACGGGGCTGGCCCGGGCGCGGCGGCGCAACGCGGAAGGCCCGGGGACCGCGGGCACGCGCATGGACGAGCAAAGCCGCGCTTTTTACGAGCGGGTGGCGGCGGGCTACAACGAGCTGGCGGCGCGATACGCGCGCATCGTGCGCGTGGACGGCGGCGGGAGCGTGGAGGAAGTGGCCGCGCGCGTGTGGGCGGCCGTGGGGGAGAAGCGGAGGCAGCGTGTTTAGAAACTTCTTTGGCAACCGCGTGGCGGCGGAGTCGCTCGAAAGGATGATTGCGAGCGGGCGGATTGCACAAACCATCCTGCTGGCAGGGCCGGAGGGGGTGGGCAAGGCGACGCTGGCGCGGCGGTTCGCGGCGCGGCTGCTGGCCGAGGCGGCGCCGGAGGCGGCCGCGGAGATCGAAAGGAAGATCGAACAGGATGATTTGAGCCTGCCGGAAAACCGGAAAATCCTCGAAGAGCGGGAAAAATGGCCGAGTGAAAAACGGGCGGAAGAGCCGCTTTTTTTCGCCAGTTACCCGGATTTCGTGACGTTTTGCCCCGAAGGGCCGCTGCGCCAGATTTCCATCCAGCAGATGCGGCTGGCGCGGACGCGGGCGCAGCTGCGGCCGCTCAAGGGGCAGTGGCGGGTGTTCCTCGTCGACCGGATGGACCGCGCCGGGCCGCAGGCGGCCGACGCGCTGCTGAAGACGCTCGAGGAGCCGCCGCCGCATCTGGTGCTGGTGTTGACGGCGGAGAATCCCTACGAGCTGCCGCCGACGATCCGGTCGCGCGCGGTGCTGTTCTGGATGACGCCGCTCAGCGACGCCGAGATGGAGGAGGCCGCGCGGGCCGGCGGCTGGAAGGATGCGCGGCGGCGGATCGCGCTCGCCGGGGGCTGCCCGGGCGTGGCCGCCACGCTCGATCTGGCCGAGTACGAGAGGCGCCGGGCGGTGATGCTGGCGATGCTGGAAGCCGCGGCGGGCGCGGCGAGCTTCGCCCAGTGGGTGAAGCAGAGCCAGGGGCTGCTGGCGGGCAAGACGGAGAGGCTGGCGCACTATCTGAAGCCGCTCTACGGGCTGCTCGAGGACATTCTGGCGCTGCAAAGCGGCGGCGGCAGGCTGCGCAACGAGGACGTGCGTGGCGCGTTGGAGAAGCTGGCGGCGCGGGTCGATTTCGACTGGGTGCGCGAAGCGGTGGAGCTGGCCGACGAGTGGGATGGCCTGGAGCGGCGGAACGTGCAGAAGGCGGCGGTGGTCGATCAGCTGGTGACGAGGCTCGGCGAGGCGGCGCGGGCGAGCTGATCGAGGGCGATGACGTCGCGCCAGGCGTCGCCGATGCGCACGCGGCCCGGCGGCCGGTAGAAGGCCGCCGGGATGTCCTCGATGCGGGAGATGGAATCAACGGCGAGGGCGAAGCTGGCGTCGGCGGGAGGCTGGCCGGCTTTGGGTTTGCGGCTGCGGATCAGCAGCAGGCAGGATCGCGCCGACGGCGGGCGGGGCTCGAGTCCGAGCGCGGCGGCGGCTTCGAGGACGGGGATCGAGCGGCCGCCGAAGCGGAGCCGGCGGGAGAAGGGCTCGCCGGGCCCGGCGGGTTCGAGGTCGGCGGTGCGCATCAGCATCATGCCGCAGACGCGCGAAGCCGGGACGGCGAACTCGCGCCCCTGAAGGCGGACGATGATGAAGCGCAGCGGCGGCGGGTCCGGGAGTGCCGTTTGAGCGTCCATGGGAGCTTCATTCCAGCGACAGCACGGCGGTGACGTGATCGCGGGCGTTGCGGGCGAAGGGGGCGGCGTCGCGGCTCGGCGCCAGGCACAGATGGACCTCGATGACCTCCGCGTCCAGGTGGAAGGGCACGACGGTCCACTTGCTGCGGGCCACGCTGCGGGTGGTGAAGTTGCGGCCGTAGACCACCGTCGGGATGGAGAGGCCCATCGGGCCGAGCTCCTCCTCGAGCGCCGTTTTCACATTGCCGAGCACCATGTTGGTGATCTCGCCGACGGCGTCGAGCACCTCTTCGTTGATGGCCTCGTAGGGCTGCATCAACAGTTGCGAGGCCAGCCGCATCGCCGTGGGCGCGGTGCAGGAAAAAGTGCCGGAGCCGGCCCAGCGGCCGGCAAGCCCGATCAGGGCCAGCACGCCCTCCGACGGGCCGGGCGCCGAATCGTTGATGTAAGGCTCGCCGTCGGCCACCTCGAGGCCGAGCATGGTGCTGAACACGTCGCGGGTTGCGCGGCGGATCAGGCCGACCAGCTTTTCGTGCGTCACGGGAATCCTCCTCGGTCCGGGCGGCGGTCAGAACAGCCCGGCCAGCTTCTCCTTGATCTGCTCGGCGGTAAACGGCTTGCGAACGTAGCCCGAAGCGCCGAGATTGACCGCTTCCATCACGCGGGAGCTGGAGCCTTCCGTGGTGACCATGATGACGGGCACGTCCCGCGTGGCCGGCTGCGATTTCAGGGCGCCGAGCAGCGCCAGCCCGTCCATGTTGGGCATGTTGATGTCCGACAGGATCAGGCCCACCTTCGTCGTCTTCAGCTTTTCGAGCGCCTCGACGCCGTCGCCGGCCTCGATCACCTTGCCCAGCGGCACATCCGCCTGGAGCAGGACGCGGTGCAGGATCTTGCGGATGGCGGCCGAGTCGTCGACGATCATCACATCCACGGGCATCAGCGGAAACCTCCCTGCTTTCTGGTGCGCTTATCGTCTGCACGGCGGCCAATATGAGAGAAAATGCGGCGCCGAGGATCCGGTAGGCTGGTAGCCATGGACACGCAGAAGTGGTTTCGACTGGATGGCAAACGGGCTCTGGTGGCCGGGGCGAGCCGCGGCATCGGACAGGCCATCGCAGAGGCGCTGGCCCGGGCCGGGGCGCATACGGTGCTGGCCTCGCGCAACCTGGAGGCGCTCGAGCGGCTGGCGGCAAAGCTGACGGCCGAGGGCTGCCGGGCGGAGGCGCTCGCGCTCGACGTGGCAGCGCGCGAGTCGCGGCTGCGCGCAGCCGAGGCGGCGGGCGCCGTGGACATCCTGGTGAACGTCGCCGGAATCAACATCCGCAAGCCGGCGGAGGACTATACGCCGGACGAGTATGCAAGGATCATGGAAACCAACCTCACCGGGCTGTTCGAGCTGACCCAGCGCGTCGGGCGCGGAATGATCGAACGGGGCAAAGGCAAGGTGATCTTCATCGGCAGCCTGACCTCGGTGCTGGGGCTGCCCTATGTGGCGGTCTACGCCTCGACCAAGGCCGCCCTGGCCGGCCTGACCCGGGCGCTTGCGGCCGAGTGGGGGCGGCACAACATCCAGGTGAACTGCATTGCGCCGGGGTTCATCCTCACGGACCTGAACCGCGAGATGTGGCAGGCGGCCGAGATGCGCGAGTGGCTGAAGGGAACGCAACCGATTGCGCGGCTGGGCGCTGTGGAAGATATCGCCCCGCTGGCCGTGTTTCTGGCCGGCAGCGGGTCGGACTACATCACCGGGCAGGTGATCGCCGTCGATGGCGGATTCTCGACGACCTCGGTCTGGCCATTCAAACCCTGAAAAAGGGGTCAGACACCCAATGCCCCATTTCCGCTGCCCTGCTCGCACAGGGGCCTGGAATGGCGCGGCGCTGCCTGCGCGGATCGCTGGATCTCGCTGATTACCAGTGAGTTAGACTGCCAGCTGGACGCGGGAGAAGCCTTCCGGGCCCGGACAGCACCGGGGGCTGGATCGCATCGGCAGACATCCGATTCGCGGGTCAAGCCGGTTCGACCACAACATCTTGTGCCCCGAAGGCTGCAACCGGGTGCGAAAAAAGGGGCATTGGGTGTCTGACCCCATTTTCCTTTTTGACTTGACGGGCAGGCAGGAATTTGGATATTCTCTAGTGAGAATAGGTACATGGCATCCACGTCGCTCATGAACTTCTCCGTCAAGTGCGAGTACGCGCTGCGTGCCGTGTTTGAACTCGCACTGCGATCCGGCGGCGAGCCGGTACGCATCGCCGACATCGCCTTGCGTCAGAACATCCCGCAGAAGTTTCTCGAAACGATTCTGACGGAGCTGAAGAAGAGCGGATTCCTCGAGTCAAAACGCGGCGCTGAGGGCGGCTACATGCTGGCCCGGCCGGCCGAGACCATTGCGGTGGGCCAGGTCCTGCGCAGCGTGGAAGGCGGACGAACGGGCCGCGCCACCCTCGAGTCGGGCGGCTCGCTCGATTTCTTCTGGGAGCGGGTGGATACGGCCGTGGCAGACATCATTGACCGCACGAGTTTCGCCGACCTCGTGCGCGAGTGGCGGGAGCGGCAGGCGCAACTGGTGCCGAACTGGGAGATTTAGGAGACCAAGACAATGCGGATCTATGCGGACAATTCCCTGAGCATCGGGCGGACCCCGCTCGTGCGGCTGAACCGGGTGACCGACGGCGCAAAGGCCACCATTCTTGCCAAGATCGAGGGGCGTAACCCTGCCTATTCGGTCAAGTGCCGGATCGGGGCCTCGATGATCTGGGACGCCGAACAGCGGGGCATTCTGAAGCCGGGCAAGGAGCTGGTCGAGCCGACCTCGGGCAACACGGGCATCGCGCTCGCCTTCGTGGCTGCGGCGCGGGGCTATCCGATCACGCTGACCATGCCCGAGACAATGTCGATCGAGCGGCGGAAAATCCTGAAAATCTTCGGCGCGAAACTCGTGCTGACGGAGGGGTCGAAAGGCATGAAAGGCGCCGTGGCCAAGGCGCAGGAGATCGCCGCCTCCGACCCGGACCGTTACGTGCTCTTGCAGCAATTTGAAAACCCGGCCAACCCGAAAATTCATTTCGAAACCACGGGGCCGGAAATCTGGGAAGACACCGAAGGCGCCATCGACGTGCTGGTTTCGGGAGTGGGCACCGGAGGCACCATCACCGGCGTGTCGCGCTACATCAAGCACGTCAAGGGCAAGCCGATCGTCTCGATCGCCGTGGAACCCGCGGCCAGCCCGGTGATCACGCAGACATTGCGCGGCGAGCCGGTGCAGCCCGGCCCGCACAAAATCCAGGGCATCGGCGCAGGGTTCATTCCCGGAACTCTCGATCTGTCCATCGTGGACCGCGTCGAGCAGGTCACCAACGAAGAGGCCATGGAAATGGCCCGGCGGCTGGCGCGCGAGGAAGGTATCCTCGCAGGCATTTCCTGTGGCGCAGCAGCGGCCGTGGCCGTGCGCGTGGCCAAAGAGCCCGAGATGGAAGGCAAGACGATCGTGGTGATCCTGCCCGACTCTGGCGAGCGGTATCTCTCGACCGCCTTGTTCGAGGGAATGTTCAACGACTGAGCGGGGCCCGGTCCGCAGACTGGCAGGTGACCGGACAGTCGCTATAGCGTGCCGAGGCTTTCGCTCTGACATGGGAGCGGTTTCAGAGCCGCGAATGAAGGCCGCGAAGCGGCCGGGAATGAGCGGTCAGCAACAGAGCCGCGAATGGAGCGAACCGTCAGGCGAGCGGGAATGAGCGGTCAGCAACAGCGCCGGGAATGAGCGGTCATCAGTCTGGTGCCGCCCACGGCTGCGCTGGTGACCGCGGGGGAACCGCTCACTCCCGGGCGCTGGCGCGCCCTCCGTTCGCGGCTCTGACCGCGCTGAAGCGCCCTCCGTTCGCGGCTCTGAAAGCGAGGAAGCTCACTCCGTTCGCGGCTCTGACCGCGCTGAAGCGCAGCGTCGCTCGCGGCTCCGAAAGTGCGGTGTGCGTCGCGAGGCAAGGAAACGATCGGCGCAGGAACCGGCAGCCGCAGGGATCCGCTCCTCACCGCCAAACCCCGCGGAGGGCAGAATCGGACGGAAAACAGGCTCCTCACCAGCCGCAGTTTCGGCACGGGAGCCAGACGGTGTAATCGGCCGGGCCGCGGTCGTGGAAGAGGTAATACGGGATGAACGTAAGCTTCACGGGGCGGTCCGGCGCGACCGGGCCGTATCCGTACAGGGGCAGCTGCCCGAGAGGCATGCGCCAGGCGAGCCCTTCCGTCACAAGCAGCGCGATGCCGGCGAGAGGTCCCTCGCCTTGCGAGACACGGATCGCCCCCTTGCCGTCCAGCGCCGCCTCGAAGACGGAAACGCCTGGGTTGTCGTGCTGCTCAAGGCAATACACGAAAGGCCCGCGCTCGAGAGCCGCTTTGCCGAAGTCCTCGCTGACGAGCGGGTTGGCGAAGACGCGCCGCGGCGCCAGGTCGAGAGCCAGGCGGACGCGGTCCCCTGCCTTCCAGGCGCGTCTCAACTCAAGATAGCTTCCGGGTTTGAGCGGCTGGTTGACAACTTCGCCGTTCACCTCCGCGCGGGTGGCCAGCGACCAGGAGGGAATCCGCAAAAACAAAGTGAATTCTTCCTGTTTTTTCGGCGAAAGCGTGATGACCGTCTCGCCCTGCCATGGCATGCCGGTCCTGACCGCGACCCGCAGGGGCGTGCCGGACTCGAGCCGCCAGTCCAGCACGGCGTTGTCGTAGAAATGCACCCATACGCTGCCGGGCGACGTGCTGAAGAAATACGCGCCCAGCGCGGCGAACGTCCGCTGGAGGTTGGGCGGGCAGCACGTGGTGTCGTACCAGGGGTTGCGGATGCGGTCGCCCGCCGGGGCGGCCAGCGGGTTGCGGTAGCAATACAGCGTTCCGCTCGTGGACATGCCCGAGGCGATGCCATTGTACAGGGCGCGCTCCATCAGGTCGGCGAACCGGGCCTCGCCGGTCAGGTGCAGGAGCCGCTGGTTGAACAGCATGCCGGCGATGGCTGCGCAGCTTTCGGTGTAGGCCTGGCGGTTGGGCAGCTCGTAGGGATCGCCGAAGGTTTCGCCGGCGGCGCGCGATCCCACGCCGCCGGTGACATACATCTTGCGGAAGGCGAGGTCTTCCCAGAGCCGGAAGATGGTGCGGCGGAAGGCTGCATCGCCCGTTTCCAGCACATAGTCGGCCGCGCCGGTGCTGGCGTAGAGTGCACGGACGGCATGCCCCTCGAGCTGTGTCCTTTCCGTGAACGGCTTGCCAGAGAAAAAATAGACGAGGTCGCGCTCGCGCAGCTTCAGCCGCTCGCGTTCCACCCCGCTGAACAGATAGGCCGCCAGATCGAGGTAGCGGCGGTCGCCGGTCGTGCGGTACAGCTCGGCCAGGGCCAGCTCGAGCTCCGGGTGGCCGGTCAGCAACGGCTGCTTCGGCGCGGGGCCGAAATCGCGGATCAGATACTCGACGAAACGGATGCCCGCGTCGAGCAGCTTCCGTTTGCCGGTCGAGCGGTAGCAGGCGATGCCCGCCTGGAGGAGATGGCCGAGGCAGTAGAGTTCGTGTCCGCTGACCTGCTGCTGCCAGCGCAGCGGGGCGCGCTCGTCGACGAACCAGGTGTTCAGGTACCCGGAGGGCTCCTGGGCGGCGGCGATGATGTCGGCGAGCTGGTCGAGCGTGGCCTCGAGCCGCGCGTCCGGCCGCACTTGCAGGCTCCATGCGGCGGCTTCGATCCACTTGTACAGGTCGGAGTCGGTGTAGAGGGGCCCGCGGCGGGGCGGCTGGCGGTCGGGCCGCGCCAGCCGGCGGAAGTTGTCCACAACGCCGTGCTGTTCCAGAAGCTCGAGCAGGGTGGGAATCGACTTCTCGATGGTGACGTCCTGGCGCGATTTCCAGAAGCCGGCCTCGAAACGCACGGCGCGCACGGGGACGGGGTGAAGCCGCGCCTGCGGACTTCGGGCCAGGTGAAGCAGGCCCTGCTCCCGCCAGGAGTCCTGTCCTCGGCACCAGCCAACTGTCAACAGCGCCGCCAGCAGAAGATGCCGCATATCCGGGTTGTATCAAATCCGGAGCAGCCGTTCAGCCGAGCGGATTGCGGAGCTTCCTGCGGATGAACTCGCGGTCTTCCGGCCCGGCGATGGCGAACCAGAACGTCAGCGCCCCGGCAGAGCCGGCCATGGCGGCGGCGGCGAAAAACATGGCCCAGTTCGACACCGGCGCCCATCGAACCAGCAGAAGCCCTGCGGCGATGGTGGCGCCGCCGACCAACAGCGCCGGCGCCAGGCTGCGGCGCAGGTATTCCCGGGCAGGGATGCGCAGCCCTCTCAAAGCGTCAGGCACGAGAGCGGCGAAGGCCAGGAGGAAGCTGCTGACCAGCTTCACCAGCGCCACGGCCGCAACGCCTTTCCACCGCACCGCAACAATGCCGGAACCCAACACGAAGACGGATTCGGCAGCCAGCGCCGCCGTCAACAGGCGAAGGCGCCGGCTGCCCAGCAGATATTGGTAGGGAACCGCGGTGGCCGCGCGCACCCACATGGCCAGTGCGAAGAACAGAAGCACCACGTCGCTGCGGCCCCAGAAATCGCCGGAGGTGTAGCGCGGGCCGACCCAGAGGTCGAGAAACGGCCTTCCCATGCTGATCACGCCGCCAAGCAACAATGCAGCCAGGGAGTTGATCCAGCAATCAAGGCGGAGAAAGAAGCGCCTGGCTTCGGCGCCGTCCTGCTGCACGGTCAAGGCGGTGAAATAAGGCGACAACACTGTGGTGACAACTCCGATGAGGGATCGCGCGTGGTATGCGACGTACCGCCCGATCGTGTACAGGGCGACAGCGGAGGGGCCGGCTGCCTGAATGATCAAGACCTGGTCGCTCTGGAAGGTGAGGATCCCGCACACCTGCATGGCGAGGTTGGCGCTGCCGTACGAGGCCAGCCGCCCGGCCAGATCCCGCCGGATGCGGGGCGGCCACAAGCACGACGTCAGGCCCCATTTGTTGAGGACCGCTTGCTGGATGACCCATGGCAAGAGAGTTCCCGCCCCCTGGAAAACAGCAACGGCGAAGAGGCTCAAGCCCGCCCGGACGGCGAGGAAAACCAGCCCTCCTGCGCCGACGGCGCCGATGATGTTGGTGACCGCGAGCAGATCGAACCGGCGCAGCCCCGCCAGCACGGAGGCTGCCATGGTCCCGGTGAGATTCAGCGCGAACATGGCGAGGCCGAGCCACAGCACCTTGCGGACGACCGGAACCTCGATCGGCCCTGTATTGATCCAGCGCGGCAGGAGCCAGGCGGCAGGGAAACTCAGCGCCAGCCCGAGGCAGGTGAGGCAGAGCAGCAGCCAGAAGGCGGTGCGGATCACATCCTGCAATTCGTCATAGCGGGCCGAGGCGGCAGAACGGGCCACATGGTAATTGATGGCGCTGCGGAGCCCCAGATCGAGCAGGCCGAAATATCCCCCGAGCTCCCACGTGACGCTGAGCAATCCGAACGGCGCATCGCCGAGGCGCCGCAGCAGGAAGGGCGAGAGAAAAAAGCTGACCAGCGCGGCGCTGGCGAAATACAGCAGGTTCAGAATCGCCGCGCTGCCGGCGCCAATGGGTTTCGCCGCAGAGAGCCGTTGCGCGAGGGAGTCAGGAGCTGTGTCAGCCATGGCAG
>Ga0308389_1000649_pt1 | contig 25469 bp, 22 predicted proteins | sample Hotspr2Sample148_FD_202362 | JGI IMG/M metagenome (GOLD analysis project Ga0308389, IMG submission 202362) | Hot spring phototrophic mat microbial communities from Mushroom Spring, Yellowstone National Park, Wyoming, United States - 20040719_148 ... | reverse complement strand
CGCAAATACACGGTCGAGGTGCCTGAACAGCGACAAGTCATTTCCGAACTCGCCGAAGCGCAAGCCAACCTGAAAAACATGGAAACTGACATCGCCTATCAACTTGCGCTTACGATTGGTGCAGATATTTACATCACCTACAATGTGCAAATCGAGAAAGGCACATTCGGCAACAAAGCGAGCGTTGGCTGTCGCGCGTTTGAAACCACAACAGGACGATTACTCGGGACAGAAACCGGCTTCAGCCCTGAACGCCCTTCCACTGCAACCGCCGCGCTCATCGAAGAAGCCATGAACTCCGCGATTGATAAAACGCTCTCGCGTATTGATGCCTATTGGAAACAAGATCTTGAACGAGGTCAGCAATACAAACTTATCTTCCGCATTGTCGGCGATTACAAAGACCTCTTCGAGATTTCCGACGCAATAGAAGACGTGCTGAAAAAATTTTCTGCCAACACGCGTCAAATCGCCGTAACCGACCGCACGCTCGATTACGTGATTTGGCAAAAAGAGTATGACACGCCCACGAAACTCTTTCGTGCGTTGGAAAAAGCCGTCAACTCAAATCCAACGATTCGCAAAAACTTTGCGAAACTCAAACGCGTGAGCGTGAATCGTAAATTGCTTTTGCTCGCGATTGATAACACACAAGAATAAATCCAACGATGAACCGCATTTTCATTCTCGTTTTACTCGCAACGCTTTCTGCTTGCACTTCCAAGAGCCTCACGGCGCAAACGCCCGAATGGGTTGAGCGCAATCAAGACAAGCGATTTCCGCCCGAACAGTTTTGGATTGGTATTTCAAGTGCCGTCGGACCAAACGCCGAAGAGAAAGCCAAAGAATCTGCCATCAAACAAATTGCCGCACAGTTCAAAACGACCGTCAAAGCCAAAACCACATTCACCAAACGCGAAGAAACCGAAGGCGCAACTTCAACCTTCACGCAGAGCCTCGATGAAAAAATTGATAACTTGATTGAAAATGTCGAACTCACCGGCGCGCGCATTGTTGAAACGCACAAGCAAGGGATTCGCGTCTTTGCGCTTGCGGTCTTGGATAAAGCCGAGTTTCTCCGACCGCTCCGCCGCGAACTTCAAGCCTATCAAACCTCACTTGTCGAGCGATTAAACACGGCGGAATCGTTTGCAGGCAAAGACCTTGCAACTGCTATCAACGCCTACCTCGAAGTCATGAACACGCTCGACGAAGCCGAACCCAAACGCGAATTTTACAGTCGCATTTCGGGTGAAGTCTTTGAGTTTCCGAAAGCCGTTCAGCCTTCGGCGGTGGAATCTGCCATGCGCAATGCGCTTGCTGAGGTGCGCTTAACAATGGTTTCAGGCAACAATCAAAAAGGCGAGTTAGGACAAGCCTTTGCACAGCCGCTTGTCGTGAAAGCCACAACCAAAAGCGGCACGCCCTTGCGCGGACTGCCGATTGTCTTCACAGCAGGCGAAACGGAACTGGGGAAGGTTGTTACCGATAACGACGGTGTGGCATCGTTCAGTGCGATAGCACAAGCCGATGGCGTGCAAGGCGGAAAAGGCAAAATCGTTGCCTCGCTTGAACTCAAACAACTCTCGCCACGCATGCGCAGTGAAGTGCGCCAAAACACGTCGGTAGCCTTTGACTTCACGCTGAACATGAAGGCGTTTGTGTGCGAATTGGATTTAAGTGAGATTGATGATGACGGCGCGCGGCGTATGCTCGAGCAAAAACTTTCTGACGCACTTTCCAAAAACGGCGTAACGCTCAAAAGTGGCGCACCTGTGATTGCCAAAGCCGTTGTTTCGGCTCGTGAAGCTGCATCAGTGCAAGGCATGAGCGGCGAAGTGATTGTGAAAGATGTAACACTCACGCTTCAATTTCAGCGACGCAATGGCGGCGTGGTCAGTTCAACCTCGTTCACCGCAAAAGGATTAGGCAAAGATGCCGAAAGTGCAGTCGCAAAGGCGTTAAGCGAGATTCGCATTTCACCTGCTCGCCTCGCTGAACCGATTGCCAAAGCCCAAAGCATGCAAGAGCAATGAAGCACGTGCCTGAACGCAGAGTCAGGGTTATTTTTGCGCTGTTTTTCATTCGCATATTAAATCCTTATTTTTATGGGATTTCACTTGCTTGTTCAAACAGCCAGCACCTAACACGGCAAGTCTCTAATTGCCGTTGAGTTTAATCGTTGATATTCTAAATGAAGCGGCAAAACAAACACACGACAAAACATTTACCTCAATCGAAGGCATCTGCCAAGACGACCAAAACAACTACCCCTTCTTCAAAGGTAGGTGAGTCTTTGGAATTACAACTTGGTTTAGCGCAGATGTATTTGAACAGTTTTTGGAACTTGATGGGATTGGCGATTTGTGCTGTTGATAAAAAATTCAGAATTGTTGAGCGCAACGATGGCTTTCTGGATTGGACAAAGTCCGTGCTTCAACAAAAGCCGGAACCCGGTTCACTGTTGTTTGACGCGTTTCCTTCAAAAGCAGGAAAAGAACTTAAACAACTTTTCAAACGAGCGTTAAACGGCGAACATCACTTAGCCGATATTCGGTTGGATTTGGAAACGGAAACGAAGTGGATTTTCGTGCGTGTCTGTCCACTGTTTAGCGCAAGCGGCGAAATCACAGGGGTTTTAATGACCTTGCGCGACCTCACCGAACAAAAACGCATTGAAGCGGAAAATGCCTATAACCGACAACTCTATCTCACGCTGGCGCGACATATCCCTGATAGCAATATGTTTCTGCTTGACCGAGATGGTCGCTTCTTAATCGCCGAAGGCACAGAGATGCGCAAGGCAGGTATTCCGCCTGAATCACTAACAGGCAAACTCATTCGCAACATTGACGGCAAAGTGTTTCAGGTGATTGGGTCGCTCTTAAAGCGTGTCTTTTTAGGAAAAAATGCCGAAGCCGAAGTTGAAGTCGACGAGAAAGTGTATGCGATTGAACTTGTGCCTGTGCGCAATGAATCTCAAAAAATTTATGCCGCTATGGGCTTAATGCGCAACATTACCGAAACGAAGCAAATTGAGCGACGCTTAGTGGAATCACTCAAAGAAAAAGAACTTGCCCTTCGCGACCTTGCCGAGGCTAATGAAGTCAAAACAAAATTACTCGCCGAACTTCGCTCCCAAACTGAATTTTTAGAAAAGCAAACACGCGAAGATGCACTCACAGGTCTATACAATCGCCGCTTCCTCAACATGCAGTTGGAGCAAGAGTTCAAACGCGCCAAACGCTACGGCAATGCACTCTCGGTGGTGATGTGCGACATTGACCATTTCAAAAAAATCAACGATACATTTTCTCACCAAGTCGGCGATGAAGTCTTAAGAACCTTAGGTCGGATTTTCAAGGCGTATTCACGCTCGGTGGATACCGTTGCCCGTTTCGGTGGCGAAGAGTTCGTGTTAGTGCTTCCTGAAACGCCGAAAGAAAAAGCGGCTGTGCTTTGCGAGAAACTCCGCACCGCTGTTGAACATTACACTTGGTCAGAAATTCACCCGCAACTCCTCGTTACGATTAGTTTTGGTATTTCGGACAATGTGCGTTTGGGTAATTACGAAAAGATGCTTGCCGAAGCCGATGAAAAACTCTATGAAGCCAAAAACAGTGGGCGCAATCGTGTCGTGTATTGAGGCGCATTTTGCTTGTGCGTGCGCTTTTCGTATCTTCTGCCAAAATCAAACCGCTATCAACTCAACCTGAACGGAGTAACTCAATGCGGAAAGAGCGATTCAGCATCGGCATTGAAGAGGAGTATCAAATTGTTGACCCGCACACGCGCGAACTGAAAAGTCAGATTCAACAAATTCTGGCAGAAGATGGCTCAAAAATTTTGAAAGAGCGCGTCAAACCTGAAATGCACCAATCGGTTGTTGAAGTCGGCACAGGCGTCTGTGCAAACATTCAAGAAGCGCGAGAAGACTTGGTGAGATTGCGCACAGAACTGGCAAAACTGGCAATTCGCAAGGGATTCCGAATTGTCGCCGCTTCCACACACCCATTTTCAGATTGGAAACTACAAGATATTACTGACCACGACCGCTATCACGGTTTGGTCAATGATTTGCAAGACATTGCCCGCGCAAACCTCATTTTTGGATTGCATGTCCACATCGGCATTGCTGACAAAGAAGCGCAAATCGAAGTGATGAACCAGATGCGCTATCTTTTGCCACACATTCTTGCGCTCACGACCAGTTCGCCGTTTTGGCTTGGCAGACCGACAGGACTGTTCTCGTGGCGCACCCAAGTCTTCAAAAGTTTTCCGCGCACTGGCATTCCTGACCTCTTTCATTCGGCGTCCGATTTTGAAGACTATGTAAAACTGCTTATCAAAACAGGGTGTATCGACAACGGCAAAAAAATCTGGTGGGATATTCGTCCGCACCCGTTCTTCGATACGATTGAGATTCGCATTTGCGACATTCCCACGCGCGTTGATGAGTCTATCGCTGTCGCCGCGCTAATTCAAGCCACGGCAAAAACGCTCTACGACCTCTATCGCCGAAACATGCAGTTCAAAGGATACAGTCGCGCGTTGATTGAAGAAAATAAGTTTTTAGCCGCACGCTACGGCTTAACTGGGCAACTCATCGATTTCAGCAAGAAACAAAAAATCAACACGCCTGATTTGATTTTGGAACTGCTACGTTTCGTTGATAATGCGGTTGAAGAATTAGGCTCACGCCACGAAATCAACACCATCTACAAAATTTTAGAACACGGCACCAGCGCACGAAAACAGCTCGAAGTCTATCACAAAACCGGCGACATCAAAGCCGTTGTCGATTTCCTCATCAGGGAAACTCTATATGGCTTGCCTGTTGAACTGCCCGAAGATGCCACACCAACACCCGCAAAAGCACAGCACTAACTCGGATAGTCGCACCGTAAAAGCAAATGAATAACGAGTAATGAATAAGAGTAGTGAAGTTTCTTTTCATTCTTCATTACTCACTTCTCATTACTGATGATTACCACCCTGATAGCACCTCGTTGACAAGCAAATCGGTCAGTTGATTGCTTGCCGCTTGAATTGCGGCATTTCGTCCTTGCAGACTGCCGACGTTGTAGTCTTCAAAGCCACTGAGCGTTTTTTGGAAGAGTTTTTTGCCCTTGACCAAATCGCGATAAGTAACTTGAACGTTAATGGTCAATCGGTTACGCGTGGCGCGTTCGTTTGTGCCGCTGACTACGCTTGGCGCGTCCGTTACAGATGTAATCACGGCTTCAATAACGGAGTGTGCCGCTGCGCGATTTTGCTCAATGATGAGTGGCGTTTGCGCTTGAATTTTCTCGGCGGTCGCCTGCGTCAAGTTCTCTCGTAGCAACGGAATCCCACTGCGCGATTCATCACTGAAAATTGGAATGGCAATCGTTTTCACATGCGGCGGCAACGCATTGCCCGAAAAGGAATAACAGCCCGAACTCATCAGCGCAACGGCTATCAATCCCAAAAGCGATTTGCAACAACCTGACCTCATGCGTTTGATATGAGCGTTAATAATCTGTGCGGTCAATTTTACCAAAGAACTTTCGGAAGGGATAGGTCAACAGCAACCACTGCGAACGCGGACGGCTCAATGCCGACAGAAACACTTTCGTTTTGCCATCGCTCCAAGTTGAAGCAAGTTTAACTGCAAGTCCTGCGGCGACACTCGGCGGCTGTCCGAAAATGTCAATAACTTTCTCAAAGGTTTGCAACCGTTTTTGAAGTTCAGGCGAGGGCGCATGTAAGCCTAAAATTTCTGTGCGCACCATGCCCGGATTCAGAAGCATAATATCGACGCCTGTGCCTTTGTATTCTTCCGAGAGCGACATTGTGAGCCGATAAATTGCCGCCTTCGACGAGCCGTAGCCACTAATGTAAGGCGTGTTAAATCGCCCTGTGCCTGCCCCTGCCATGTTGATGATTTTGCCTTTACCTCGTTTCAAAAAATATGGCAACACGGCACGGCACCCGTGATATGTGCCTTTCAAGTTTGTTTCAATCGGCGCATACCACGCTTCAAGCGGCGCATTGATAATGCGTGCAAAAGGTTCAGCCACGCCCGCGTTATTGACCAAAATATCTAATGCGCCAAATCGCTCAATAGCAAAATCAATCAGCGACTCTACCTCGCTGTATCGGCTGACATCACACACTTTGCCTGCCACGTTCGGCGAGTTGAACTCGCTCAAGGCACGAGCGATATTCTCTTGACTTCGTGATGAAATCACAACCTTTGCGCCTTCTTCTAAAAAGCGTTTTGCAATCGCTTTGCCAATCCCCTTCGTTGAGCCTGTGATGATGGCGATTTTTCCGTCAAGTTGTTTCATTGGCGTGCAAGCGAATCAGGGTTGAACAGTTCATCAAGCGATTTGCCAATAAGCGACAATTCAAGTCGCGCCGATGGCACTAACTCACTTTCGGGATAAGTTTTCAAAAACTGCTCGAAGGCTTTTCGTGCCTCGAGCGTATCGCCCAACACATTGCTGTATGCAAATCCAACAAGAAAACTTGCTTGCGCCGCTTCTGTGCTTTTGGGGAATCGCTGAACAACCTCGCGATAACGCTCAATCGCTGTTGCAGTGTAGCCATTTGCATCGAGGAGTTGAGCCGATTTCAGCAAGGCTTTTGGCGCGTGTTCCGATTCGACAAATTCTTGACTGAACTTCAAATACTGTTCAGCCAGTTGAAGTGAGGTTTCGCTTTGGGAAAGTGTTTCTAATTTTGCCCACGCTTCTTTATCGGACAAGCCTTTTTGACAGCCGAGTTGAAGCCAAACGATTATCCACAAAAGTTTATTGCGCATTCTGAAAGTGCTACCGTTGTGTGTGGCAAAAGAAAGCACTCCGCTTTTGAGACGCATAAAGGCTCATTGAGTTTGTGACTAAATTTAAGCATAAACTACTTCTTGTGTCTCCTCTTTTCACGCAACCATGCTGTGTGGATTAGTCGGTTGGTTTTTCAGATTCGCGCCACTGAAAGTTTGGGAGATTTTGAACGCGCTCAATGAGCCGTTCAGGATACTGCATACCTTCAATTGCACCACGAAATATGATGGATTGAATTTGATTGTTCTGAAAATGAATTGTGATGTCATCGCCGCTGGTCAGATTTGCGCCTTTGGGTTTTCCGTCATCGAAGGTGTAGTAAAGGCTACGCGACTGCTTAAAGACGTCCACACGTTCAATTTGAGAAGCCTCATTGAACGCAATCACCATGTTGTCGCCTGAAATTTGATTGAATTTTTTGCCTGAATTATCAAGCGAATCTTTTGATGCCAGAAAGGCGCGGCGATAAATAAACATTTTCTCAATTCGATTTCGCCGTCCTTCTTCACGGAGTTCAACAACAATCGAGTCGCCAGTGAGTTGATTGTTTTCATACCAAACGATGGGGCGGTCGTAGAGCAAAATCATCTTTTTTCGGAGCAAGTATCTTGCCTTGTTGGCGCGTGCGCGAAGTGTGCCACGCTTGATTCGAACACTATCGGTGATGTCAATGCGTGGCAATGTATCTGACTCGCTACGAAATGCGTCCATTCGCTGCGCGCGAATTACAAGCGTATCGATTGCGCCTGATGAAGCCGTGTCAATTTTAGTCAAAACGGGAGATGCAGTGATAAAACTGTGTTTTTCGTTTGTGAAATGCTCGCCGTAGCCGCCTGTAATCACAATGTTATCGGTCGGATTCGTTGCAATCACATTGCCTAAAACAACGGCGCGGGCTTCATTGCGAAAATACACAAGGCTATCGGAGAAAATCAGGTTGGCTGTATCTTTCAAAGAAACCTTGTTGCTGAAATAGGCTGTCTTGAGGTCAGAAAGGTAAAGACCTTTTTGACTTTTCAGCAAAACATGCTGGTCAGTGAGGCTGACATTAGTTTCAAGAACCGATTTGCGTTCATCAGGAAAATAAAAGCCTTCTTCGCCACGAATTGTAACCGTATCGCGCACAATCACGATGTTGCCAACCAAGCGAATTTTTCGCGATTGAAGAAATTGCACGGCGGTATCGCAGTCGACGGTCGTGGTCGATTCAATGAAGCGCACATTGCCGCTGGCAATTCGAATTGGCTCGGTGAAGGCAGGCGAGGTGTGGGTTTTCGGCGTTGTAAAAGTGCCGCTCGAAATCTCATTCGCACGGTCTAAAATAACCACGCGCTCACTGTCCGATGGCGATTGCGCATAAGCAATTTGGAACGCCACGAACATTAAGGCAAGACAAGTAAAATGACGCATAGAAAAGAAAAAGCCGCTCATCAAGAACGGCACAAGTCATGTGTAATTGAAAAATCAGAAGGGTAAATCATCGCTTTTAGGCTCTGGTGGCGGCGGAGCAGGTGTGGCTTTCGGAGGCGGCGCAGAGGCTTTTGGCGGAGAGGCAAGTGCCGACGATTCGTCATGATGCGATGCTATTGGCGAGGGCATAGCATTACTGCTCTGGTCGCTTTGTGGTTTCGGCGAGAGAAATTGCACATCGGTTGCAGTGATTTCCGTCATGTAATTTCTCTTCCCTGTCTCTTTGTCGTCCCAACTGCGTGTTGTCAGTTTGCCCTCAACATAAATCAACTTGCCTTTGGTTAGATACTGCTTACAGGTTTCGGCTAATTTATCCCAAGCCACAATGCGATGCCATTCTGTGCGTTCGATTTTTTGACCATTCTTGTCCTTGTAAATTTCATCGGTAGCAAGATTAAAGGTCACAACGCTTGAACCATTTGGCGTAACGCGAAATTCAGGGTCAGCCCCCAGTCGCCCAATCAACATCACTTTATTCAAACTTCCTGCCATAGTGGGAAAAGTTTAAGTGTTAAAAGATTTTGGGAATTTAGAAAAGGTTTCGTGAATTACACAAGGCTACTCAAAGTGAAGTGGCGAGCGAATAAACTTGCGGTGCTTTCCCGACTCGAAGAAAGCAATGACTTCATCGCGTTCAGGAGAAGGCGGAATTTCAGCTTTGACACGTTCAAGCGCAGTTGCAATCAGCAACCCCGATTGAAACACAAGGCGATAGAGGTTGCGCAACGAGGCAAGCGTTTCAGGCGGAAAGCCGCGCCGTTTCAATCCCACTAAATTCAACCCTTCATAACGAAATGGCTCTCTACCTGCCATCACAAACGGTGGCACATCATAGACCACGCGCGACGAACTGGCAACCATCGTGTGCCGACCAATTCGCGTGAATTGATGAATCCCGCACACGCCACCAATCGTTGCGTAATCGCCAATTTCGCAATGCCCTGCAACTTGTGTCGTGTTTGAAATAATGACGTGATTTCCAACCGTAACATCGTGTGCAAGATGCACATATGCCATAATCAAGCAGTGTGAGCCAACGCGCGTTATTCCATTTTCCCCTGTGCCTCGATGAACCGTTGCATACTCACGAATTGTGGTATGGTCGCCAATAATCACAAAAGAAGTTTCACCCTTGAACTTCAAATCCTGCGGAATCATTGACACCACTGCACCCACGAAGATTTTGCAGTGTTTGCCAATGCGTGCGCCGTTGGCGATGTAAGCATGTGGCTGAACGATGGTGCCTTCTCCAAGTTCAACATCATCTTCAATAATGCTATACGCTCCGATGGAAACGCCGTCAGCCAGTTTGGCTTTTGGGCTCACAATCGCCGTTGGGTGAATTTCAATGCTCATACTCACTCAAACGATTTGGTCGTGTCAGCGTTGGCGCGATGTTTTTGTGCTTGTGCTTTTGTGTCTTCGAGTTCTTTTTTCAAGAACGAATCTTGGCTGTATTGCTGTGAGAGCGATTGCAAAATAGTAATGGCTTTATCGTATTCACCGACGGAGCGATACGCCGTAGCAAGAACATAGCGCGGCGAAAGGTCGCTCGGATTAGCACGAAGACGTCGGTCAACGGCATCTTCTAAATCAGGAAGCAATCGTGCAATTTGCGCCGTGCCTCCAACCTTTGAATAAAGTTGAATGATGGCTTGCAAAATCCGGTAATCCATTTCCTTCAACGCGCTGGGCAAAATGGAGAGCGATTTGTCCAAAAGTTGCGTGGCAAGTTCTTTGTTTGAGACTTGTTTCAGGTTTCCTTCTTTATCGCGAATCGTGGAAATTCCGTTTGGATTTTGTGCGTAGTGTTGTGCAAGTTGAAGCATAATCGTGCGGTAGTTGCTCACCATGCGACGCGTGTTTTCATCGTAATAAACGGTCGGGTCGTCCAAGCGTTCATAGCGATAGACATTCATCAATTTATCCCACATGATTTCGGGCTCAAAATAGCCGTAGTTGTCGGTTTTAACCGGCACGACACGATAGGCGAAGCCGTCCATTCGCAGATAATTATCAACGCCGATGCGGTTGTTATCGGCAACAGTTACCGCAAAATAGACAGGGCGTTCCCAGAGGTTGTTGACAAGGGTTTCATAGACAACACGGTCTTGGGCGCGAATGTAGCCCTGTCCGCTTTGCAATTTGATGTAAGGCTCAAAAGTCCAACGAACCGTATCAACGATATTTGTGATGGCAGTTGCAGTGGAATCGAGATTTAATCGGATTTTTTTGCCGTCATCATACTGCATGATTTCTTCTTTCGCCGATGCGGGAACGGGAAGTGCAATCGTTCGTGCAGTCCATTGCTCGTAGCCGAAGTTTTTGAGTTCGCGCTCTGAAATGTTCATTTTAATGGGCTTTGCACCGCGCGGCGATTCGTAAATCAGTTGTCGCACATACCAATCTGTATTTGCCAACGAAAGATTGACCACGCGCACATCTTGGCGCACACCTGCAACCTCTTGCAAATACCAAAGCGGAAACGTGTCGTTATCGCCATTCGTGAATAGAATGCCATCTTTGGCGCAACTGTTGAGCAAGTTGTAGGCATAATCCCACGGCGCGTAGTTGCCGCTACGGTCGTGCGAGTGATAATTAACTTGCAACATTCTGCCATTGATGAAAAGCAATCCGAACAAACAAAGTCCCACCGTTGCAGGCACAAGTTTTTTCTCTTCTTTCAAACTTTCGCGAATCGTCTCAAAGAGTGCGTCAATGCCAATGCCTATCCAAATTGCGAAGGCAAAGAAACTGCCAACAAACACATAATCGCGCTCGCGCGGTTGTGGCTCTGGCGGATTGGTGTAGATGTTGATGAATACGCCCGTCAGAAGCAGGAGCGCGAGAATCACCAACGCCATGCTCCACTGCCGCCTGAAATGATAGAACATTCCAAATAAGCCGACACCAAATGGAATCCCCCAAAACTTCGAGAAGTCAATCCCATCATCTTGAACATCGCCGTAGCGACCGATAAACTGCCACCCAAAATATCGCAAATACAAATGCCCTACTTGATACTTCAAGAAGAAATCCATATCGCTGGAATACTTTTGATAATTCTGCTGATGTTGCGGGTCTTGGGACCATCGACGTTTGAAAATCGGATAGTCGCCGTATTGCTCGCGGTTGAGATAGGAATAAAGTTTTTCAAGGGTATTCGGAGCGTTTTCGTTAATGGGCGGATTCGTTTGCGAGCGCAAGTAAATCACCGTGAAAGAACTGTATCCAATCACAATCAAAAGAAGCGAGACCGCCGCCAGATTCCACAAACGCAGCTTGTTTTGGTGCGTGTAATAGATGGCGTAAATCAGCCCAATCACCAACACAAAAATAAACCACACGCCCACGTCGCGCATCAACGCAGGCAACCCTTTAACGATGCCCGGATAAATCACAAAGAAAATCGCTGACGAAACCACAACCAGCACCGCAAAACTGCCAACCGAAATTTCATATCGCTTGTAGTAATACACCAACGCAATCGCAAAGAACGCCAAAAGTGCCTGCAAGTGAACACCAAGCGCAAGTCCAAAGGCGTAGGCAATCAACAAAATCCATTTTTCGTTACCTTCTTCATCGGCGACTTCATACCACTTCAAAATGAGCCACACGACAACCGTATTGAAGAACATTGACATTGCATATACTTCGGCTTCTACCGCATTAAACCAAAAACTATCCGAAAACGCCAACGCAAATGCGCCAATCACGCCCGCAGAGTAAGCAGAAATTTTTTCAGGAAGCGACCATTCATCAGGCGGAGTTTGTCGGTAGATGCGAATAAAACGGATAATCACAAGGTAGGTAATCATCACGGTAAGTGCGCTAAACAGCGTGCTGATGAGATTGACGCGTGCGCCAATGTCGCCAATCGGAATCATCGTAAACAGCCGCCCCAGCACGGTGAAAATTGGTGTTCCCGGCGGGTGCGGCACGCCGAGCGTATAGGCAACAGCGACGAACTCGCCGCAATCCCAAAACGAGAAAGTCGGTGCCATCGTCAAAACATAAACGAGTTCAGAAATGAGAAAGACAGTGAAGGCGAGGTAAGCGTTCAGGCGGTTGTGCGTGAGCATTGAATTAAGGTTATCAGTTACAAATTGAATTGGCAAGATGTGTTAGAACGAGTGCGAAAAGCCTCGTCAGGTTGTTGATGTTCAGTGATAAAAAGTTCAGATGCTATCGTATCGGCAAGTGTAAATCCTTTGCGCGTGAGTTTAATTGTTTTAGTTTCTCTCATAATCAATCCGTTGCGTTCAAAGTTAGCAAGGGTTTGATTGAGCGTTTGAAAATGCAAGGCGGCAAAGTTAAACTTTTTCTGTAATAGTTCTAATGCCAAACCCTCTTGTCGCCGAAGCGAAAGAAGCACGGTCTCGTTGAATCGGTCAAAGTCGGAAAGTGTTTCTCGGAAATCTTCAATGCCGTGCGGATTTTCCAAATAGCGGTGCAATCTTGGTGCATTTGCCGTGCGAATTTCTTTACCATCTTGTCGGAAAAAGGAATGTGCCGAAGGACCGAAGCCCAGATACGACACGCGCTCCCAATACGAAGAATTATGCCGTGAGCGAAAGTTCGGACGCGCATAATTAGAGACTTCGTAATGCTCAAAACCATGTGTTTCCAACACGTTCATGGCTAAAAGAAACATCTCGGTTTGAAGTGCCTCACTTGGATGCGCACGCTTGCCGCGCTCAATCAACTTCGAGAGCCGTGTGAATGGCTCAACAGTCAAAGAATATGCTGAAATATGTTCAGGCGAAAGAGAAACGGCGGTTTCAAGTTCTTGTTCCCAATCGGATAGCGTTTCGCCTTCCGTTCCGAAAATTAAATCTATGCTGATGTTCTTAAACCAGTGGCGAGCGCGTTCAACTGATGCAAGGCTTTCTGCCGCTGTGTGTTTGCGCGAGAGCAGGTTCAATTTTTCATCATTAAACGCTTGCGTGCCGATGCTCAATCGATTGATACCAACGTGTGAGTAATCTTGCAAGCGTGAGTCGGTCAAATCTTCGGGATTGGCTTCAAGGGTAATTTCAAGGTCGGAATCAAGATGGAATTTTTTTTGAACAAGCGAAAGAATGTGCGCAAGTTGCGCGGCGGAAAGCATTGAAGGTGTGCCACCACCGAAGTAAATCGTAGTAATAAGTTCATCTGAAAACAACTCGGAGCGTGCGGCAACTTCTTCGGAAAGTGCATAGAGAAATCGCTCAATGAGTGCGCGATTTGTTACGAGGTAAAAATCGCAATAAGTGCATCGGCGACGACAAAACGGTATGTGAAAATATAATCCTGCCAAAGTGTTAATGGGTCTAATAGACTTACTACGTTGAAGTTGAAAATAGTTCAAAAAAAGCAAAGCAAAAGGAGAGGAAATGCAACCTCACCCTGTCGCTGTGCGACGTCCATCTCCTGTCGTAAGGCGAGGGACGTTTTGGCGAAGCCAAAACAGCGTGAGGTCAAAGGATAAGGCTTTGCGGTCAATCTTGCCTTAATTAAGCGTTCTTGTGATGTAGTAAGCCTAATAATTCCAAATTGCTTCTTTTTGAACAAGCCGTGTCTCGCCCGATTGTAGGTTCAGCAAGGCAAGCGAAAGATTGCCAAATCTAATGCGCGTCAGGCGTTCAACCTTGTTGCCAATGGCTTCAAACAAGCGGCGCACTTCGCGATTTTTCCCTTCGATTAGCGTCAGTTCAACCACTCTTGGTGAAATGCGTTCAAGGGCAGATGGCTTAGCGATGTAAGTGTTGCCTCGTGCGTTAATCTTCACGCCGTTGCGCAGGGCTTGAAGTTCGGAATCCGTGATTGGATGCGCAAGCCGTGCGCAATAAGTTTTCGGAATGTGATTTTCGGGATTGGTAAGAAAATCGGCGAAGTGATTGTCGTTGGTGAAAAGCAGTAAGCCGTCAGTGTCTTTGTCCAAGCGTCCCACAGCGAACAGCCGTTCTGTGATGTGTGCTTGCGCTAAAAACGGGATTAAATCGTCATAAACGGTTTCTCGTGCGTGTTCATCGTGCGTGGTTGTCAGAGAGCCGCGCCGCTTGTTCATCACGGCGTAGTAGTGCGTTTGCTTGCAGGGAGTAGTGCGCCCATCAATCTCAATGTGAGAATCAATCGGCACAACTTGAAACGGATTGCGCACACGTTGAGCATTCACAACTACTTTGCCTTCGCGAATCAGCGATTCGGCTTCTTTGCGTGAGCAGTAGCCGCGTTGCGATAGCAGTCGGTTAAGCGATTTAGCGTTAGAGGGTTTGCAACTCGACATATCTTGAAGCGCGTTGAAGTGATGCGGCATGGCTGAAAATAGAAAAAGCCGCATTATGCTTTTGCGGCTCTCTGTGCCCAAGAGGAGACTCGAACTCCTACGCCTTGCGGCGCTACCACCTCAAAGTAGTGCGTCTACCAATTCCGCCACCTGGGCAACCTAATCGTTGTGAGCATAGATGGACTCGAACCATCGACCCTCTCATTAAAAGTGAGATGCTCTACCTACTGAGCTATATGCTCGACCTTGCTTGCTGTTACGCAAACACTAACTTTTTTGAAAGAACTCTGCGTAAAGAACTTCTCAATCAGGCGAAAACGTTTCGCAAAACACTTGGATTAGTTGTTGCGATAACGCAGACGCTTTTTATGACGATTCTTACGACGACGCTTCTTGCGCTTGTGTGTCGCCATTTTATGGCGTTTGCGCTTTTTTCCTGACGGCATATCGTTTCAAAGATTCTTCAATGATGTTTTTTCAAAAGGAAAGCAAAGATAGGGAAAATTTTTCCCGATGTCAACACTTCTTGAAAAAATTGCGGCGTTAAAAGCCACATTGTTTTTGTAGATTGAGGTTATCTCAAACAATCAAACATTAAGTCTCCGATTCACATCAACCATTTCCAGCAATGCTTAACACCAAATTCGCATATCTTCAAAGCCTTCGTGATGAAGCACAGAAACTCGGCGGCGAATCGCGCATTGCCGCACAACATAAAAAAGGGAAATTCACAGCACGAGAACGCATCGATTTGCTTTTGGACAAAGGGTCGTTCCAAGAAATTGGAATGTTTGTCAAACACCAAAGCACGAATTTTGGATTAGGCGAGCAACGCTACTTAGGCGATGGCGTTATCACAGGCTTCGGCACTATCAACGGTAGAACGGTCTGCATTTTCTCGCAAGATTTTACTGTGTTTGGCGGTTCGCTGTCAGGTGCAAATGCGGAAAAGATTTGCAAGATTATGGATTTGGCAATGAAGAACGGTTGTCCGATTATCGGCTTGAACGATTCAGGTGGTGCGCGCATTCAAGAAGGCGTTGACTCACTCGGCGGCTATGCGGATATTTTCTTGCGCAACACGCTTGCGTCAGGAGTCGTGCCGCAAATTTCTGCGATTCTCGGTCCGTGTGCAGGGGGCGCAGTGTATTCGCCCGCAATCACCGATTTTATCTTGATGGCAAAAAATACCAGTTATATGTTCGTTACAGGACCGAACGTGGTGAAAACGGTAACGCACGAAGAAGTAACCTTTGAAGAACTCGGCGGCGCAGAAACGCACGCAACAAAATCAGGCGTCGCACATTTTGCCTGCGAAAACGAGTTGGAAGTCTTTGAGACCATCAAGAAATTGCTCTCGTATATGCCTCAAAACTGCGAAGACCGTCCCGCCGATATTCCCGAAATGCCACCGTTGCAAGATGCAGGACAAACGCTCGATAACATCATTCCCGATTCACCAAATAAGCCTTACTCAATGCGTGAAGTGATTGCAAATCTTGTCGATGGGGGTGAATTTTTAGAAGTGCATAAAGATTTTGCCGAAAGTATTGTTGTTGGATTTGCGCGACTTGGCGGCATGAGCATTGGTATTGTTGCCAATGAACCTAGCGGATTAGCAGGCGTGTTGGGGATTAAATCGGCACGAAAAGCTGCGCGCTTTGTCCGTTTTTGCGATTGCTTCAACATTCCAATTCTTACGCTTGTTGATGTGCCTGGCTTCTTGCCTGGCACCGACCAAGAGTGGAACGGCATTATTGTTCATGGTGCAAAATTGCTCTATGCGTTTGCCGAAGCCACCGTTCCGAAAATCACGGTCATCACACGCAAAGCCTACGGCGGTGCCTACGATGTGATGAACTCCAAACACATTCGTGGCGACTTCAACTTCGCATGGCCTACTGCCGAAATCGCTGTGATGGGTGCGCAAGGCGCGGCAGAAATTATCTTCAAAAAAGATATTGACGCCGCACTCGATAAAGAAGCCGAACTCAAAAAGAAAACCGAAGAGTTTGAACGGCTCTTCGCAAATCCCTACTTAGCCGCCGAAAAAGGCTATATTGATGAAGTGATTTTTCCACACGAAACTCGCGACCGACTCATTCGCGCATTCAGAACGATTCGATACAAGGTCGATACAAACCCACGCAAAAAGCACGGTAACATTCCACTCTAAACACGCAAGACCAACAGACAAGGCGAGCAAATCACTCGCCTTGTTACATAGTTGCAAAAACACCGACTCCCCAACGCAGTGCAGTTTAATCGTTATGAAAATTCTCGCTAACTTCACACGCAAGTCGTTCAATTCTTCAACGCTCTAAAAGTTCAAATGAGTTTTTCAAAAAAAGAACTCCCTCGCAAGGCTACGGTTCTTGTTGGCACGCAGTTCGGCGATGAAGGCAAAGGAAAATTAGTTGACTATCTCTCCTCAAAGTTCGACATCGTGGTTCGCTATCAAGGCGGAGCAAATGCAGGACACACGATTTGCTTCGATGATAAAACAGTTGTCTTGCACTTGATTCCATCGGGGATTTTTCATGAAAATTGCGTGTGCGTGATTGGCAACGGTGTGGTCATTGACCCTGACGCCTTGATGAAAGAAATTGAAGAAGTGCGTTCACTCGGCTACAACATCGAAGGAAGGCTTTTCATCAGCCACAATGCGCATCTCATTATGCCGTATCACAAGTCGCTTGATTCGGCATCAGAAGAATCAATGGGCGGTATGCGCATCGGCACAACAGGGCGCGGGATTGGTCCGAGTTATGTCGATAAATTTTCGCGCATTGGGATTCGCATTGTCGATTTACTTCACCCCAAAACGCTCGAAGAAAAATTGCGCGCCAACATTGAGCTCAAAAACACCTTGCTCAAAAAAATTTATGCAAAGAACGAACTCAACGTTGAGGAAATCGTCAAACATTACTGCGCCTTCGACCGCACGATTGATAGTTATGTGAAGAACACACAAATGTATTTGAACGAGCAATTAAAGCAAGGTAAAAGCGTGTTGTTAGAAGGCGCGCAAGGCAGTTTGCTTGATGTCGACCATGGCACGTATCCGTTTGTAACCTCGTCTAACCCAACGGCAGGCGGGGCTTGTACAGGGTCGGGCATTGCGCCAACCTACATCGGCAATGTGATTGGTGTTGCAAAAGCCTACATGACGCGCGTGGGTAACGGCGCGTTCCCAACCGAACAGCAAAATGAAATCGGAGAAGCGTTGCGAAAAATTGGACACGAATACGGCGCAACCACTGGACGAGCGCGCCGATGCGGATGGCTCGACCTCGTGTTGCTCAAATACGCAATCGCTATCAACGGCATTACCGAACTCGCACTCACAAAACTCGATGTGCTTGATGACTTCGACGAGATAAAAGTCTGCACAGCCTACACGATTGATGGGAAAGTGCTGAAAGATTTTCCGACCGACCACGAAACGCTGTCAAAAGTCGTTCCCCAGTATCGCACATTCAAAGGTTGGAAAACCTCGAATGCAAAGGCGACCTCGTTCAGCAAGATGCACGAACATGCACGCACCTACATTTCTTTTATTGAAGAGTTTTTAGAGACTCCGATTACTTTCATCTCGGTTAGTCCGAAGCGAGACGCGACGGTGTTTCGGTAGGCGTTGGTGGTGGCGGCATGGGTCTATGCCTGCGATTAAAGCGTGTCATTGTGATTGAAATTCCATGCTCAATAAACGAACGCACGGCTTGAACACAATGCGCAATCGTCTCTTGAACGATGGGCAGTTCTTCATCGGTGAATGTGCTCAACACATAATTCGAGAGGTCGTCGCGATGTGTTGGCATACCAATGCCGAAGCGCATACGAGCAAAAGAATGTTTCCCAAGTTTCTCAATAATATCTTTCAAGCCGTTCTGTCCGCCATCTGAACCATCAGGGCGAATGCGCACTGCGCCCAGCGGTAAATTCACATCGTCGCATATCACAAGCAAATCGCTGATGCTGATTTTGTAAAACGCAAGTGCCTGCTGAACGGCTTTGCCTGAAAGGTTCATGTAGGTTGTAGGTTTTTGAAGCAAAACGTCAATGCCGTTATGCGTGAATTTTGAGAAGAGATAATCGCCTTTCCCTGCTTTGAATTCCACACCAACATCATGGGCGAGCGCGTCGAGAATTGCAAAGCCGATGTTGTGTCGAGTGCCGTCGTAGCGAGAGCCCGGGTTGCCAAGTCCGCAAATGAGTTTCATAACAAATGAAGATTAAAAGACGCGAAGTTTAACATTGATGCCTTCTTTTTCGCCAAGTTTCAAAATATTGTTGAGATGTAGAATCACGCTATCGATTTTTGCGGCGAGTTGTTCATCGTTCAAGGCTCTGCCGATGAGCGATTGCTTGCTGTTTTGAAGTTGGTCTGAAAGTTTTTTAAGTGAAGCGATAAGTTCGTCAGCGTTTTTGACTGTGGTGCGCACATCGGTGATGGTGCCGTTTAATTGTGGTTGAAGGTCTTTGAGAAGCGCATCAATCGTGTTGAGTGTTTGGTCGACTTTGGCGATGAGGCTTTTCAAATCGGTTTGGCGTAAGTCGTGGCTCACGGCTTTGATGTCTTCGGTGATAAGGCGAAGATTGCGGACGGAGGCTTTCAAGTCTTCGCGCAGTTCAGGGTCGCCAATCAGTGCGTTGGCATTGCGCAAGGTCAGTTGCAAATCGGAGACAAGGTAGCGGAGCGTGTCGACGGCTTCGCCTGCAAAGCCAACCAGCGCAGGAATATCGGCGGTGAATGAGCCTTGTATCAAGTCGCCAGCTTGAAGGTCGCCTGCATCAATCGTGCCGGGAAAAAGTTCGATTTTTTTGCCTGTCATCAGTTCGAGCATTAGGAGTTTTGCGGAGGCATTTCGATAGAGTTTGATGTCAGGCGAAATCGAAGCGGTTACATTGACACCGTTCTGCAAAATTTGAATGGACTCGACTTTGCCGGCACGCATGCCATGCACTGTAACAGGGTCGCCAATTTGCAATCCGCTAACATTTGGAAAAAGGATATTGAGACTTCTTTGTCCAACGCGCACATCTTTTGCCCACCAAATCACGAGCCAAACAATCAGTGCGGCGGCAACAACCGAAAGCCCAACTTTAAGTTCTGGTTTCATTCTGAAAGGATTAGCATTGCTTCAATCGCGCGTGCGGATTGATTAAGTCTGTGATAGAAGTCATATTTGTAAAGGAATTTGAATCCGCTCCCTTTTCATGTGTAAGTCCATTTCAATAAAGCCTAAGACTCTTGAACCCAAAGAAGTCAGTATGGCACGGTCGTATTCTGTGGTCGTCTTAATTCGTTTCACCAAGTTTAATTCTTCGGCGTGAGTGCAAGTGAAATTCAGCCAATTTGCAAGGGTGACTTCCGTATAATTTGTTCCCAAGAAACTATTTGCAAAATCTCTTTTCTGCCGGTCAAGTTTTCTATTTCTGGGTATCCAAACTCCCTCGGTTAGATGCACAAAGCGAAGGAAATACAGCAAGTTGACTTTGCCTTTCAAATCTCGAATGTTGCCATTCATCAGAGATTCAAGCAAGATTCTTTTTTGTTCCAAGCTTAAATCAATTCGCTTGATGTCGGATTTTTTTGTTCTCTTTATCACAAATTCATAGTTGAGATTTTCAACAAACCTTTCGCCGTACTTTGTAAGTCTGAATGAAGATTCTTCTTCTTGTGGGGACACATCTTCAATCAACTCAAAGTATTCTGCCATGTGCTTGTGGACTTTGAAATGGCTATTAGATTTATCTGGTTTCAAGTCAAAATACTCAACAAAATCCTCTCTCTTCAATTCCTTTTTTTCGGTGTCATAAAAAGGCAACATAAATCTGTTCAAACAAGATAAGTGAGTGAAGTTATTTGCTACGGGTTTTAGAACTGGAACGCCTGATGTCTGTATGGCTTCTTCTATGAGTTTTCTGTATATCTCGCTGACAGTTTCAAGCGAGTAGGTTTTGAGATGAAATCTCCGTTCATTTGAAAAAGACAATAGTTTTTTGAGATACTTTTCAGGGGTCTCTTCCGCTATCAAAATGGCAATCAAAGGGCTGTTACCTTCTCTGAACTGGATATTTGAATACCCTAAGCATTGAGACTGGCAGTACTCGAGTTTGGATTTGTTATCAATGATTGTTTCAAGTTCAGTTATCACAATTTGCCCGTTGGGTAATTCGTGAGCAAAGTCAATTCGCCCAAATTCGGTTGAGTATTGCTGAAACAATTTTCTCTTAATGTTTAAGCCAAGACACTTTTTTAGATAATTTTGCTCACGAAGCAAAGTCCATTCTACTAATAGTTCGTTCATCATTATTGGATTTACAGAATAAACTTGTAGAAGCACATCTTATCGATAGCCGTAATTTGCAAATTCCAGTTGAATACTGTTGAACTGGATTGATGTTGAACTCATGCAATTCAGCCTTGTTGTTAATACCACGCGTCCGAAGGCGATAAAAGCCGCTGAAGCCTTAATCCAGTGGTTTAATGCGCGGGGAGTGTCGTTTCTTGTGGAAAAAGAGGCGGCGAAACTCCTTAACGAAACGCGCAAAGTGAAACTGCAAGACCTTGCCGAAAAAAGCGACTGCATCATCACGCTGGGTGGCGATGGCACCATTTTGGAAGCCTCGCACTACGCACACGGCAAGCCGATTCTCGGCGTTAATCTCGGACGCTTGGGCTTTCTTGCCGAGTTCAGCATCGATGAAATGTATTCGGCGATTGAGCGCGTCCTGAAAGGCGATTTCAAAACCGAGACACGCACCCAACTCGAAGCCGCTGTCCGAACCAACAAAAAAGAAAAGCGATTCACCGCACTTAACGATGTGATTATTGAGAAAGGCGGCTATCCACGCTTGCCGATTATCTCGCTTCGCATTGATGGACAGTTGCTTAGCGATTACAAAGCCGATGGCTTGATTATTTCCACTTCAACTGGCTCAACGGCTTACAATATGTCGGCAGGCGGTCCGATTATCGTTCCAAAATCGCGTGTCTTCGCTATTACGCCGATTTGTCCGCACATGCTCACCGTCCGACCGATTGTCATTTCTGATGACAAAGAATTTGAAATTACTGTTGAAACGCACGATAAAAACTTCGTGCTCAACTGCGATGGCACAATGCTCCTTGCGCTCTCGCCAAAAACGCGCGTGCGGGTCTACAAATCCGAAAAGCACGCCATTTTAATTGCCAACGAGAAGCGAAACTACTACGATGTGCTTCGCCAAAAATTTTTCTGGGGCAGGGATTATGAAAATTGAAGGCTTAAAAAGCACTTTGTATTTCGTTCAGAACAAACCGCAAACACAGTTATACTTTTGCGATGCTAAACAGACAGGCAAATACTTCACTTGGCGCGTTTGGAGAAAATCTTGCGGCAGAATTTCTAACGAACCATGGCTTTGAGATTTTAGTGCGCAATTTTCGCTGTGGCAAAAACGAGATTGATTTGATTGCAAAGAAAGGCACGGTGATTTCGTTTGTGGAAGTCAAAACGCGCAAAGGCAAGGAGTTCGGGCACCCTGCCGAAGCCGTTACGCGCACGAAACAAACCGAGTTGGCAAAAGCCGCCGAGTGTTATCTTCGCAAGTTTCCAAACAGTGCCGACCTCTATCGCTTCGATGTCATTGCAATTACGATAATCAATAACCAAGCACATGAGATTTTGTTCATTGAAGATGCGTTCAGAATCATGTAATCGTTTGAGACTTCATTAACATTTTAATTCACTTCACGCATGAAAGCACTCATAACGGCGGGTGGCAGAGGCACGCGTCTTCGTCCGCTCACGCACACACACAACAAACATTTAATTCCCATTGCTAACAAACCTATGCTTGCCTACGCGATTGAAGCCATTTGCGCCGCAGGCATTAAGGAAATTGGAATCGTGATGAACGCCGACAATCAAGACGTGCAAACCGCATTTGGCACAGGCGAACAATACGGCGCACGATTTACCTACATACCGCAGTCCGCACCGCTGGGCTTGGCGCATGTTGTCAAAATCTCACAAGACTTCATCAAAGATGAGCCGTTCATTTTTTATCTCGGTGATAATTTGCTCATCGGCGGTGTTGCAAAGTTCATTGAAGCCTTCAACGCCAATCAATCCAACTGCCACCTTACGCTTGCCAAAGTCAAAGACCCTGAACGCTTCGGCGTGCCTGAACTCAAAGACGGGCGAATTGTTTCGATTGAAGAAAAACCAAAGAAGCCAAAATCCGATTATGCTGTGGCAGGCATTTACATTTACGATGAAAGTATCTTTGAAGCCGTTAATGCTATCAAACCATCAGCACGCGGCGAACTTGAAATTTCTGATGCCCATCAATACTTGCTTTCCAAAAACAAGAAAGTAACCTATTCGGAAATTACAGGCTGGTGGAAAGATACAGGCAAACCATATGACCTGCTCGAAGCCAATCGCCTTGTACTTGAAAATCAAGAGTCTATGATTTTAGGTGAAATCGATACGGCATCACACCTTTCAGGAAAAATCGTGATTGGTAGAGGCACCAAAATCTTGAACAGCGTGCTACGCGGTCCGCTCATCATCGGCGAAAACTGCACGATTGAAGATTCCTACATCGGTCCGTTCACTTCAATTTATGATTCAACCGTTGTGAAGAAATCCGAGATTGAGTTCAGCATTGTGCTGAAAGATTGTCGCATTGAAGATGTTGGGATTCGCATTGAAGAAAGTTTGCTTGGGAATGATGTGCAAATTGTAAGAGCGACGAAGAAACCAAAGACCAATCGCTTCATGCTCGGTGACCAATCGCGCGTCGAAGTTGTCTAACGTTTTAACTGCGTGTTGAATGATAGCACGATATTCACCGCCCGACATTGCCGCCATTTGGAGTGAAGAAGCCAAAATGCAACGCTGGCTCGAGATTGAACTTGCCGCCGTTGAAGCCCGTGTCAAACTGGGCGAAGTCCCCGAACAAGATTTTGCGGTGATTAAGAAGAAAGCCCGCTTCGAAGTGGAACGCATTCTTGAAATTGAGAAAACAACCAAGCACGATGTGATTGCATTTCTCACCAATGTTGCTGAACACGTTGGTGCAGAATCACGACACATTCATCAAGGCATGACCTCGAGCGATGTGTTGGATACGGCACTTTCAATGCAGATGCGTGATGCAGGCAACATCATTCTTGCGGATATTGAACGCTTGATAAAAGTTCTTGCCAAACGCGCCAAAGCGTTCAAATACACGTTGCAAATCGGACGCACGCACGGCGTTCATGCTGAACCGATTACCTTTGGCTTAAAACTTGCGTTGTGGTATGAAGAAATGAAGCGCAATCGTGAGCGACTTAAACGCGCGATTGACGTGATTAGTGTTGGCAAAATCAGCGGTGCGGTCGGCACATATGAACATCTTTCGCCGAAGGTTGAAGAATATGTCTGCAAAAAATTAGGCTTGAAGCCCGACGCTATTTCCACGCAAATTGTTCAGCGCGATAGGCACGCCGAATACCTTTGCACGTTGGCAGTTATCGCCTCGTCTATCGAGAAATTTTCAGTTGAGTGCCGCCATTTGCAACGCACCGAAGTTTTAGAAGCAGAAGAGTTTTTCAGCGAAGGGCAAAAAGGCAGTTCCGCCATGCCGCATAAACGCAATCCCATTACCTTTGAACGCCTTTCAGGACTTGCCCGCGTCATTCGTGCCAATGCATTAGCAGGATTGGAAAATGTTGCCTTGTGGCATGAGCGCGATATTTCGCACAGTTCCGTTGAGCGCGTCGTGATGCCCGATTCTACGATTGCACTGTGCTACATCATTCGTCAGTTTTCTGATGCCGTAGAAAAATTGCTCGTTTATCCTGAACGAATGTTCAAAAATTTTGATAGTTCTTACGGACTGATTTCGTCTCAAAGCATTATGCTTGCGCTCACAGCGAAGGGCTTAACACGCGAAGTGGCTTACAAGCTGGTTCAACGCAATGCGATGCAGTGTTGGCGCGAAAAAGTTCACCTCAAAACGCTCGTGTTAAACGATGCCGATATTCGCGCGCATCTCTCTGAAAAAGAAGTTGAACAACTTTTTTCCGCCGAAGCCTTAATGAAGAAACTGAAAAAAAATGTGGATTACATTTTTCGCCGTGTTGGCTTGGGCAAGTAATCGAAAATAATGCGCACAGTGAAGTGTCCAACAAGACAAGTAACAAGAATGGTCAGAGGCGCGCTCACTTTTTGTTTTTAGGTTGGTGCGCTGTATTTTTGCACGCCTTTTAGCACGCCATTATGTATGGACACGGTGCTAAATGCTGTTGCGCATTTATTGCGGCGGCAGAGTAGAAAAGAGTTCCGTGTCCAAGATAAGTTTGACAGAAGCCTTTTCTATTCGCAGAAAAGGCTTTTTTATTTTCATACAATTAGCAATCAAAAACACTGTTCTCAAAACATGGCAAGATACCTTTTCACGTCGGAATCGGTTTCCGAAGGTCATCCTGACAAAATCGCAGACCAAATTTCTGATGCGATACTCGACGCAATTATTTCTGAAGACAAAAACGCCCGTGTGGCTTGCGAAACGTTTGTAACAACAGGACAAGTGGTTGTCGGCGGAGAAATCACGACAAAGAAATATGTCGAAGTGCCTGACCTTGTGCGCAGTGTGGTCAGAGATATTGGTTACACAAAGGGTGAATATATGTTTGAAGCCAATTCGTGTGGGATTCTTTCAGCAATTCATTCGCAGTCGCCTGACATCAATCGTGGCGTTGATAAAAAAATCCCTGTTAAAGACCGTTATGAATCAATCGGTGCGGGTGACCAAGGCATGATGTTTGGCTATGCATGCAAGGAAACCCCTGAACTCATGCCTGCAGCTATCACCTATGCTCATCAAATTGTCAAGAAACTTGCGGACATTCGCAAAGA
>Ga0308389_1000648_pt1 | contig 25498 bp, 14 predicted proteins | sample Hotspr2Sample148_FD_202362 | JGI IMG/M metagenome (GOLD analysis project Ga0308389, IMG submission 202362) | Hot spring phototrophic mat microbial communities from Mushroom Spring, Yellowstone National Park, Wyoming, United States - 20040719_148 ... | reverse complement strand
AGCGCAATTTTAGCAAGCTTAAGACCAGGCAATGGAATTGGTCAATCTTATCCATGCGTATCAATATCTAAAGATGGAAATTTAGTAGTAGCTTTATGGCAGGGACCTGAATTTGTCGGCGCCGTTGGTCAAAGCCAAGTTGCTATTTACAATGGAACAAATCTTAAATTCTACACTGATTTATATTATGCATATTCAACAGACGCAGGCGCTACCTGGAGCGCTCCTCAGGTCTTAAAAGGCGAAAAGCAAGTTCAAGAATCTTATCCATATGCTAATTTGTTCGTAGAAGAGTTAGGAAATAACGAATATAAAGTTCATTATGTTTATATGGTTGACGCTATTCCAGGAACAAGCTTATTTAGCAACAATAATGGACCTTCAGATGAAACAACTTGGTATTATGATCAATTGGTAATCAATGCTCAACTTGTAAGCGCTGAGAAAGAAGCAGTTAAAGCTAATACGTTTGAGTTATCTCAAAATTATCCCAATCCCTTTAACCCAGCGACTACAATAAATTATAGTATACCAGAAAATGGATTCGTAAGTTTAAGAGTATTTGATATGTTAGGAAGAGAAGTAGCCGTATTGGTTAACGAATACCAAAATGCAGGAAAGAACACTGTAAGATTTGACGCTTCTAATTTGACAAGCGGCGTTTACGTATATACGTTGCAATTTAACGGCAAAGTTCAGTCTAAGAAGATGATATTAATGAAGTAAAAATAAACTAAAAAGCAGAGCGCTGAAATACGCGCTCTGTTTTAAAAAATTAATTTTAGAAAAGCAGGGAGAGAAATAAAAATTGGAGAGAAGATGAAAAGATTAAAATTATTTTATTTATTAATTGTCGCCGCGTTGACCATAAATAATTTATTTGCTCAAGCTGGAACGAGCAAATTAGCCGGAAAGGTAATCGACGCGGATACAAAAGAGCCGCTTATTGGGGCAAATATTCTTATATTAGGAACAAATCTTGGAGCGGCAACCGACGTTGAGGGAAAATATTACATATTAAATGTTACTCCGGGCACATACGATGTTAGAATAAGCTTTGTCGGCTATGCTCCGAAAACAATTCAAAATGTAAGATTAGTAGCCGGCATTACTTATGAATTAAACGTCGAATTGTCGACAGACTTTTCTTTGCCAGAAATTACAGTTAAAGATCAAAAGTTTTTTGAAGAAAAGTCTACAAATACAGTAAAAGTTATCGACGCCGATCAAATTAATAGATTGCCAGTCGCGGGCGTAGAGAGATTAGTTTCATTGCAAGCTGGCGTTGTCATTTCAGACGCGAGCGGCGGAGCTGGAGGGAATGCGGTTATAAACGTAAGAGGCGGAAGAGGCAACGAGGTTATCTATATAGTGGACGGCGTAGTTCAAAATGATCCATTAAGCGGAGCTAATTTTTCACAAGTTTCTAACGCGGCTATTGAACAAATATCTTTCCAGGTTGGCGGTTTTGAAGCAAAATATGGACAAGCTCAATCAGGAGTAGTTAACGTAACTACAAAGTCCGGAACGCCCTTCTATAACGCTTATGGCGAAGTTATAACATCTGAGTTTACAGATAATTTTGGTTATAATTTATATACATTAAATATCGGCGGTCCAATTATACCTGGCGTTCAAGGACAAACATTCTTTTTATCATCCGAAAGAGGCTGGTTTAAAGATAACAATCCAAGATGGTATCAACCTGAATTTAAATCCATTGGAAAAAAATATAAATATTTGCCGAACAACTGGGAAGGTCAATGGAAGTTTACGGCAAGAACTTATCACGAATTGGGTTCGCAATTTAACTTGCGATTGGGAGCAAACTATAATTCAAGAGATAGACAGTTATATCAACATTCATTCGCAAAAAATAATCCAGAACATAATCCAAGATCAAAGCAATATAACTTAAGTACTACAGCAAGACTTTCTCAAAATATTGGAACCAGCAGTTTCTGGAATTTAACTTTAGGTTATAAAATATTCGATAGAGAAACAGGCGACGGCGTTTATTTTAATAGATTAGAAGAATATGGGGACACATTATATAATCCGTATTTATTAAGACAAGGCGATCAAAGCAATTTGAATCAGGACGAAGTTGGAATATTTGTGAAAAAAGGCAGAGTATATAACAGGTATACTTTAACCAACAACCAAACGTTTAGCGGAGATTTAAATTTTACGTCGCAATTAGAAAATCACCTTATTGAAATAGGAGGCGGCGCTCAATATAATTTAATCAGGTATTATAATATTGCTCCATTAGCTATAGCTCGTTTTAATAGAGATTATGTTAGAGGAAATGATACAATAAGAGCAAGACCGAGGGAAAGAAGATATTCAGATAGACGACCTTATTTATATGGATATAATGATTTAGGTAAAAAAACAAATATCGGAGATACCCTAGAGCCAAAACAACCTGTATTTGTCTACGGATATTTGCAAGATAGATATGAATTATCAGATTTAGTGCTAAATGTTGGCGTAAGATTAGATTATTTTGATTCAAAAGCTGAAATATTGAAAGATAAATCGTTGCCATATGCTTACGGAAATCCAAATGATTTTGATGATGAAGATTTTAAGAAGAAAAAACCGGAAATTTATATATCGCCACGAATTGGGATAGGATTCCCAGTTACAGATAAAACAGTTTTCCACGCTCAATATGGAAAATTCATTCAGCCTCCATTGCTAGAGGATTTGTATCCTGGAATCAACCGCTTAAAACTTTTAATACAAACTGATAATTTAGACATATATGACGGACATTTAGGTTCTGAACAAACAACACAATATGAAATAGGTTTTAGACAGGTTTTAGGCGATAATATTGGAGCTTTATCTGTTACAGCTTTTTATAAAAATACTAAAGGATTAACAAATTTATCTTTGCAGTTTTTTAGAAGAGAACCTAATGGAGAATTGTTAAGATATTTTGCGCCAACAAACAGCGATTTTGGAACAATAAAAGGATTAGCAGTTTCTTTGAGCGTTGCGAGAATAAGCTATTTCTCCTTTAATATAGATTATACTTATTCAATTGCTGAAGGAACTGGATCGTCGTCCGACGCGTCATATACAGCCGCTTTCAGAAATAATAATCCAGTTGGCGAAGTTCCAAAAGTGATTGCTCCGTTAGATTTTGATCAAAGACATACGGGAATATTATCGGTTGACTTTTTTGCTCCGAAAAACGAGTTAGGATTGTTAGAGTTGACAAATGTAAATATATTGATAAGGTTTGCCAGCGGAAGACCATATACTCCATTGAAGAGTCAAAATTTGCTTGAAGGTTCCACAAACTGGGGAGAAACTGGCGGTTACATAAACTCAAAATATGGACCAGGAACTTTTAGAATAGACTTAAAAGCTCAAAAAACATTTGCATTAAGCAATTTGGAAGTAACTCCATATATTTGGATTGAAAACTTGTTAAATACAAAGAACGTTGTTTCAGTTTGGAGATCGACAGGAAGCGCTGAAACTACCGCATTTCTTGAAACAGATCTTGGAAGAAGCTTGGCGAGACAGAATGGACAAAATTGGGTTTATGACTATATGGCTTTAGAAAGGAATCCATTTAATTATGGCATTCCAAGATTAATAAAGTTAGGCGTTAAAGCTAACTTTAATTTAAGGTAAAAATTAAGTCGAGGAGAATTGAATATGAGAAAAGAGAAATTTAAAGTAATTATAGCGTCAATATCAATATTGATAGCTTTTGTTTTTGTTGGAGCTTCTATTGACGATGGTTCAAAGTTTAATAAAACGAATAACGTTGGGACTGCGTACATTATTGACGTAAATAAATTAAAAGTTCCGTTAAATGATAGAGGCGTTATTGCGAACGTTTCAATTGGCGGCATTGAAACCGGAATTTTTGACGATAAAACTTTTTTATTTTCCGGCGGTTTTTTTATCGGCGGCAAACAAGGGTCGTTAGTTTGGGCTGAAGCTGTTGCAAGCGCCTCAAGAGTTCAAGATTTTCTGCCGGGTACGTGGCAATATGGATCGACAGATCCAAGAAATGGATTGTATGTATTAAAATCAACTGATCCAGATTTTGGAGACTCATGGCAACAATGGAAAAAGGCTGTAGAACTTGGAGCAGATTATTATGACGGTGATAAAGACGGCTCTTACAATCCAGTTGATAAAAATGCAAACGGAGTATGGGATAGAGACGAAGATAGACCCGACTTATTGGGAGATGAGACAGTTTGGTGCGTATACCATGATGGCGTAAGAAGCGCGGATCGGCGTTGGAATGCTGTAACGCCAAAAGGGATTGAAATTAGACAAACAGTTTGGGCTTATGCTGCAGCAGGAGATTTAGGAAATATATTGTTCGTAAGATATAAAATAAGAAATACTGGAGGAGTATTTCAAACATTAGATAATGTATATTTTGGAGTTTGGGCGGATCCAGATTTAGGAGCATATACAGATGATTTAGTTGGATGCGATACTTTGTTGAATGCTGGCTACGTCTATAACGCTGGACCCGATGCTCAATATGGACCAAATCCGCCATGCTTTTTGATAGATTTCTTCCAAGGGCCAATTAAATATACTGGAAATCAGACAGATTTAGCTTTTGATATTAGAGGCACAGTATTAGGAATTGATACAATCACGGGAGCCATTAACGAAGGATTAAGCTCGTTTGTTCATTATATGCAATCGCATCAAACTCAAGGCGACCCAAATAATGAAATACAGGCTTACAATTATCTAGAAGGAAAAAATATGCAAGGAAACTTTGTCGATCCTTGCAATTGGGAATTTGGAGTTGTAGTTGGCGGTGTCGATTGCGCAAAAGTTAACAAAAAATTTATGTATAGCGGCGATCCAGTCACCAGAAAAGGATGGCTAAATAAAGACGCGACAGATCAAAGACAAATGCAAAATACTGGACCATTTAAGTTAACATCTGGGGATAGAGATCAGGTTATTATAGCAGCATACATTGTTGGGAGATCTACGGATAATCTCAAATCAGTAAAAGAAGCTAAAAGAATTTCAAGATTTTCGCAAGTATTATTCGACAATAACTTTAACGTTCCAACAATACCACAAGTAAAACCGCAGATTTCAACAAGCGACGACGCAATATATTTGTACTGGGAAACGGCAGATTTTGTTAATTTAAGAAAACAAGGAATTGGTTATGATGTAAGATTCCATGGTTTTGAAGTAACTATGTATAATTCTTTCTCAACCGCTCCAATTGTCAATGGAATGAAGAATTCTGAAGTAATAGCCAGATATAGAATAGATAACAATTACAAAATACTTTTATATGAAGACGAAGGAACAGGTCAAAGAACTATCGTATTCGACGAAGGAAATTACTTGCTTGATACAACTATTTATGGCAATCCTCAAACTGGAAGAATATTGTTAAAAATCAATACCGATCCATTTACTGGCAGTCCATTAATTAAAGGCAAACCATACTTTATTTCAGTTCAAGCTATAGGAGTGAATTATCCGGCTTTAGAATTATTAGAAGTAGGCACATATTTAATACCAAGAACAGCGACGATTGGCTTATTAGCTTCCGCTCCAAGAATATTGCCTGACGAGCCGGGAAAACGCGGAATTATATTGAATCCTGTAATTAACGATCCTGTGATAATTGGAAAAGAATTAAAACCAAAATCTGGAGTAACTGACGCTAAAGCTTACTACAGCATCATTGATAAATCTAAGATTACAGGAGATAAATATAAAATAACTTTTACAAGAACTGCAACAACAGCTTATAATGTTAATTGGAATGTTATAAATGTTTCTAAGAATCTTCCGGTATTGTCAAATCAATCAGTATACGATACGATTTTCATTAATGTTAGTAGAGCATTAGCCGATGGGATTTTAATCAATGTTAAATACGTAGAACCTAAAATTAAAGGATTTGAATATAAAGGTCAACAATGGTTTAAAAAACCAGATAATAATAATACAGGAATATTTTATGTAGGAAGCGATGCGCCAGTATTAAAGAGAATTGCTCCTATTAGCTCGAGTTTAAATAGCAACGCAATAAAAATAACTGACAGAAGACAGGTCGAAATACGATTTGGAAAGAAAAGCAAAGCATATAGATATTTCCAATCAACAGCTATTTCAGGATTCAGATACTCTGGATTTGTTGAAGTTCCTTTCCAAGCCTGGGTAAAAGATCAAAACTATAAAGAAGAAAGACAATTAGCTGTAGCTTTTACTGAGACTGCAGTTGGAAATCCGGGAACAAATGATACCGTATACAACCCAAGTACAGATATAACAAAATCAAAAGAATATATTTTTGTTTTCAATACAACTTATAGCGAAACTGCAGATCCAGTGTATACGGGAGGTTCAGTTCCAAATTGGCGAATAGACCAAGCAAAAACGACAGCGCCTCCTGAAGTTACAGATCCAGCAAAACAAGCAATCGCTAAAAGCCCTTATTTTGACGCTATGTATGTTATAGGATTAGAAAGACCAACGTTCCCAAAAGAAAATAACTTTAACCCATCAGGCGAGTTAATTATAAAAATAAGCTATCCGTTATCTGAATCTGTAGAGTTTGAATTTGAATCAAGACAGCCAAACGCTCCTCTAACGGTTGAAGAACAAAAAGAGTTATTTGATAGAGTAAATGTATATCCAAATCCATTATTTGCATACAATCCAGACGTTGGATATACTGGAGGCAGACCAGACGATCCTTACGTTACATTTATAAATCTGCCGCAAAAGGCTACTATAAAAATATATTCATTAAGCGGCAATTTGATGAAAACAATAGAAAAAGATGACAACAATACCTATATAAGATGGAATTTAAAGAATGAAAACGACTTAAGAGTAGCTTCGGGCTTATATATCGCTTTAATAACAAGTCCAGGAATGAAAGAAAAGATTTTGAAGTTTTCTATAATTATGCCGCAAAAGCAGATTCAATACTATTAATATCGAAAATGAAGAGGAGAAAAAATATGGGAATAATAAAAGCAGCATTAATATCGTTGGTTTTAGTTGCAGTTACATTTGCTGGCGATGTCAGCAGAAAAGGAACAACTGGAGCCGAACAATTGCTTATACCCGTTGGCGCGCGCTCTATCGCCACGGGTAGAGCTTTTATGGCTAATATTACTGGAGTTGAAGCTATCTATTATAATCCAGGCGGATTAGACGCTTCGGGAAAAAGCGAAATTATGTTCAATTACATGAATCATATTGCCGATATTAATGTTACATATTTAGCCGCAAGCGCTCATCTGCCTGATTTAGGAACAGTTGCATTAAGCGTAAAGACTTTTGATTTTGGAGATATACCAGTAACAACTTTCGAAAGTCCCGAAGGTACTGGATTTAATTATTCGCCATCGTTCTTGACTTTAGGTTTGTCTTACAGTCGAGCCTTAACAGATAGAGTATCAGCTGGAGCGACTGTAAAATTGATATATGAAAATATAATGAATGCGACTGCTATGGGAGTCGGCATTGATTTTGGAGTACAGTACAGGTTCAACCCAAACTTTACAATGGGAGTTACCGTTACAAACATTGGTTCAAATATGCAATATACTGGTACTGATTTGCATGTAAGAACTCAAATTCCTGGGCAACCTGTTGGAGGTCCAACAGGAGTTTATGAAGCTGTTACGGAGCCATTTCAAATACCTTCATTCTTTGAATTAGCGCTCGCTTATAATTTTGTAATAAATGAAATGAATAATTTAATGCTCGGCTCTACTTATCGAGTCAACAACGCATTAGAAGACAACGCATTCTTTGGCTTAGAATATGGATTTATGAATACTTTCTTTTTAAGAGGAGGATATAATTTAAACGTTCAAAATATGGACGACAACATATACGGAATGTCTTTTGGAGCTGGCATTAATTATCCATTCATTGAAGGAATGAATATCGCCGTCGACTATGCATTTAGAGAAGTAAAAGAATTTCCAAAACCAAGTCATGTCTTTACAGTGAAATTGCTATTCTAAATTACAAAGGCGCCGTAAAAGGCGCCTTTTTTTATCTGGCAAATAAAAAGTTGCTCATCAATCAACAAAATCAACTAATGACTATTCATTTTTATTCTGCACAATAAAAGTAAAAAAAGTTAAAAAAATTAAATTGTAAAATTTAATTTTAGAAAGATCTTAAAAATTAAAAATGAGGATAATAATGAATTCATTTATTTTTTACAATCCTGTTAAAATATATTTTGGGCTTAATTCTTTCGAAAAAATTGGAAGTGAAATAAAAAGTTATGGAATAAAAAAAATCATGTTTTTATATGGAAAAGGATCAATATTTAAAAATGGAGCTTATGAAGCTGCAACTGCATCGCTAAAAAATCATTCAATTGAATTTATAGAATATGGAGGAATAAAACCAAATCCAATTTTGAGCAAAGTTATAGAAGCTGCGGAAATTTGCAAAAGGGAAAATATAGAAGGAATATTAGCTATTGGAGGCGGGAGCGTTGTCGATTCCGCAAAAGCTATTGGAGCCCAGTCAAAAGTTGAGTGGAATATCTGGGAAGCTTTCGAAGGCAAACGCAAAGCATCGGAATCATTGCCAATATTTGTCGGATTGACCTTATCCGCTACAGGTTCGGAAATGAATCAATGGGCTGTTATAACAAATGAAAAAGAAAATAAAAAATGGTCATTTACGGCGGGGCATGCATCTTTTCCAAAAGCGTCATTTTTAGATCCAAAGTATCAATATTCGCTGCCTAAAGAACAGACGATTTATGGAGCAATTGACGCTTTAAGTCATATATTTGAATTATATTTTGATCCGAGCGAAGGAACAGAAATTCAAGACGAACTATCAGAAGGAATATCACGCGTTATTATGAATAATGTAAAGATACTAATTAATAAGCCAGACGATTATGAAGCGCGGTCGCAATTAATTTGGTCTGCTACTTTAGCATTAAATGGAATTCTAACAGCTGGAAAAACATATGGCGATTGGGCGACGCATGAAATCGAACATTCGTTAAGCGCATTTTATGACATACCTCATGGAGCAGGTTTGGCGATAGTTTTTCCAGCATGGATGAAATATATCGCAAGCGAGTTCCCTGATAAATTTGCAAGATTTGGAGAAAAAGTTTTTCAAATTCAAGGTAATGATAAATTTGAAAAAGCTAATGCTATGATTGATAAACTTTTAAATTTTTATAAAGAAATTGGAGCTCCAACAACTTTAAGAGAAGTAAATATAAGCGAAAGCGAAATTGAAAAATTAGCTGAAAATGCGGCTATAAAGGCTCCTATTGGCAATAGAAAAAAATTATATAAAGAGGATATTATCAAGATATTAAAATTGGCTTTATAAAGATTTAATTCAATAATTATAAAGAATAATATTATGTGTAATAAATATTAAAGTATTATTTAAATGTTAAAAAAGGAAAGATATATTGAATCTAATAAGCGAGTGGAGGCGGCGGGAGTCGAACCCGCGTCCGATAATAAGCGCCGAAAAGCGTCTACGCGCGTAGTTTGTCTTTTTTTCTCGTCTATAATGATCCGACAAACAGGAGCATTACAGACAAAGCCTGTTAAAATTCGTCAAGTCTTCCAGGCGCCGATTTGACTATCATACCAAAAACGACGCTCCAATAGACCCCGGTATGAAAGGATCTACGGAACGGCCGCAAAAATTAGGCGGCTAAGGCGTAGTTATATTCGCCATTTATTGTTTTCCCTCAATTTTAACGATTTTGAGGGGACCTCGGCGCGCAGCTTTTCTTCGCCTAATACCGTCGAAACCTGTTTCGCCCCCAAATTAATTTTTGGGGTCCTCAAAAATCCAAAGAACATCATCGATGTTATTTGTTTTATTTTCTAATCTTGCAGCTACAAATAAAAAATCTGAAAGCCTATTTAAATATATGATAATTTGACTATTCAAAGCAACTTCTTTTTGAAGTTTAACGCATAACCTTTCTGCTCTTCTACATACAGTTCTGCAAATATGCAGCAAAGCGGCCGATTTTGAACCGCCCGGTAGAATAAAATTTTTTAGTTCTTTAAGTTCGTCGCTAATATCGTCAATTCTTTTTTCTATATATTCAATGTGATGGTTTGTAACTCTTGGTATATTTATTTTATCATTTTTATACTCCAACGGAGCGGCTAAATCAGAACCTAAAACAAACAAATCATTCTGAATTTTTTTTAAAATATTTTTTATTTTTTCATTTTTAGTTTCGCAGAGAGCAAAACCAATAAAACTATTTAATTCGTCTACAGAGCCATAAGCTTCTAATCGAGTTATATCTTTATCAACTTTTTCTCCGCTAAGAATATATGTTTTGCCCTTATCGCCGCGTTTTGTGTAAATTTTCATTATATATTAACCTCGCATTCGACAAATTTGTTCCAATTTTTGTTTTTTGCAAATAATCTGTTTTCAGAATTCTCTAAATATTTTTTTCTTATTAACGCCAATCCGAATAATGAGTCGTTTTTTAGCAATAAAGTCGTCGATATTCCAATTTCATTATGCAATTCGTCGTAAAATTGAATAGGGGTTGAAGAGTCGCGCGATGTAATATTTTGAATAGCAAAATTGACTAATGTTCTTTGTATTTTATCGTAAGAATAAAGTCGAGATATTACTTCTTGTCCAATATAACATCCTTTATCAAAAGATATATATTTAAACAAATTAAGTTCGAGCGGATTATTTTCGTCGTTTATTTCATTTGGAGCTTTTGGTATGCGATATTTGATTCTAAAAAATTCGTAGTCGTTTTCATTCAATTCTGATATTTCATACAAAGTCGAAGCTAAATTTAATTTATTAAAAAACTCGTCGATTCTGTCATTTTTAATAATTGCTTTCGCATATTTTATATTGTTAATTTTTTCGAAAGAATATATGTAAAAAAATTCGTCGAAAAAAATAAAATTTTCATTTTCAAAATTTGATAAGTCTATATCGAATGCGAAAGATAAAGCGTCAAAAATTTTAGAGCCTAAAAATTCGTAAAATGAATATTCGTTTTCAAAGGGAACAATTTGTATATCTTCGGTTATAGTATATCTATTAATCCATAATTTTGTTTTTTTAAAGTTTGCAAGCGACGTTGATATTAAAGAAAAGTTATCAAAATTTAAATAGTCAAAAAAGTCTATAAATCTTCCTTTTTCGTTTAGCAAAATAACAGGGGTAAAATATTTATCAGTTAAATTTGATAAATTTGTAGCTGAAAGCCGGTTTAATAAATCGTTTCTATCTTTGCCAGTTAATTTTATTAAAGAATGTTCTTCTTTTTTTATCCAGCTGAAATCAGTTTTTAAATTAAATTCAAATGTTTTTTTGTTAAATATGGATGAATTATTTTCAATCGTTTCTTTTTCGTAAAATGTCATATATTTCTCCTTTCAATCTATTGTATCCTATAAATTTTGCATTTTTTTCAGAAAAACTTTAAAGTAAAATAATAATGTAAACTATTGCTAATATAACTTAAAATTTTAAGCAAGAGTTCGTTAATAAAAAAATATCATATAAAAAAGCGATTTCTTTCATCGTCAAATAGTTAAACGATTTAAAAATTTATATAAAAAATGTAATATTTAAAGTTAAAAATTCAAATATAAAGCTATTAAAAATCGCAAAGCAATTTAAAAATTTTATTATTTTCTTTTGTAATTGGCAAAATTCATTATAAAATTAGCTGACGCTTTCATTCCTAAGCGTAAATGCGTTAAACTAAAATGTTCGTTAGGCGAATGTAAATTCTCGCTATCGAGACCGAGTCCCATAAGTATTGCAGGCGCTTTTAGTTTTTTCATAAATTCCACCACAATTGGAATCGAGCCGCCTTCTCTAATGAAACAAGTTTCTTTGCCGAAAACTTCGGTTAATGATTTGGAAGCGATAGCAATAACAGGATGATCAATCGGGACAATAGCTGGATCGCCGCCATGCAATTGTTTGACGTTAATTTTTAAATCTTTAGGAGCAAGAGATTTTAAATATTTTTCGAGTTCTTTAAAGATCTTTGCGGGATTTTGATTCGGAACTAATCTCATGCTAATTTTAGCGAAAGCTTTAGATGGAATAACAGTTTTGGCTCCTTCGCCAGTAAAACCGCCCCATATGCCGTTGCAGTCTAAAGAAGGTCGAAACCATATTCTTTCTAATGCGTTAAATCCTTTTTCGCCAATGCTATTTTTAAGTCCTATTGAAGATAAAAATTCCTTTTCATTAAACTTGAGTTTTTTTATAGCTTTTTTTTCTTTGTCGGAAATTTTTAATACGTCTTTGTAAAAATTTGGAATTGTAATTTTTTCATTTTTGTCTTTAAGTTTAGAAATGATATTAGTCAGCGCGTTTATTGGATTGATAACGGCTCCGCCGTAAGAGCCAGAATGCAAATCTCTATTAGGTCCTTCGACTTCTATTTCAGCATAGCATAATCCGCGCAATCCATAAGTAATTGTAGGGACGCCGGGTTCGTAAAGGGATGTGTCGGATATTAATACGGCGTCGCATTTTAATAATTCTTTATGTTTGTCTAAAAAGATCTTTAAATTTGAGCTGCCTATTTCTTCCTCGCCTTCGAATAAAAATTTTACATTAATAGGCAAAGTTCCTTCGACTTTGAAAATTGATTCGACGCTTTTTAAGTGAGCGAAAAATTGCCCTTTGTCGTCGGTTGCTCCGCGAGCCCAAATTTTATCATCTTCTATTACAGGTTCAAAAGGGGGATATTTCCAAAGTTCGAGAGGCTCTGGCGGCTGAACGTCATAATGTCCGTAAATTAATAATGTCGGTTTGCCGGGAGCTCCTAACCATTCTCCGTAGACAATTGGGTGACCTTGAGTATCAAAAATATTTACTTTATTTATGCCAATCTCTCTAAGTTTGTTGGCCGCAAAATACGCGCAGTTTCTAACGTCTCCTTTTTTTTCTGGATTTGAGCTAATGCTGGGTATTCTTAAAAGATCTTTTAAATCTTCAAGAAAATTGTTAAAGTTAGAGTCGATATAATCATAGATTTGTTTCATAAAAACACCATTTATTTTATAAATTTTTTTCGATGAATTATTGGAACTAAATCTTTAAATTTTTGAACAGTAGAGGATGAAAGATTTTCTAATACCGAAGGAGGCGGAACATAAAATTTAGGCCAAGGATCGTCGATTAAAAAAATGTAGCCTAATTCTGAAACATAAGAAACGCTTTCAATTGTTGAAACGTAATCATAATCAGGAAATTCAGGAATTGAAGTTTGAATATTTAATTGTTCGTTTTTAACAATATTTAAATCTTTGTCAAATTGAACGAAAGATATGAGTTTTCTATTTTGATCGATAATTGCGATATGTCTTTCTGAAATAATTTCAAGTCCGCAAATAGAGGATAAATTAAGTTGAAGTCCATCGAAAGTTTTTATAATTTTTTTGTTTTTATTAGCAATATGCAATTTAACGAGAGAATCTGGTATAAAATTTAATCCTTCGAGTCCTAAATAAAAGTAATTAGAATCGGCGCAAAATCCTTCGTATCCTATGTTATTGTCAACGTATTGAAGAAAAATGTTTTCAGGTTCAAAATTAATTTTATGTATTGAAACGATGCTGTCTGAAAAAAGGTTGTTTTCATAAAAAAGCAGTTCGTAAATGCCGACTTCGCTTAAATAATTTTTAGAATTGCCTTCGATAGACAAATAAACTTTTTTGTCGTATTTGTCGTAAAATATTTCTTCGAAATCTTTTTTATGGAAAGAACTTAAAAAAAATTCCACATTTTTAGAAAATGATACTTTCTTTAATGATAGATTGTCTTTATCGTTTATAATCAATCGCCAAACTTGTCCAACATCGTCGCATAAAAGGAAATTAAAGGCTTTCGAATTATCTTTTCCAATGAAAGTTATACCGCTGGTTTGATCGGTTCTGGAATTAATGTCTTCAAGCCATGTGGGAAAATTTTGTGTGGGTTCAAGTTTTAGTTTAGATTCTTGACAAAAACAGCTTTCGAGAATCAAAATAAATACAAAAAAAATAATTATTTTTAATTTTATCATAAAAAATTTTTTTTTTTAAAATAAAAAAAATATCCCATATTACAAGCGCAATATATGAATAAATTATGAAAATATATCTTTACATAACGAGACAATTAATTACTCCGTTTATTTATTCAAATCTCACTTTAATAATGATCTTTCTTTTGCAATTTTTAATAAGATTTGCCGATAGAATTATAGGAAAGGGATTGGAGTTTTTCATCATTGTAAAATTAATAGCTTATAATATGGCTTGGATGATTGCTCTAATTGTTCCAATGTCGATACTTGTAGCGATATTAATGACATTCGGAAGCTTGTCGCAAAATAATGAAACTATCGCTTTGAAATCTGCGGGCGCGAGTTTATATAAACTTGCAATTCCAGTTTTAGTTTTTGCGTTTTTGATTTTTTACTTGTTAGTCGAGTTTAATAATAAGGTGTATCCCGACGCAAACTATAACGCAAGAATTTTAATTCAGAGTATTAACGCAAAAAAACCAACGTTAGCATTGACTCCCGGCGTATTTTTGCAAGAAATCAATAACGTCGCTATTTTGGCTAAAAGCGTCGACGCGAAAACAAATGAAATGAAAAATATAACAATGTTCGATTATAACGATCCTTTAGTTACAAATATTATCATTGCTGAAAAAGGGAAGATTTATTTTTCGTCTGATCAACAAAAATTAATAATTGAGCTTGAATCTGGCGAATTGCATGAATCGAATAATATTGATAATACAAAATATAGAAAAATGAATTTTGAAAAGAATAAAATTTATCTTCCTGGAGAACAGTTTTCATTTCAGCAGATTGAAAGCTCAATTAGAGGAGAAAGAGAATTAGGAGCCGAGCAACTTAAAGAAATTATCGATAGTTTGAAGCAAGTCGCCGCATCTTATGAAGAAAATCAAAAAAAACAATTTGCAAAATATTTTCTGACAAAATATACTTTGACTGTAGCTAATCAAAATTTATCAAAAGCCGCTCTATACTTCAGGAGTTTAGATCATATCAGAATTTCTAAAAGCATCATACAAAATTATCAGGATCAAATGAATTATCTGGAAAGATTGGAAAAAGAATACGAGGTCGAATATCATAAAAAATATTCTATCCCATTTGCATGTATAGTATTTGTTTTGATTGGAGTTCCATTAGGAGTTATGATCCGAAAAGGAGGATTTGGACCAGCCGCGACGACAAGCTTAATATTTTTCGTAATTTATTGGGCTTTTCTAATTGCCGGCGAGAAATTAGCAGAAAGAGAATTTACTTCTCCATTTTTAGGAATGTGGGCTGCGAATATTTTTTTAGGAATTTTAGGAATATATATGTTTTCTAAAGCCGCAAAAGAAACGCCTTATATAGATATAACTCCAGTTAAAAGATTTTTGTCTAAAAAGTTAAAATTATTTTACGAAGAAGAAAATGAAAATTAAAAAAATCGATTTTTACATAACAAGACAATTTATCGCCACATTTTTTTTTGCAATTATAGCGTTTAGTTTTTTATTTGTCGCAATTGATATGATGGAACGATTGGATAAATTTATTGATTACAAATTGCCTAAGGTCGTAATAGTAAAATATTATTTGTTTTATTTGCCAGAAATTATTCGATTAATTACTCCAGTGTCTTTAATGTTGGCTGCTCTTTTTGTAGTTGGAAAGCTTGCCAATCAAAATGAATTAGCCGCTTTAAAATCCGCTGGAATGAGTTTTTTTAGATTTTCGTTGCCGTTTATCGGCGTCGCTTTAATTTTTGCTTTATTTTCGACATATTTTGGCGGATATATAGCGCCAGAGGCATATAAAAGAAAAATTCAAATTGAAAAAATCTTTTTTCGAAAACACATAATTTACGCCGGATCGAATATTTTTTTTCAAGATAGAAATGAAAGAATCGTAAGCATAGCTTTTTACGACGTGGAAATGAAGTCCGCATCAAGAGTAACTTCTTTGGAATTTGACTCTCGGAATCAAACAAAAATAATTAAAAGAATTGACGCTAATAGAATGTCGTTTGACACGGTGAAAAATTATTGGATTATGTATAACGTATCAATTCGCAAATTCGATAAAAGCGGATTTTCGATGAAGTTTGAGCCTTACTTGGAAATAAAGGATTTTAATTTTGGTCCAAACGACGTAATTAAAAAACAAAAAAAATACGAAGATATGACGCTTGAAGAATTGCGTCAAACAGTGGAAGAATTAAAAAAAGGAGGCATAAATTATCGAGTCGCTTTGATTGAATATCATTCCCGTTTTGCTTTTGCTTTTGCTAATATTATTGTTGTTTTGTTCGCTTTGCCAATATCAGCAAACAAGAGAAAAAGCGGTTTAGCGATACAATTTGGCATAAATTTATTAATATCTTTTTTATATTTAACTATAATGAAAATAAGTCAAGCCTTTGGAAAAAATGGTTTAATGGAACCATTAAGTACCGCTTGGTCGGCAAATTTTGTTTTTTTATTAGTTGCAATATTTTATTTGTTTAAAGCTCCAAGATAAGAAAGCTCGCTAATTATCTAATGTGGTTTTAAAAATTTCTCTTTTCAGGATGTTCTACTTTTTTCATAAGTCGTTTACCGTTTCAAAAAAGCATAATTTTATTTATTTCCAAGATAGCCGATATATATATTCTGATGAAATGGATGTTTTAACAAATGAAAGTTTATAAGTTATTAATTGTAATACTTTTCTTGCATTTTGCTTTTATATTGTAAAATTATCTAAAAATTCAAAAAGGGGCAAGGGTTTGAACTTATAATTTTATATTTTTGTTAAAATAAGATAATACAACTTAAATAATAAAAATTACACACTGTTAAAAGTGATTATAGTTTAATAAAAAACGTTAATCAAAATTTTAACTATAAATTAACTATAGGAGATTAAAATGAAAAATTATGAGCAAATTTTTGAGAAATTATGGAATATTTATACCGTTCAAAATCCACACGCTAAAAAGGTTTATGATTTATTTGTTTCGCGCGGAGAGGAGGTAATAAACGATCATATAGCATTTAGAACTTTTGACGATCTTAGAATAAATATTGAAGTATTATCAAGAGTATTCATTAAAAATGGTTTTGAATATAAAGGAAGTTACGAATTTAAAGAAAAAAAATTATTCGCTCGACATCTTGAGCATAAATCAGATAAAAATGCTCCAAGAGTTTTTATAAGCGAATTAAAAGTTGGAGAATTTAGCGAATTTCTGCAAAATACAATAAAATCTATTATAGACAAAATTCCAGAAAGCAAACTAAATTCCGACGATTTAATATATTCTGGAAGATTATGGGGGGATATATCTTATCAAACATATCATAAATTAAGAGAAGAATCAGAGTATGCCGCATGGGTTTACGTTAATGGTTTTGTAGCAAATCATTTTACCGTAAGCGTGAATCGATTAAAAACATTTAATGGAATACGCGAAGTTAACGAATTTTTAAAGCAAAACGGTTTTTTGTTAAACGACTCTGGCGGAGAAGTTAAAGGCAGTCCCGAAGTTTATCTTGAACAATCGAGCATAAAAGCCGGATTTGAAACAATAGATTTTATCGAAGGCAAATTTGAAGTTCCAACTTGTTATTATGAGTTTGCGATGAGATATCATTTGCCAGATGGAGAATTGTTTAGCGGTTTTATTGCCGATTCTGCGAATAAAATATTTGAAAGCACTAATTATTACGAAAAAAAATAGAGCGATTTTATTAGTATTTGTTTTTTAATTTAAATGTAAAGAACAAATTTAAAAAAATTGAATAACTATTTTGAAATAATGACGAATATAGAAAATAGGCTTTAGTAAACTGTTATGTATGATGTTTTTAGAAAAGGGAAAAATTTTTTAAATTTTTTTTATAAATAAATTTGCTCGCCCAAAAAACTAATTACAAAATTTATATTAAATATATTTAAAAATGACATTATAGAAAAAACTGAAAATTGATTTGGGATATAAAAATTGCTTTTTGATATAAAATAATATTTTGAGTTAGATAATATGCTTAAAAAAGTCTAAAGCGTAAATTTAGTTCCAAAAGCAAATCCTACTCTGTTTAAGTATCTTAGATTTTGAACAAGATATTGAATATCGCTTATCCCAAAGGCTATTTCAAAAAAATTATAATTATAAGCTAATCCAGCCGACCAGAAATTAAAATCATTGCCGCCGTAAGAGTAGCCAATTCTAATTATTGGTCGATGTCTTTCTAATTGAAATTCAAAACCAAATGAATAGCGCGGTTTGCGACTATTTAGGTATTCGTCGTTGAAGCCTTTAGAAAGATCAAATGAAAGACGCAATATGCCGTCAAAATTAATTAAGGAATTAGAAAAATCAAAGCAAAGGCCTAATTTTAAATTTGTCGGAGTATTTGTATAAAAAGAAGAACTCCAATGAGAAGTGTCTTGAACAAGGCTATTTAGTATAGAATCAATTATATCATCGCGAGTGTTTTCGTTTATTAAATCTTGAATTCCGTCGAAATAAGCCTCTCCTTTGGAATAATATAATGCAGTTTTTTGATGCCATTTGATTTTTCCTAAATCTTTGATTGCCGCTGAAATGCCGATAAATGGAAGCGGTTTAAAATAAATTCCAAAATCATAGCCGAATCCGCTGCCGGCGGGCTTTAAATATGGGGAGATATCTTGCTTATATTTTACCGTATCGTCTTCAAATAAATGTTTTAATCCTAAATTAGGAGAAAAGGAAGAAGAAAGCTCGGCTTTGTAATTAATATCTATTTGAGCCATATCTCCGAATGAAATATATCCGCTTGAGTTATTGTTTTTTAAAATAAAATAACCATTGTAATATTTAATCGAAAAACCAAAGCTTAAGAAAAAATCTTTTCTATTCAAAAATTGAAAAATTTCATTAGAATAAGAAAACGAGTATACTCTATACCATGAGGATTTAAAATCTGCTTTTGAAAAATCGTATATGCGATTTATTTCGTTTCCATTTATGAAATTTGCAATTGTTTTTGGAATAAAAAAACTTGCAAAAACAATTTCGTTTGCAGATAATCCAAAAGCGCCTAAATAATTGTTAAAATTATAATAAAATGAAAAAATGTTGGAACTAACGTTAGCTTTAATTTTAGCGTCGTCGTCGAATAATTTTACAAATCTTTTTTTGTCTTTGTTTGTCAAAAGTCTCGCGACATAAATTCCTTGTTCGTTCAAAACGCCGCCAAAAAAATGATTGTATTCTTTAATGTTAAAAAAATTTAGGCCCGCTCTAATAAATAAATTCGGAAATGGCAAAGGGGTTATAATTTCTAAATTATACTTATTAAAGAGCGATAAATTTGCAGGATTGGAGTTTAGCGCGTAAACGCCAAAGGCTATAGGGGTTACCGAGCCGGCCAAAGATACGGAATAAGGATCGTTTAATCCAAAGGAACCGAATTGAGCGAATATTCGGCAATAGGCTAAGAGTAAAACAAAAATAGTATTAATCTTCATTTGTAATCTTAAAAGTTGTCTGGATCGACAAAGTATTTAAATCTAACATACGAGCGAACTTTAATTTTATCGTCTTCTCTGAATTTTGCAATTTTATAACCGTTGTAATAAGTATCGACTCTAAGCTTAAAAATGAAATTTTTAATTTTTTGTATTTTTGATATTTGAGTTTCGCCGACCGCAATAGAAGTTTTTGAAATTGTTGTGTTTATTCTGTTTCCTAAATTGTCAATTTGCGCCGCGGGAATTAAAATCGAATCTCTATTTGCGTCGGCGGGGAGATTAAAAAGTTTATTATATAACGAGTCTGCAAAATATCCTTTTGCAATAAGTTGAACGCCAAAATAATTTTCAAATTCCACTACAAGTTCCGCATATTTGAAGTCATTAATTCTTTTTTGATCGTTGTCGGAAATGGTAGTCCAAATTTTTGCGGTGTCTGTAAAATATCCGTTTTTAATTGCTATTATGGCGGGAAGCTCTACTGAAATTGTTCCGTAGATAGAATCAAATCTGCTGTATTTTGCGTCTTTATAATTTGGATTTAAAATTCCTTGAGCGGAAACTATAAATGAATCTGGAGGGTCTGAATTAAAGTTGCGTATAAAAGTTCTGGAATCTTCAGGATCAGGTTGAATAACTGCAGTAAGGGACTTTGAAGTAGTAACAGTAGGTATTCTTAAAGATGAAATAATTGATTGTTGTCTGATTGCGTATAAAGTTCCGCCAAATCTAACTTCGCCGTCGGATGAGGCAGTGACAAGAGCCGTAAATTTAGGTTGATATATATCTATTGAATCAAAGCCTAATTTGTAAAAATACTTGGAGAAACTGAAATTTATAGTTGTTCCAATATTATTTTCCAATATTGTCGGTTTTAATTTGCCGTCGAATAGATTAAAAATTATTACGTTGCTTCCTATTGTTATTAACAAACTATCATTTTTTGAAATTGTTATATAGTTATTGGGAAAATTAAAATTTAAATTTGCGATTAACGGAACAATGTTTGTCAACTGTGATGATTGCAACTTATGACTCATTAAATCAAATTCTATTAAATTTGACGATTTGGGAGTAACTGATAAATTTGAAGAATACTTTTGGTTTGAGGGAGTAAATAAGTTTTGAGCTTCTAAAGTTCCAGTAAAACCTATGTTTGTTTTATTTTCAATTTTAATATAAAAAAAACCTTCGTCGATTGTTACTAATCTGAAGAATGTCGAATCTGAGACGACGTGATTTAATGTATCGATAAGCTTTTTAGCGCCGCTAAAATTGCCGTTAATTTCAAATATCTTAACATTGTTAAAATTGGGAATCAACTTGAGATTATCAGAAGCGGATATTACAACTGGGGAAGAAGAGCCAGGCGAGTTAATTGATAAAGAAACAATCGCATTTTTTTTTAATAATTTTTGCGATACATTAAAATTTCGCGTTATCTTTTGTCCAGGACTTAAATTAATTTGGGAAGCTAAAGAAATAATTGGAAAAGATTCGTCGGAGTTTGTTAACGAAAAGCTTTCAATAGTCACTGGCAGTTGCGTGTTATTTTCAAACTCAATAACGAGCGATGAATTATCGTCGAATATGATATAATTTATATTGTCAAATAAATCAACGTTTTTTGAAACTTGAGTCGATGAAATTGGAGGAATATTAGGATAAGAGCCCGGAGGCGTTGAAACGAAGTCTGAAATTGGAATGGAAATAGGCAAAGCTGGAATAGAAAAATCAAAATCTGTTAAAAATAAATTAAAATATGATTCTCTTAATCTAATTTTTGCTTCTTTTTCAACTTTAATAGCGGGGAAATTTTCGCTTTTTTTGTAATATAAAACGCCTTTAAAATCTCCTTCGTCATAATAATATATATCGTTTATAAGACTATCTTGCAACAAATCTTTCAAAATATAATTTTTTGAAAACAAAGGCAAAGAAAATTCATAATCTAATTTAGGGGCGATAAATTTTCTCGGCTCTTCATAACATCCAACCGCTAAAAAGATGGTTAAAGTAATAATCGCAATAAACGAAATTTTTATATGCATGTTGACAAATTATTATTAACGTTTTTATTATCGTAAAAAATAAACAAATTTTATTTAAAAGTCGATATTATTTAAGATATTTTATACAAGCGGATTATTAATGAGACTAACGGCAAAAAATAGGCGTTGAATTTTAATTTAAAATAATTTATCAACTTTGAATTGCTAATGATAAAAATCATTTACAATTTTCGAGAAGATAATTTTTATAAATAATATAAATTTCAAAGAATTTATTATTAGTAATTATTTTTTTAATTATTTCAAACGCTGCAATAAATTAATATGAAATAAAAAAGCAACAAAAGCGTTTTTGAAATCGTCAAAATATTATAAAATAATCTAAAAATGGAGTTTTTATGAGAAAACTCTTTTTTGCAATTTTTTATTCTGTCATTTCTTTGTTGCTCTTTGCAGATGAAGCTCGTTTGCTCAGATTTCCAGCTATCTCAAATGAAAATATCATTTTTACTTATGCAGGGGATTTATACATTGTTTCAATTAACGGAGGAGAATCAAAACGACTGACTTCGAGCGATGGTTTTGAAATGTTTGCCAGATTTTCTCCCGATGGAAAATTTATAGCTTACAGCGCTCAATATGACGGAAACACTGAGATTTATCTTTTGCCCGTAGAAGGGGGCGAAGCTAAAAGATTGACATATACGGCGACATTAAACAGAGACGAAGTATCTGATCGTATGGGACCTAATAATATTACGATGGGATTTTCTCCCGACGGAAAAAAAATTCTATTTAGAACGAGAGCGACTTCTTTTAACGATTGGAAAGGCGCGTTATGGCTTGTAAATATTGAAAATTTGCAAATTGAAGAATTGCCTTTAACTCATGGCGGTTTTGCTTCGTTTAGTCCAGATGGAAAAAAATTAGCTATGAATAGAGTATTTAGGGAATTTCGAACTTGGAAAAAATATCGAGGCGGTCAAGCTGATGATATTTGGATTTTTGATCTTGAGAAAAAAAACTGGGAAAAAATTACCGACAATTACGCTCAAGACATAATTCCTATGTGGGGCTCGAATGGTAAAATTTATTTTATTTCTGATAGAGACGAAAATAAAAGAATGAATTTATACGAATACGATCCAATCGATAAAACTGAGAAGAAATTGACTGATTTTAAAGAATACGATATAAAGTTTCCTTCGATAGGTCCCAGACATATAGTTTTTGAAAACGCCGGTTATATTTACAAATACGATATTTACGAAAATAAACTTGAAAAAGTAAATATAAAAATCGCGAGCGATTTTTCTTCAAAGCGAAGAGTTTATGTAAATGTTTCTTCAAATATATCTTCTTACGATATTTCAAGAGACGGCAATCGCGTTTTATTTTCTGCTCGAGGAAATTTATTCGCCGTTCCAAAAGAAAAAGGCTCGATAAAAAATCTTACTCTAACTCAAGGCGTTCATAATCGCAACGGAATATTTTCGCCCGATGGGAAATATATTGCGTACATATCCGATAAAACTGGAGAAGACGAAATTTATATTAAAGATATAAAAAGCGACGAGGAAATTCAGCTGACTTTCAATTCGTTTGTTTATAAATTTGCTCCTATCTGGTCGCCTGATTCAAAAAAAATTTTGTGGAGCGATAGGGAATTGAGGTTGAGATATATCGACATTCAAACGAAAAAAATTGTAGATGTCGATAAAAATGACAAAGGAAGAATATGGAGTTATGTTTGGTCGCCAGATTCGAGATTTATAGCTTATGTTAAATTAGGAGATAACAGATTTTCGAGAATTTATATTTATTCATTAGAAGAAAAAAAATCGAACGCTATAACGGAAGAATGGTTTTCTTCATACGAGCCTGAATTTAGCGCGGATGGCAAATATTTATTTTTTGTTTCCGATAGAGATTTTAATCCGATTTATGGAAGAACAGAATGGAATCATGTTTATGTAGATATGGCTAAAATTTACGCAGTAACGTTAAACAAAAACGAAGCTTCCCCATTTTCATATCAAAGCGACGAAATAGCAATTCAAGAAGAAAAAAAAGAAATCGAAAGCAAAGATAAATCGTCGAAAGACGATAAAAAAGAAAAAAAAGAAATTCGGTTGAATATAGATTTTGACGGAATACAAAATAGAATAGTCGCTTTTCCCGTCGAAGGAGCAAATTATTTTAACTTATCATCTTCCGACGATAAATTATTTTATCTAAAACGAAAACAAGGAATTGAGTCTACTAAGTGGTATGTTTACGATTTAAAGAATAGAAAAGAAACAGAATTAGGCGAGATTGATAATTATAAATTGAGTTTTGACAAGAAAAAAACTTTGGTTGTTTCTAAAGGTTCATATTATGTAATCGACATTCCGACATCTCAAATAAAACTGGAAAAAAAACTTAACTTGTCTGAAATGAAAACCTGGGTTGATAAACGACTTGAATGGAAACAAATTTATAACGAAAGCTGGAGACAAATGCGAGATTTCTTCTATGCTCCAAATATGCATGGATTAGATTGGATTTCGATCAAAAAGAAATACGAGCCGCTGTTGGAATACGTCGCTCATAGAGCTGATTTAACGTATATTATTGGCGAAATGATAGGCGAGCTTAACGCCGGACATGCTTATGTCGGCGGAGGCGATCTGCCTAAAGTCGAAAGAATTAAAATGGGATTATTAGGAGCAAAAATCGTAAAAGACTCAAAATCGAGTTATTTCGTTATTCAAAAAATTTTGAAAGGTCAAAATTGGGATAAAAAATTAAGATCGCCATTGACTGAAATTGGAGTTAAAGCTAAAGAAGGCGATTTTATTTTAGCCATAGATGGAATAGATTTGAAAAATGTGAATAATATTTATGAGTTATTGATTGATAAAGCGGATAAGCAGATTGAATTGACGACCAATTCAAAGCCTGATTATAACGGCTCGCAAAAAAGCATAGTTGTTCCGACAGACGATGAAAGCGGATTGTATTATTTTAATTGGGTTCAAAGAAACATTGAGATAGTAAATAAAATGACTAACGGCAGAGTCGGTTATTTGCATATTCCAAATATGGGCGTTGAAGGATTGAATGAATTTGCAAAATACTTTTATCCGCAGCTAAATAAAGAAGCTTTGATCATCGACGATAGAGGCAACGGCGGAGGAAATGTTTCTCCAATGATAATCGATAGATTAAGAAGGCAAATTGCGATGATTTCTATGAGTCGCAATACTTCTCCAAGACCTAATCCTTCCGAAGCAGTTTTAGGTCCAATGGTAGTTTTGATTGACGAATATTCCGCAAGCGACGGAGATATCTTTCCATATAGATTTAAACATTATAATCTTGGCAAAGTTATTGGCAAAAGGAGTTGGGGAGGAGTTATTGGTATCTCTGGCAGCTTGCCATTTTTAGACGGAGGCTATTTGAATAAGCCTGAATTTGCGATTTATTCGCTTGATGGAAAAGAATGGCTTATTGAAAATTACGGCGTCGATCCAGATATTGAAGTCCATATTGATCCTTATAAAGATTACTTTGGCGAAGACGCGCAATTGCTAAAAGCTATTGAAACAATAATGCAAGAGCTAGAGACTAAATCTTTCAAGATGCCTCCAATTCCGCCTTATCCGGATAGAAGATAATATAAAATTTAAAGCCGGTTTAAGCCGGCTTTTTTTATTTTTTAATTTTGAGAAATATGGATAAATAGATAGATAGATAGATAGTTATTTAATTTAAGCGACTTAATAAGATTAATAAAAAATATATCTCACATTTTGCCGAAAATAAAATCATTTGAATTAAAATTTAAATAACATAATTTGAAATTATATTCTATTGACGATTTTTTTGAAATTGGAAAGAAGATAATATTTTAAGAAGCTAATTAAAAATTAAT
>Ga0308389_1000639_pt1 | contig 25685 bp, 25 predicted proteins | sample Hotspr2Sample148_FD_202362 | JGI IMG/M metagenome (GOLD analysis project Ga0308389, IMG submission 202362) | Hot spring phototrophic mat microbial communities from Mushroom Spring, Yellowstone National Park, Wyoming, United States - 20040719_148 ... | reverse complement strand
ACCCAGAGGCTATCGTAGTGGATGCGTCCGATGTCCAAACTCAGGCAGCGTTCGAACGGGGTGTGGCGCAGTATCCACAGCACGCCGCCTTTTGCCAGCAGGTCGGCCACGCCTTCGATGGCTTCAGGGGGCAGTTCGCCGATACACAGGATGTCGTTGTAACCGCCTTCCGGGGCGTGTCGGCGTGCGGCGTCTACCGTCGCTTCGTCTTCCACCATCTCCATGCCCGCCTCGGTAACCAGCCTGACCAGCTCCGCACGCACCTGTCCCCCCGCAGCGAGGGCGACCACCTTGCGCGGACGACGGGTATCGGTGATGGCATCGCCCAGCGTAAAATCGGTGTGCGGGATGCGCTCGCCCATCACCAGCAGCGCCACACCGTCATGCTGGATGTGCTGGCGGCGTTTCTGGGAATAGGATGCCACCACGCACGCCCACGGCTCCACCAGCGCGGCTTCCACATAGCCGTCCTCGTCCCGGATGGGTAGCAGGTAGCAACCTTCGTCCCCTTCGAGAATCTCTTTGCCAATGATGCCGTATTGCGTCATCGCGCCCGGTAACACGTAGCCGTAGGCGATGCTTTTGCCCTGGTAAAACACGTCCGCCTGCACGATGAACCTCTGCCCGACGTGGAAACGGTCTTGCAGGTTCTTGCCGACCTTCACCACGGTGCAGGAGACCTCGTGCCCCAGCACCACCGGCTCCTTTTGCAGGTCACGCCCAACCAGCCGGGGATGCTTCTCGCCCAGCGAGACCACCTTCGTGTCCGAGAAGCACAGTCCCAGCGCGTCGATACGCACCAGCAGTTCATCATCGCCGGGTTCCGGCACGGGCACCTCTTCAGGCTGTCCGTTCTTTCCCAGGTTCTCCAGCCCCGACCCGTACAGATGCCAGCGGAGCATCTTCTGGGGAATGGGGTGCTGTGCATGGCGATATCTGTTCCATTTGTCCATCGTATTCACCTTCCTTCGTCGTTCCGGTTGTCCTCGCGCGAGGCTTGCAGCTGGGCGATAATCGCCTGCCGATATGCCTCATCGGGGCGGGTGTATATCCGCTCCACGTGATGCGGCGCGAGAAAGTTGGGTCCTCCTGCCGCCATTGTACCCAAAAGTATCTTCACGGTTTTCACCGCCATCGCGGTAGCGGCAATCACTTTTTGCACCGTTTCGGCTGGAGTAATTAAGCCGTGGTTTTGCATCAGGATGACCTTCGGCAACACGCCGTACTGATGCACATAGTGTTCCACCCGACGGCGCAGTTCGCGCGCCAGGGGCAGACCGGGGTCGGTGTACGGAACCCACAGCGGCGCGATACCGCATACCACGATTTCATCGGGAAACAAACGTCCCGCGATCAGCTCTTCGGCGCGTTTCGAGCAGAGCAGGGCGTTGACCGCTACCGGATGGGTGTGTCCGACAAAGCGAATGCCCGGCAGCGACAGCAAGTAGGCGTGCAGGAAGGTCTCTACCGAAGGCATCTGTTTCTCCTGTGGGTCCACCCGGCTGTTTTCCAGAGCGATGCGGGTGGCTTCGTCGGTTTCGGCGGCGTGTTCCAGCGCGTGCAGTGTCTTCTGCAGGTCGACGCGCACGAATCCTTGCTCGGTGATGTCCATCAGGCGCGTGCCACTGGCTTTCACATAGAAGGTTTTGCCATCTTCCGCCAGAGCCGAGGTATTGCCCTCGCCCAGTATCGCCAGTTCCCGATGTTCGGCTCCCAGCCAGTGCGAGAGTTCCACCAGTTGTTGCAAAATGCTCATTCGTCGTCTCCTCCGCTGTTATACTTCAGCAGCGTCTCCCAGCTCAGGGTTCCGTCCGCGCCAGCGAATTCGATAAGAAGAACAGGGGCGAAAAGGTGTACAGGTTCGGCTGGCGCGATTCTTTCTCCAGCCTTTCTCGGGCAACCTGCACGTACTCCGGGTTCCATTCAAAGCCGATATACCGTCGTCCCAAGCGCACGCAGGCAACCGCCGTTGTTCCGGAACCGATGAAGGGGTCTAGCACTACGTCGCCCGGCTCGGTGAAGAGTTTGATGAACCATGAGGGCAAGTCTACAGGGAAAGTAGCAGCGTGGTTCCGGTTGTAGCATTCTGTTGCCATGTGCAACACATTGGTAGGGTACGCCCACTCCCGCCCAATCCATTCTACGTATTCGTCGGGGTGAACGCCGCCGTACACGTGTTTGCGCTGGTCGGCGTACGGGGGAGAAGTCACAATGAGGTCCACGCACTCATCCGGCAGCTGCGGCAGCAGCTCCCGGCAGTCACCTTGCAGAATCTGGTTGATGAACCGCTCCAGACCGCCTTTTACTTGAATTGAGGGTTCCTCTGCATTCATCATGACACCCCCTGCTTGGCGCCGGATCTTCTATCGGTATTATACTCCGCCGTTTTGCTCATGGCGAGGGTGTCTCCTCCATCAACCGTTTGACGCCTTCGGAGATTGTTCCGTCGGGGGCTTTCCAGACCTCGATGCGCTTGCCCATCTGCTTCGCACGCTGGCAGAGACGTTCCATAACTCCTCCGGCACGTACCCAGACTGCAAACACCACGTCTGCCAGCGCGAAGACCAGTTCGTCCCTGCGCTGATTGTGCAAGCCCAGACTGCCCGCCTGTAGAGGGAACGGCGAGAGCACCAGGTCGCGGTCGGTGCGGAACTCCAGTTCATACAGCCTCGCTGCCGGGAACAGTGGACGGTTCAAATCTTCGCCCAGCGCGTCCAGCAGTCCCCTGTCCAGCACCGTCACCGAGGGCTTTTCCGCCCGGATCGCCGCGATGGCGACCCGTTGATAGGGCGAGGTGTTGTGCCCGGTGACAGGGATGCCGCCTTCGCGCGTCGCCTGCCGGGTAATCTCGTCTGCTGCCTCCAGCGCCAGATAGGGTGCGTCGCGCGAGCAGGCGACCGCGAAACGCCAGCCGTCCTGCAACAGATGCAGGTTGCCATGTGCGAACAGCACCGGTGGCGGCTGCTCGCAAAAGGCTTCCAGCGCCATGGGATATAGTCGGTGCTGTGCGGTCAGCACCTCCACACCGTGCCTCCGCACCAGCGCGTCCATCTGCCCGAACTGCTTGCGCCAGCCCGCGCTGGGTTCGGTTAGTGCCTGCGCCGCCTGTGCCGAAAGCCCCCATTCCTGTTGCAAAGTGTGGGGCGGCGTCGACAGGAACTCGTCCACAGACACGCGCGACCGCGCCCAGCGGTGCAGCACCTGCGCGATTTGACGCTCCCCCAGATGCGGCACACAGGTCAATAACAGGGCGAACCGGGAGGGCAACCAGTCTCGTTTCGCGGAAGCCATAGCGGTGTCTCTATTCCCCGTGACAACCCTATTCTCCTGCGGCAGGATAGCGATACGCAGAACCCGAAACGGTGCTGTAAAGCCTTTGACATGGAGGAACCGTAGAGAGGATGCGTGTGTTAATTACGGGAGGAGCGGGGAAGCTCGCCCAGTATGTGGCGCAGGTGCTGTGCGACAGACATGAGGTGATACTGACGGATAAAAACCCTCTGCCGGAAAACTGTGAGTACATGCGCAGGCACATGCGGTTCCTGCAGGGGGATTTGACCCACAAGGAGCACTGCTTTCGCGTGACGGAAGGGATAGACGCCATCGCGCATTTGGGAGCTATCGCCGGCGCAGGACCCGACACTTTTATGGTGAACACGATCAGCACGTGGAACCTGTACGAAGCTGCACAGGCGCACGGTGTGAAGCGCGTCGCGCTTGCCAGCAGTATCAATGCGCTCGGCTTGGGACCTTACCGCGTTTCGGAAAAAGGATTCCCGTTGCAGCGGTTGCCAATAGATGAAGAACAACCCGCCGACCCACAGGACAACTATTCCCTGTCCAAGTACGTCAACGAGTTGACCGCGCGTGCTTTTTTCAGTGCATACGGTATCCGCACACACTGCCTGCGCCTGTGCGGCATCTGGCGACCGGAGTGGTTCGAGACCTACCATCCTCGCCCACTGGAACAGCTGAAACGCCCGAATCACGAGGGTTATCTGGTAAGCACGTGGCACTACGTACATTCAGTGGACGCCGCGGAGGCGTTCCGGCTTTCGCTGGAAGCAGATGATGCGCCCGGCTTTGCCGTCTACTATGTGGTGGCACCGGTTACCAACCGCCCCGAGCCGACGAGGGAGCTCATAGCCCGCTTCCTGCCGCAGTGGATGCCGCTGGCGGAAGGGATTACAGGCAGACAGGGGTTGTACAGCACCGCAAAAATCGAACGCGAGCTGGGCTGGCAGGCACGCCACCTGTTGCCCGAAGAAACGAGGAGTTAGCAGCGAGGTATCCTTATCAGCGGGCGTTCATGCCTCTGGTGCGGCGCGAAGACGGAACGATGCACAGGTATTGAAGAACGCGGATGAACGGATGTGGGACTCTCCTGCGTGCAGGGAACCTCACTGCCTGGCGAGCAACAGTTAAGGCTGTGTAGTGTCTTTATCGATAAAAGGGCAATTCCGGAGGTGCGGTCTCGATGTCGGTGAAGCCACCCAAACCGATGCAGACGGGTGAGTATCCCAGTTCGCGCGCTATCCTCGCGCTGGTATTCGGGATACTGGGGCTGTTAAGCATGGGGTTGTTTGCCATACCCGCGTGGATACTCGGCAAAGCGGAGCGCCAGGCTATCGAGCGGGGCGCATCACCTGAAGCGGGGCGCGGCATGGCAGAGGCGGGATACATTCTGGGAATTATCGGTGTGGTGCTGCTGGTCATTGCCGCCCTGTTCGTGCTGGGATGGGTAGCCCTTGTCCTGTATGCTATCTTTCGCGGGTAACAGGCGCGCTGTAAGCTCGGGCTGCGTGTTCGATAAACGGTTCCCTCTATCTCACGAGACTCGGAAGGGACGAACACGGGATGCCGCCTACTGAGTGCTGGCGCTACTAAGGGCAGCAAAAAACAGCGGGTATTTCCTCCATCATCCCTCTGGTTAACGCGCGGAATCGGCCCTCCAACGCCTTGCGTCTGTTCCAGAATAAGTTGACACATGTCTACCTTACGCCTGTACAGGGTGGAAGGAGGTGAGTGTGATGGAAGTGGAACGCGAGGCGAAGCTGTTTGAGGCGGGTTCCTACCCTGACAAGGGATTAGACGTCAGTGAGGAGCAGCTGCAGACGCTGGTGGACAGCTTCACCACGCCTGTTCCGCTGATGGTCGAACACCTGTCGCAGGGCTGGCAGATTGGGCAGCTGAAGCGGTTGTGGCGGCGGGGCAAGGAGCTGTTCGGCAGGCTGGCGCTTTTGCCGGAGGCGGAGGCGTTGCTGAAAAGGCTGGGTATCCGCGGCATCAGCGTGGCGGTAACGCCCGATGTCAAACGCATCGTGGAGGTGTCGGTAACGGCAACGCCGCGCGTGGCAGATGCGCGTTTGCTGAGCGCACATGCAGTGACGTTTTCGGGAGAGATTTTGCTGACGGAGGTGACGGCGTTGGAACAGGACATGGAGGCGCTACGCCAGCGGGCGGAGGCGGCGGAGTTTGCCCTGCGCGAGCGCGAGGTGGAAGAGACCCTTCAGCGGTGGTTGCGTGCGGGCAAGCTGACGCCTGCGGTGCGCGAGATGGCAAAGACGCTGTTGCTGCAGGGCACGCAGACGGTGACTTTTGCGGGTGGCAGTGCCAGCGTGGCGGAGGTGTTTTTCCGATTCGTGGAGGCGTTGCCGCCGGTGGTGCGCTTTGGGGAGGTAGCACCTGCAGGCGATGAGGAGCAGCCGCTGAGCGCGGAGCAGGAGGCTTTCTTACGCAAGTACTGGGGCGACCTGCCAGTGGAACAGGTTGCCCGCTACATGTCGCAGGGAAGGAGGCGATGAACGATGCCAGCGTTGACGGGACCATACGACCCGCAGGACAAGCCGGGCGAGCTGGTGAGCTACAGAGTGGGTGCGAATGCGGTCATCTACAAGGGCGCACTGGTGAGCGTGCGCAGTGATGGTTACGCCTATCCATCGCGCAGCGGCACGAGCAGCGATGTGTTCGTGGGTGTGGCGTTTGAGAGTGCGGACAACACGGGCGGCGCGGCTGGCGCGAAATCGGTTCGCGTGTGGAAGAGCGGCACCTACGTATACAACGGCAGTGGCTTCACGCAGGCGAGCGTCGGGCAAGCCATGTATGCGGCGGACGATAACACGCTGACCACCACAGCAACCAACAACCAGCTGGTGGGTTACGTGGTGGAGGTGCTGTCGTCGACGCAGGCGCGCATTCGGATTGACAACGCGGTGCGATAGGAGGTGGAGTGATGCCAGCGATTACACGCAACGAGATGGGCGCGCTGCTGGAGGCAGGGTTACGTGCGGACTTCTTTGAGGCGTATCGGCGTCAGGTGGAGAACGCCATTTACCCGCAGATTGCGACGGTCATCCCGACCGAGCTGCCCGTGCAGAAGTACGGCTGGCTGGGCAGCGTGCCCGCCATGCGCGAGTTTGTGGATGAGCGGATGCCCAAGGGGTTACGCGCCTACAACTACACCATTCAGGACAGGGTGTGGGAGAGCACCATCGCGGTAGAGCGGCGCGCGCTGGAGGACGAACAGATTGGCGCCATTCGTCTGCGGGTTCAGGACCTGGGACGGGAGGCCGCGCGACACAAGGACTTTCTGGTGGTAAAGGCGCTGCTGGACGGGTTCAACACGTCCTGCTACGACGGACAGCCCCTGTTTTCGAACGCACACTCGGAGGGCGATAGCGGCGCACAGAGCAACACGACCACCCAGCCCCTGAATCCTGACAGTCTGCAGAACGCCATTTCGAGCATGATGCTTTTCAAGGACGACCAGGGCGTGCCGCTGGGCATCCTGCCCGACACGCTGCTGGTGGGACCGCGCCTGCGCTGGGCAGCGATGGAGCTGCTGGAGTCGCAGGTGGTGGTCGTCAAAGCGGGTTCCGGTGATAACACACCCTATCGCAACGTGTTGCAGGGTGCGTTGCGGCTGGTGGTCAGCCCATATATCACAGGCAACCAGTGGTTTGTGCTGGACTCCAGCCGGGCGGTGCGCGCGGTGATCCTGCAGGAGCGGTCGGATGTGCCGGTGGAGTTTGCCGCACTGGAAGACCCGTCGGTGAGCGAGAGCGTGTTCCTGCGGGATGTGGTGTACTATGGCGCGCGAGCGCGTTACGGCGTGGGCTACGGCTTGTGGCAGACGGCTTTCGGCAGCAACGCCAGCTAAGTGTTTCCCTACCATCCCCTTCTCCCGTGAACCGGGAGAAGGGGCTTTTTGCAAAGTTCTTGGAGGTGCACGGATGGACATCGGCATTCAGGTGATGACACTGATTGGAGCGATGGTGTCGGCGCAATGGGCTTTTGCCCGATTGACCCTGCGCGCGTTGGAGCGCATCATCCAGGCGCAGGAACAGACGCTGCGGGAACATCTGGTGCGGCTGGAGCAGGCGGTGCGGGGCAACACCGAGGCCCTTCAGGCACTGAAGGAGACCCTTGCTAGCGTCAAGCTGAACGGCTCGCGGCGAGTGACCGGTGGAAAGGAGTGAGAGATGATGCGGTTCACGGATGCGACAGGGCGATGGCAGGCGGTGCGGAGCGACATGCCTTTGCCTGTGGCGGGTGGGCAGGTACTGCAGTGGCTCTCCGACGATTTTGCCACGTTGAACACGGACATTTGGGAAGTGTCCGGTACTCCATCGGTCGGCAGCAGCGAGCTGACGCTATCTGCAGGACAGGCACTGTTGAGCCGTCAGGGGTTCCAGCCACCGTGTTTGATTGAAGTCGTCTGCACCATGACAGCCCGCGCCGGTACCGACGACTTCCGCATCGGCTTCTACACCGACGATAACAACCTGGTGGAATGGCGAGCGGCTGGAACCAGCGGTTCCAACATGGACGCGGTCATGCGTGCGGGTGGCGTGTTGGACGAACAAAACGGCATCAACGTCGGTGCAGCCAACAACTCGTATCGCTTAGCCAGCATTTACGTCGGTGTAGGCGAAGCGGTTTGGACGTATCGCAGCATCAACTCGCAGGTAGTGCGCAACGAAGTGCATCGCATTCGGGAGCACGGCATACCCAACGGTCCGTTCCGTGTTCGTCTGGCTGGTTTAGCAGGCACGAGCAGTCTAAAGGTACACCGTGTGCAGGCGTATCAGTTGGCGGACCTTGTGCCGGTGGGCGCGTTGGGGCACCATGTCGACAACATGGCTATCCCTGTGCGGTTGACGAACACTCCGTTTGTGGCGTCCCCCACCAACGCCGCGCTTGGCGCTGTTCAAATAACCACTGACGTGTTCAGCGCGTTAGCAGCCGGTTCTGTGATTACCGGTTCCAACCGTGCCGGGTTTACGGAGCAGGCGCACGTGCAGGCGTACTTCAGCGGTGACCAGCCGTTCACGTGCTGGCTCGAAGCGCAGGTGGATGGCAGCAACTGGGTCGTGATTTGGTACGGTTCCAGCACAGACGCCACTACGGATGGCGTTACCCGTTACTATGCGGTCTCGCCGATACTGCAGTGCATGGGCAGTCGCAACTATCGGGTCAAGGTGCGCAACGGTGGTAGTGCTGCGGGCAACTTCCGAGCGAGTATCTCGTTTGCCATTCTGTAAGGGGGTAGTGATATGCGAGTATACGTCAAATCGGTCGGTACGAATGTGGTGATGGTGGACATCGACACTGGCGAGAAGTTCACGGTGTCCGCCAATTCGCTGCAGAAGCTGTTCGGCGTCGTGCCACAGGAAGGCGAAGTCTGGGACTATCGCGGGGCGCGGCTAGATGAAGTCGCCGAAGTGTTCCGCAAGTGGCAGCTTGTAGAACGGGCGTAGGTGAGACAAATGGGGATTGTAGTGACACGAGATGCGGTCAAGCGGACGGCGTCGTTGTCCTCCAGCACGTACGATTCGCAGATCGATGCGCTGATCGCCGACCTCGTTCCGGTGATCGAGTATGCGCTATCGCCGGATGCCCTGTCGGATAGCACAGTGGAGGCAGTTCTCAGTCGCGGGGCGACGGAGATTATCGCGGGGGAGTTTCTGGCACAGCGGTTGCGTGAGGAGGGAGCGACGGAGTCGTTCGAGGTGGGTGGCGTGCGCGTCGGAGAAAGCCCGCAATCCCGCGCCGATTTGGGCGACCCCTATGGGCTGATTCAGCGCGGTTGGGCGCGGTTAATGCCTTTCCTGAAACCGGTCTACACCCAGTCCAGCACGCGCCACCGCGAGCGGCAGGTGACCGAGCAGGCGATGAGGGGCTGGTAGGTGAGGCAGATGGCGAAGCGGGCAGAGCGGGTGCAGTCGCTGGTGAGGCAACATGGCGAAGAGGTGGTGGTGAACGGCACGCGCACGGTGCGGATGGTGGTGTTCGTGGCGACGAGTGGACTACTGCGCACCTTCTTTACGGACGAGGACCTGCTAAACTACGACCGCCCGATGTGGGCGGGGGTGATGGCGGCAGAGGAGACGTTGAACCCGGGCGATAGCATCTCTCGTGATGGAGTGACCCACACGGTGCGGCGCGTGGCGGTGCTGAAAATCGGCAATGCGCCTGCGGTGAAACTGGCGGTGTGGAGCCAGTGAGGGCAGATCATGCCCTACTCCTCACCTCCCCCGTGGACGGGGGAGGAACCGCAACTCCCTCCCCGCGCGGGAGCGGATATTCGCCCCGCCCTCCACGGGAGACCGCCGCGTACGCGCGTTCCAGCCGTCAATCGTCGCCCACCTGTCCGAAGTGGCGCACCAGAATGCCAAAGTCGAACAGGCTGATTTCGCCGTCGCCATCGAAATCGGCGGTGGGTTCGAACCCTGGTTCTCCCTGCAGCTTGCCGAACGCGCCCACCAGCCGGGCGAAGTCAAACAGTGTGACCTCGTTGTCGCCATCGGCGTCGCCGTTGAGCAGGGTTACGGTCAGCGTTCCCGCTGGCAGGGCGATGTTTGTGAACACCCGGCGTAGCGAACGGTCTGCCTTGAAGGCGATGGTGTAAGTGCCTGGCGTCAGGGTCAGCGGGTATTTCCCTTCGGCGTTCAATTCGGGCGAGAAGGTGAGCAGATTCTCGCCACCTGTGGAGCGCACCTCCACCTGCAGGGGCAGTGCCGAATAGTCGCCCGTATAATCGCTCAGCGAGATGGTCACCTCCGTTGGCACGGGCGTCAGCAGGAAGGCGCGGGTGATCCCATTGTGCGCGCCGTAACCGGTAATCTGCCCGAAGTCGTTGATGGCGCGCGCTTCGTTGAGTATCCAGTTCGCACCGGCAGGCAGGAGGGTATTGAGGTCGGTCATGACGCCGTTCACCCACAGAAAGGCGCGCAACGAGGTGTTGTCCGACAAATAGGAATGCCCGACCACATGTCCCAGATTGTTGATGCCAAAGGCGCGGGCGGCGTTGCCCCCCAGCGAGCCGAGGTTGATGACGGTATTGTCCTGCCACAAGGCGGGGCGCGTGAGGGTAGTGGTTCCGACGCGGGTGTTGGACGAGCCCACCACCTGCCCGCGGTCGTTGACGGCGAAGGCTTCCGCCGCGGTGCCGCCGGGCAAGTAGGGCAGGGCGTCGGTCAGCGGGTTGATGGGAATGTACGGTTGCGTGCGGAAGGCGCGACGGCTCCCCGCCGCTCCGGAACCGCCTACCACCTGACCGCGATTGTTGATGGCGTTGGCGATGCTGATTTCGTCTGGATTGCCGCTGATGTTGCCGAGGTCGAACCAATCCCACCAGCCGCCGGCGTTGTAGCTCCAGCGGAAGGCATGGTAGACGCCGTCGGGGTTGATGGCGGACCAGCCTGCTACGTGCCCCGCGTTATTAATGCCGTATGCCCTGCCCTGCCAGGTGCTTGGGACAGGGCGCAGGTCCACCATCTCGCCGGGGTCGGCACGACGGTTGCCGTTGAGGTCGCGCCAGATGAAGGCATGACGCGCCTGCAGGGTATCGCTCCAGCCGACCACCTGTCCAGCGTCGTTGACAGCGCGCGCTTCGCTGTTGGTACCACCCAGCGTGCCGAGGTCTATCATCACGCCTTGCGTCCAAAAGAAAGCGCGCCCGTCCGACCAGCCCGCGACCTCACCCTTGTTATTGATGGCATAGCCGCGGCTCTGACCGTTGGCGGTAATCGCGCCCAGATCGATAATGGTATACTGAGCATAGGTCGCAGAGAGACACAGTGTGAAGGAGAAAGCGCACATCAGCGTGTAAAGGACTGAAGCGCGTGGCATCAGGGTTTTCCCTCCTTTCATCCGAGTACGGGCAGCATAGCACAAGGGGAAACGGTTGTCAAATGAGGCGATGATGGGCGACGAGGTGATTCGGGCGCAAGACATCTGGGCAGGTTATGGCGCGCACACCGTGCTGAAGGGCGTTGGTCTGCGCCTGCGGCGCGGGGAGTTTGTGGGGTTGCTGGGACCAAACGGCAGCGGCAAGTCCACCCTGCTGCGCGTGTTGAGCGGGGTGCTGAAACCCACGCGGGGAGAGGTGTGGCTGGAGGGACAGCCGCTGTCGCGCTTGCGGGCGAAGGAGGTGGCGCGTCGGCTGGCGTTCGTGCCGCAGCGGGAGGAGGTCGCGTTCGGTTTCAGCGCGTGGGAGGTGGTGCTGCTGGGGCGCGCGCCTTACATCGGCTGGTGGGGCAAAGAGCGGGCGGAGGATGTGCAGGCAGCCCAACGGGCGATGGAGCGGACGGACTGTGCGCCGCTGTCGGAACGGGCGTTCAGTTCATTGAGTGGTGGCGAACGGCAGCGTGTGGTGCTGGCGCGGGGACTGGCGCAGGAGACTTCTGTGTTACTGCTGGACGAGCCGCTGACGCATCTGGATGTGGCGCATCAGGTGGGCACGCTGTCGTTGCTGCGCCAGTTAAACCGTGAGGAAGGCTTGACAGTGCTTGCCGCGCTGCACGACATCAACCTAGCGTCGGAGTTCTGCGACCGATTATTGGTACTGCGGCAGGGTCAGCTCGTGGCGGAGGGCTCACCGTCGGAGGTCATCACGCCGTCGCTGCTGGCGCGGGTGTTTGGGCTAGAGGCGTGGGTACGGGTGAACCCAGTAACAGGGCGTCCGCATGTGCTGCCCCGCACGCGCCAACATGTGGAGGCGGGAGCAGGCAACGGCAGGCGGGTGCACGTGGTGTGCGGCGGTGGCATGGGAGCGGCGTGGATGGGCGCGCTGGTGCGGGCAGGGTGGCACGTGTCGGTGGGAGTGGTGCATCTGCTGGACAGCGATGAGGAGCTGGCGCAGGAGCTGGGCGCGGAGGTCATCAGCGAGGCGCCTTTTACGCCGATTTCGGAAGAGAGCCTGCAGTTGCTGCGCGCTGCGCTGGCGAAGGCGGAGGCGATTGTGGTGGCGCCGGTGGCATTTGGGCATGGCAATCTGGCGAACCTGCAGGCGGTGGTGGATGCTCAACAGGCAGGGAAGCGGGTGCTGTTGGCGGACTGCGACCGGCAGGAGCGCGATTTCACGGGTGGACAGGCGTTGCAACTGATTGAGCAGCTGCTGGCAAACGGCGCGCAGCGGGTAGCCACTCCGGAGGAGGCAGTGGCTCAGCTTCTGTGAGGGACTGGAGGTGAAGAGATTGGGCATAGCATCCTGGTGGCGTCGCGTGCGGCGGCGCGGGCTGGATAGGGAGCAGGCGGCGGTGGAAATCGCCGCCGCTTTTCGTTCGGGCACTGCTGTGGACGAAGACGACCTGTTGCGCACGCGCGGCGAGCGGGTGTATGACGAGATGCTCACCGATGCGCAGGTGCAGTCCGCGCTGACCACCAAGAAGTTCGGCATACTGGATGCGGACTGGCAGGTGGTGCCGGGCGGCGAGGACGAGCCATCGCAGCAGGCGGCGGAGCTGGTGCGCTTCGCGCTGGGGCAGCTGCGTGGCTCGGTAACACGCATCCTGCTGAACGCACTGGACGCGCTGGCGCACGGCTACTCGGTGCAGGAGATTAACTACGCGCTGTGCGAGCAAGAGCCCTGGCGCGGCAGGGTCATCTGGCAGAGCATCAAGAGCAAGCCCCCACGCCTGTTTCGGGTGGAGACCGACGCATACCGCAACCTGAAGTCGCTGTATCTGCGGATGCCGGGAGGGCAAGAGCAGCCGCTTCCCGCCGAGAAGTTCGTGCTATACGCCTATAACAGCCGCTACGAGTCGCCGTACGGGCGCAGCGACCTGCGGTCGGCATACAAGCACTGGTGGGCGAAGCAGCTGTTGCTGAAGTTCTGGTTGCTGTCGCTGGAGAAGTTCGGCGCGCCAACGGTGAAGGGGGTGGTGCCTCGGCACGTGCCCGAAGAAGAGCGGCGCGAGCTGCTGCGGGTGTTAGACCGCATCCAGCAGGAGACGGCGGTGGTGTTGCCGGAGGACGTGCAGATCGAGCTCATGGAAGGCAGGTCGCCCATCGGTGCGGCGTATCTGCAGGCGGTGCAGTTCCACAACCGCGAAATCGCCCGCGCCATTCTGGGGCAGACGCTGGCAACGGACGAAGGGATGCGCACCGGCTCGCTCGCGCTGGGCAGAGTGCATTATCGGGTGATGCAGCTTTACTTCCGCGCCCTGCGCCGCGATTTGGCGGAGCAAGTGATGGAGGAGCAGCTGTTCCGTCGACTGGTGGAGCTGAACTTTGCGGAGGCAAAGGTACCGCGCTTCGTGTGGCTGGAGCGCGGGGACGCGGAAGACGGGTAATCATGCGGGTGTTCCGCGCCCGTCGCGTGTTTCTGGTATTTTGCACATCCCCTGTGGCACTCCTCTTGCACCTTAAAGAGGTGGAAATCTGCTCTCTAAAGGAGGAGTGTCTGATGAAACGACTGATGGTTTTGCTGGTGTTTGGGGTGTGGCTAGCTGGTAGTGCGCAGGCGGTTACCATTAGCCTACACAGCTACGACACCAGTTTCACCGCCGACGCGGTAATCGACGGTAGCACGCACTGGACATGGATCGGCGCGATGAAGCTGAATATTTCGGGCTATTCGCAGCCGAAAGAGGCGTGGTGTGTGGACTTGAAACAGGCGGTTGCCAGCGGCAGCTGGAACGCGGTACAGAAGCTCAGCACGCCCACTGCTCTGGATGACGGCAGGCGCGCCGACTGGGCGATGGGGGCTTTGTGGGTGAACCGTGCCGCTGCGACCGACGCTCGAGGCCGTGCCGCGTTGCAACTCGCCATCTGGGAAGCGTTGTATGACGGATTCGGAGCAAACCCGTTCAGCTCGGGGCGGTTTCGCGTAGACAAGGTGTTCAACGGCGCGAATCGCAATTCTGTGGAAAGCCTGACGCTCACGATAGCCCAGAACTTCCTGACGGCGTGGGGCGGATTAAGCGTGGTGAACGGCACGGTGTTCGATGCGCCGCTGCCGGGTAGCGGCACGCGCTCGCAGGATTTTCTGCTGACGCCGGAGGGTGGATTTACCCCGCAGGTAGTTCCTGAGCCGGGCACGGTGTCGCTGATGGCGCTGGGACTGCTCGGCGTGGGGGGTATACTGCGCCGGCGCAACGGCTAGCTCACCGCAAAAGTGAACGCAGGGGCGACCCACGGGGTCGCCCCTACAGGTTCAGGGAGGCGGGATGGTACCGCTTCCACACACGGAAGCCGATTTTGCCGTAAAAGTCCACCAAATCCGTCCAGTCAATTGCCATGCGCTGTGCCCCCTGCTGCTGCACGTACGCCACACCCTTGCAGAGCAGCGCCAGCCCCAGACCTTTGCCCCGCGTACTCTCGGCAAGGCCGATGGGTCCCAGTCCCCCATACGCCTCGCCCAGCAGTTTGCGCCAGTAGATGGAGGGACCGATGCGTTTGGAGCCGCGATGGAAGGTGTGGCAGAAGCCCACCACCGCGTCGCCCTGCGCGAGGATAAGGATGTCGCGCGGGGTATCCTCCACCTTCAGCCGCTTGATGGTTTCGTAGTACCACCTGCCCGCAAACTCCTTCTGCAAGAAACGGAGCAGGGCGGGCACGTCTTCCTGAGTGCAGTTGCGAATGACGTACTCCCCGCGCAGGCGATGCAGGGTTGCCTCCACCTCTTCGGGCACACGGTAGTCCGACAGGTCGCGCACCAAATCCACCGCCACGTGCTCGCTGATGGCGAAGCCCGCTTCCCGCAGCAGCTGCTGATGGAGCGTTTGTTCCGCCGGCACGCCGGGGAAAAAGTGCGCGGGGTCGGAACCATAGTTCACCCGCTTCCTGCCCTGCTTCTTCAGCCAGTCGAGCGCGGTTTGCAAGAGTTGACGCGCTGCCTGTTCACCCTGCTCATCGGGTACGAACGCCAGTGCGCCAATCCAGCCCTGTTCGGGCATCATCCCTGCCGAGCCGAGCGGCTCTTTACATACTTTCGCGTGCGTATAAGCCAGCAGGTTGCCCGCCGCGTCTTCGGCTACCCACACCGCTTCGGGATCGAAATGGGCATCTCGCAGCACGTTCTGTTCGAACAGCGGGGCATCCAGCGGGAATGCCTCTCCCATGCATTGGTTCCACAGCGTCAGAACAGCCTGCTGGTCTTCGGTGCGAAACGCGCGTATCCGCATCTCAGTGAACTGAATGCCTCGTGTACTTTTCTATCTTCGCCCGCAGATGAGCGTCATACCGCGCCACGATGTCGCGCGTGAGGATGATGCGCCCCAGCAGGTCGCCCCCGTCGCTTTCGATAACCTGCATCACGTGCGCCGGCGCGAACAGCTTCTCAAAGGGGTCTTCCTGCGGGTTGTTATCTGCCTCGGCAAGCACCTGCCGGATGACGGGAGCCATTGCGCGACGCACAGGGGCGTAGTGTTTCAACATCCAGTCCCTTACTTGCTGGTACTTCTCGTCGCAACCGTCATGCACGGTGTCACGCGCCGCCCAGCACAGCACATCGACCAGCTGCTCGTACTGTTCATAAAAGGCGAGGAACTGTTCGCGCTGGCGCTGGCACTGCGCCAGCGGGTCGGTGCGCTCCAGAACCCGATGCGCCACCAGAGACATCCCGTCCCTCAGCCATGCGGTAAACGCCCTTACCCCGCGAACCGCCCACAGATAACAGTGTCGGATGAGATAATAGCGTGTCCACTGGGCGCGTAACCAGCGAACTTCCGCGCCTTCTTGCGAACGATGCATGGTCGCCTCCTCTCTACCTCTTTTCACTTCGCAGTGCAGTGGCGCCGGCACCCAGCGCCACGGCGGGAGCCTCGCCCTCGCCAGGGTGTTCGGCTACTCTTCCGCTGCACTGCGCTGCACGAAATTGAGCCTCAAATCAGTAAGCAATCGCTCTAAATCGCGGCGCTGGGAGTCCGAGATATGCGGTTTCAGCACTTCCGCCAGCGCCGCCACGCAATCGATGGCGATTTTTGCCTGCGGCAGGTCCGTACGTAATTCCCCCAGCACAGGGTCTTTCCATAACCCCATTTTAATCCACGCCTGAGCCTGCATCTCTTCAACCATCCACAGAGCAACCGTCAATACATCCACCGGCTCCTGACGTGCCTGCTCCTGCGTGGTCTGTTCGAACTGCGACTGTTGCTGCTCCTCCATGGTAGCACCTCCCGCAGTTTCACCGATTATATCACACCTTCTGCGGGACGGCAACTATTCATCTGTCTGCGTGTAGCTTAAAATGATAGTCGCCGGAGCCAATCTCCACCACCATCCACTCGCCCTCGTCACGTGCGCTTTTCACTCCGGGCACTCTGGGTATGAATGCGCCTTTGCTCCACACTCTGCCTTCTGCCTCGATGAGGGCGGGTGTGGCGATGCCCGCTTTGGGAATGTACACCGTCGCTGAACTGTTCACAGGCACGACCACGCTGAGCAGGAAGGCATCGGGACGTTTCTCCCAGCGCACCGCTACTTTGCCGCGCACGGTGTCTGTGGAAGCCTGTGCCCAGCGCAGGTCTCCGACGGCGTGTGGGCGCACGGTGAAATGCTCCCAATCCCCCCGCACGGGGTCGGGGCGAAGCCCTGCCAGTGCCTCGTAGAACCACCCGCTGACCAGTCCAAAGGCGGGATGGTTGTGCGAGTTCATGCCAGGTCCCACCTCGTACTTCCACAGCTCCCATATCGTGGTCGCACCCATACGCACCATGTAGCCCCAGCTGGGGTAGGTATCCTGCGACGCCACCAGATACGCGATGTCTGCTCGCCCATACATGGTCAACGTGTCCAGCAGATAGCGCGTGCCGATGAAGCCCGTGCTGAGGTGCCCTTTGTGGTTCACCGTGATGTCGTGTATCACGTGCTCCAGCACTTTCTGCTGGTGCTCTTTGGGCACGATGCCCAGATACAGCGGGAAGATGTTGGAGAACTGGCTGCCGTTGCCGTAGTAACCGGTTTCCGCGCTCCAGAATCGCCGGTGGAAGGCATCGGCGATGCGTTCACACAGGGCGCGATACTCACGTTCGTCCGACCGCTTGCCCAGCACCTGCGCGATGTCCGCCAGCGTCTTCACGCTCAGGTAATAGGTGCCGGTGGAGATGAGGTCCTTGGGGGTCTCCACCACCGCCACCCAGTCACCGTAGTTGTTGCGGGTGAGGATGTGGCTGTCGCCTGCCTCGCGCCGCAGCATCTCCACGTAACGCTTCATGCCCTCGTAGTGTTGTTCCAGAAGGTGCTTTGCGCCCGTGTGGCGGTACATATCCCACGCGATGAAGAGATACGCTCCCGCCCACTGCGGGTCGCCCGGATTGGTTCCCCACACGTGCGGCACCGTGTCGGGTATCCGTCCGTCCTCGCCCTGCGCGTCCGCGATGTCACGCAGGAACTTGACGTAAGCGGACTCAGCGGTGAAGTTATACAGCCCCATGTTGGCGGTCATCTGGGCATCGCCCATCCAGCCCTGTCGCTCGTCGCGCTGGGGACAGTCGGTGGGGATGCTGTGCCAGTTCGTGCGATAGCCCCATTGGGCGTTGCGCTGGATCTGGTTGAGTAATTCGTTGGAACACTCGAACTGTCCCCGCTGTTCGAAGGCGGTGTGCACCACCCTTCCCTCGATGTCGTCTCGCGTCAAAGTGCCCGGATAGCCTTCCACCTGCACGTAGCGGAAGCCGTGGTAGGTGAAGCGGGGCTCGTAGACCTCCACATCGCCGCCTTTCAGGATGTAGGTATCGGTGGCTCGTGCGCTGCGCAGGTTCTGCTGGTTGACCAGCCCGCTGTCGAAAAGCACTTCGGCGTGTTTGAGCGTGACGGTGGTTCCGGGCGCACCTTTCACCCGCAACCGGCACCAGCCGGAGAAGTTCTGCCCGAAGTCCACCACAAACACGCCGGGGCGCGGTTCGCTAATCCACTTTGGCTTGAGGGTTTGGGTGACCTTGATCGGCGGCATCATCTGGGCGGAAAGGGTCACGCCCGGCAGTTCGCCCAGCAACACTTTTTGCCATACGCCTTCCTGCATCGCAAAACCGGGCTCGCACCAGCGGGGTTGTTCCAGTCGGGCATCGACGGTCTCGCCGTGGTAGAGGCTGTTTTCTAGGATGTGGCTTTTCGCCCACCGCCACTCTCCGTCGCTGGTGATTATCTGCTCCGTGCCGTCGGTGTATTCGATATGCATCTGCAACAGGAGGTGCGGTTTGCCTTTCCACCAGCCGTTGCCCAGCAGTGCGCCCACACAGTTATCGCCGCGCCGCAGCAGGAGAGTAACATCATACGTGCTGTAGTAGATGCGCTTGTGGAAGTTGGTGTAAGGTGGGTCGAGCACGCGGTCGCCCACTTTCTGTCCATTGAGATAAAGCTCGTAGTAGCCCAGACCGGTCACGTAGGCGCGAGCGCGCCTGACTCGTGCGTCGACTCGAAACTCGCGCCGTAGCAGAGGGGCGAAGGTAGCCGATGGCGCCGACTCGCGCACGCCGTCTGTCAGCATCATTCGACCCCAATCATGTTCTTCGATGCTATCTGCGTTTTGGTCATCGGTGGTGACTGGGGCATGAAGCGCGAGGTTCCTGCCCTCTGCGTCCAGCACTTCGAGTTCCGCAAGCGCTGCCAGCGGGCGCGTATCGGCGGGATGATGCAGTTTGGTGATGACCAGTCGCACGTAGCGCGCTTGTTGATTGCCCACGTCGATGGGAAACGGATTTGCGCCCGGGTTCGGCACGTCGGCTTGTGTGTAGTCGGCAAGGAGACGCGGCTGGACAAAATCGGGTTCATCGCTGGCTTCGAGGCGGAAACGCACCGGAAAGCCGAAGCCGGGTTCGTCGCGCAACCAGTTGTGCGGTCTCGCCGGGTAAAGCACCACCCGCTGGAACTCCACTGGCTGGCGCAGGTCTATCTGAACCCACTTGGTAACGTCCACTCTATCTGCAAACTGTGAGTGCCAGCCGTTTCCACCCCCTCGTGGCACGACGACCCACTTTGCCTGCCATTCGCTGGCGTCCATCAGTGCGGTTTCGAAGGTAGCTGGCTGGCTGTAGGCACTGCTCACGCCGTGATGGTCCCACACTCGCACGCGCCAGTAGTAGGTGGTTCGGCTCTGCAGGGGTTTTCCTTCGTATCGGATGTGCAGGCTCTGCGGCGAATCCACCCTGCCACTGTCCCACATGTCCGCCTTGCCATCGCGCAGCAGCTCCGGTCTGCTGGCGACCTGTATCTGGTATGCGCTCTGGCTGACACTCCGATCGGCATGTTGTATCTGCCAGCTGAAGTGCGGTTGAGGGGTATCGATGCCCAGCGGGTTTTCCAGCCACTCCGTGAGAAGGTGGGTGACGCTTAGACGGCGTTTCGACTCGCCAGGTAGCGCGAGTGCCAGCCCAAACACAAGCACCAACAACCATTCCGTTCGCAACTCCATCCTCCCTCCTTGCACACAGATGATATGGTTATTCGCTTCTTCGGGTTGCGTTCCTCCAGTCTGCGATGGCATCGCAAGGATACTCTTGACGATTCGCCCTCAGCTCCGATATAGTCCTTGTGGAGAACCGCAAAAGGAGGTGAACGGTTGAGCGAAAAAAAGGCTCGTCCTGCCGTGTTTTTGGACAGAGACGGCGTGATTAACGTGGACCCAGTGGAGTTTGTGACGCGACCAGAGGAGCTGCAACTGATTCCCTCCTCGGCAGAGGCGATAGCCCGTTTCAATGCGGCGGGGGTGCCTGTCATCGTTTGCTCCAACCAGTCGGGGGTGGCACGAGGGCTGTACACCCTGCAAACCCTGGAGCAGATTAGCGAGCGGCTCCAGCAGATGCTGGGTGAACACGGAGCACGTATTGACGCCTTCTACTACTGTCCGCACGACGACGCCGACAACTGCGACTGCCGAAAGCCCAGACCGGGGTTGCTGCTGAGAGCGGCGCAGGCACACGGCATCGCGCTGGAGCGTTCGGTGTTTGTGGGTGATTCGTGGCGTGACATTGTGGCAGGACGCGCGGCGGGAGTAAAGACGGTGCTGGTGCTGAGCGGGCATGTGAAACCAGAGATGCTGGGTTCCGCCGAGATACAGCAACATCCTCCAGACCACGTTGCGCCAGACCTGCAGGGAGCGGCGGAGTGGATTCTGCATCAGGTGAACAGCTGCGAATAGCGTGTACCTGCTGGTTTGCCGTCCTGCTTCTGCTGTGCCTTTCTGCGCTCTCCTCCGCACAGGATGAGGCTTTGCGGTTGCGGGCACAGCGGGTGGAAGCGCAGGGGTTCCAGCGTTTTATCGCCGAGGGGGATGCCGAAGTGCAGTGGGGCAACCGAAGCGTGCGAGCGCAGCGGATGGAGGGCGACCTGCAAACCGGCTGGATTACGGCGACAGGCGATGTGCAGTTTTCCGAAGAACGGGGCGTGTTCCGTGCTTCCCGCCTGCGTTTCAACCTGAAGACACTGCAAGGCGAACTGTCGGATGTTCGCGGCGAAATAGAGGGCATCTTCATCACCGCGAATGCGCTGCAATCCGATGGCAATACGCTGAACATGCAGGAGGTGACCCTGACCACCTGTGACCAGCAAACTCCCCACTTCCTGTTGTCCGCCAGGCAACTCAGCTTGAGCAGGGATCTGCGGCTGCGCGCCCGAACCGTATCGCTCATCGCTTGGGGGCGCAAGTGGGCAACATTACCCTACCTGAGCCGACGAATCGGCAGGAGGGAGCCGGGCGAGCCGTTGTTGCCGCAAATCGGCTTCTCGCGCCGACGGGGGGTGATGTTATCCTATGGGGAACTCCTGTCGCAGCGGTGGGGGCAGGTGCGCTACGGCGCAAGGTTATTCACCCGCCACGACCCCGAGATTCGGATAGACCTGCTGCGTCGGCTGGATAAAGGCGGCGACCAGGAGCCCCTGCCCCACCTGGAACCCACAGAACGACCCGGAGTATCTTTTCTGGAAACCGTCAGCGCCTCCAGCTGGCGCACACTCGTCCGCACGGAAAGCAAACAGGGTGTGTACCTCTCCCTGCGGGCGAATTCACCCGTCGAAAACCTGCAGCGTACCGACCTTTACTTGCGGGGCGTGGAGCTGGGTTACCAGACGGTGACACCCCTAGGTGGTGGTCTGCTGGAAACGGAGTGGAAGCTGGGTCGGCTTCGAGAAAGCCCCACGCTGGTAACCGCCAGTCGAGCCGTTGCACTGATGCGATGGCAATCTCCGATCTTGCGGATAGGCAGGCAGTTTGGCACCGATGTGATTCTGGATGCGAGGGCGGGTGCTTATACCGGTGCAGAGGGCTACAGCTGGGTACGGGCGCAGTGGGGTATCTACTGGAACGCCGGAGAGCGTCTGCAGGCGGGAGCGGGGCTGGCACTGGCGGCGACCAGCGGCAGCAGCCCGTTTGTGTCCGACCGACTGGAGACGCGCCGCGAAGCCCGGTTTCGCTTGCAGTGGACAGGTGATTGGGGCGTCGACGTGCTGGGGATGTGGGATGTCGAACGCCGTGGGTGGCGCGACTGGCAGGTGGCGGTAAGCCCTCCCTCGCACTGCATCCAGCCGCGTATCCTGTGGAGTTATCAGCAACGGCAGCTGCAGGTGCAGCTGAGCCTGGTCAGCCGCTAGAGGATCCCCACGAAAAGGGTAAACCTCCTCCCTTGCAGAATCGTCAGCTGGTAACGAGAGAATACAAGTGGAGGTGTTTCCATGTTTCGATGGTCGTTTGTATCCATGCTGATCGCGTTCGCAGCGCTGATGGCTTCGGCGACGCCGCTGGACGATTATGTGGCTGCCGAGGATAATACCTACGGCTGGCAGATTGTGAACACGCGCGAAATGGCTGGCATCACTGCGCTGGAGGTGAGTCTCACCTCGCAAAAATGGCGCGACATCATGTGGAAACACCGTGTGTACATCCTGAAGCCGTCCCAGCTGAAGACCCCAGAACTCGCCGTGCTGTATATCACCGGCAACAGCGGATGGCAGGAGCTGGCGGCTTTTGGGCAGGTGGCAAACAAAGTGGGCGCGCTGTGTGTGGTGCTGAACGACGTGCCCAATCAGCCCCTTTTCGGGGGTCTTACGGAAGATGCGCTCATCTCCTACACCTTCGTGGAGTTTGCCAAATCGAAAGATGTGACCTGGCCCGCCCTGTTGCCGATGACCAAAAGCGCGGTGCGGGCGATGACCGCCGTACAGGAGGTTGCCAAAAAGCAGTGGGGCATCGACGTCAAAGAGTTTCTGGTGACGGGCGGCTCGAAGCGCGGCTGGACCACCTGGCTGACCGCGGCGGTGGACAAGCGGGTGCGCGCCATCGCCCCATTGGTCTACGACATCCTGAATTTCCCCAAGCAGCTGCCCCATCAGGTGGCGACCTGGGGTAAGTACAGCGAGATGATTGCCGACTACTCCACCAAAGGGCTGACGGAGATGCTTTCCACCGCCGAGGGACAGACGTTGACCGCCATCGTCGACCCCTACTCCTACCGCGAGCGGTTCAAGATGCCCAAGATGGTGATTAACGGCGCGAACGACCGCTACTGGGTGATCGATGCCGCGCAGTTTTACTTTAACGACCTGCCCGGCGAGAAGTATCTGATGTACGTGCCCAACGCGGGACACAGCCTGCAAGAGGGCTTGCAGCGGGTGGTGAACAACCTGACGGCTTTCTATCTGGCGGCGGCATCCCGACAGCCGCTGGCGGAAATCAAGGCAGACGTGAAGCGCCAGGGCAACAAACTGCTGGTGACCGTGACCACAAAGGGGAAGGTGGACGGCGTGCAAATCTGGACGGCGCAATCCAGCACGAAAGACCTGCGCGATTCACGCTGGACGGCACAGGACGCTCAACCTGCTGGCAACGGCAAATACACCGCCGAAATCGTCCTGCCCACCGATGCCATGTCCTTCGCGCTGTTTGCCGACGCTCAGGGCACCGTGAACGGCACCGAGTATCACGTGTGCACGGTTCCAGTGGTGACGGTGCTGAAGTAGGCGAAACGCCCTCACCCCTGGCCCCTCTCCCACGCTGTGGGAGAGGGGTATAATACTTCGCGGGTGCGCAGGTGAAGGTGATGGCGATTTTCGTGCCCCAACTGGTCATCGAGCTGATGAAGGCGGAAGACATCCCGCAAATCATGGAAATCGAGCGGATGTGCTTCGTCACGCCCTGGCACGAAAACAGCTTCTACGCCGAGCTGAATCATCAGCCCGCCTGTTATCTGGTGGCGCACATCGGCGAGCGCGTGGTGGGCTACGGGGGCATGTGGGTCATCATGGACGAGGCGCACATCACCACGCTGGCAGTGCATCCCGCCTACCGACGCCAGCATATCGGCGAGAGGCTGCTGCTGGGGTTGCTGGAGGTCGCCATCGCGCGCCGCGCCCGCCGCGCCACGCTGGAGGTGCGCGCCTCCAACAGCGCCGCTCAGCGGCTCTACGCCAAATACGGCTTCTCCGCGGTCGCCATTCGCAAGGGCTACTATGCGGATACAGGCGAAGATGCGCTCGTCATGTGGTCGCCGGATATGCAAACCCCCGAATACCAGCAGCTGCTGCGGGCGAACCGCTGGAAACTGCTCCACGCCCAACCGGGAGAATCGTCCGACGACTCTTCCGATGAGCGCTAGCGCTCAGCGACGCGGTACTGGACGAACCTGCCTGCAGAAGGGGTTCACCAGCATCCTCAGCGTGCCGTCCTCCCTCTGGAACAAGATGAGCTTACCGTCAGGCGAGAGACGCAAGTTCCACGCGCCCACGTTGTCGCTGAAATACGCTCCGGGCACGCCATAATAGTAGTAAGGAGACAGGATGCGACCAATGGGTATCAAGTAGATGGTAGAACCGAGCCCGCCCATCAGCACGGCGAGCGCGGAACCATCGCGTGTCCACTGCACCTGCCGTAGACTGGATGACCATTCCGTCTGGTACACCACTCTACCCGTAGCGACCTCATAAACCGTCAATTCACGGTCGGACGCACGCCGCTGCACGCACGCCAGATACTTGCCATCTGGAGAAAAGTCCGGCATGTCGCTGTCAGACCACACGGCTATCGGTAACTGCAGATGCAGGCTCCAATCGGAGACGCGGTAGATGTCCACACGCTCGCCCTGATAGACGACCGCCAGCCACCGTTCATCGGCAGAAAAGCGCACGCGCGGGAGCATAAACGATTGGGCAGACAGCCGAAACACTTCCACACCGTCCGTCGCCCGACGCACGACCTTCTGCGCATTTGAGGTACCCGGTGAGCGTGTTGAGACAAAGAACCTGCCCTGCGGCGACCAGCCAGATAGCTCCTCGTCTCTGTCCATTTGCCACACCCTCTGCCAGGTGGTCGTGCGATACAAGTCAAGCCGCCTACTCATCGGAATCAGGGCAAAACGCCCGTCCGGTGAGAAAAACACGAAGCCCTGGAAGTATTGGTCGTCGTCACGGAGGCGATGCGCTATCGCGCCATCAGGGAACCGACGCACGATAAGCTCCCTGCGGTCGTGCGAATCTTGCACCAGCCACCGCCAATCAGGCGAGAGCGTGCCCGCATGGGGCACAACCTGTAGCACTCTTCCCGTGTAGGCGTCCCAGATTTCGGTGCTTTCTCTGTAGCGCACCGCCAGCCGACGGCAATAGCGGTCAAAGCTGATGGGCTGGACCGTCCGCGCAAGCCAGCACACCATCCTCCCCGAGGGTACCTCGTACTGCACGATTTCCCCGCTGTCAAACCCTACCAGCAGATGCCGTCCATCCGCCATCCATGCGATGCTGGCTGGGCTGGTGTAGCCGTACTCGTTGGAGCCAATCACCGCAATCTCCGCCACGAGGGCGAAGTCAGTCGTGCGCCACAGGCGCACCGTATTCCCCCACATCGCCGCGAGCAGCGTTTCGTCTGGTGAAAAAGCCACTTGATGCAGGGTACCATATTGACCGCTGGGCGGTAATTCGAGAGTTGGCTGGCCGTCGCTGAGGCGCAGCAGGCAAATGGTACCGTCCCATTGCGCCGCCGCCAGCACGTTGGCAATGGAGGACCCTGCTAGAGAGTAGATACCTGCAGGCAGCGTCTGCTCCCACACCCGTGAACCGTCCACAACGCGCCACAGCGCCACCCTTTCGCCCGTAGCGCTTGCCAGATACTGTCCATCTGGAGTCATCCACACATAGGTGCCTTGCTCCCGGGAGCCAGTCTGCCACGTGCGCACGCTGAAGCCGCGAATGAGGCTGACCCGACCATTACCGCCGACAGCCAGCACACTGCCGTCCCGATCCGATGCGAGAGAGAAACCCCGCACGGAAAACCGCGCGATGGTGAGCCGGTTGAGAAGGTCGTAGATAGGCAACCCTCCAACCTCCCCCACCGCCGCCAGATACCGCGAATCGGACGAGAACAGCAATGCCGATGGATATAATCCTTCCGTCGTATCCCACATATACAACGAGTACAGATAGCGAGCGGCATGCGCGTCCCACAGATAGACTCCCGGCAGAGCGTCCAAATCCCAGCTTCC
>Ga0308389_1000630_pt1 | contig 25853 bp, 38 predicted proteins | sample Hotspr2Sample148_FD_202362 | JGI IMG/M metagenome (GOLD analysis project Ga0308389, IMG submission 202362) | Hot spring phototrophic mat microbial communities from Mushroom Spring, Yellowstone National Park, Wyoming, United States - 20040719_148 ... | reverse complement strand
CAAAAGTCTGTCCAAAATGCGGAAGCTATATGGAGTTAGAATTTCAAAGAAATATTCAGCAAGGTCAAGAGGGTAGTGCTTGGTTTTGGGAATGTGTTTCACCAACTTGTAATTATTACGAAGAAGATAACAATGATTACGAACCAGAATATGAATATTAAAAAAAACACCACCTACGAAGCATTCGCTTTGTCAGTGGTTCATAAAAATTATAACAAACTTTTCAAAAAAAATATGATAAAAAAACTTGAAATTAAAAATGGCGTAGAAAAATTAAATTTAAAAACCAAAATTTTAATCTTCTTAATTCTTTTTCTTCTTTTTGAATACTTAAATTATAAGTTTTGGAGCAACTATACAGTCCAAAGTCCAATTTTAATAAAGTTTCAATCTCCAATCATAAAGAAAAATAAGACTTCCGATAATAAGCAAACAAACAATACCCCCCTAAAATCGCCTAAAAATGGGCAAATTTTAAGTGTTTTTGGGCAAGTGAGAGAAGAAAAAGAATTCCGTCCAGAGTTAGAGGCAATATATATCTACTTCGGCAAAGACATTACCGCCTATGCTATTGCTATTGCAGAAAGCGGGTTAAATTGTAAAAGGGTTTCAAAAACAAATGACTATGGTTTAATGCAAATTCACCTACCTTTACACCAGTGGAGATTTGATAAGTTTAGCGGAAAATGGGATGACTGCTTCGACAACGTAAAAGTGGCTTATCAAATATATAAAGAGCAAGGATTTAATCCTTGGGTTGTATACTCCACTGGAGTATACAAAGCATATTTAAAAGAAGCAGAACAATTAGTTAATAGTTATTTTAAAAACAAATAATATGGAAAAAACACTTAACCTAAAAAAAGAAGAAACCCAACTTGCACCACCTAAAACTTTGTATGCGGTGTTAAACAAAAAAACACCTCAAAAATTTATTAAAAAAAGAGTTGGAAGAGCGGGAAAGTATTTTGATTATGTCGAAACTGGCTTTGTCATTGAACAATTAAACAAAGCCTTCAATAATATGTGGGACTTTGAGATTATTGATAAACAAATTGGGAAAGATAAAATTTGGGTTTTAGGAAAACTAACAGTTAAATTTATGACTCCATTTGGAATTCAAACAATCTCCAAATCTCAATTTGGTGGATCTGATGTTAAAAGGACAAAAGAAGGAGAAATTATTGATATTGGAGATGATTTAAAGGCTGCTGCTTCAGATGCTTTAAAAAAATGTGCTTCTCTTTTGGGAATAGCAAAAGATGTTTATTTTAAAGAAGACTATTCGCAAGAAGATGAAAAAGTAGCCGAATTTGAAAAATTAGCAAAAGAAACCCAGCCAGCAACCGACAAACAAAAACACGCCATTAAAGAATTGATAAAAGCAGGAAAAATAGATTTTAAAGGGAATGTAGATAACTTAACTATGAAGCAAGCATCAGAAATGTTATCAGTTGCTTTAAAGAAAAAATGACAAATCAAATAGTTATTTATCCAGACGAGATTTCAAAATTAGCAGAAGAGGGAGGTAAATTAGTTTTTAAAAAAGAAGCAGAAGAGGAGTTGGTAAAGTTATTAAAGATTAAAAAGAAAATAGATGAGGCAATTGAAAGGGTAAAAGAGCAAATAAAACAAGCAGGGGAAAGTATTTTACCCAACTTTAAGGGGGTTGAGGGAAGAATGGTAAAAGCAATTTACTCTTATCACGGGGCAAAATACGAAATTCAAGACCCACAAAAAGCACAAGGGTTTTATAGAATAGTGGTTTACGAAAAACCAGACACGGAAGCGATTGACAACTATGTCAAAGAATACGGAGAGTTGCCAGAAGGAGTAGTTGCTAAAGAAAGGGAAAAAAGTTTGTCTTTGAGATTAAAAGACGAGGTTAAAAGTTTGGAAGAAAAAGTATGAAGTTAAGGTTGTCATATACACTTTTGGACTTTTGGCGACGGGGTAGAGTAGATGATGCCGTAAATTATTATCTTGGATTAAAAGAGATTGTAAGCAAAGAAATAGAGTTTGGAAAAGAGAAACATAAAGAAAATGAGGATGTGGTTAAAACTTTAAATAAGTTGTCAAAAGAGTTTGGGGGATTAAAGTTAAAAAATCCAAAATCGGAGTTAAAAATACAAATAGAATATAACGAGTTGTGGGATTTAGTTGGGGTGATAGATGTTTATGATGAAGGGGTGATATATGAGTTAAAGACTGGTAAAATCCCATCCGTTTCTTACTTATCCAGTTCCCAATTATCAATCTATACCTTACTTTGTCAATCTCAAAAACTACCAGTGGAAAAGATATACGTTATTCATTATGACGGGGTAAACACCGACTGGGCAATGAAGTGGTTTTATAATGAGATGATTGATGAAGCAAGGGATTTTATTGATGGTTTAGGATATGAGATTTATAAGTTTTTTAAGGAGAAGAAAATAATATGACATACTTAACTGTCCCACAACTGGCTAAAAAATACAATCTTCATCCAAAAGTGATATACCGCCTTATAAAAGAAGGCTTTCCTTTTAAATGGAAAAAAATTAGTTTTGAGGTTGAAAGAAAGGGTTATGCAAAAACTAAGTATCCACCCAGAAAAGTGATGGTGGTAAATGAAGAGGATTGGTTAAATATTCCCACCTTCATTAGAAATAAATGGAGGAGGGGAGAAAATAATAAGTTAAAAATCAGAAATAAAAAATATGAGAACACAATGTGCTAATTGTGGCATGATTTATCATATACCAATAAGTGATATGGATATGAGAACTCCACTACAAGTATCTCAATCGGGTATTTGTCCAAAATGTGGGAGTAATGCTCATAATCCAATACCTGTAAAGTATTTAAATACATTTGAATTAAAAGTTAAAAAATAATATGAAGCATAAATTTAAATTCAAAGGTAAGCCAGACAGGATATTTCCATTTTTGAAAACAGGCAAGGTGTATGATTTGGAGGTAAAAGAGTATGATGGTAAACCAATAATTGTTTATCCATTTAACTGCCCATATAGTAGTTGGGAAGCTTTTTTTAAAAATTGGAAAGTTAAAAATTGAAATTTAATTTAATGGAAAAAAAATTTATTTTAAGAGGTAGCTTGTTTGGAACATTAATGTTTCATGAAAATCTTTTTGCATACTTTAAAACAAGTAAAGGAATCTATTTTGAATTGATCATTGCTTCTGTTTTCCCAGAAGGTTGGTATGAAAAGTCTGAGCAATTTTTAAGATTTGCTGGGACTGTTTCAAAAGAAAAAGTAAAAAAAATAAAAGGGATTGAGGTATTCACTATTATGGATTTGATGAGTGAATTTGCCTCAAGCATTATAAAAAAATACTATAGTGATTATCCTTTAAATGAATTTATGATTGTTGATGATATACCTGAATATGTTTTAAAAAAGAAAAGATTTTATATTAAACCATCTGCTCTTTATATTAAATTATGTCCGCCCATAAGCACTTTAACGATTAAACCTTTAGAAGAAGGTTTAGAAGAAATTAAAAATAAAGATGTTAAAAAAGAAGTAAAAAAAGGGTGGAATGTTTTTGGATTTTTTAAAAGATTAAAAGATAGGTTAAAAGTTAAAAAATAAATAATATGGAAAACCAGATAAAAATAAATCTTGGGAAAAAAATAAAAAAATTTGATTATCAAAGAATTTTTGACAATGAAAGTGGAGTAGAATATTATTGCCAATTTTATGTCAGAAAAAAAGAAGTATATTTCCCACAAGACCATACCAAATTAATTGAAAAGATAAAAAAAATGTTAAAGAAAAATGGTATTAAAATGTTAAAAGTTTATTTTTTTGAATAATGACGCCACTTGAAAAAACATTTTGGTTTATTTTAGGAATAATGGTGGGGTTATTAGTTTTAAGAAATACAAGGTTTTTTTAGTTTTAAGGCTCTTTGGTGTTGCTGGTGGAAACATTTCCCCAAAACCGTCATCTGCTGATGACGGGTCTCTAATCCCAACAGCAGGAGAAAAGAAGGGGAAGATGGGAGTTCGAGCCTCCCAAGAGCCACTGTTATAATAGGAATTGAAAGTTAATTCAGTTTCTATTGTAATAGAGACTGAAAAATATGAAAACAAACATCAAACAAAAAACAAGGGATTATTTAAAAGATTTAGGGGCTATCGTTGGCAATGTAGAGTTTTGGAATAAATACTCAAAAAAGTCAGTTGACCTCTTTAATCTTTTTGATATGATTGCTGTCTTTCGACACTCTGTCTGCGGTATTCAAGCAACTACTATGGATAATTTTCAAAAACATCATAAAAAGATGGTTGAAAATCCAATTCTAAATTACTGGCTTGACACCGACCAACCCGCCTATTTATTTGCTTGGCGAAAGTTAAAAGTAAAAAGAGGTGGAAAAAAGTATATTTGGAAGCCGTTAATTAGAGAGTATTATTTGGCTGATGTTAATGAAGAGCCATATTCAAAGTGGAAGACACAGGCAATAGATGGGCAAAGAGTAATTTGGAAGGATACGGAGGAGTTATAAGTTTATGTAAAAATATATGTTAATTTTAGTTATTTTTTTAACCATTTTAACAATTTTCATATTTATAAAAAAAAGAAAAAAAGAATATAATGTTTGTAGTCGTTGTGGTCAAATTGTTCAAATAAATAAGTTTTTATTTGGCTCATTGCATCCTTGCTCAGAAGATGGGAATGATATACATACAAGCCAAATAATAAGAAATAGGTATTTAATAAATTTAAAAATTTTACAAAAAAGAATAAGCGATGAGTATTTTAAAAATAAAAAGTTATAATTCAGGCATTTTCTCAATCTCTTTTAACAACTCCTCTTTATCAAACAAAAATCTATTTCCTACTTTTCTTTTAATCTTTGCTAAAAACCCATCTTTGAGCCAGCGTTTATAGGTGGCTGGACTAATTCTTAAAATCTTCATTACACCCTCTCTGCTTAAAATGTTTTCCCATTTTACCACAGGCTTGATTTAACATAATAAAAATCTCTATCAAATAAAGATTTATTGAGTTTATGGGTTTTTATTGGAATGTAAAAAACACAGTTGGGGTTTTGACAAAGATAAAATTGATTGGGGGAGCGAAGCAAAACATCTCCAACTTTATAAACTTTCTTAAAAACAACCTCCTTTTGACGACAATATGGGCAGTAGCGGTCGGTGTTATTATTTTTTTTCATTTTCAATTAGATTTCAAAAACAATTAAAAAGCCATGTTTGATAGTATTGAAATACAAAAAAAATGGGGCGGTTGGCAGAGGTGTAGGATGCGACCACCCAAGTTCGCATAACCCTATTAGGCGTAGTAAAACCACCCTTTTTTCACTTGCCAACTTTATTTACTTTACCGCAAAAGCGGTTTTATTCAGCAACAAGTCCCCAGTTTGTTGCCTATCCCCAAATACGGTGGTGATACGGGGAAAATCAATTATCAAATTATATATCTTTTTTATAAAAATTTCTAACCAACTTATTTAGCAAACTTTGTTGCAACATTTGATGTCGCATATATTCCAGCAACTATCATCACAAAATCAGTCCACTCTTTTGGCGTTAATTTTCCTATTAATACCAAAACAAAAGAAAGAATGGTTAATAACAACGAGAAAAGAAACTTACGGCTTAAAAATGGGTTTGTCTTTGTTTTGTTATTGCTAATAGACGACCCTATTGAAATATTGGTGGTAGTAAAATCTTCAAAAGTTCTTGTCATATTTTTTTATTTAACTTTTAACTGACAAAATTGATTTTGCTAACCAAATCAAAGCTAAAAATATAGCATCTTTATCTTTTTCGTCTTTTGGTAATTTATCAAATGGAACTAAATCAGGGTGCATTTTTTTCTTTACATCTCTTTTTTCTCCATATTTCCACCCCATTTTCAAATATGCCTTAACCCAAGAATTATGAGCTTCCTTTGGTGTTGGTAATTTTTTCATTGATAAATATTTTTTTACAACCTCAATCATCTGCTTTCTAAATTTTTCATCTCGTTTTTCCCATTTTTCTGACACAATACTTCTTTTAGACCACCTTGCTTCCATTCGTGCCGCCTCATAAATAATTTTTGCTATTTTCTCCATTTTTTCCATATTTTTTATTTAACTTTTAACTCCAAAAGTCTTTTTTCAGCCTCTTCTTTGTTTAAAAAATATTCTCTCACATCAGTCGACCCTTTTTTGTTATAGTTTTTATAAACAACCCAAAATCCAAATTTTTTATTCTTTTTTACTCCTACTATCATAACTATCTAAACTTAAATATATTAGTGATAATATCTTTAACAAGAGAAAAGGCTAAAGCAAAAACAGTTCCTAAAATAGTAGCAACCATCCCCATCTTTACCTCAAAACCCTCAATCCATTTATCGTGTTTTTCGACCTTTTCAATTAACCCCTCACTGCCATTTCCTTTTAGCAATTTTTTTATTTCATTCACACTATCCTCTAAGCGTCTAAAACGCTCATCTAAATATTCTTGAAAGTATGGTGGTAATTTATTTTCTTTTATCATACTATTTTTTTCCAAAAATATAATCAATTAACAACTTTTTAATACTAAATTTAGTAGCATCATATTTTGTTTGTAAAGTTTTTATTTGTCTTTGATAGTTAATCTCTTTCAATCCCCAATCTTTTTTATCATTTTCATAGTCAAGTTTTAGTTTATTATGCTCTTTAGTTAATTTAAGCAGTTCTTCCTGTTGATTGCTAAAAGTCCCACTGATTTCATTTAGTTTATTCTGACAATCTTTTAATTTAGTTTGAAATTCTCTGTTTTCATCATTAATTTTTGTATTTTTTTTGTTTAACTCATCAATTTGTAAATTTAAATTTTTAATCGTTTCATCTTTTTGGGAAAGTTGATTTTGTAAGTTTTGATATTCTGATTTTAAAACATAGTTATTTTCAACTTCTTTTTTTTCAATAAACTCTTTCTTAATAACTACCCTATGCCACATATCAACGCACACCTTTACACTTTCCTTGTTATTTAAATCAATTCCTAAATAATAATCATTTTCTTTTTTAGGTCTAATAAATCCTATGACATTGTTATAAGAATATTTTTTTAAAATACAAGGAGAACCTGTTGGGTCATTTTGAGAAAAAGCCTCAAACCAATCGGTTGATTTTCCCTCTGTCTTGTGAACACCGGTGGCGACAGCTGTGTGTCCATACCCCCCACCCATCTTCTCATTCCAAACAACGATATCACCTGCTAAAGGATAAGCATCGGCAGTATTTAAAACAAAGTCAAATTGCTTGGGATTAAAGTTTTTCCACAAATCTTTGGCATTTCCCCAAATATGGTCTAAGCCTAATTCACTTACCCAAACGTTAACCAAACCAACGCACTGCCCTTTGTTTTGTGGCGTGTTGCCAACACCGTTTTTGTTTATCCATTTGTTTATAAAGTCTTTTAGTTTTTGGTCCATATTAAGCCAATCTCTCAACTATTACCTTACCACTGGTTGATGATGGAAAAGACAAAGTCCCCAAAGATGTCCAGGCGGTAGTTGTATCGTTCCAAGCAGAAACAGCTATTTCTAATAAAGGAAAATGTGCTAAATAACCCCAGCCTAAAATTGTTAATTTTAATAATTTAGCCGTTGTAAAATTTTGAATATGAATTTCATTAAAAATAAAACCATAACCAAGTCTAAAACTATTAAAGGTTGCTTGATAACCACTGAACAGCCCAGAACTGTTTCTATATATCGTAGTATTATAAAAAGAGTTTGTATATGTATTGTTATTTGGTTGTAAAAAAACATTACCATCCGCTCCAGAATTTGAAAAATCATTAGAAACATTTAAATACATTTTATAAATCCTCCCATTAGCTGTTGCTATTCTTAATGGCTTTGAAGTATTGTTTGAAAAATTAATTATTGCTTTTTGACCAATTTGTAAATCATAATCGGAGGTGGCATTGGTTAAATCTACTATCGTTGGATAATTATCAACCCCTGTAAATCCACTACCTGTTGGTGAAATAATTTTTACATTTGCTAAATTACTATTACCAATTTCTAAAATATTAGAAGCATTTAATTTTATGATGCTTCTTTCCGTCCCATCACTGTCTTTTTGTTTAATTGCTGTGTTATTTACAAGCGGGGTATTAAACTGTTGTCCTGCTAAATTACTATCACCAATCTCTAAAATATTAGAGGCATTTATTTTTGCGATACTTCTTTCCGTCCCAGCGCTGTCTTTTTGAGTAATAGCCTGATTATTATCAAGTCCTTGAATTTTTTTATGTGAGCCATCTTCTCTATGTTGGGCCTTAAAACTTTCAATTAAATTATTCCAATGTTTTGCGGTAAAAAGAATTTCAACAATTGCCCCAGCCGAGTGAGCCTGTGCTGTTCCTTCAACCCCTCTTATGCAGTCTATTACATTTGAACCAGAAACAGTACCGATAATCACTTCTTTTTTATTTGGTGTTTTTGTACCGTTTACATCTACTCTGTCAATTGTAAAAACATAAGTTTCACCGTTTGTCAATCCTGATGATGAGGTTAAGGTAAAAGAGGTAGTTGTCGCATCAGGTATCGATGATGCCAGTGTTCCTGTCCAAACCTCTTTTGCTTTGTATAGTCCCATATATTTAAATTAAACTTTTAATTAATTTTCCAACTTGAAGGACTGCGTTTCAACATCGCAAATCCCCAAGCCTGCAAACCTAATAACTCAAAAACAGTATTTGCTGTGGTTGAGTAAATTTTAATTTGCAAAGCGTATAACTTTTTATTTACTTTTAAATATTTTTTAATAACATCGGCCACAAATACAGATGGAGTATCGTTGGTATCGGAGAAAAGCATATCCGAGAAAAAGTCGTCCCCCCAACCAGATGTCCCTAAGGTTGAGGAAACGGTGGCTGAAGCAAGCGTTAATATTTGTCCGTTTTTCGTAACTCCAACCACCTCAATAGTTAGCCCGCCTCTAAAGCTTCCTAACTCTAATATTACCTCTTTTATTTTAGCAATAACTCTATAGTCTTTGTCAATGGGAATAAGAGGAGAGGTGTAAAGTTGGTAAAAATAACTGCCAAAATCAGAAGTATAACTTTCTGACAACTCAACTAAACGGTTTCCTGTTGGTGGAACTATCAAAAAGTGGGTAACCCCGCTACTATCGGTGTACTCAAAAAAGTCTTTTGCCCCAAAATCCCAATACCAAGTCCAGTTGTTTCTTTCCATATCAAAAATAGCAATTTTATACTCATTTGAGCCTGTGGGAATTGAAAAATATATTCTTGGTGGATTGTAATATCCAACGATATTTTCTACATATTGAGAAGGGATGTTCTCATACTGATTTCTTATGGGAGCGGTCATATCATCATTTGACAAAACATTAAACATCTGTTGTTTATTTCTTAAAGCAAAAATTCCCTTTTTATTGGCAAAAAAGATGTTATCTAAAACTTTTACCACTGATTTTGCCCCGTCTGCCCCAACCGCCCCAACCAGTTTATAGGCAGCAGGGACAACGGCTGTCTCATCCCCAATTGTCACCGTTGTTAAGTCAACTTGAAAAATTGTTCCGTTTCCATCAGCCGACCTACATAAAACGGTAATAATTGGGTCTCCTTTACCAGTTCTGTAATGGGCAACGGCAACTGGTTTATTTTTCCCACCCAACTCTAAATCAATCCAAACCCCGCCATAAAAAGGGGAAAACGCTGGATTAGTAAAATATTGTCCAGTTCCTGTTGCATATACTCGATACTCATTATCAGGGTCGCCTGTTCCCCAAAGTCTGTTTTGCGAGATTTCCAAAGAGCCTAATTTTGGTCCACCAGTTGTGTTATCATCCGGTGTCTCAACATAAATGTTGGCAGGATAGGTGACATTTCCGTAGTCGTTAAAATTAGTGTTTGTTGTTTCTGCGATTAAAACCTCTTCTTCATTAAATTGTCCCCAGTATATTAGATAACCATTAGCCCCAGGTATAGCCGTCCAAGATAAAGCAACATAATTTGAGGTGTCCCAATTATCTCTGTGTTTATTAGTTGTGACGTTTACCGATGGTGAAGGATTAGTATTTCCAATTCTGTTTATCGCAACAATTCTATAATAATTGTTATATGCGCCTGAGGTCAATCCTACCCGTGTCCCAGTTGGGGCAGAGGTTGGGTCGGGTAATGGGTTGTATCGTGTAAGAGTATTTCCATCATATACGGTTAGTCTTTCACAACTGTTTCCTATAAAAAGTTTTCCACCAATTTGAGCAAAGTAATATTTTTTTCCTGGAGTAAAAGTAATGGTGTTTGAAATTTTTGTCCAATTCCCACCATCGGTTGATTTGTAGGCATAGCCATCTGAAGCGATGGCAATAATTTCTCTTGTTCCTCCGTTGTCAAATTCGGTTGCTCCGTCTATATTAGCTGCTCCTGGGATTGGTTGTCCATAATATGCTCTTCCTGGTCTTGTCTTCCAAATCCCATCTTGCACTTGATAAAGATTTCTAATTTCAGGTGAAAAAACAGGTTTTAAACGTCCAGGATTTATAAGGGTGTTTGAGCCACCCCTAAAGTTGTCAATTTTAATTGACCAAGTTTTAATATTTGTCTGTTGTGGTTTTGAAACTATCATCGCCCAAAAACAAAGCCGCCTTCGTAATCAAGCTCGGCTAAATTATAACTTTGATTGAATGGTTTTGTCTCATTTTCAATAATCATATAATCTAAAGCCTGCTTGGCTAAAGCCTGATATTGAGCCACTTTGTCATTTCGCAAATCCTGCTCATATAATTGCGCTAAAACCCAATAAACAATAAAATCAGGGTTTAACATCTCGGCAACGTCATTTGGGTTTGATAGTTTTTTGGCTTTTTTGTAGTAAGAGTAGTGAATGGTTCCGTTTACTGGATTAACAATATTAATTTTTTTAGATAAGCCGCCGCCTGTCTCATAAAAGAATTTAGAAGAACTATTTAATTTATCTATTTTTATCACATCGTCTGGTCTTTTATAAACATAGTAAGTTTTATTCCCATCTGCATCTTGAATATATAAAAAAGATGAGATAAAGCGATAATCGGACGGCACTGAATAAGTTGTGGTAGAAGAAGTTGCTGTTTTATCTCCATCTGTTGCATCAGATAAGTTTTTAAATAACTCCCTCCACCTAACGTTTTCTTGCTCCCAAACATCTATTGCTGCATTTACCAGTCCTTTTCTTAACTCATAATCCTCACTCCCCTCGGCTGGGTAATCAATGTCCCCCTCGTATAAAAGATGGATTTTTTTTAAGATTTCGGATAGTGTCATATACAAAAAAAACAGGAGAACTTATCTCCTGTCTACCTCCCGTTTATTACGGGAAAGACTAACTTTTAATAAAATAATACACTTCTTTTTTTAACTTGTCAATATTTTAATTTTTGGCTTTTTTACTTTGCTTTTAATATTTTTTAAACTTATCTTGGCTATTTTTGGGCTAACTTTAATCTTTGATATTTTAACCGTCTTTGGTCTGATTGATATTTTTTTTGTTTTTGGTGGTTTAAGTGATATTCTTATTTTTTTTGTTTTTCCACCACCAAAGAAAAAGCCCTTTGTTCCCTCAATATTGCCATACTGGTCAAGGGATGGAAGTCCCAACTTTATTCTTTGAGTATTTTGCCACTCTCTTAAAGCATTTAAGTAGTCTTTTACTTCAGGATCACTCCAGTTTTTTTCCTCCATTTTCTTTTTAACACTTTCTGATGGTTGAGGCATAGTCATTGCTAACTTTTGTCCATCCTCTTGCATTGGGTTTCTTTTAAAATACTCCCCTCTTTTTTCAAATAAAACTTTTAGTTCTGGAAAAACATTGGTCATTGCTCTTCTTTCGGGTGAGCCCTCAGGTAATGTCTCATACCGCATATATTTTTTAGCCGTCTCATAATCAACTAAATATAACGGGTCTATTTCTTTGTTTAATTTTTGAGCCATTGCTATTTCAATTGCCTGCTTGGCTTTAAAAACTTTAGGATAGGTTAAATAAATTTGATATTTTAAAATCCGTCTGTTTGGGTCTTGAGGGTCTTTCTCATCTATTTTTGGGATTGAGTTATAGGCTGCTTTTTCTTTTGCGTTAAGTTCTTTTAATACTTCATTTTGAAATTGAAAAAAGTATCTGGCATTTAATGATTTTTCGGTATAAAACCGTAAAGGAAGCTCCATTGCTCTTGAAAGTCTTTGATAGACTGGGTCATTTTGATTTCTTGGGTCAAGAATTTCTGCTATGTAAGGATGCTGGGTTTGGGTAAATAAATATTGGGCTATTTTTTTAGTAGCAGTTGGTAAATCATCCCCTTCATCATAAATAGGTTTTCCAAAATAATCAGAGTTCATCGCAATATCACCAATAGTTTTTAATCCAATAGAAGCGGCAGTTGAAACAACATCCCCAACTGCTCCTTTTACGTCTCCTTTTGCCAATCTCAAAACCGCTCTTACCCCTGCTCTTGGTAAAGTCAAAACACTTGGTCCAATTGGAATTCCAATTACCGTCTTATCATTTTCATTTCCTGTTATTTTTGAAACTGGGATTAAAAGTTTATCCTCTGTCCCTGGCGGATTTTCGGCTAATCCTCTTCCATTTAACATTCTATTTAACTTATCGTAGGCTAAATAAGTTAAAACAGTGCCAATAATAAAACGAGTGTTGTAAATATTTTCCGGAGATAATGGGTTTTTTAAGGCTTTGATATTGTTTATCATAAAATTTAAAACCGTTTCTCTATGTTTTGGTGCAAGAAAAACAGTTGTTATTAAATCCTCTACGTTTTTATCTCTTAAAACCTTTACCCCATAATCAACTACCCCATAAAAGTTTTTAGTTGCTTTTGCGGCAATATCGGCAGCCAACTCTTCATTATAGCCTTTTTTAATTAACTCCCTTCTCATTCTTGAAAAAAAATCAATTTGAAGCATTGGGGCAAATCTTTTGAAGGTTGGGTCGTTAACAAAAGCGTGCCACACACCACCTATTCCTTCTTTTTTAAAAATCTCCCCTATATTTCTTACTCCTGTAAGACTTTCTAAATTTAATGAGGTTGAGACTTCTATTCCTCTTTTTTGCATTGCTAAAATATTATCTATATTCTTTTGAAAATATCTGTTAGCCCATTCCTTTTTCATTGAGTACAAGACTGCTTTTAAGGCATGAATAGGTCTTCCCGCCATTAACTCTTTTATCACCTGCCCAAAGGTCCAAGCGTTTAATGGCGTTCCTGGTATACCACCGGATAACTTTATATCCTGCCATATAGACATTATTTTTGCTAATAAAGAAAAAGGTCTTGGTCCTTGCTCGCCAAAGGCTCGCCTTAAAACTGCGGCTACTTCAGGTGGAGCATAATACACTCCTTCTCTTATTTTATTTTCCCCAATAATTTTTGGTTTTGGCTCAATTCCCGAAACGGTTATTGGTTCAAAGCCAGGAATTTTTTTTGCCACCAAAAAGCCTTCTTTTTCCAAATCCCTCAAAAGCCTTATTTTCTCAATTGTTTGTTTTAGTTTCGATGTATAATCAGCAATAATTTGAGCTGGGTGAGTGTATTTTGGTTTAAGTCCCATTTTTATCCCTTCCTCATACGTTGGCAAAACTCTTTCATTGGCAAATTTAAACTTGGTTTTAAACTGTTTATAAAGTTGAGCAACTTCCTCTTGTGGTCTGTCCCAAATATGGGTTAAGTAGTTTTTTACATAGTTCATATCAATCCCTTCTTTTTGGGCTAGGTTATATAGTTGGTCATAAACCTCTCTTACTTCTTTTAAATATGGTTCTAATTTTTTTGGAGCGTTTTTTGGGTTTTCAATAAACTTAATCGCATCTTCTGATGATATATCTTTTGGTAAATCTTTAAATTTTAACCCTATCTTTATTCCTTCTGTTTTTGCGGCGTTGATGTTGTTTAGGGCTTGAATAAGCCTTTGTTTAAATCTATCAAGATTTAAAGCCACGTTAATATTTGCTTTATCGCCTACTCCCCCTTGTCCTAAATTTAAAGGTTCAGGAGGTGGGGGTGGTTTTGGTGGCTCACTTTGAAGTTTTTTCATATCATCTTCCAATCCCTTTAAAAACTCATCTGTTTGTGGCTTTGTTGCGCTTTTTATTTTAATTTTTCCCACCTCTCCCCTACTCTCCCCTACTGGTGAAGTTTTGGGTGGGGGAGTGGTTTGTCCTTTTATCTTAACCTCTTTCCCCTGTTTTGCTAATTCCTCCAAGATTGCCTGTCCTTCCTCGGCTGTAATACGACCTTGTTTGACTGCTTGTGATACCATTCTTAAGTTTTCTTTTTCAACTGGCTTTAGCGGTGTTGTTAAAGCAAAAACTGGACTGGAGTATGCTTTAAATCTTATATCTTCCAATTCTTTTTTTGATATTTTTCCTTTTTTAAAATCTTCCTCCGCTTTTGCTAATTCATTAAGGTTAGCAATAAGACCAGTTGGAAAAAGTTGTTTTTCCTCTGGATTGTAAATAAACTGATTATAAAACCATTTTAAAATAGGATTTTTAGGCGTGGCATTTTTAAGCAAAGCATCAGCGTAGTTTTTATTAGTTAAAAAGTCTACTGTTCTTTGAATTGGTTGTGTTATTTCTGGTGAGATATTCGGAGTAAATCCTTTCAAAAATGTTTCTCTTGTTTGCGGGTTTGATAGCAAAGAAATATTTTGTTTTAAATTTGATATCGGCTGGCTAATTTGCTGTGGTATTTGCGGTGTAAAACCCCTAAACCAATCCGTTCTTGTTTGGGGATTAGCAATCATTTCGATATTGGTTTTTATATTAGACAAGCCTGTATTTATGGTCTGTGGGATATTTGCCATTTGAGGTTGAGATGCCAAGTTTGTTATTGCTTGTTTTATCGGCTGTAATGTTGGTTTTCCTTGCTGAAAAAATCCCTCATCATCAGTAAATTTGGCTTTAAAATCAGAAAGGCTTTTTTTTAGCCTTTTTATTAGCTCGTCCATATTTATTTTTTTATTGAGCTAATCCCAATCTTTTTCTAATTTGCTGGATTAAAACTGGATTATAAAATTCGTATGAGGCTTGAGGCTGTCCTTGCAATCCTCGCAAAGCATCATAGGTTAACTCTACTGGATTAAAGCTTGCTGACTGGGATAGCTGAATTTTAAAATTTTGTAATTGAGAAATTCTATCCCTAACCCATTGATCAAGCCACATTATATGCTGATTGGCTGTTTTCTCATAGTAGTCTGCCATTTGTAAAGCATTTTGTAGCAAGGCGTAATCGAGATTATTTAAAGCATTCATTTTGTCAATCGGAGCTTTTGCTTTTGCTTGTTCTATTTGAAATTTAAGGTCGTTGTAAATTCTACCAATCTCTGCCATTTTTTCTGCTCTCCATTGCTCTATCTGTGGTTTTTGAGTGTCATATGTTTTTTGAACATCTATCATTTTTCTATCAAGTTCTGCCAACTGTTCATTAGCTCCTTTAATTATTTGTGCTTGTGCTCTTGAGCCTTGTTTGGCTAAAGCATAAGGGGCAATAACTTGGGCGGCGGATGAAGAACCAGCCCCCATCGCCCCAAGCTGCATATTAGTTGCCTTTATTAAGTTTCTTAAATTTTGTGCAATTTCCTCCATTCCCGCCTGTTTTCTTGCTTCAACATCTTGTCTATAAGTTTGAAGTTGTTGTTCAGCTGCTTGTTTTTCGGTTCCTAACTGATTAAGCATACTTTCAAACTGTTGACCAATATATCCTTCCTGTTCCTGTCGCATTTGAGGGATAAAACCAGAAAGTCTATCAAGATAAGCTAAATACTGATTAAATCCACTTTCAATATTGGAGCGAATTCGGTTGGCATAATCATCCCCTCCTCCACCCGCACCTTCTCTTATTAAATAATAACCAGGGGGTAAATTATTTACATCCCAACCTTTTGCCAAAGCTTCTGATGCGGTTATTCCTCTTGCTCCACCACCACCGCCTCCACCACCTGTGTTTCCACTTGTGTTGGTTGGTTGGGTGGTTGTTGTTTTTTGAGTGGTTGGTTTTGATTGGGTGGTTGATTGAGTAGTCTGTTTTAATTGGCTGGTTGGTTGTGGTTGAGAAAATAAATTTACAAATTGCTGTGGGGTTAAATTAGGGTCAAATGCTTTATTTAAAGTTGGATTATAGTTATAATTGCCTGGGGTTGGTAAATTTGGAATTAAATCAGAACCGCCTTGTCCAGTTCTAACTTGATTTGAAACATCCGATATCTTTTCAGTAATGCCAAAATCTGGCAGTCTAAAACTTCCAATTCCCCAAGCACCAGGATGAATGTTGAATAATGGCATAGTATTATTTTTAAACAATAAAAAACTAATAATTAAAATTAGAAAAAGTTTTTTCATTTTTTAGCAAAAATTTTACTCTTTTAATTTTTCCAATTCTTTTATTGCGATTTTAAGAAAGCCTATTCTGTTTGCTATTTTTTTGCTTTTTTCTTGAAAAAAAGCTCTTTCAAGCGTTCGGTAAAAGGCTATGGAGGAAGTTAAAGCCTCCATAATCAGTGCCTTCCCTTTTAGCTCTTTTTTTTCTTTTTGATTTTCCATATCAAGCGATATCAACTTATAACTTTATAAACTTTTAGCAATTCTTTTTTTTACTTTTTACTTTTAATACAATATAAACTTCTTGATTTTAATCCAAGTCCATTGCTTTAAACTACAAAATTGTTTTTTATTAAACTTCTTCTCCAAGCATCAAAATCTTTCGGTTTGGTTTCTTTTAAAATTTCGGATGTTAATTTGTGTTTTCTTTTGAAAAATTCTAACTCATAATGGCAAGTTGGACAAATTATTTGTAAATTTTCAATATTATTATTTGTTCTATCCCCATCTAAATGATTAATCTGTAATATTTCTGGAATTTTATCATAACCACACATTTCACAATATCTTATATTATAAGCACTAAACGCTATTTCTCTATAAAATTTTGAGCCTTTTATTTCTCCTTTTATAAACTTACCAAATTTATCTCTTTTTCTATACTTTGCATAACATTTTCTTGAACAAAACTTTTGGGGGTTTCTTTTATAAGAAAAAACCTCAAAATCATTTTCGCACACTAAACATTTTGCAATTTTTATTTTTTTTCTTTGATAATTAACATAACATTCTTTACTACAAAATTTTCCTCTTCCTTCTCTTTCAGCTTCAGACTTTTTAATAAAAAACTTTTTACCACAAAATAAACATTTTTTTTCTAATGTATTACCTAAATCTAAATACCGACATTTAAGAGAACAATAAATAGACGCTCTGTTAGGACGATAATCTTTAATTAGTTTTTCTTTTCCGCAATGTTTACAGGTAAAAATTTTTTTCATTTTATTTTCCTCCTCTTGATCTTACCATTCTTTGAAAAATTGCACCCGCAACTCTTTTTCCTGCCTCTTTCGAGTGATATTTTTTAGCGGCTTTTTTGGCTATTTTTTCAAACATTCCTGTTTTGTAATTTCTACCCAGTTTCTTAACCATTGCTAAACCTCTTTTACCTTTTGGTTTCATTTTTGGCATATTTTCGAAATTAAACTTATAAAAAAAGGCAACCTCAAACAGACAATAACTTGCCTGCTTTTTGGTTGCCTTTTGAAAAGGAAAACCTATATATAAATATACGAAAATAACTTATGGTTGTCAAGGGGATTTTTTTATGGTATGCTTATAGAGTGGAAAAAGCAATACACTGCGATGGTAGTTTAATTACTAATCCTTTCTTTTTTAAAGTTGGGCATCCTCGTGGAAAAGCAACAGCTAAAATTAACTTTTCTCCAAATGAAAGAATAATACTTTCCCTTGATAGTGATGATAATACTAATAATGAAGCTGAACTATTTGCTTTGCTTGTTGCTGTTGTTGAGGCATATAAAAGAGGAATAAAGACAATTTACTCGGATAGTAAACTTATGGTTGGAATTGCTATGGAAAATTATAAAGTGAAAGAAGAAAGATTGAGACTGACTGCTTTAATTATTAAAAGACTGGTAAAAGAGTATCAAATAGAAGTAAAATGGTGTCCTCGTAAAAAACTTTGGGCTACTTAATTATTTTAATATAACGTCGTAAAATGATGTTAAAATTAGCCTCAATTTTACATTAAACGACGTGTATATTATGCCTCCCCCTTCCCCCTCTTACTCTACTCTCCCGTTGCTTGACGCCCTTGGCTTCCCTCGATCTATCCTCCGCAAGCAGGTTGTTGACACCCCCCCCTACAATCCTACCTTATTTCTCCCTATCGCTACCCCATCTCTCCTCTGTTTCCTGGCACGAGGAGTGTGCTTGGGTTTTTCACTTATTCAAAAGTATTTTTACTTTTCATCTTGCGTCTGGATGAGTCTCGGTCGCCCTCCCAATTGTTAAGCCGTTTTTATTCGCAAACCTTGTTGTCAAGGAAAACGGAAAGGCTGGGAGTACCTCCGCTGCCACACTTTTCAAATTAAAAAAATCTTAATCAAAAAAATAATAGCAAAAATAATTATAAAAATCAAGAATCAATTATTTTAGATGCGGATAATTAAATAAAAAATCTTCATCAATTAAGGCCTGGATTGATAAAACATCCACTCTTAATTTATCAGCAATCATTTGATAATTTAAAGCCCCATTTTGCCAAGCTTCTTTTAATACCTCTCTTATTTCATTTCTTTTTTTCTTTGCCTCTTTATCATTTTCAGCCCATTTATATGTATGGGCCCCTCCTTCTTCGGTAAGCGAGATATTTAAAAGCGCTGGTCTTGAAATCATTATTTCATTTACTTTCATTATTGCCTCATTTAAAGTTAAAGCCTTTTTTTCTTCCTGTTTTTTATTCTCCATATGGTATCACCTCCTTTCTAACAAACAAATCTGCTTCTTTTTTCGAAATCCTTGCCCTTGCTTTAATTTGATTTTCAATAAAATGTCTTGAGCGAGCATATTCTTTTACCTTTCTTTCAATCTCTTTAAATTTCATCATGTCTTGTCTTTTTAAAGCATCAATTAAAGCAACCCTCATTCTTTCTAAAAACGGGTCTTTCATTTGCTCATATACTGCCTCCAGTATCGCTTTTCTATGAATTTTTCCCTCTGTTGTTTTTGCTTTTGAAACCCCCTTTTCAAGAGAGGCTAAATCTAAATCTCTAGTTGTTTTTCTCATAAGAATTTGCTTCTGGAGGGTAGAAAACTACCCTCCAACTGGCAAAATCTTATGCTGATGCGGCTGTTTTAACGTTTATAACCCACTCAGAAATCAAAACCTTAGCAACGTAAGAACCAGCCCAGGAGATAACCGAGTATCTATCAGCTGCGTTTGAGGTGTCGTGCTCGTTTGGGGTTTTGATGTAAAGCTTTGGCACGTCTCCAGCCAAATTATATTTAGCAAAAGCAAAAGCACCGTGGATAAAGTTGGAGTAAACAACCACGGTTGAGTTTTCAGATTTCTGGTTAGTTACGTTTACAAATCTTACCCCATGCAAAGCACCCACCTCTCCTCTGTAAAGTTTTTTTACATCGGAGTATGTTGCAGCATTTACCCAAGTTGTATCGCCTGTTAAATCAAACTCGGTGGCTGGCCCAATTTTACCAATGAAGAATCCATCTGGGTGCTTTATAGCTTTGTTTGTTTTAAGGGTTCTAACAGCTTTTTTTACTTCATTAACTGTTAAGATATCAGAAGCGGTAATATTAGACAAACTGGTTTTGCCGCCAGCCAACTGCACGGTTGCTCCAGTAAATAAAGCCTCCCTATCTAAAGTATCAATGGTTTCGCCCATATTCTGCCCAAGAAGTTCAATCTTTTCAACTGCGTCCTCATCAACAGAGGTTAATTTCAAAAGTTTACTGATTTTTATAGAGCTTCCATACTCTTGTAAAGTAGCAGTCACTTGCGTTGAGCTAATGTTAACCTCTGCTGGGTTGTTTCCTTCAGTAAGCGGTGTCGTTGCTGGTGGTAAAGGAGCGTATCTGTTCCACTGAATCGTTTTACCCTTCCCTTTTGGGTGGGTGTTTTTCTGAGCTCCCTCACCATGCAAAAGCTCGTATTTACCTCTTTCTAAAAATTTACTTTCATAATACGTCATTATCTCTCCAGGTAGCGTTGAGGTTGTCTGAACTGCCATATTATTTTTTCACCCCCTTTCCTTGAAACTTTTAACTTTTAATTAGCTTTTTTTCAAGGATGGATGCCACTTTGCCAGGATTTTCCCAAAGATTTTTTCTCAATTCCTCTATGGAAACCTCCGGCTCTTGTGGCTGCAGCGAGGGTGAAACTGCCGAACTGCTAATTTGGTCAGTTAATCTTTGTGCCACCTGGCCCGATAACTTTTGTTTTAATCTTTCAAACTTTTGCTTTACCAACTCATACGCTTCTTTTGGTCTAACTGCTCCAATAAAGACTTTTTGTCCATCTAGACCTAAAATAAAGCTGTTTTTTTCGTATACCTCTTTTACTTCATTGGCAAAATCCTCATCTTCCATCATTGGAAGTTTTTTTACTTCTTCCAACTCGTCAAGATGAGACTGCATTGCTTGAACATACTCTTGCCTCTTTTGCCTCATTTCCAACTCCTTCCTTACCTCGCTTTTAATCTGCTCCCGCAAAGTTTGTTCTCTTAAAGCAATTCTTTGCTCAAGCTCATCAGGTGATATCTCTGTCTCACCTGGTTGTAAAATCGGTGGCACTTGCGGATTTTCTTCTTGCAAAAACTCTGGTGGAATTTCCGCTCTTTGGACTAACTCGCTTTCTTTTCTTTTTTGATTTAAAACCTCCAAAAGACTTTCAATCCCTTGCTTTTTCTTTTCTAAATCTTCCACTCTTTTTTCCAGTCTTGATTTTTTTGGTTCGACTTCTTCACCCTCTTTTTGTAAAGGTTCTTGTAATGTTTCTTCTTTTTTCGATTGTGTTTCGGTTTCAACTTGAGGTTTTTTTGTTTCCTCTGGCGAGGAGGTGGTGGCAACCTCTTCCACCTTTTTTTCTTCGTCTGCCATATGCTTTAAGTTTTAATTTTTAACTGACCATTTAAGGATTGGTCGGCCGCTCCCTTGTTCTTTTAAAGAACAAGAAAAAAGTCTTTATTATTTAAAGACTTCTTTTTTGTCCTTTAAAATTGGGTTTCCCTCTTCATCAACCCCCACTAACACTTTATTTATCCCAACATAAAAGCCGTGTCTAAATTTACAGCTTTTACACTCAAGCCATATTCCTTTTTGAACCCACCGATGTTTTAAAAGTGCCTGTTTTTTAGCCTCCGCTCTTATCTCATCTAAATCAAACTCTTTAATCGTTTCCCAATTCTCCAATTTTTCCTCCTGCTTTTTTGGCTTCATTTATTGTTTCTGGTAAATTTATCATTTGTCTTAGTTGATAAATAGCAAATGAGATTATTAAATACTTCATTCCAATCCTGTCTGGCGTATCATTAATATCAACCAAAGATGCTTTGCTTTCTGGGTCAACCAAATTTTTCAAAAACTCTATTCTTTTTTCAACCAACTCTTTAAACTTCTCAAAACTTTTATTACCAAGCAAATTTAACACTTCCTCATCTTCTTTTTCCGCTTTTTTAACCACTTCCTCATAACTTGCGTCTTTTACCTTATTAATAAAATCAGCAACCGTCCAAGTTGCCACCGGTGGTACTGCCTGTTGTCCTTTTAGCATATCTATCTTGCAATAACTTCATAAAACAATCTTTTTTGGTCTTCTGGTAAATTAGCAACTAAAGGATTTTCTTCAAAAGGTTGCGAAGTTGTTTCTTGTGGTTGCGAAAGCGCCTCTTTTGGTAATTCTTTTATAATTTTATCATATCCTTCAATTCCTGCTGTTTGAATCAATCTTTTAACAAACTCGGCAAAATCAATCTCAACTGAGCCATACCTGGCCTTCCCCTGTTGAGCTACTTGCTCTAAAAAGCCAGGTAGTTTTAGGAAAAATCCTAAAATAGAAGTTAGGTTTTGATTTTCAACCACCTCATCCTGTTTCATTGTCGATGATGCGTCGATAAAGAATTTAACTGATAAGTTTTTAATATCTTTGTTTTTAATCCTAATTTTTCCACCTTCTTTGCTTTCATACAACTCTAAAATATCAGGATAATTTTCTTTTATCATCTTAAACTCATCGCCAAAAATATCAAACTCAATATCAGCCTCTTGTTTGTGGGTCAAAAGGTCTAAAAACCTATCGTAAATCTCAGTAATTGCTTGCTCCAGCATCTTTCTATCAAATGAAGTGTTTAAGGATATAAACATCTGTTGCATTCGCAAAGCCTCTGGTGTTTTTCCCTGTGCTGGTTCGATTGAGGAAGAAATAGTTGTGTCAGTTGTACCAAGTGAAGAAAGTAAACCCCCTTTTAAAACACCATATAAAGCATTAAATGTCTGAAGTGGTGCTGGTGAAAATTGTTCTTGGGTGATGGCGTTGGGGTTGGGATTTTTCAAAACCCAAACCGCCCCAGGTGATAAAGAAAAAGATGGCATATGAACATCTGCTGGGTAAATTTTAGTTGGAGGATAAAGATGTTTTTTTAAGGCATCCAACGATAGGTTAATAGTTGAGTTTAGTGCTTTTTGCTGGCTGATGTTTCTGTCATATTCCGAAATTCCAAAATAACTATCAAGAGTGGGATAACACACCTTTGAGACAATTGGCAGTTTTTTATTTTGATGGGGGTTGTCTATGTCTCTCAATATAACTTTTGCTTGTCTTGAAAAAGTAATCCAGCGTTTTGGAGTGTATAAAGTTATAAGTTCGTATTGGTCTTTGTATAAATCACTGTCTTCTCTTTCTTTTAATGTTGACGTTTCTCTCTCATCTGTTTTATTCTTTTTTCCTTCTTCAAGGACTTTATCAATGTTTTTCCAAAATTTTAATCCTTTTCTTCTTTTTAAAAAATCTTCGGAGACGTATGATATTACAAAATAACGGGACATATCATTAACTGAGATAACACCAGGCTCAGGTATTCCCAGCTTTGGTGGAATTAAGAAAAAGTCTGGTCCCGTGTATTCTTCCTTTACCACCCAGTCAACTAAAACATCTATTTTCCCATAAATTAGCGATAAAAACTCCATCAACCAAAATTTTGTGTAAATATCAGCCTGTGAGTTGGCATTGGGAATAATATAGTGGTCTAAAATTAAGTTTAAAAAAATTCCTTTTCCTTTATCCTCTTTTGACAAAACCCTAACCACACCAGTTGGCATCTTTGCCATCACTTGATTGGCACGTCTAATAAGAGCCGTCATTAAAGTTTGGTCTAACACTTGTGATTTTAAAATTTCTTTACCACTATCGACTATTTCATTTTTCAAAAACCTTTCTTTTTCATCAAAAGAAGAAAATATTTTGGAGTAAGCCTGTCTGTCGGTTTCGAATTGTTTTATGAGTTTCTCGGTGTCCATATACAAAAAAAACCACGCTTTTAATTGTGCGTGGTGCGGGGTGTAGTCACAAAGACTACACCTAACCTAATAAAAATGTATCAAAACATTTTTTACTTGTCAAGGGGAATATATTTTTTCATAAAAACTATCCCAGTAAATTCCTGTAATATAACCTCCTTTTAAGTCAACTAAAAAATGAAGTTTGCAGTTTTGTTTGTTTTTTTTGGCTGTTGCTATTTTCTCTGCCAAGTCTTTTATTGCCCTTTGCTGGTCTTCTTCCGATTTTCCGTATGTAATTGTCTTCCATCCTTTAAACTCTGCTTTTTTGATAGATTTTCGATGGATGTTTAGTTTTAAATTAAAAACTCCATACTCTACTCCATATGAAATAGCCAAAAGGTCTAAAACAAACTGTTTTGTCTCGGATGGGGCGTTTTTTAAGATTTCAATCAGTTTGTCGTCCATATTAATAAAATCCCTGCTCGTCAAATAACTTTTTATGTAAATCTTCCAACTGCTCAAAATATTCCTGTGCTTTCTTTTCTGAGACTGGTTCTTTGGCAAATAAAGAGACTTGATAGGAAATAGCCAACGCCATAACCAAATCATCCTTTGCTCCCTTATCCGCCTGCGCTTTCCAAAAGGAGGAGGTTTGAACAACAACAAATGAATACAACTCGTTTATAGTCTCTTTGTCATAAATTCTTATGACTTTTTTATCAATCGCCTGCTTTAAATCTTGAAGCATCTTTGGTCTTGTTGATGATGAGGTTGGCCAGCCGTATTGAACTGCCTCTGGTGGATCTTCTCGTCCAAATGCAGGCATCTTGAATAGGTCATATTTATTAAATCTATTCATTGCTGCAAGCCTATCCATCTCAAAAGCACCACCGTTGTTTCTTTCATACGAAACCACTGGCTTTATTCCTGTTTTGTCATATATTTTTTCTAAAACTGGAACTAAAAAATTAGTAAATTCGGTTGTTATTATTGGTGAGTGGTAAACCAAAGGAACATCTAACTTTGTTTTTGAAAGAAACTGGGCAGCAGTATAATTACCGCCACCAGCAGCGGTATCAACGCCAACGACTATAAACTCACCCCGCTCTATTGGTCGGTATTGTTTAAACATAGATTAAATCATTTTTAATTGGTTCTTTTATGTTTTCCAAATACCATTTTAGCGCTTGCTTGTCAAAATAGTTTTGTCCGCTTGAGATAAACGCCTCAATGTCTGTTTCGGGGTATTCTTGGCTAAAAAACTCTTTTAATTCAAGTTTTTTTTGATTTAAAAAGTCTTGAGAATAAAAATCAGAGCCTTTATAAAACAAAGGGTTAAATGGTCGCTCCCCTCTTTTACACTCCTCCAAAAATGTTTTGAAAAAATTGAAGCCGTTGGCTGTTGTCTCGATAAATATTTTTCCATCTGGGACTACTGCCTGTAGAGCGGATCGCAAGATTGCCTCTGGGTCTTGGTAGAAGGCAAATTCTGATAAATGAAGTCCTGTAAGACTTTTACTTCTTCCAACCTCTTTATTCTCTGCTGTTCCTATTTTATAGGTTGAGTTTATTGCTTCATTATAAAGCTCATACTTTGAGTTGTATTTTAAATCCAATTTTACTTGGTTTATTTCCTCAAATGACTTTATGTAAAACTTCACTCTTGCTAATAAATCTTCAGCATTGTCTGATTTATCAGCTATAACCATAGAGCATGAGTTGTCTTTGAGAAGAAAGTCTGTTGTGAAAATAGCAAGAATTATTGAGGAAAATCCTAACTGTCTTGGTTTTAAAACAACATCACGTCCTGTGGCTTTGTTTAAAATGAAATCTTCTTGTATTCTCCAGTGATTTTTATCATCATAAAATCTTTTAACCGTCCCGTCTTTTGAGACAATCATAAAATTGTCTTTGATGAAGTTTACATATATGTGTGCTTTTTCTTTAAAGCTCGCCATATTTTTGTTTGAGTTGGGTAAAAATAGTTTGATTGACTACAAGCGGGGTTTGTGGTTTTTGTAATTCTCTTACAGTTTTATAGAGTCCAACTAACTCAAAAAATTTTGCTTTTCCAATCTTTTCCTTCATTTTTTTATAGGCAAGTTGGGCTAATTCAAAGTCTTGTTCAAGGTAAATTTTTTTTATCGCATCCGCAAATTGTCCCCACTCTTCATTTAATTCTTTTTTCTGATAACGCAATACAGTATCTTTATCTATTCCCATTATTTCGGCAATTTTACGAATAGAAAAACCTAATTCTTTGTAGGCGTGGGCGATAGCTTCCTTTACTGGTTTTGGTAGATTTTTAATTTCTTCCTTCGTCATATATGTCAATATTAACTTTTACTAAAGTATCTGGTGGCAGTTTTCCTAAATCTAATATTTTACTATCATCGGTTAAAAGTTTAATGGAGTATTGATTATCAAGAGAAACCAACTTTTGCTGTTTTACTTCTT